>Ga0187866_1003948_pt1 | contig 10730 bp, 9 predicted proteins | sample June2016WEW_11_1_3_FD_133013 | JGI IMG/M metagenome (GOLD analysis project Ga0187866, IMG submission 133013) | Peatland microbial communities from SPRUCE experiment site at the Marcell Experimental Forest, Minnesota, USA - June2016WEW_11_150 | ecosystem: Environmental > Terrestrial > Soil >... | reverse complement strand
GATCTCAGATCCCATGGACTGCTGCATCTATCTTGTCGATGCCGGCGAATTAGTGCTGATCGATACGGGAGCAGGTAAGAATGCCGGCAGGTTGGTAGACAATATCCAAGCAATGGGATTGATGCCCGAAAAATTGAGCACAATTATCATAACCCACGCTCACATTGACCACATCGGTTCGCTCTATGATTTGAAGACGAAATATAATACCAAAGTCATAGCGCATGAAGCTGATGCACAGGCAATCGAGTTGGGCAAAAAGGTGGGCGCAGAGTATTACGGTGTTAAATACCGACCCTGCAAAGTAGACATAATGTTACAAGGCGAATCCGGTAGTTTTAAGATAGGCGCCTTTGAATTCCAGTTTTTGCATATACCGGGCCATACTCCAGGCAGCATTGTTGTTATTTTCGACAACGTGGGAGGAGAAAAGGTACTGTTCGGACAGGATATACACGGTCCTTACCACCCGATGTGGGGAGGAGAGCCTCTAAAAGCCATAAAATCACTCGAAAAGCTTAGAGAAATAAGGGCGGATATATTGTGTGAAGGGCATTTCGGTGTGATTAAGCCCGCCAAAGAGGTGGATGAATTTATCAGTGAATACATAGACGGTTTAAAAAGTCGGTAAGAAGAATATTAAGGTCAAATTCTAATAGTTGGCTTTGTCCTTGGATATTTACGGATGTGCTGGTGCACCATCTTAACGGTCTTGTCCAGGTTATTCCGCAAATTTACCACAGAATGATCGAATAATTTCTCGCTTTCCATCTCCTTTCTAGCCTTGTTGATGCGAATCGTTATGTCTTCGTCCGTATCTGTATTACGTTTTTTCATCCGCTCTAACAGTTCATCGATGGAGGGAGGCGCCAGGAAAATGAACAGAGCACCGGTGATTTTCTTTTTTAGAGTAGCAGCGCCCTGTACGTCGACCTTCAAAATAACATCTTTTCCAGCATCCAGAGCACACTGCACCTCCGATTTCAGTACACCATAGTAATTGCCATAAACTTCGGCGTATTCCAGAAAATCTTCGGCATCGATTTTTCGCATAAATTCATCTTTGGAGAGAAAATGATAATCCACGCCATCAACCTCTCCCGGCCGTTTTTTTCTGGTAGTTGCCGTAACGATGTGATGGAAATTTGGGTTTTTACCAATAATTGCGTCTATTACGACATCCTTCCCCACGCCGGATGGGCCGGAAATTACAATTATCCGAGGAACTCTTTTTTTACCGGATGATTTCATATTTTAAAATATTATTACACAGTACTTTAATAACAGTTTAATATGAATGAATCGAAAAATAAATATCTGCACATTTTAAAACGTATATGTTGAACAAATTTTGGCCATTGGATATACTCAACACGGGTTGGGTCAGACAGCTATATACTATTTGGCGTATGCTAACCGATTACAGCGAGGAGATAATTTTCGATGAAAAAGAGTATCCGCGAGGTCGAAGTAACAGGGAAAAGAGTGCTGGTAAGGGTTGATTTCAATTTGCCACTTGACCCTAAAACCAACGAAATCATGGACGACAGCCGTATTATAGCCAGCTTGCCTACCATTTGGTACCTGGTGGAACATAAAGCAAAGATAATCCTTTGCTCCCACCTGGGCAGGCCCGATGGGAAAATTGTAGAGTCACTGCGCATGACTCCCATTGCCGAGCGCCTTTCTCAATTGACCAATTTACCCATCTACACAGTCTCCGATTGCGTAGGGCCGAAAGTAAAGAAGGCCGTAGCAAAGTTGAAGAATGGAGACATATTGTTGCTGGAGAATTTGCGCTTCCATCCTGAAGAAGAGAAAAATGACCCCGGTTTTGCCAGGCAGCTTGCTGACCTGGCTGATATCTATGTCGACGATGCTTTCGGTACCGCACACCGCGCTCACGCCTCCAATTACGGAGTGGCCAAACTGCTGCCCTCATATGCCGGCCTGCTGCTTGAAAAGGAACTTAAAGCACTGGGCAACCTGCTGACCAATGCCCAGCATCCTTTTGCAGCACTGCTGGGGGGCGCTAAGGTTAGTGACAAGATCACGCTCATCAATAATTTGATGAACAAGGTCGATATTCTCCCCATAGGGGGCGGCATGGCCGCTACTTTTCTCAGCGCACAGAATTACGGTGTCGGGCTTTCATCGGTTGAAGCAGATAAAAAAGACCTGGCCAACCAGATAGTTGCCTCAGCAAAAACCAGTAATGTGTCACTTTTGCTGCCCGTGGATGTTATTGTGGCCGACGCCATCAACGACCAGGCCAAATTCTCTATAGCTCCGATTTCGATGATACCCGCCAATAAATATATTGTGGATATAGGCCCTCAAACCATCGAGCTATTTACTGAGAACCTGAAAAAATGCCATACCATCTTCTGGAATGGGCCTATGGGAGTGATTGAAATACCGCAGTTTGCCCGTGGCACGAGGGCCATGGCGGACCTGCTGGCCAACATCCATGCAACAACGGTGATAGGCGGAGGTTCAACGGCGGAAATCGTGGCTGAGATGAACCTCAGTTCCAAGATGACCCACGTATCGACCGGCGGGGGCGCCAGCTTAAACTTTTTGGAAGGGGCGGTCCTGCCCGGCGTTGAGGTTTTAAGCGATGCATAATAACGTTGAGTCGAAGGTTTTCCCGGTTAATATCGAATTATGTACCCGTTTAAAACGGAGTAAATTTTGCGCAGACCACTAATTGCCGGAAACTGGAAAATGAACACCACCGTTGATGAAGCCGTCATTCTGGTGAAGGACATGCTGTCCGAATTGAACGCTTTAAACAATGTAGATCGTATCCTCTGCCCGCCCTTCATATCTCTGCAGCGGGTAAGCGAGATAGTCAAGGATAGTACCGTGGTCGTCGGGGCACAGAATATGTATTTTAAGGAAAAGGGCGCCTTTACCGGAGAAATATCGCCGCTGATGCTGAAAGTGCTCTGTAAATACGTCATCCTCGGTCACTCGGAGCGCAGGCAGTTTTTCGGCGAGACAGATGGTATAGTTAATGAGAAGCTCAAAGCTGCCCTAGCTAATGGCCTGCTGCCCATCTTTTGCATCGGTGAATCGCTGCAGGAAAATGAAGCCGGTAAGACTAGGGATGTTTTGACAAGGCAAATAAATGGCGGGTTAAAGGAAATCTCCTCAAATAAAGATATAGTGGTTGCCTATGAGCCGGTATGGGCTATTGGGACAGGAAAGGCTGCGACGGGGAATCAGGCGGGTCGGACTATAGAATTTATCAGGGATATGCTGGCATCAGTCTGGAATAATGAGATCGCGCAGTCAGTCAGAATTCTTTACGGGGGAAGCGTTACAGCTGCCAATATATCAGAATTTATCAGGGAGCCTCATATCGACGGTGCCCTGGTGGGTGGAGCGAGTTTGAGAGCCGCGGACTTCATTGAGATAGTCAGGCAGACTGCAGCAATAAAACAGTAGTATGAAGTGCTTGGTCGCTATTGTCGGACCGACGGCAGTGGGCAAGAGTACCCTCAGCATCCATATAGCACAGGCTTTTAATGGCGAGGTCGTTAATGCAGACAGCCGGCAAATATACCGGTACATGGATATCGGCACTGCTAAACCGGGCAAGGCAGAACGATGCTCCGTCCCTCACCATTTACTGGACATAATAAATCCTGACGAGGCGTACAGTGTTGCGCTGTATCAGGCAACTGCTTACAGCGTGATCGATCGGATCCAGGATTCCAACAAGGTTCCCATAATGGTTGGTGGCAGCGGGCAATACATATGGTCGGTCATCGAGGGCTGGCAGATACCACAGGTCGAGCCCGACCACTCTTTCAGGGACTGGCTCCAGTCAAAAGCTGAAACAAACGGAGCTTACGGGCTATACCAGGAACTGAGTGAAATCGACCCGGCTGCGGCAAATAAAATAGACCCCAATAATCTGAGACGCATAATCAGGGCCCTTGAAATTCATCATAAGACCGGCAATAAACCGTCTGCATTGCAGACCAAGCGGGACGTGCCTTTTCCCGTCCTCATCATAGGGTTAACTACCGACAGACACAATTTGTATACAATGATCGATAAACGTACTGACAGGATGGTTGCAGATGGCTTTGTTGATGAGGTTAAAACCCTACTCTCAATGGGATACGGTGCAGGTTTGCCATCCATGTCCAGCCTGGGATACCGGCAGATATTAACGTATCTTAATGGCGAGATAAAACTTGATGCTGCAATACATAAAATAAAATTTGAGACCCATCGTTTTGCACGTAGCCAGTACGCCTGGTTCCATTTGGCAGATAATCGCATTAAGTGGTTCACCGTTGGAGATAATACGGAAAATCAAATAAACTATACTATAGAAAATTTTCTGGCTGCATTAAAGGCTAATGAATAAGAAGCTTGAATTTGTGAAAATGCAGGGCACCGGCAATGACTTCATTATGGTTGATGCACGGAACCTGAATATGGATTGGAACAAGTTGTCCATTGATATCTGCAGATACCATTTTGGCATAGGGGCGGATGGTCTGATAACCCTTGAGAGTTCCAGTGTCGCTGACCTGAAGATGCGTATATTTAATGCCGACGGGTCCGAGGCCCAAATATGCGGGAACGGCCTGCGCTGTTTTGCCAAATATGCTATTGACAGAAAGTTAGTGAAGGGACCTGATCTCACAATCGAGACGGCGGCCGGCATAAAGAAGGTCGAAACCGTATCAGGACATGGCAAGGTAACCCGTGCCCGTGTAAATATGGGCAAGCCTGTGCTTAAGGGAAAGGAAATTCCGGTAGCTATAGACGTGGATGGCCCCATATTGGATCAGCTCGTGCAGGTCGACGGAAACGAGATCGAGCTCTCCTTCGTTTCTATGGGCAATCCTCATGCGGTCTGCTTTATCAAGGAAAATGTGGCAAAATTCCCGCTGCTAACGGTCGGGCCTCTCGTGGAGCATCATAGTCTGTTCCCGCAACGGACCAATTTCGAAATCGTTAATGTGGTTGATGGCAGGAGCCTTCAGGTGCGTGTTTGGGAAAGGGGAGTAGGCGAAACCCTGGCCTGCGGCAGCGGCGCCTGTGCAGCTGCGGTGGTAAGCAGACTCAAGAATATAAGCGGAGAAAATGTTGACATAATGATACCTGGGGGCAGGCTGATAATTAGCTGGGATGGTAAGGGCGACGTATATTTGGAAGGCCCTGCCGAGGAAGTATTTTCGGGAGTGTTTGAATTATGAACCTCGCAAAGCGTTTGGACAAGATACCTCCGTACCTGTTTGTTGAAATCAGCCGGAAAATAGCTGAAAAGAAAGCGCACGGGGAAGATGTCATCAGCTTTGCTATCGGAGACCCCGATACTCCGACCCCTGAGCACATTATTCGCAGTCTATGTACTGCTGCGCATGACCCTGTCAACCACCGGTATCCGGAAACATTCGGTATGCCCGAGTTATGCCAATCTATCGCCGGCTGGTACAGGAGGCGTTTTAATGTCGTCCTGGATCCCGCCAAAGAGGTCTTGCCGCTCATCGGCTCCAAGGAAGGGATAGGCCACATGTCTTTTTGCCTGCTGGACCCCGGGTATGTGGCCCTGGTGCCTGACCCTGGTTATCCCGTGTACTCTATCAGCAGTTTGCTGGCCGGCGGCGAGGTTTACTATCTACCGCTGCTGGAAAGCAGGGCTTTTTTGCCTGACCTGGACTCAATACCAGCCGCAATCTTGAAAAAGGCCAGGGTCCTCTGGCTGTGCTATCCCAATAATCCAACCGGTGCTGTGGCCGGTCCCGAATTCTTTGAAAAGGTAGTTGCTTTCGCAAAGAAAAATGATATAGCCGTATGCCACGATGCTCCCTACACTGAAGTTTCCTTCGAGGGCTACAGGCCTCACAGCTTTCTTGAAACCCCCGGAGCGAAAGAGGTGGGGGTTGAGTTCCACTCGCTTTCCAAGACCTATAATATGACCGGCTGGAGGATAGGTATGGTGGTCGGCAACCATATAATGGTTGACGCCTTATTCCGTTTCAAGTCAAACATCGATTCAGGAATACCGCAGGCCATACAAATAGCTGCCATTGAGGCCCTGACAGGCAAGCAGGATGATATACCCGTAAGGAATCAAAAATATCAAAAGCGGCGGGATAAACTGGTGGATGCTCTGGAGGAAATCGGGCTCAAGGTAGCCAAGCCGATGGCCAGTTTCTATATCTGGGCCAAAATACCGCCAGGTTACACGTCGGCACAGTATACAGCTGAATTGCTGGACAAGGCAGGTGTGGCTGTTACGCCGGGGACCGGCTATGGCAAGTCCGGGGAGGGCTACGTAAGATTATCCATCACTCAGCCTGACGATAGGTTTAATGAAGGGATAAGACGTCTGCTTGCCCTCAAAAAAAAATAGGCCGGAGCGACGTATGACAAAAGAAATCATCAGCACGCGTGAAAAACAAGAACTTGCTGTGCTGGTGGGGGTAGGATCCCACGATCTGCGGCATGGATGGGAATTAAACAGTTCCATGGAGGAGCTCGCTCAACTTGCCAAAACGGCGGGCGCAAAAGTAGTGGGCAGGGTAGTCCAGAAGCTCGAAAAGCCCTCCTCAACACATTACATCGGGTCGGGAAGACTGCAGCAGTTGGTCGACTTAAAGTCCACACTCGACTACGATACTGCTGTTTTCAATGACGAATTGCGGCCCAGGCAGCAGCGCAACCTTGAAGAAGCCCTGGGCGTTAAGGTGATCGATAGAACCGCGCTTATCCTAGATATCTTTGCGCGCAGCGCCAGAACTAAAGAAGGTAAGCTCCAGGTAGAGCTGGCGCAACACGAGTATCTGTTACCCAGGCTGGCGGGACAGTGGAGCCATCTTGAAAGACTTGGCGGCGGCATTGGGACCAGAGGGCCGGGCGAATCACAAATTGAAACCGATAGACAGCTGATAAGGAAGCGCATAAGCAGCATAAAGAGACGGATCGAAGCGGTCAGGAAGCACCGGGATCTATATCGACGCAAAAGGGAAAAGAGCCATACGCCTCTGGTTGCACTAGTCGGGTATACCAACGCAGGTAAGAGCACACTATTAAATGCATTATGCAAGTCGGATGTCTTAGTGGAAAACAGGCTTTTTTCTACGCTCGACCCAGTAACGCGAAAGTTGCATCTGCCGGACGGCAGAAATATTTTGGTGACCGACACTGTGGGATTTATCCATAAATTGCCGCCTTTGATTGTGGCAGCCTTTCATGCCACCCTGGAGGAGCTTGACGAAGCTGATTTGTTGCTGCAGATCGTTGACATAACAAGCCCCGATGCAGTAAGCCAGTCACAAACGGTAGAAGAAATTCTTAAGCAGCTCGAGTTGGATGCCAAGCCCAGGATTACCGTGATCAATAAAATAGACCTGCTGGTGGAAAGTGTTGAGGAATCCCGTGATGTGGCCATTTCAATTAAATCTCCGCCGGAAGCGACAGTAGTAGTATCCGCTCAAAATGCCTGGAACCTGGCAGAGTTGCTGGAGAAGATACAGAAATTGCTGTAGCGGCAAAGGGCGGCATTGTCTGTTTAAACATACAACGTCGTAAACTGATTCTTTTGCGACATTGGCAGTACTGAATTATAATAATCATTATGACTGACCCAATCAACGATAATACTTTGAAGCCGCTTACCCAGGATTTTCTTGAATACATGCTGATTGAAAAATCGCTATCACAACTCACTATTCTCGAATACAAACACTACCTATCACGTTTTATCGCCTGGCTTGAGGATAACTCATTGCCCCTTTCCCCTTCTTCAATAAATTTGGAAACAGTCAGGATGTTCCGTATTTATCTGGCTACTTTCCGGGCTAGAAGCGGCAGACAGCTCAATAAAAATACGCAGACTTATCATATTGTGGCTCTGCGCTCATTTCTGCGCTATCTTGGCGTTAAACGCGATATGCCCGTTCTAAATCCTGAGAAAATCGACCTTCCCAAAACAAGTCCACGCATGGTCAATTTCCTCAACAATGAGCAATTGACCCGTTTGCTGGACAGTCCCGAGATATCGGATGAAGCCGGGTTAAGAGATAGGACTATATTGGAGACTCTATTTAGTACTGGTTTGAGGGTTTCCGAACTGGTTAAACTGAACCGCGATCAGATCAATCTGGATAGAAAAGAATTCGGGGTAAGGGGCAAAGGCAATAAAATACGGGTCGTTTTTCTATCCGATTCCGCTGCCGACTGGATTAATCGCTACCTTGACGTCAGAAAAGACAGTTATTTGCCTTTATTTATCAGGTATGGGGGAGCTAAAACTAGCGATAAAACTGGTGAAAAAATGAGATTGACGGTACGTTCGGTAGAGCGAATCGTTAAAAAATACTCTAAAAAGGCCGGGCTGCCGATCGATGCGCACCCGCATACCCTAAGGCATTCATTTGCTACCGATTTGTTGATTGCAGGCGCCGACCTCCGTTCCGTCCAGGAGATGTTGGGTCATGAAAGCATCCGCACTACCCAGGTATATACGCACGTCACCAATAAGCATTTGCAGGAAGAATACAGAAAATACCACGGCCGCCAGTAAACACATTATGTCTTGCACTTTGAAGGAGGGTTAATGAAAGAATATGAAGTGGCAATAATCGGTGGAGGTCCCGCCGGCCTTACTGCCGGTCTTTACGCTTCCAGATACGGCCTTAATACCATCCTGATTGAGAGGGGTCTATACGGTGGCCAGATTGTAAATGCGGGCTATGTCGAAAATTACCCTGGTTTTCCCGAGGGCGTTTCAGGTATGGAGCTGGGCCGGCTTATGTACGAGCAGGCATCCCGTTTTGGGCTAACAAGCACAGTTGGTGAAGTTACCGCATTTAAACATTCCTCAGATAAATTCGAAATTACTATGGATGACGGGTTCATTACCGCAATATCGGTAATAATAGCTACCGGGTCAAATTATCGCAAAATGGGAGTGGAAGGAGAAGCCAGGCTGACAGGAAGAGGAGTATCGTACTGCGCCACCTGTGATGGTTTCCTTTTTAAAAATAAGGATGTAGCGGTAGTGGGTGGGGGCGATACGGCTGTTGCGGATGCACTGGAGCTCAGCCAGCACGCTAACAAAGTCCATATTATTCACAGGCGCGACCAGCTCCGGGCCAGCAGTGCTGTCCAGAAACTTGCCTTTTCTATTCCTAAAATTCAATTTAAATGGGACTCAGTTGTTGAAAGCCTTGAAGGCGTGGACAAGCTCAACCATATAAATCTGAAAAATGTGAAGTCAGGCGAGAGGTCTGCACTTCAAGTCGATGGCGTCTTTGTCGCCATAGGCTTGATACCTAATAGTGCCCTATTCGTCGGTCTACTGGAAATGGACGAAAATAAAAATATTTCCACCGATGAATTAATGCGTACCAGCGTGCCTGGTATATTTAGTGCCGGAGATGTCAGAAAGAACTCCGCACGCCAGGTCGCAACCGCCGTAGGCGACGGCGCTACGGCCGCAAAGTCAGCCTTCAGCTTTCTAAAAGAACGCTGATTATGTAAGGTACTAAGGTACGGCTATGCTGAATTTTCTTCGAACGTGAAGCCTTCGTCTTTGAAAAGCTTCAGGCAGGCATTTGCTACATCGGGATCGTATATTTTTCCTGCGTTTTGCCTTATTTCATCCAGAGCCTTATCGATGCCCAGTCCCGGCCTGTAAGGACGATGGGAAGCCATAGCTTCGACGACGTCCGCCACGGCCAGTATCCTGGCCTCGAGGATGATATCATCGTCCTTTAGCCCGTGCGGATATCCCGAACCGTTTAACCTTTCATGATGCTGCAGAATTGCCTGGGCAATTTTACAGGGAAAATCCATGCTTTTTACAATATCGTAGCCGCCTTTGGCATGTGTTTTAATTATTTCAAATTCAAGTTCAGTTAATTTGCCGGGCTTACTGAGCATGTCCGCCGGCACATAAATCTTGCCGATATCATGTATTACAGCTGCCATCCTCAGCTCTTCTATATGCTGTTCATCAAACTGCAACTGCTTCGCTATGGCAATGGCCAGGGCGGCTACCCGCTGTTGATGGCCGGCGGTATACGGGTCCCTCATTTCCACGACTTTGACCAGTGTATTGATGGCATCGTTGAGCGTTTTCCGTAGTTTATGGTAACTTTTTTCGAGCTCTACTTCAGCCGATTTACGGCTGGTGATATCTTTAAAAACAACTATTACTGATTCCGGTTTCTTTCCCCCATCCAGAATAATAGAAGAGCTAAACTCCATGTAGAAAGGTTGCCCGTTTTGCTTATAGCTTTGCAGCTCTAAATTTCTAATATCTCCAGTCTTAGTGATAAGTTCGGATTTTTTGAGCATATCTTCGCGATGCTCCGGGATCGCCATATCTATGATATTCTTGCCCCTCAAATCCTCGGACATGTCTACTCCGAACACTGCCAATACCTGTTTGTTGTGCATAATGATATTTCCATTTAAATCCAGCAGGACTATGGCATCGGGTGAGGTCTCGACGAGTGTGCGGTACAATCTTTCGCGCTCTTCGATCTCTTTCACAGCCTTTAGGCGTTCACCCTCACTTTGTTTAAGCTCGGATATATCTACGAATGACTCGAGCAGGACATCTTCTTCATCTAGCTTAAGGCGTATAGCGGTTTTCAATATGGGTATTTTCTTTCCTGTTCTGGTCAGCAACGCTCTTTCAGATCTATCGACTTTCTGACCCAGGTCGAGGATGGGACATTGTCCTTCTG
>Ga0187866_1003945_pt1 | contig 10738 bp, 10 predicted proteins | sample June2016WEW_11_1_3_FD_133013 | JGI IMG/M metagenome (GOLD analysis project Ga0187866, IMG submission 133013) | Peatland microbial communities from SPRUCE experiment site at the Marcell Experimental Forest, Minnesota, USA - June2016WEW_11_150 | ecosystem: Environmental > Terrestrial > Soil >... | reverse complement strand
GGTGCAGGTACGGATCAAGCAGGATGCAGCATCCGATCTCGGGGTATCGACAGCGCAGGTCGGCGACGTCCTGAACACGCTGTTCAGCGGCGTGGTGGTCGGACAGTATGAGGACGGGGGGGACCGCTACGATGTCAGGGTGCGCCTTGGCGAGGAGCAGCGCCAGAGCGTCGAGGACCTCGACAACATCTACATCCAGAGTCAGTACGGTAGCTCCGATGGAACCCCCCCGCTGATACCGTTAGGCCAGGTCAGCGAGCGCACTTTCTCCACCAGCCCCAGCGAACTGATGCGTTATGACAAGCAGGGGGATATAGAACTCACCGCCAACCTTGAAGGCATCTCTTCGGGAGACTTCAGCAGCATCTTCGCCAGCAGGGTGGCCCAGGAATTGCACTTGCCGCCCGGCTATCAGTTGTACGCCGGTGGCACGTCCGAGTTGCAGGGCGAGAGCTTCTCATCCATCGGGATCGCCCTGGTGCTGGGCGTCCTGTTCATGTTTTTCGTCCTGTCGGCCCAGTTCGAAAGCTTTATCGATCCCTTCGTCATCATCCTGTCCCTGCCGCTGGCGATCATCGGCGCCATCCTGGGACTCCTGATCGGGGGCAGCCAGATCAGCATCATGTCGCTCATCGGCATTATCATGCTGATGGGACTGGTCACCAAGAATGCCATCTTGCTGATCGACTTTGCCAAAGCCGAACGAAGGCGAGGGACGGAACGGAGCGAGTCCTTGATCAGGGCCGCCCGGATCCGGTTTCGTCCGATCATGATGACGTCACTGGCCATGATCCTGGGGATGACACCCCTCGCCCTGAAGCTCGGTTCGGGTTCCGAACTCAGGGCGCCAATGGCCCATACCATCATCGGCGGATTGATCACCTCCACCCTGTTGACGCTGGTGGTGGTGCCGGTGATCTACGCCCTGCTGGACGACATTCAGGGCAGCCTGTTCGGGAGGCGCGCCGGCGATCTGGATCAGCCCGGCGTCGTACCTCCCGGCCCGGCGCCGTTCTCCAGCGGACAGTGACAGGATCGCATCCCCTGATCCAGTGTGCCGGGACAACCCCTTCACGGCGGCGAGCTTTCATGTTCATGCTATTCTTGGTCAAACATCCTATTGAATATACCGGAAGTGATGGTCAATCTTGCTGTGCCAGCGCAGGAGGTAGTCTCCCTCAGTCGCCCAGGGCCCTGCGTTGTGGATGACCAGGGGCACGCCGTCTTTCCGCCTCCGGTCGGAGATGATGGCGATATGGTCAGGATCGGCGGGGAGGCCGAACACCACGATGTCGCCGGGCTGCCACTGCACCAGGTTGCTGGCGTCGCCGGGTTTGACATCCTTAGTCAGCATGGCGGCATGGCGTTGAAAGAACACGTCCAGGACGCCCACCTTCCGGAAATCGATGTTGGGGTCCGGTTTCTTGACGAAAGCACTATAGGCAGCAGGGTCGGCCTGGATGTCTGCGTCCACCATATCCTTGAGGTTGTATCCGGCAGCCCCGAACGCCCGCCAGATGACATCGGCGTCGTCGCCCCGCCCCTCCGGCGGGTAGCCGCCCTGATAATAGGATGTGTCATACCAGGTGTGCCCGGTGACTTCTAGCCTGGCGCCGTTAACCAGGTCGATGGAGTCCATGATGCCGTTGTGGTTCTGGTCCTGATCCGGCACCACCGTGGGCACCAGGCACTTTCTCTGGAAAGTGACGGTGTCCAGGAACGGCAGATAGTTGATGCGGACCAGGAGCAGATCCCCAAAAGTACCCAACAGTGCTATGGCAAACAACAGCACCAGTGAGAACAGCCAGATCTTCTGCAGGCGAGTCATGATTTTCCCCCCATTGAAGGATCCCGGTTGTTTCCTTACCTTATTGCCAGCAATCCTTTAACTTCGCTTTGAAGTTCCCCGCCTCAACAGGTGGCGGGTTCAGATTATTAAATCAGAGGGAGTTCAATCTCCTTCTGATTAGCGAAGTTAAATGAATTAATGAGCCGTGCCATATGTTTGCTTCCACCGCATCCGGGCTTACCGCCCGGCCTGAAAGAATGCGGCGCACAGGGCAAACAGGCACATGGCTAATTCAAACTTCGCTTCGCTTCGTTTGAATGCTACCACGATCTGATACATATTGTCTCACGGAAGATTATACTGCAATATGCAACAAGGAGTCCTGCCTGCCTGGCACAGGCCGGCCAACGGACAGGCGCCACAATGCGGCCTGGCTGTGCAGATGTGATGCCCCAGGGCGTCGATCAGGGCGTGATACTCGTTGTAGAGGTTTGTGTCCGGAGGCAGGGTTCCCATGAAGAAGGACTGCATCTCCCGGTAGGAGATCCGCTCCGGAAAGTACCCCAGCCGGTGAAAGATCCGGTGCGTATAGGCATCGATCACGAAGATCGGTTTGCCGGCAGCGTAGAGCACGATAGCATCGGCGGTCTCGGGCCCGATCCCGTAGATGTCCAGCAGACGACGGCGCAGGCCCATGGCATCCTGTGCCAGAAAAGCGCCCAGGTCGCCCCCGTGCTCTGCCGCCACCACCCGGCAGAAGGACTGCAGTTTTCTGGCCTTCTGGATATGGTAGCGGGTGGGGCGCAGCAGTGGCGACAACTCCTCCTCCGGAACAGCCAGCAAACTATCCAGGGAGAGCAGACCGGCCGCTTTCAGGTTGTCGATGGCTGACGTCACGCTCCGCCAGGTGACGTTTTGGGTCAGGATCGCCCCGACGATCATCTCGAAGGGGCCATCTGCCGGCCACCAGTGCCGGGGGCCGAAGTGGCCGTAGAGACGCTGATAAATTTTCATTAACGCTTTCGAGATATCAAGGGAACGGTTCACATGATCTTGCACGATCTCCTCATGGTTTCCAGACAGACTCGAACAGGGTATTTTCAGAAAAGATTTTCACCTCTGCCGGCACAGCACGGTGGCCGGCGCGGCCTGAAACGCCCCACCCGGCACTAATGCAAGGCGTTCGTTGTATTTACTTCATACAAATATGTGGAGCCACCTTGGAAACTCCCAAATCACTTAAGAGCCGGTTACCGACGGCCGCGGTACGGTCAGCTATTTCTCCCGGGCGGGATCGATACCTGGCGGCGGCATCAGCTCGTAATTTCCCAGGCGCTCCAGGACCTTGCCCAGACGTTCCCCGGGGTTGGCGTTTTCCTTGTAAAGAGTCAGCATCTTCTCGGCCATGGCCAGCACATCATCCTCGGTCAACCCTTCGTACATCGCCCGGCCCAGGCAGGGGTCCTTGCCCAGCTTGCCGCCGACCACCACGGTGTATCCCTTGGCCCGGCCGAAGACGCCGAAATCCTTGATCCAGCCCTCGGCGCAGTTGTTGGGGCAGCCGGAGACACCGATCTTGAACTTGCCCGGCAGGGCCATGCCCAGGAACCTCTCTTCCAGCTTCAGACCCAGGCTCATGGCGTCCTGCCGGGCGTTCTTGCAGTAGAGCAGGCCCGGACAGATCTTCACGCTCTTCAAAATCTTCTTGCCGGTAGGCGCCGGCTCCATGCCCAGGTCCTGCCAGATCGACTCCACCTGGTCCGCCTTCACGCCAAATAGGGCGATCCGCTGCGCCCCGGTTATTTTGACCATTGGTACCTGGTACTTCTCGGCAACCTCCGCGAATCTCTTCAAGATCCCGGCAGTGAGCATCCCGCCCACGAGGCGCGGGATGATCATGTAGGTCTCCTTGTCCCGCTGCAGCACAGCGCCGCGCGGAGCCTCTCCCTTTGGAACCTCTCCCATCGGTTTAGCCCTCCAGTGTGTCCTTTTTAAAAATCATACGACCAAATAACGGTTGGCCCTCAGCTTTTGGCCGTTTGACGTATGCCTTTTAGCAGTTGGCAATCAACTGTTGGTCGTTGGAATACGATACTGAAGGCTTACGACCAAAGTTTTTTTGCCCTCCAACCACTAACCGCTAACCACCAACTACCATCTAGCCCGGAGGCCAGGTCATGAACCGCCCGCCCATCAGGTGCAGGTGCAGGTGATGGACGGTCTGCCCGCCATTGTCCCTGGTGTTGATCACCGTCCGGAAGCCCTCCTCGGCCACCCCCAACTGCCGGGCAACCTTGGTGGCCGTCAGCAGCAGCCTGGCTACCAGGCCGGCCTGCTGCGCCCCCGCATCCAACAGCGAGTCCAGGTGCGTCTTGGGGATCAGCAGCACGTGGACCGGGGCCACCGGCTTGATATCCCTGAACGCCAGGAATTCGTCGTCCTCGTAGACAATCTGGGCGTTCAGTTCGTGGGTGGCAATCTTGCAGAAGATGCAGTCGCTCATCTCTTCTTCTCCTCTAGAGAGTCTTAATTACCTAGCTTCCAGTAGGCGAAATTCAATACCCGAGGGTTCACTCACTCTTTTCGAAGCGAATATTCCCAGTGGATACTCGCCGGTCTATTTTCATGCTACTTGGCAATTGTATTTTACCACAATGTTGGACCAACCCAAATCGCGGATCAATAATCCACAGTCTCGCCGTAAAGGGTGTCCCCCTCCAACCGCTTCAGGGCACGCACCTGAACCAGGCTGCCCTGGAGGCCGGTGCTGCCAGCCGGAGCGGGAAAGACTATTCTCAAGTAGTTGTCGCTGAGCCCATCCCAGCAGCCGCTCCGTCCCGGCGCCGGCCGCGCCTGCCGCTCCACCAGGACCGGCAGCGTTTGACCGATGAACCGGGTGGCGAAGGCGGCAGCCTGCTCATCGGCCAGGCGGCGCAGCCTGCTGCTGCGCTCGTCCTTGGCCGCCGGCGTCACCTGGCCGGGCAGCTCCGCAGCACGGGTGCCGGGACGCGGCGAATACTTGAAGACGTGCAGGTCCCGGAACGGGAGGGAAGCGATGAAGCGGTAGGTGTTTTCAAAGCGCAGGTCGGTCTCGCCAGGAAAGCCCACAATGACGTCCGCAGCCACGGCCACTCCCGGCAGGCGCTCATGGACGCGGTGGAACAGGTCGCCGTAATCTGCCGCCCGGTAGGACCGCCCCATCAGGGCCAGGATCTCGTCATCCCCGGACTGTAGGGGCAGGTGCAGGTGGCGGCAGATACGGGGCGAGGCCAAGACATCCAATAACTCATCGGGCGCCTCTGCCGGTTCCACCGAGCTCAGGCGCAGCCGGAACTCCCCGGGTAGTTGCAGCAGCAGCCGCAGCAGAGATGCCAGGTTGACGCCGTCTGCCAGGTCCCTGCCGTAGGCGGAGGTGTGGACGCCGGTTAACACCACCTCCCGGAAGCCGGCCGCCAGCAACTCTTCCAGCCGTCTCAGCGCCAGCTCCGGCCGCAGGCTGCGCACCGGCCCCCGGGCAAAGGGCACGATGCAGTAGGAGCAATACTGGTCGCAGCCGTCCTCGATCTTCAGGAAGGCCCTCGTCCGGTTGCGGGGCCGGGGGATTGGCAACTCCTCGAAACCGGCCGCCTCCGATAAAGGGGAGACAATACAGAGCGCAGCACCGCACCAGTGCCGGGCAGTGACAGGCGTGTCCCCTGCGGTATCCGTCGAGGGCGCGGCGCCCGAATCGGAAGGCCGCCTCTGAGGCTTCGCGGGTGCCCTCTGGGCGCGCTCCTGTGCTCCGCATTCCCGGTGTGCCGCCGTGCTTTCAGCCTGAGGCGAAGCCTCAGAGGCGGCGTTCAGGCCGGACTGTAAGCCCGGAGGAGGAGGAAAGCACGCCGGCGCACAGGCCGGAGGCCGGAGGCCGGGGGTCAGATTTTTTCCCATATGCTTTTCGCTTTCTTCCGGCCTCCGACCTCTTGCCTCCGACCCCTGATCCCTGGCAGCCTGCTCCACCAAGTCGACGATCCGTCCCCGATCCTGAGTGCCCACCAGCACATCCACCCCCAGGGACAGCACCTCTTCCGGCGCCGTCTGGGCGTAACACCCCACTACGGCGGTCACTGCCGCCCCGCCCCGGGCTTCCTGCGTCGGGGTTCCATCGGCGTCGGCCGGGCACGGGCGACGACCCACCGCCCGGCGGATCATCTGCCGTGACTTGTGGTCGGCCAGGTGGGTGACGGTGCACGTATTAATTATGTAAACTTCAGCCGGGCTGTCGAACCCTACGATCTCGTAGCCTCTCTCCCGGAACAACTCCTGAAGCGCAGCAGTCTCCTGCTGGTTGACCTTGCAGCCAAGCGTGAAAAAGGCGACCCTTCTGGGACGCCCCACATCTTCCTTTTCAGGCGCTGATGGCTCCACCCAGGTCACCCCACTCGTACAGGATCAGGCTCAGGCCGACTAGCCCGGCCGTTTCGGTGCGCAGGATGCGCTTGCCCAGGCCGGGGCGCAACCTCAGCACGCGGCAGATCTTATTGGCATCGCCGGGGCTGAGGGGGAACTCACCCTCCCTGGAGCACACGGTTGGCAGAAAAAAACGGTGCACCGCAATAACCCTTTCAATCTAATAATTCGTAACTACCCACTCAAAGCAGTCCATCACCAAGGCTTCTGCGTCAACATCAGGGGCTGGCTGCATCCCACCGCCACCGGCGGTGCTACTAATGTGACTAACCTCCGGTGGGTGCCCCGGCCGGGATATTCTTATCCGATAAAGGCATCCTTCATCTTCTCGAAAAAACCCTTGCCACGGGAATGATACTGGTCGTCCCGCTCCAACTCCTCGAACTGCAGGAGCAGTTCCTTCTGCTTCTCGGTCAGCCGGGAGGGGATCATCACGTTGATCCTGATCACCTGGTCGCCGCGCCCATAGCCCTGCAGATGGGGGATCCCCTTGCCCCGCAGGTGGAACACGGCGCCGGGCTGGGTGGCCTCGGGAATTTTCAGGCTGGTCTTGCCCTCCAGGGTCGGGATCTCGATCTCGTCCCCCAGGGTTGCCTGGACGAAGGAGATGGGGATCTCGCAGATGACGTCGTTTCCCTGGCGCTGGAAAAGCTTGTGCGGCTTGACGCGTAGGGCGACGTAGAGGTCGCCGGGCGGACCGCCGCGTGTTCCCAAATCCCCCTCCCGGCTCAGGCGCAGGGTGGACCCGTTATCCACGCCGGCTGGCACGGTCAGCTTCACCTTGCGCGGCCTCTTGACTTTACCCCTTCCCTGGCAGGCAGGGCAGGGTTTCTCGATCACCCGGCCCTCGCCGCGGCACTGGTCACAGGTCTGTACCGTCTCAAAGCGCCCGAAGGCGATGGACTGGGTGATCCGCACCTGGCCGGTGCCCTTGCACCAGGGGCAGGTGACCGGCTTCGTCCCGGACGCCGCGCCCGAACCGTCACAGTCGCCGCAGTCCTCCCAACGGCTGATCCTGACCTCTTTTTCAACGCCGAAGACCGCCTCCTCGAAACTCAGGTCCAGGTCCATCTGGATGTCAGCGCCGCGTTGCGGCCCCCGTCGCTGCTGCTGGCCTAAACCGCCGAAACCGTTGAAAAAGACGTCGAACAGATCACCGAAGCTCCCGAAGCCGAAGTCAGCGCCTGCGCCCCGGCCAAAGCCGCTAAAGTCACCGTTGCTAAAACCGGCATGGCCGAACTGGTCGTACCGCGCCCGCTTCTCCGGGTCGCTCAGGACCTCGTAGGCCTCGGCCGCCTCCTTGAACTTCTCGGCGGCCGCCTCTTTGTTATCCGGGTTCATATCTGGATGGTACTTGCGGGCCAGTTGCCGGAAGGCCTTCTTGATCTCCGCCTCCGTGGCCGTCTTGGCAACGCCAAGCTCTTCGTAGTAGTCCCTCTTTGCCAATAGGCTCACTCCCAAAAAAACCTATGATCCGCCATCATTATATTCATCACCACGATGTTAAATCAACTGGATATTCATATTCATAAGCCGGCTATTTTCCCTCGTCGTCCACTACCTTGTAGTCTGCGTCAACCGTGGGGCCGCCATCCCCACTACCGGAAGCGGCGGTCTCTCCACCCGGAGCACCGGGTTCGCCGCCAGGGGTCTGCTGGGCGTTCGTCTGCTGGTAGACCTTGGAGGTCAGGTCGTAGAGCACCTTGGTCAGGTGCTCGGTCTTCTGCTTGATCAGGTCCAGGTCCTGCCCCTCCATGGCCTTCTTCAACTCATCCTTGGCCTCGTTGATCTTGCCGGCGTCGCCCTCGGGAACCTTGTCGCCCAGGTCCTTGAGGGTCTTCTCCGTCTGGTAGATCAGGCTGTCCGCCTGGTTGCGGGTCTCGGCGGAGGCCTTCTTCTTCTTGTCCTCTTCGGCAAACTGCTCGGCGTCCTTCACCATCTTCTGGATCTCGCCCTCATTCAGGTTGGTGGTGGCGGTGATGGTGATCGCCTGCTCCTTGCCGGTGCCCATGTCCTTGGCGGTGACGTGGACGATGCCGTTGACGTCGATATCGAACTTGACCTCGATCTGCGGCACCCCGCGCGGCGCCGGCGGCAACCCGGTCAGTTGGAAGCGTCCGAGGGTCTTGTTGTCCCCGGCCATGCCCCGCTCACCCTGGAGCACGTGAATGTCTACGCTGGTCTGCATGTCAGCGGCGGTGGTGAACATCTGGCTCTTGGAGGTGGGAATGGTGGTGTTGCGCTCGATGATCCGGGTCATCACGCCGCCCAGGGTCTCGATCCCCAGGGACAGGGGCGTCACGTCCAGCAGCACGATATCCTTGACCTCACCGGCCAGCACCCCGGCCTGGATGGCGGCGCCCAGGGCCACCACCTCGTCCGGATTGATCCCTTTGTGGGGCTCCTTGCCGAGCAGGCTCCGGATCTTCTCCACCACCATGGGCACCCGGGTGGAACCGCCCACCAGCAGCACCCGGTTGATGTCCTTGGGTTCCATCCCGGCATCGGCCATGGCCTGCTTGGTGGGGCCGATGGTTTTGTCGACCAGGTCCTCGATCAACTCCTCCAGCTTCGCCCTGGTCAGAGTGATCTCTAAATGCTGGGGCCCATCAGCGGTGGCAGTGATGAAGGGCAGGCTGATGGTAGACTGCATGACCCCGGACAGTTCGTGCTTGGCTTTCTCGGCAGCGTCCTTCAAGCGCTGCAGGGCCATCCGGTCCTTGGCCAGGTCGATCCCGCTGCCCTTCTTGAACTCGGCCACCAGGTAGTTGATGATCCGCTCGTCAAAGTCGTCGCCGCCCAGGAAGTTGTTGCCGTTGGTGGCCTTCACCTCGAACACGCCTTCTCCCAGTTCCAGGATGGAGACGTCGAAGGTGCCGCCACCCAGGTCGAACACCAGGACGGTGTGGTCCTCGCTCTTATCGATGCCATAGGCCAGGGCGGCGGCAGTCGGCTCGTTGATGATCCGCAGCACCTCCAGGCCGGCGATGCGCCCGGCATCCTTGGTTGCCTGGCGCTGGCTGTCGGTAAAATAGGCAGGAGTCGTGATCACCGCCTGGGTGACCTTCTCGCCCAGGTAGGCCTCGGCATCCGTCTTCAGCTTCTGCAAGATCATGGCGGAGATCTCCTGGGGCGTGTATTCCTTGTCGTCTATGTGAACGCGGTAGTCGCTCCCCATTTTCCTCTTGATCGAGCGGATGGTGCGGTCCGGGTTGGTGATCGCCTGACGCTTGGCAATCTCACCTACCAGGCGCTCCCCGCTCTTTGTAAAGGCTACCACCGAAGGCGTGATCCGGCTCCCCTCGGCGTTCGGGATCACCACCGCCTGGCCGCCTTCCATGATGGCTACACAGGAGTAAGTGGTTCCCAGGTCGATTCCGATTACCTTGCTCAATGCTTCCTCCTCCAATCGTACCGCATCTCACTTCCCACTATACCTCGGCAAATTCGTCCAGCGATGGCCGTCTGGCCACCTTCACCAGGGCCGGTCGTAATACCTTGCCGTGCAGCAGGTAGCCCTTCTGTACTTCTTCGATAACCGTCCCCTCGGGAGCGTCATCGGTCTCCACCTGTTCGAAGGCCTCGTGGAAAGCCGGGTCGAAGGGCTTACCCGCCGCCTCCACCGGCTGCACCCCCGATTGGGCCAACACGTGCCACAGTTGGCGGTAGATCATGTCGATTCCGGTCGCCACATTTTCCGGAAACAGCGGCCGGGCGGTGGCCAGGGCGCGCTCGAAGTTGTCCAGCACCGGCAGCAATTCACCGATCAGGTGTTCAGCGGCATTTTTGCGGACGTCCTCCATCTCCTGCCGTGTCCGGCGGCGGTAGTTGTCGAAGTCGGCCGCCAACCGCAAATAGCGCTGCAGGGCCTCCTCCAGCTCCTGCTGCTTGGCCTCGAATTGCTCGTTCAGGTCAAGGGCAGCATCCGGGCCGGCCGCATTCACTGCCCCCGCCTGATCCGGTTGCCCTGGCTGATGAGGCTCCCCTGGCCGGTCCTCTATAGTCTCTGTCTCCTGGCTCAAAACTCATCCCCTCTTTTCGACGTGGAATCTTGGCGTTTATCCGCCTCTCTCTTCTTGATGATGGTGTCGATGCGCAGGATCGCCCCGGCCAGTTCGGCGGCCGCTCGCAGGGCGTTGGTCTTCACCGGCAGAGGGTCGATGATGCCCCGTTCCCAGAGGTCGACCACTGTTCCGCTGTCGCAGTCGATGCCCAGGCAGTCGCTTTCCTCCGCCAACTGGGCGGAGACCACGTCCCCCAGCTTCTCCAGGGGATTGAATCCGGCATTGGCGACAATCTGGGTGAAGGTGCGCTTCAGAGCAGCGGCAACGCACTCCACCCCGTAGGCGGTCATCCCTTTAAGCCCGGATTTCACCGCCTCCAGGTCACGCACCACCGCCAGTTCCACCGCTCCGCCGCCGGGCACGACTCCCCCGTTCAGGGCAGCCTGGACGGCGCTGGCAGCGTCCTTGGCAATCCGCTCCCGCTCGCCCAGCACCTCCT
>Ga0187866_1003943_pt1 | contig 10740 bp, 14 predicted proteins | sample June2016WEW_11_1_3_FD_133013 | JGI IMG/M metagenome (GOLD analysis project Ga0187866, IMG submission 133013) | Peatland microbial communities from SPRUCE experiment site at the Marcell Experimental Forest, Minnesota, USA - June2016WEW_11_150 | ecosystem: Environmental > Terrestrial > Soil >... | reverse complement strand
CGGTCCACGGCCTCGATCTTGCCCATGATCTCGTTGTATTTGTTGACGTAACCCTGGTACAGCTTGTAGTGCTCGGTCATGGTCCGGGCGGAGATCCCGTCCAGGTCCCGCATGATGGAATCGTACTTCCTGGCTTCCAGTTTGTGTGTCATCACACCCCTCCACCCATGTGATGACGCCATCCAGCCTAAGGATGCGGCCGGTTCAGCCCCCGAATCCCCCGGCCTTCTCGAACGCCTCCGCCAGCCGGAACATCCCCGGCTCGTCGAAGTGCCTGGTCAAGATCTGCATGCCCACCGGCAAGCCCCCCGCCGTCTTCCCGCAGGGCACGCTCATGCAGGGGATTCCCGCCAAGTCTCCGGTGATGGTGTAGATGTCGGAGAGATACATCTCCAGCGGGTCGTCGAGCTTCTCTCCCAGCTTGAAGGCCGGAAAGGGAGAGACCGGGGTGACGATGGCGTCCACCTCGCGGAAGGCCTCCGAGAAATCCCGGGCGATCAGGTGGCGCACCTTCTGGGCCTTCAGGTAGTAGGCATCGTAGTAGCCGGCCGAGAGCACGTAGGTCCCCAGCATGATGCGCCGCTTGCACTCCGCTCCGAAGCCCTCGCCCCGTGTGTTGCGGTACATGTCGCTGAGCGTCGCCGACTCCGCCGAGCGGAAAGTGTAGCGCACGCCGTCGAACCGCGCCAGGTTCGAGCTGGCCTCTGCTGTGCAGATGATGTAGTACGCCCCGATGGCGTAGTCGGTGTGCGGCAGGCTGATCTCGCGCACCTCGCAGCCCAGCCGCTTCAACACCTCGACCCCCCGCGTCACCAGGTCGCCCGTCTCGCTCGCCAGGCCCTTGAAATACTCGCGCGGCAGGCCGATCTTGGCGCCGCGCACCTCGCCGTCCAGCAGCGCCGCGTAGTCCGGCACCGGCGCGAACGCAGAGGTGGAATCCAGTTCGTCGCGGCCGGCGATTGCCTCGAGCAGCGTGGCCGCGTCGCGCACGTTGCGCGCGAACGGCCCGATGTGGTCCAGCGAGCTGGCGAAGGCGATCAAGCCGTACCGCGACACCCGCCCGTAGGTTGGCGTCACCCCCACCACGCCGCAGAACGATGCCGGCTGGCGGATCGAGCCGCCCGTGTCGGAGCCCAGCGCCACCACCGCCGTCCCCTGCGCCACCGCCGCGCCCGGCCCGCCGCTCGAGCCGCCCGGCACCCGCTCGAGGTCCACCGGGTTGCGCACCGGCCCAAACGCCGAGTTCTCGTTCGAGGAGCCCATCGCGAACTCGTCGCAATTGGCCTTGCCCAGGATCACGCCTCCCTCCTGCTCCAGCCGGATCACCGCGGTCGCGTCGTACGGCGGGACGTAGTTGGCCAGCAGCTTCGATCCGGCCGTGGTGCGCACTCCCTTGGTGATGATGACGTCTTTGACCGCCACCGGCACGCCGGCCAGCGGACCCGGGTCCTCGCCGCGCGCCAGCTTCTCATCCACCCGGCGGGCCGCTGCGATGGCCCGCTCCGGCGAGAAGTGCAGATAGGCGTTGGTCTTCGGGTTCTCCGCCGCGGCGAAACTCAGCGCCTCGCGCGCCAACTCCTCGGCGCTGAACTGGCGTTTGGCCAGGCCCTCCCGGACCTGCGCGATGGTGAGCGAGGGAATCTGGCAGCGTGCGGTCACCGCTCGATCACCTTGGGGACCTTGAAGAATCCGGCCCCGGCGAGCGGCGCGTTCTCGAGCGCCGTTGCGGAGCCCAATCCCGCGCGCTCCCGGTCCTCGCGCCACGTAGCGGTCTCCTCCGCCTCGTAAAGCACCTGGGCCATCGGCTCGACCGCGCTCGTATCCAGCTCGTTCAGCTTCTCCATGTGGGTGAGCACCTCGCCCAGGTCCGCCGCCATTCTGTGCACCTCATCCTCGGTCAATCGGAGGTTGGCCAGATCGGCTACGTACCGGACTTCGGCTTCGCTGAGAATCATCCCGCGGACCTTTTCCTGGACGCCTTGTAGAGCCGCCGGAGAACCGGATCTTCGATGCCGTCCGCCTCGTCCCGCGTTGCTCGTGCCTCCCCAGCCCGTTGCGGCATGCGGCGCGGCACGCCCAGGCGGAACTCGACGCCCCGGACGCTATCGCCTCCGGTGATCTCTTTCAACCGCCCCAGAATCTGGCCGCTCATGGTCCGGAGCTGGCTCTGCCAGACCAGGTCCTCGACTTCGACCACCAACCGCGACTCGTGAAACGCCACCGGCCTCGTGTGCGATGCAATACGCGGTCCGACCGCCTGCGGCCAGGCCGCCCGCGCGAGGTCCTCCGCCGGCAGGCACTCACCGGCGATCTTCAGCCCGCGTATGACCTTCCCTGCGCGCTCCATCTGGGTGTCTGCCATTCTAACAGATCGTTGTGGGTCGGACCGCCACGACCGCGTTCTCCCCCCTGGCCGGACCCTTTCGTGCGGACGCATCGAGCGCGCCAAGGCGCCGACCTTTCACTACGCGCGCACTTCGCACGGTTCCCAGATCATCTCGGGCCTGGAAGCGCTCCGGCGCGAGAATCCCAAGTTCGACTACACGGTGTACTCCGGCCAGCCGCAGAGCCTGCCCGCCCCGCAGGGGGCTTTACGCATCTACGATGGCCAGTCCGATGAGACCTACATCACGCCCGAACTCTACTGGAGCGACGCGGACGGCATCCAGGGCACCCGCGCCGTGGCGGACACCGGCCTGTTCAACTTCTCCATGTGGTTCTGGTGCGGCGAGCAGTGCGAGGATTGGTGCGCGATGCATCCTGGCGATTGCCAGATCCTGCCCGGCGGCCGCGCCGGCGCCCCCCGGCTCCATCGTCGTGCTTTATGTCACCGGTGAGGGCCAGACGGAGCCCCCACGCCGGTGGCCGGCGTCATGCAGGTAAACGTGAGGCTGCCCCCGGGGCGTGAGGCCCGGCGACGCGGTCCCCGTGCTCGTTAGGGTGGGAGAGGCGACCAGCTCCCCGGGCGTCACCCTGGCTATACGGCAGGCGTCCGTCCGGCTCTCTCAGGCCCCCGGCTTCACCGCCTTCACATGGCACTTGGCGCAGTTGCCAGCAGTCGCGAACGCCATGCCGCCCGCGTGATGGCACGCCGCGCAGGCGGTCTTGTTGGCTTCCGCGGTCTTGTGCATCGCCGGTTTGTAGTTCAGCGGAGCCTTGGCCGACTGCTGGAAGAGCTTGTCGTGGCAAATCTTGCAGTCGCCCTTCGCACGCTTGACGTGGGCCGTGTGATCGTAGGTCACGTTCCCCATCTTGGTCTCGAACACGAGCTTTGCGGGCGCCTTGACCTCCTCGGCGGACACGCTCAGCATGCAGAGCACCGAAATGGCAAGAAGGAACACCATGAAGTAGCGCATACAAAGAAATAATACCATTGAGCTATGTTGGTTTTGGCCTCCCGCTCCCCGCGGCGTCAGGAGATCCTGGCGCGGGCGGGCATCCCCTTCGTGGTCCGGCCGGTCCAGGTTGACGAGGCGCTCCAGTCGGGCGAGGATGCCCGCGGCTACGTCAAGCGCCTGGCCCGGCAGAAGGCCGAGGCCGTCGAGGCGGCGCCGGGCGACATCGTTCTGGGGGCCGACACGGTGGTGGTCGTCGATGAGGAAATCCTCGGCAAGCCCGCCGACGCTGCCGATGCCGCGCGCATGCTCGGCCGCCTTTCCGGGCGCGAGCATATCGTGATGACGGGCATCTGCCTGCGCGCCTCCTCCGGTGTAATCGAGGACCTGGAAGCCACCCGCGTGCGCTTCGTCCCGCTCTCGCCCCGCGAGATCGGCGCGTACGTGGCCAGCGGCGAGCCCCTGGACAAGGCCGGTGCCTACGCCATCCAGGGGCTGGCATCGCGATTCATCGATCGGGTCGAGGGCTGCTACTTCAATGTCGTCGGCCTCCCCATCGCCAGGGTCTGCCGCCACCTCCTCGCGCTCGGGGCTCTGGACTAGGTCCATGACCGCTAGATTTGGCGCTACTGCGAAACCGCTCGCTGGCGCTCGCGGCTCGGAACCGAAGCCACGAGCGTAAGGGAGTGGTTCCCCGCGAAAGCACATCATCACACGGTCAGAACACTAGCAACGTGCTGTGTAGTAAGCGGATGAAGTGCGCGGGAATGCTTTGTCTGCTCCCGGCCTCGCAGTCGATCCAACAGTACCGGAAAGAGAGCGGAATGAGAGGATTCACCATCGTGGGCGCCAAGCTGGCCCTGGGTCTTCTGGCAGGCTCCGTCTGGCTGGCCGTTCAAAACACCCCGCAGAAACCGCCAGAAACGCCGCCCCAGGAACCAGCCAAGCCGAAGACGGCGGAACCGGCCAAGACGACTCCGCCTACGGTCAATGTCGATCCCAAGACGTTCAGCCTCGGCCCGGAAGACGTCATCCTGGTTCGCGTCTGGCGTGAGGCGGACCTGTCCGGGCAACTGGCGGTGCGCAGCACGCGATACTTGATCAGCGGAGAAATCATCCGGCCCGGCGCCTATCCGCTGGCGGCGCCGACCACGGTGTTCGAGGCCATCACGCTGGCCGGCGGGTTTCGCGACTTCGCTAACAAGAAGAACATCATCATCATCCGTGGTTCCCAGCGGCTGCGGTTCGACTACAACGACGCCGTGAAAGGTAAGAACCTGAGTCGGAATGTCTCGCTGGAGAACGGCGACAAAGTTGTTGTCCGATGATGTGGAAGGGGACCTGGGCAGCCGATAGAGAGGTTCGGGAAGTACCCATCACTCCCGCTTCCGAAGCCCTGCTGATGGACCACAGCCGTCCTCAGGAGGCGCCCAGCGAGGAGTTCCGCAGCTTGCGCACCCGGCTCAACCACTTGCAGACGCTGCAACCCATTCACACCGTGGTGGCCACCAGCCCCTCGCCCGCCGAGGGGAAGTCCTTCGCCGCCGCCAACCTGGCGATCTCCGAGTCGCACCCGGCCGGCAACCCGACGCTCCTGGTGGACTTCGACTTCCGCCGCTCCGTCCTCCACAACCTGTTCCAGATCGAGCGCACCCCCGGCGCCACCATCATCGACATGGCGCAGCGCGCCATGCAGTCGCTGTGCGAGAACCACGTGCTGGGAATTATCGTGAACGGAGCGCGCGCCGGGGAGCCATACAGCAAGTACACCTACTACTACTCCAAGTACGGCCACGAGACCAAACCGGAGCCCGAGGCCGAACCCGGCTCCGAAGCGGAATAGGCTACCAGCGGCCCCGGCCGCCGCCGCCCCCTCGGCCCCGGCCGCCGCCGCCTGGGCCGCCGCGGCCGCCGCCCTCGCGCGGTGGCCGGGCCTCGTTGACCACCAGCGTGCGCCCCAGCAGGTCCTTGCCGTTGCAGGCGCGGATGGCTTTTTGGGCCTCTTCGTCATTGCCGATCTCAACGAATGCAAACCCGCGCGGCTCGCCCGAGAAGCGGTCGCGCACGATGTTCACACTGTCTACGGTCGCCCCGGCCTGGGTGAACATGTTTTGCAGATCCTCGTCCGTGGCCTGGTACGGGACATTGCCCACGTATAGTTTCACGTCCTCTCCTTCCGCCCGGAGGGAATCCCGCCAGGCACCACCGGCTGAAGAGGCAGGTCGGAAAAGCAGGCGGAAAGGTTACGCTTACGCACTCCGAATCTGACGCTTCAGTCTTCGCCTTATCATCGCGGAATCGGCCGCCCAAGTCAATTCTGGCCCGGGGCCGACAGCCAGTATCCGGGGCGCGTCCGCACGACCACGTCCGGCCGGTTCTTCACCCTTACCTCGATCGAGTGAAACTGGTCTCCCGGCTGGGCGCTGGAGGTGAAGCTCAACAGGTACTGGCTGTGCAGTTCTTCGCCGATGCGCGAGATGGCCCGCTCGAGCCCCTTCTGCTTGAGGAACGAGAGGTGGCTGCCGCCGGTGTACTTCGAAAACGCCTCGGCGGCGTTGGTCTTGGCGAGGCGCGCGATCTCGCGGAACACCGCGACCGGATCGAACGAGACCAAACTGGGGATCGCGCCTGGTCCTTCCGTGAAGCGCTCGCGGAACGCAGAAAAGCTGAGGGTGTAGACGGTGACGTTCTCTTGCTGGGCCAGCGTGACGGCGTCCTGTAGCTTGGTTTTGCTCGCGCGGTCGCGCGTCTCGCCGATCAGCAGCAGCACCCGGCGGCGGTTCGCGGGCCTGGCGGCGAGCATCCGGATCCCCTCGGCCGCCGCATCGATCATGCGGGCCTGATCGCCGGAGGGCGGAATCCGCTTGAAAGCCGTCGCGAGCCGGCCGGCGTTTGAGGTGAACTGCTGGAACACGCTGAGCTGGTCGTCGTAGGACAGCACCGCGGCCTCGCCGCGCTCGCCGATGATCAAGGGTTCGATCATCGGGCCGATCCGGTGTACCTTGTTCAGCGCCTCGGCGGCCAGCGTGTTTGCCTGGACGGCGATGACCAGAGAAATCGGAACGAACGTCACGTCCGACTGAATCCGTTGCGGCCGGCCGTTGTCGTAGAGCAGGAAGTCCTTTTGGGTGAGCCCGTCGACGTAGCGGCCGTCGGCGGCGATGACCGTCGTCGGGGCGATCACCAGCCGGACGGTGGTGCTGAGAGCCGGCTCCTGGCTCGACGTTGGCGCGCCAAAGCACGCCGTCGCCAGGCAGACGCAGACCAGGACCCGCCGGAGCGACATGCTTTCTCCTTCAGTCAAGAGACGCCGCCAGCACGCCGCGAGTTTCGGCGCTGCCCGTTCGGCCGTCCACCTCCCCCTGACGGGCTGGCGGTGAAGGTGTCCGGAAATCGGATCGGCTCACAGTTCCAAGAGTGCGAGGCGGGGTATCAATCGGAAGTGGCGCGGATTCCCAGTCACAACCGCGTATCCCAAATCGACCCCGGTGGCGCCGATCAGCAGGTCCTGAAAAGGGATCTTGACTCCCCGGCTCTGCTGTTCGGCGTCGATCCGCCCGGCCAGAAATGCGATCTGCTGGGTGAGCGGATAGACTGGAACGTCGGCCAGGAGTTCCTGGATGAACGCTTCGCGCCGCGCGCGGATGGGGGGTGTGTTCGCACGATAAATCCCATGCACCAACTCGACCAGCGCGACGGCGGAAAGCGCAGTGTCCTGGTTTCCCGCGACGGCCATGACCTGTTTGAGGAACTGCGCGACGGTGTTGCCTCTGCGCTCCGCTGCGATCAGGACGCTGGAGTCGAAGATCAGTCCCATCGGGAGCCGTCCAATGGTTCCCGGCGGCAGTCGATGATCTCCTCCAGGTCCCTGCCGAAGTCCTCATCCAGCGTCACTTCCGAGCCGTGGGATTCAGCCAGAGTGATGCACTCCGATAACAAGCGGCCAGCCCGGGGAGCGGGTTGGATGACCGCCACGGGACGCCGGTCCTTCTCGACGATCACCTCGGCTCCTCGCTCGACCCGTTCCAGGATTGCGGCGATGTCGCGGATGGCTTCCGTGTGGCTGAGATGAACGACTTCGCGCTCCATACCTGCCATCATAGCTCTTCCTGCGGTTCGGCTTGCCCGGAACGGGCTTGGATGGTGCGCACAACAAGCGCTCCCAAAAAGAGGAAGCTCGAAGAGGACAAGCTGAAGCATGTCCCACGCGGCCCTGTGTACCCTCCTACCGGTTGCCGGGAGAGTGCTTCTGCGACTCCTGGGCGCGAGTCCATTCGGCCTGCATCTTGGCGATGGCCTCCGGAATCTTTTCCGGATGGTGGATGAGTTCCTGGAACATGGCCCGCGGGTCCCCGCCTGGCATCCCCCAGAGGTTGCGGCACTGGGAGGGCAGCGGAGGGCCGCCGCCCGAGCCCGCTGCGGGGATAGGCGCCGGGAGACGAATGGCGTACATGCTGCCGCCCGCCAGCGGTTCATGCGGATACTGCAAGAGCCAGCGGCAGTTGTGGCCATCCAGAATCATGTTTGCCGAGGTCACAGCCCACTGGCCCGCATCCGCCGCGGCGGGCTTCTGGCAATCCCAGAGTTCGGCCTGCGGCACGACGGCCGTGGCATCGTTCATCCCATAGGCATCCAGGTTGATCTTCCGCAGGCCGTTCCGCTCGGCGAACCGTTTCACTTCGGGGAGCGACGCATTCCAGTCGACGTTGGAATCGTTCACCAGAGCGTAGGCGGGACGCCCGAATGAGAATGCGTTGATGTAAGGGAAGTAGTAGGGATACGCCCGCAGGGCCGTGACTAGGCAGTTGAGCGCCAGCAGCACGGTGAGCGCCATCGCCAGGCTCGCGGCGATGGGAAACGACGCCCGGAGGCGTCCCAACATGCGGGGCAGAGGAGCCAACAGGAGAATCAACAGAATCAAGGGGACACTGAAATGGCGGAAACTGATGTCCAACTGGCTCAGCAGGCAAACGGCGCCAAAGACCAGCAGAGAGACCCACAGAACGCGCCAATGCCCGCGCAGGTCCTCGGGGATTGCTGGAAGATTCCCCCGGTCGCCTCGCCTTCGGTTCAGAGCGATAACCAGGGCCAGCGCCAGCAAGCCGAGAAAGCCCAGGGGCGATTTCAGGAGCAGGAGAACAGGGAAATAGAACCAGACCCCATGGGAATACGCGTGGCCGAGGATGAACGTCGGGCGGATTGAGGTCACCAGCACCACCAGCAGCCCGCGCAGATAGAGCCAGGCCGGCATGAGGAGGCGGCGCAGAGGATCCCAGGCCGGGCCATGGCCGAGCCGGTCCAGGGCGTCCGTGGGCTGATTCCAGGAAAAGATGAAGTAGAACGCGTAGACGAAAACGGCGGCCCAGAGAATGCCTTTCAGAGTGGCGCGCCAGCGGAGCCTGCGCCAGGCGCGCGCCTCGGGTTTGGCGGCGGGCTGGCCGGGGACGGCGCGCCAACGCGTACTCAGCGCGACGGCGGGGAAGGCGACGAGGAGAATGCCCGCGGTGAACTTCGACAGCAGTGCGCCCGCTAGGCTCAGGGCAAACAGCAGTACGTTCTTACGGCTGGGGTCCTGCCGGAGTTCGGCAAACGTCCACAACGCCAGCAGGGAAAACAGCGTCACCGCCAGGTCGGTATGTACGAGGGGGCCAAAGGCCAGAAAGACCGGCGAAGCGACGTAAACGCTCAGGCAGAGCAACCCGGCCCAGTCGCCCCCCAGGCGGCGCGCGCAGGCGTAGATGACCCAGCCCAGCGCCAGCGTGAGAAGCAGCATGGACAGCCGGGCCCAGGCCAGCGTGCTTACCGGGTCGTTCCAGCGCGTCAGAAGCCGTTCGCCGAAACCCCACTGTCCCATGTAGGCGGGGAAGAACTCCCGGCTGACCGACCAGGAGGCGTTGGAGTAGTCGGCGCGCGTCCCGCGGATCACCAGCGGCAACGCAGCCAGCACCTTAGCGAGCGGCGGGTGTTCCTCATTCAGGCGCAGGTCGAACTTCTGCAAGTAACTTACCCCGGCGCCAATGTGAGCCGTTTCATCGAAGGTGACCGATTCCCGCCAGGCAGCGCCACCCGCCAGTACCCCCATGAAGACCAGCAGCAGGACTGCCGCCACCGGGAAGAAAGCGCCTGGTATGCGCTGAAGCGGAGGGTTCGGGCTGTGTGCCGGCAGGGGAATGGACACGCGATTCCTCCTTTGAGGTAACGGAATTCACGGCGTGGAAGTTCGGTTCGAATTGGGCCGGTGCCGGCGACGTTGCGCTAAAGTGGTGGGTCGCGGCGCTGTCTTGAAAGGGAGATACCGTATGGCCTCGAAACCCAGCTACTTGCTGCTTGTGCTCTGTGTCGCGTGGTGTCCCATTCTGACCGGCGCGCCGGCCGACCAGCCTCCGGTGATGCTCAGCGACCCGGTGGATGTCAGCGGCGATTTCCACGACTTCAAGAACACCTACTTCCTGGCCGACAGCCTGACCGGCTTCGACCCGGCCACCGGCGCCGGCAGTATCGCCTGGCAGCGGAATCACCTGTACCCCCGCATCGCCTTCAACACCATGGAGGGGATACTGAGACCATTTGGCGGCCTCACGTTCCCGGAGGTCGAGTATGCGGTCAATCCCACGCTGCCCTTTTCGATTCAGTTCGTCTCGCCGCGGACGGTCCGCATCCGCGTGAAGACCGGAGTGGATGCGAAGCCGCCGGCCGAGGAACTCATGCTGGTGGGCGAGCCGCCTCGCGACAATTCCTGGCGGACGAGCAAGATCGAGGGCGGCTACCGCTACACCAGCGCGGCCGGCTCGGTGACGATTCTCGAAAAACCCTGGCACATCGAGTTCCGCGACGCCGAGGGCCGCCTGCTGACCCGGACCAACCACGAATCGGACAACCATGCGACGCAGGTTCCGGTGCTGCCCTTCTCCTTCATTCGCCGGCCGTCGGACTATTCGCGCAGCGTGGCGGCGGTGTTCTCGCTTGCGGCGGGAGAGAAGCTGTTCGGCTGCGGCGAATCGTTCACCGGGCTCGACAAGCGCAGCCAGAAGATCATCCTGATGACCAACGACGCGCAAGGCCCCGAGACGTACCGCATGTACAAGCCCATCCCGTTCTTCATGAGCAACCGCGGCTACGGGATGTTTGTGCACACCTCGGCGCCCTCGACGTTCGATTTCGGTGCAACATTCCACGGTACGAACGCGATGCTGCTGGGCGATGACGAGTTGGACCTGTTCGTGTTCCTCGGCCAGCCCAAGGACATCCTCAACGAGTAGACCAGCCTGACCGGCAAGGCCCCCATGCCTCCTCTGTGGTCCTTCGGACTATGGATGAGCCGCATCAGCTACTTCTCCGAGGAGGAGGTGCGGCAGGTTGCCGCCAAGCTCCGCGAGAACCGCCTGCCGAGCGACGTGATCCACCT
>Ga0187866_1003939_pt1 | contig 10747 bp, 10 predicted proteins | sample June2016WEW_11_1_3_FD_133013 | JGI IMG/M metagenome (GOLD analysis project Ga0187866, IMG submission 133013) | Peatland microbial communities from SPRUCE experiment site at the Marcell Experimental Forest, Minnesota, USA - June2016WEW_11_150 | ecosystem: Environmental > Terrestrial > Soil >... | reverse complement strand
GGGTGGTGGGGTGGGAAGCGTTCAGGCCGGCCTCTCTCCGAGGGGGAGCCCCAGACCAGCTCTCACTGGCGATGACGACTGCCGGACTGGTGAAATGTGGCTACGTCGGAGGTGTTGCGACCAACAATGGGAGGTACAATGAATAACCGTATCAGAAATATGGTGACAGCCTTCACAGGAGGGGTGTAGGCTCCCACCCGATGGCCACCCACCCTGTCCACGTCGCCCTTCCGATTGTCCTGACCGTGGCTCTGTCAACCTGATTTGGCCCCACCCCCATCAGTTGTTTAGTGCCAGTTGGAAGACATCACTTTCGCTCTTCCCACTCTTCGTTCAGGTCATTTCTCCTCCGGTTCCCTCCCCTGGAGCGATCAGCCTCGGCAGTCCCGAGCGACCTCCTCGGTGGCGCCGTGAGCAGGCGCAGCCTCTCCTCCGGTTACCGGCGGTCGGGGTGCTCGCCGGTCCCTCCGGAGGGTGCGGAGCGAGTCGGCCCTTTCTGCTGCCGCTGCTCCAGCGTGCGGCGGAAGCGGTACGACTCGGTGCCCGTCTCGATGATATGCGCCCGGTCCGTCAGGCGGTCGAGCAGGGCCTTGCAGAGACGGGCGTTGGGGAACACCGTCGTCCACTCGGAGAAGGGGAGATTGGTCGTGGCGATCACCGCGGCCTTCTCCGCCCGCTCCGCGATGAGCTGGAAGAGCAGCTCCGCGCCCGCTTCGGCCAAGGCGACATAGCCCAGCTCGTCGATCACCACGAGTTCACAGCGGGCCCAGCGGTTCGTCACCCGGTTGAGCTGGTGCGCGTGCTGGGCCTCCACCAGGTCGTTCACGAGCGCCGCGGCCGTGGTGAAGCGGACCCGCCGCCGCTGCCGGCAGGCGGCGACCCCGAGGCCGGTGGCCAGGTGCGTCTTCCCAGTGCCGGTCTCCCCCAGGAAGAGCACCGGCTCCGCCCGGCGGAGGTACTCTCCCTCGGCTAGGGTCCGGAGCGTCGCCGCCGGGATCGTGGGCGCCCCCGCGAAGTCGAACTCCTCCAGCGTCTTCACCCGGGGGAAGTGGGCCTCCCGGATCCGGCGGTCGATCGCGCGGCGTTCCCGCTCGTCCAGCTCCGCCCCGAGGAGCGCTTCGAGGTAGGCCAGATGCGAGTGGTGGGCCTTGCTGGCCTGCTCGGCCAGCCGCCCGCACTGGGCGCTGACCGCGGGGAGCTGGAGCTGCGTGCACTGCTGGCGAATCGCGGCGAGCCGGAGCTCGGGGTGGGGCTCGCTCATGGGCGCCCCTCCTGGCTGGCCAGCAACTGATCGTAGGCGTGCAGGCTCGGTTGTGGCCGGTCGTAGGCCGCCAAGGCCCCGACGTCCACCGCGACCGGCGGCTGGCGCTCGAGATCGCCCGCGGTGAGCAGGTAGCGCACCGCCGCCGGATCGGCACAGCCCCAGGCCAGCGCTTGCGCCACGCATTCCTGGAGCCGGGTGGCCCCGTGCACCCGGCCGAGCTGCAGGACGGCGATCATCGCCCGGGTCCCGGCCGGCTGCCCCTGCCGCTGCTGCAACCGGCTCCACAGCTCATCGTAGGTGGCAGGCCAGCGGCCCTGGGCGCGCCACTGCGCGAGCGGCGTGGCCCCCGCCAAGGCGCCGGGCTTTTTCTCCAGGACGTCCAGGTAGTGCTCGAGGTCGAGCACCTGCTGTTGCCGACTGTAGCAGCGGTCATGCCGGGCCACGCACCGCCCCGCGTGCCAGACTTCCACCTGGGCCGGATACACGCGCGCTTCGACCTGCGTGCCCGCCCGGACGGGCACCGAGTAGGCGTTCGTGCGCACGCGGACACACCCGAAGCCATCGACCGTGGGGAAGCTCAGCAGATCCGCGGCAGTTGCTCCCCGCTCAGCATGTCCAGCACGCGGCTAACACCGATCCTGCTCCGCATGGTCACGAGGCCAGAGGCATCCTCCGTCACGCGGCCGATGAGGCAGGCCCCGGCACCCAGCGGGTCCGCGCGCATGATCCGCAACGCGCGCTCGGCGTCGCCGGTCGGGAGGATGCAGACGAACCGCCCTTCGTTGGCGACGTACAGTGGGTCGAAGCCGAGGATCTCGCATGCCCCCCGCACGTCCTCCCGGACGGGGATGCTGCCTTCGTCGATGCTGACTCCCAGGTGGGCGGCCCCGGCGATCTCGTTCAGGGCGCTGGCCAGCCCGCCGCGGGTGAGATCGCGCAGGCAGTGGACCTCGAGCCCCGCCCTCAGCAGGCTTCCCACGAGATCGGCGAGGGGCGCGCAGTCGCTCTCGATCCTCGCCTCGAATTCCAGGCCCTCCCGGACCGCCATGATGGCGATCCCGTGGCGTCCGATGTCCCCACTGAGGAGGATGGCGTCGCCGGGGCGCACGCTCGCCGGGGCGATGGTCAGGTGGTGGGAGATGAGGCCGATGCCTGCCGTGGTGATGAAGATGCCGTCCCCCTTGCCCCGATCCACCACCTTGGTGTCCCCGGTCACGAGCTGGACGCCGGCAGCGTCCGCGGCCCGCCGCATGGACTGGACGATCCGCCAGAGGGTCTCCATGGCGAGCCCCTCCTCCAGGATGAAGGCCGCGCTGAGATAGAGCGGGCGGGCGCCGCACATGGCCAGGTCGTTGACGGTGCCGTTCACGGCTAGGCTGCCGATGTCGCCGCCCGGGAAGCAGAGGGGCCGCACGACGTAGGCATCCGTGGTGAAGGCCAATCGCACGCCGTCCGGGGCGAGCACCGCGCCGTCGTGGCGTGCCTCGAGGAAGGGATTGCGGAACGCGGGCAGGAACATCCGCTCGATGAGCTGATGCATGAGCGTTCCGCCCCCGCCGTGGGCCAGCAGGACGTGGGGGTAGTCATCGATCGGGATGGGGCAGCTCAGGGAGAAGTCCGGGGTGGCTTCCATGGATCATGGCTCCGTCGCTGGAAGGGGTTCGTGGGGTTGGGCGCTGCGTCGGTACCGGTAGTAGGCCGCGCACGCGCCCTCGGAGGAGACCATGGTTGCGCCCAGGGGATGCTCGGGCGTGCAGCGGGTGCCGAAGGCAGGGCACTCGGGCGGCTTCATCACCCCCTGAAGCACGAGGCCGCTCCGGCAATCCGGCGATTCCTCCGTCGTCCGATCGGCCACCCCGAACCGATGCTCCGCGTCGAAGGCCGCATACTCTTCTGCGAGCGTGAGGCCGCTCTGCGGGATCTCGCCGATCCCGCGCCACTTGCGCGGGCAGACCCGGAACACCCGGCGGATGAGCTGCACGGCGGCCGGATTCCCCTCGCGCCGGACGGAGCGGGCGTACTGGTTCTCCACCTCCGCGCGCCCCTCCTCCAGTTGCCGGACGCACAGGTAGAGGCCCTGCAAGATGTCCACGGGCTCGAAGCCGGTCACCACGATGGGGACCCGGTACCTCTTGGCGATGGGCTCGTACTCGGCGGTGCCCATGACGGTGCAAACGTGCCCGGCCGCCAGGAACCCCTGCACGCGGTTTCCCGGCGAGGCCAGGATCGCCTCCATGGCCGGCGGGACCAGGACGTGGGAGACGAGCACGGAGAAATTGGCGAGGCCCTGTCGTCCCGCCTGGACGACCGCCAGGGCGTTGGCGGGGGCCGTGGTCTCGAACCCCACCGCGAAGAAGACCACCTGCCTGTCGGGGTGCGCGCGGGCGATCTTGACGGCATCCAGGGGCGAGTAGACGATCCGGACGTCGCCCCCCGTCGCCTTGACCGCCAAGAGATCCCGGCTGCTCCCGGGGACGCGGAGCATGTCGCCGAACGAGCAGAAGATCACCTCGGGGCGCGAGGCGATCTCGATCGCCTTGTCCAGCATCTCCACCGGGGTCACGCAGACCGGGCAGCCGGGTCCGTGGACCAACGTGAGGGCCGGCGGCAAGAGATCGTCCACGCCGAACTTGATGATGGCGTGGGTCTGCCCGCCGCACACCTCCATGATGGTCCACGGCCGCGTGGTGGCGCGCGCGATCGCCTCGGCATACCGCCTCGCGGCCCCGGCGTCCCGGTACTCGTCGATGAACTTCATCCGGACTCGCCCAGTTCCTGGATCTGCTGCAGGTACTCCAGGGTGCGGGCGGCCTCCTCCTCGTCCAGGACGCTGATGGCCAGCCCGGCGTGCACGATCACGTAGTCGCCGACCTTCGCCTCGGGGACGCAGGCGAGGCTGACCTCTTTCGAGATCCCACCGAAGCTCACCTTGCCCGTGCGCGCGAGCGGGTCATCGCCCGCGATGCTCAGGAGCCTGCCGGGGACGGCTAGACACATCGGCCTTCCTCCATTGCGCGGGAAGCCGCCACGATCTGTCCCAGGGCGATGCCGCCGTCATTCGGCGGGATGCGCTGATGCCAGTAGGGGCGGAAGCCCTCCGCCCGCAAGCGGCGCACGGCGCGCTCGGTGAGATAGCGATTCTGGAAACAGCCGCCCGTGAGGACGATGCGTTCTTCCCCGACCTGCTCGGCCACAGCGACGACGCCCTCGACGAGGGCGTTGTGAAATTTGGCGGAGATCTCGGCGACGGGGATGCCTTCTCGCGCGTCGGCCAGGACCTCCCAGAGCAGCGGCTCCCAATCCAGGACGAGGGCGGACGGCCCATCTGAGATCCGAACGGGGTAGGCCTCGTCCGTCTCGATCCCGTCCTGCGCCCACTCCAGCTTCATGGCAGCCTGGCCCTCGAACTGGGGGCCAAGGTGGAGCCCCAGGATCGCGGCGACCGCATCGAAGAGGCGGCCGGCGGCCGACGTGCGGGGCGTGTTGATCTCCTTGACGAGCATCCTCTGGAGGATCCCCCGTTGCCGGCGCGGGAACGCCCTCACCGGCGGCAATTCCTCCATGCCGAAGAGCGCATCCCCGAAGAGCTCGTACAGGAGGCCGATGGCCGCGCGCCGCGGCTCCTTGACGGCCTGCTCCCCTCCGGGGAGGCGAAACGTGCGGAGATGCGCCACCCGCTGGAATGCCGCGGCCGTCGGCCGCAGGAACTCGCCGCCCCACACCGTGCCGTCCAGGCCATAGCCGGTCCCATCCCAGGCGACGCCCAGGCACGGGCCCTCCAACGCGTTCTCCGCCATGCAGGACAGGACGTGCGCGTAATGATGCTGGACGCGGATGACAGGTAGCCCGGCCCGCAGGGCGAAATAGGTGGAGAGGTAGTCGGGATGGGCATCGGCCGCGACGGCGGTCGGCTGGAGGTCATAGAGCGTCTCCAGGCTGGCGATCGTGCCGCGAAACGCGTCGAAGGCCTGGGCCGTCTCCAAGTCGCCGATGTGCTGGCTGACGAAGACCTCTGTACCGACAGCCGCCGCAATGGCGTTCTTCAGGTGGGCCCCCACGGCCAGGAGCGGGAGCAGCGGTCGCGCGAGGTGGATGGGGAGGGGGGCGTATCCCCGCGCGCGGCGGAGAATGAGTTCGCGCCCCAGCAGGACGCGGGCGACCGAGTCGTCCACGTGCCGGGCGATGGGCCGGTCGTGCACGAGGAAACAATCGGCCACGCCGCCCAGCCGCTCCAGGGCCTCCAGTTCGTCCGTGCAGATCGGCTCGTCCGAGAGGTTGCCGCTGGTGGCGACCACGGGGAAGCCCAGCTCCCGGAGCAGGAGGTGATGGAGCGGGGCGTATGGAAGCATCACGCCCAGATACGGGTTCCCTGGGGCCACCTCGGGGGCGATTGGCTCCATCGGGGGATCGGAACGACGTGCGAGAAGGACGATCGGGCATTCCGGGGAGGAGAGCAGGCGCGCCTCAAGTTCAGAGACCTGAGAATAGGCCTTCGCCGATTCGAGCGAAGGGAGCATCAGGGCGAGCGGCTTCTCCTCGCGGTGCTTCCGCTCCCGCAGGCGGAGGACCGCCTCCCGGTTTCTCGCGTCCACCAGCAGGTGGAAGCCGCCCAGCCCCTTCAGGGCGACGATCCTTCCGGACCGGATAGCCTCTGCGGCCGAAAGCAGGGCCTCGTGTCGCGCGGCCAGGACGGCCCCCGCCTCGTCCCACAAGGCGAGCTGCGGTCCGCAGGACGGGCAGGCATTCGGCTGGGCGTGGAACCGGCGGTTCTCGGGGTCCTCGTATTCCCGGCGGCATGCCTCGCACATGACGAACCGGGCCATGGTGGTGTTCGGGCGATCGTAGGGAAGCGCGGTGATGATCGTGAACCGCGGGCCGCAGTTGGTGCAGTTCGTGAAGGGATACAGGTGGCGCCGGTCGGTGGGATCGAACACCTCGCGAAGGCAATCCGGGCACGTGGCGATGTCCGGCAGGACCACGGCGGTGGTTGTGCCGCTCCCGTCGCTTTCGCGAATGGAGAAGCCGGTCAGGCCGATGGGGTCCAGGAAGGAGGATTCGAGGCTCTGGATGGAGGCCCGCGGCGGCTTCTCCCTCTCGACGCGCAGGAGAAAGGCGTCGAGGCGCTCCTTGCCTCCCTCGACCTCGACGATCACGCCCTGGGGCGAATTCACCACCCAGCCGGAGAGCCGCAGCTCCGTTGCCAGCCGGTACACGAAGGGCCGAAAGCCCACCCCCTGGACCGCGCCACGCAGCCTGAGCCGGAGCCGCACGCGCTCCTCGGTTTTTGGCATGTCGTCATGCAGGATACTCATGGAGGCGATTCTAGGTGGGGAAAGGTGGCCTCGCAAGCAGATTAGGCCTTTGTCTGGTCGATCAGGAAAGGAACGGAAGTGGGCTGGCCGTTCGGCGTTTCACCGGGGCGGATCGGGCGTATATGATCTGCGCGGGGAACATGATCGCTACCCGGCTGCTGGTCGTCCTTTTCGATAGACCTCGCGACGCTGGCCGATCCGAAGCACGAGATATCCCTCGTCCGTGCGCACGTAAATAATTCGATAGTCCCCGACGCGCAGCCGGTAGAGTCCCGCGAACTCGCCCGAGAGGGACTCGCCCGCCTTCCCTTCCGATGCGAGCGCGCGCGCAAGCCGTTGCAGCAGCCGCGCCGCCGCCGTGGGGCTGAGCTTCCGAAGATCCTTCTCGACCGAAGCCTTGTACTCAACTCTTACGGCCAAGGCGCCTCCGGAGCTCGGCCGCGGAGATCACGGGGTCGTCCTTGTCATGCAAGCGATCCAGGGCGACCTGGTAATCGGCGTATTCCGCCAGGTACCTTTCGAGTGCCTTGAGGATGACATAGGTCCTTGACCGTTCCGTGGCGCGAGCCAGTTCGTCAAGTGCCTTTGCCGTGTCCTCGGGGAGGCGAAGGGAGACCGGCACCGCCATGCATGCACCCCCATACTTGTAAGACATGTATGGCAAGTATATGAGTTGCGAGGCTGGATGTCAACCACATGCCATCCGGGGGCTCCGGCCCCGAGGATCTCTCTGTACAGGGGCGTGATTCGACTCCGTCAACATTGCAACATCTCTCGCGTGAAGCAATCCATGCAGCAAATCAGTCCCGAGCGCGCCGCGCGATTTGCGAAGGTCCTGGGTCGCTCGGAGCAGCAACGGGTGTTCGCGCCTGAGTCCCGCGCCGGAGGGCTGGGCTGGCCGGTGCGTTTACTTCGCGAGCCAGCCCAGCTTCACACCGACCCACGTGCTGAGGAAGATGCAGAGCATGAAGGTCAAGCTGCTCATGGCCAAAAGAGGCACTCCGCTGAGGCCGTGTAACATATTATCGCCTTCAACCAGCGTCGCGCCCAACCCCATGAGCAGTCCGCCGGCCAGGGCCTGAGGGATGCGCGCGAACCGAACGGGCCCGGCCGGTGATCTCCCGTGTAGCCGGGAGGCGATGAGTGACCCCAGGGGAATACCCACCACCAGGAACAGGCTCCAGTTGAGGGCAGAGACATCACCCCTCAGGAAGAAACCCGCCAGGCCGTGGCTCACATTCACGGCCCCCAGTCCTGCCGGCCGTCCGGTAATGGCCGAGGCCGCCCAGGCCGCCACGCCGATTAATCCCAGCAAGAGGCCGGTAAGCGACCAATCCCAGCCATCATGACATGAACGACGTTTCCCCCGGAGACCCCAGAGGATTATGCCAAACGCAGCGACGGCAATCACCAGCCATCGACTCACAGGCAGCATGTCGGGCAGAGTCAGGACCCGTCCTTCGCCACGCAAGACGTGGCGCAGCGGGCTCACCACCCAGTTGTTGCTGGCCCACGCCCCCACAGCATAGGCGATCATGACCAAGAGGTAATCCAGCTTTCCTTCCCCAGCCCGATACAGAACAGCCCCAGCGCAACCAACGGCCAAGATCATACCCAGGCCGAAAACGAAACCACCCGCAACCGTGACCACGCCAGAAAAAGGCTGGATAGTCGTCTGCAAGTAACCGTAATGGGCCAGGAGGTTCACCGCCACCATCTGGATCACCACGGCGAGGAGGTAGGCTCGCAGCATGTCCGGCGCCCGGCCGGTAACGACCTCGTGAAAGGCCGAGAGCATTCAGAAGCGTCCGCGCTGCGAGACATAGCCAAAGGCTATTCCGACAGCCAACCCCAGGATAATCGTGGTTGCTAACATGGGCCCTCGCTCGCCTACTGCCTCCCCAGGAACACGATGGCCCTCTGGGAGCCATGGGTCCCCAAAGGGCCCTTCTATTCCCGCACCAGGGTTCTTCCAACCCGCATCGCCGCCCCCTCCAGGTCAGTCGCGGGGATTCCCCGTTCAACCGGGCACGACGCTACCTCTCATCGGAGGGCGAAGTCAAGGTGGAAAGACGGAGAAGACAGTACGGGCGTTGCGGCTTTAGTGGCTTTTCCTCGTTGACGTTGGTGCTGACGCGACTCATGAACCCGCCTTCTCTGATCCCATCCGTCCAGTTGTTTGGGAACCACCGTTCGCCTTCACGAAATCGATATGGCCCTGCTCTACGTCGGTGCCGATCAGCTCGACGCGCACCCGGTCGCCGACGTCCAGGCCGTCGGCCCCGTGCACGAGCTTGCCTTCCACGGGCGGCCGCAGGATGCGGACCCAGGTCCCCTTGTCTGAGGCGCCCGTGACGATGGCGTCGAACCGGTCCCCGATCCGGGGCTCCAGCAGGAGCGCGGCGGCCGATTTCCCCACTTGTCGCTCGACCTTGTTCGCGCGGTCCTCCGCCTCGGTGCAGTGTTGGGCCAGCTCCTCCAGCTCCGCGCTCGGGTACGGAGCCGGGCGGCGCGCCAACGCCGCCTTCAGCAGCCGCTGTGCGATCACGTCCGGGAAGCGCCGGTTGGGCGCCGTGGAGTGGGTGTACGCCTGCACGGCCAGCCCGAAGTGCCCGGGCACCGTCTGGCCGGGGAACTCCACCACGTACTCCCCGCGCCCCATCAGCTTCACGACGGCGAGGGACAGGTCGGGGAACCGCAGCGGGTCGGCGTCGCGGCGCTTGGTCAGGAACGCCTCCAGGGCGGCCGCGTCGGGCTCCGCCGGCAGCCGCTCCCCCAGCCCCGCGGCCAGAGCCACGATCCGCTCCCACCGCTCGGGCGACCGCAGAACCCGGCGGAGCGATGGATAGCCCCGGGCCTCCAGGTAGCGCGCCGTCACGCCGTTCGCCGCGATCATGAAGTCTTCGATCAACGCCTTGGCCCGGTTGGTTTCCTCCACCTCCAGGTCGGTGAGCACCTCGCCATCGAACACCGGCCGCGCCTGGACGGTTTCCAGGCTCAGCGCCCCGTGGTGGTGTCGGACTTCCCTCAGCCGCTGCGCGACTTGGTCCTGCAGCCGGAGCTGGGCCGCCATGCCCGGCACCGCCGCCACCCGATCCGGGATCGCCCCCGTCCCCTCCAGCCACGCGGCGACCGCGTTGTAGGCCAGCTTCGCGCGGTTGCGCACCACGGCGCGATAGAGGTCCGATGCGGCCAGGGTTCCGTCATCTTTCACCGCCATCTCGACCGCCAGCGCCACCCGGTCCTGGCCTTCCCCGAGGGACGTGAGGTCGGTCGAAAGCCGTTCCGGCAGCATGGGAAAAATCACGGCCGCCGTGTACACCGACGTGGTGTTGTGCCGCGCGTGGCCGTCGATCGCCGAGTCCTTCGTGACCGCCGCATCCACGTCCGCAATCGCCACGAGGACCTTCACCGCCCCCCCGGGCAGCGGCTCCGCCACGGTGAGCTGATCGAGATCCCGCGAATCGTCGTTGTCGATCGAGCACCACAGAAGTCCCCGCAGATCCCGCGCCCCAGGGTCTCCGTCGGCGGTGGCCGCCTGACTCCGAGCGACCTCTCCCATCACGGCCGGAGAGAAATCCGGCAGCAGGCCGCGCTCGGTCATCACCCGCCGAGCGATGGCCGTGAGGTCGTGCCGATGCCGTCCACTATTCCGTTGCATTCGCTGCCTCCTCGCAGGCCATGAAAGTGCGAAAGAGCGACCGGACACCATTTACATGATACGGCGTTGATTTCCCGAGGGCCAGTTAATGCAAAGCGGGACGTTGCCGATTTCATCAACTTCCCTAGCGGGGAATGTAGGCCACTTGCCAAACTCCTTCCCAGAGGACATCTGCCTCAGAAACACGACAGCCCTCTGAGGATCAGAGTCCCCAAAGGGCCGTAGGGCTCGCACACCATGATTTTTCCAGCCGGCACCGCTGGCCCCTCCGGGTCACTCGCCGGGCAGCCTCGTTCAACCGGGCACCACGGTACCTCTCCTCGGCGGGCGTAGTCAAGATGAAAAGACAGTGGTCAGCCCTTGGCAGCGAGGGCCGGCGCGGGGTTCTAAACCGAAGTTCCCACCAAAAAGATAGCTTTTTCGCGTAAGAACTCCTTTTGTTTTCACCAGATAGGCCAGATTGATCTCGGCATGATGTACCCATGTATATTCCACATTACGCTTGACATT
>Ga0187866_1003934_pt1 | contig 10759 bp, 10 predicted proteins | sample June2016WEW_11_1_3_FD_133013 | JGI IMG/M metagenome (GOLD analysis project Ga0187866, IMG submission 133013) | Peatland microbial communities from SPRUCE experiment site at the Marcell Experimental Forest, Minnesota, USA - June2016WEW_11_150 | ecosystem: Environmental > Terrestrial > Soil >... | reverse complement strand
CTTCACGTGGGAGTTCACCGATAAGGCCGAAGCCCTGAAAGCCCACGCCGCCGCCCACGCCGCCGCGAAATAGTGTGGGGGCTGTAGCGCCGGTGGCGGAACGTCCGCTCCGGATCTTGCCACTGGTGCTTCTTAGCTCAGTACGTCATTTCGGAGGTTCACTCACGCATTGCCAGGGCGGAGACCCGTCCCATCGGCGCACTGCTTGACTGCATGAGGCGGCTTCTCGCCGGTGATCCAGGGGCGGCGACAAGTACTCCCGCGGATTGCCGATGGTGCCGTGTTGTTTCCGGGTGGGCGACGATCCTGGAGTTGGAGTGCGCCAGTCTGCACTGCGGCGTCTATGCCGATCTGTCTCTCGCCGCGGCCCACACGTCTTCTGCGAGTGATTCCCGGATCGGAGGTGGATCAGGCTCGACTACTCTACCTTACAGATGACCGACAAAATGTCGTCCACCTGAGGCGCACCGCCGGAGAAGGTGCGGGCAGCTCGGTAGAGCGCCTGTACAAGCTCGCCCGCGGCGCTCTGCTGCTGGCATCTGATAAAATCCAGCGCGCCCTCCGTGCCAAACATGACGTCATCGGCGTCCGCCGACTCCGTGATCCCGTCCGTCAACAGCACGATTGTGTCTCCGTGCTCTAACGGAACGGCGGGACCCGAACAGAACTGCTGATCGGGAAAAACTCCCAGAGGTGGCGCGGTACTGGAAAGCACGGCTCCGATGTCACCGGAGTAGCGCAGCAGATAACCCGACTCGTGTCCTGCACTGGCGTATTCCAATGACCGTTTCTGTGGGTCGATGCGGCCGAGGAACATCGTGACGAATCGATTTCCACCGAGGGTGGCCGCGAGGGAGCGATTGACGCAGCCGAGGAGAGAAGATATGTCTGGCACCATTGTCGCGTACGCCCGCAGAGATGCGCGCACTTCCGCCATCACAAAAGCGGATCCGAACCCGTGGCCCGCGATATCGGCGACGACGATGTAGAGCGAGCCGTCGAGCTGTGGAATGAAATCGAAATAGTCGCCCCCCGTCTCATCCGCGGGATAGGCCGCGGCGGCAATATCGAAGCCCGGCAGCGAAGCCGTCGTGTTGTAGTACCGCTGTTGGAGTTCCCGCGCCAATGCCATGTGTAACTCCTGTTCCTGTTTCTTCCTGAGCGCGGTCATGTCCTTCAGCACGGAGACAAAGTGGGTTGTTGCCCCGGCCTGATCCTTGATCGGACTGATCGTCTGTTCGGACCAAAACAGGTCACCCGACTTCTTGCGGTTGATGATCGTCCCCTGGAACGAATCGCCGGAGATGAGCTTGCCCCAGAGGTCACGGTAGAACTCGGCGTCGTGCTGTCCCGATTTCAACATACTGGGCTTCCGCCCCAGCACCTCGGCAGCGGAGTACCCGGTTATCTTCTCGAAGGCGGGGTTCACGTATTCAATGACTCCCCGGCTATCAGTGATCAGAATGCTGTCGCCTGTCTGGTCGACCGCTCTGGCTAGCTGATCGTACATCGTCCGCAACCGGACGAAGCGTTCGGAAACCAGGTCGTGCCGGTCCTCAACCGGACCGCGCGGGTCTCGCACTGGTGTCGGGAATGCCTCAACCGCTGCTTGGTTGCGCAACACACTCTCAGGTATGCTGACATCGGAAAGAAGCACAACAGCGCCGCAAACTGTGCCCGAACTGTCCCGCAGCGGCGTCCCGCTGACATCTATCCAGAGCCCCGCGGGCCGTTGCGGGTTCCTGATGAAGATCAACTCGTGGAGCGCTTCCTCCCCCCGCATGGCCCGGGCGAGCGGCAGTTCCTCTGGTGGATATAGTGTCGCCATGTCGGGCCCGTAACAACCGTAAGTGGCAGACCACTCTGCGGAATCCGTGTGCATCGCGCCGATGCCAAGTATCCGCTCGGCCTCTGGGCTGAAGAAGACAAAATGCCCGTCGGTGTCACAAACTATCACACCCACGGCGAGGTTCCTGCAAACCGCCGTCAGGACGTCGCTGTCTTCCAGGCGTACCAAACCCCGGCTACTATCGGCCATCACGTCGGTCCTCCGGCTTGTATTGTACCTTGGAGAATTACGTGAGGGAGCTTCTGAAACCGAGTACTTGATACCCGCTTTGAGAGGCTCGGTCGCCTTTCGTACTGCCGCTTGCTGACGCGCGCGGCTCCGCTCGAAGCCACGGCCTAAGGGAGTGGTCCTCGCGGAATATGCCGCCCTCAGTCCATCAGCTCCGCCGCCTTCTCGTCCAAAAACCACGTCACCCCGCGGCCGTGGTGCGAAGCGATCTGCGCCGGATACTGCTTCGGATCGTATTCTTCCTTGAATACCGCCCGCACGGCTTCCGCCTTGTCCGGACCCGTCACCAGGAAGTCGTTGTGTTTGGCCGCCAGCAGCGCGCCCGGCAGCAGCGTCACGCGCCATTGGTTGAACTTGGGCGCGAATACCGCCGCCGCAATCCCCTCGCGGTCGTCGATCAATGGCTCGCCCGGAAACAGGCTGGCGCTGTGTGCGTCCGGCCCCATGCCGCGATGCACCACGTCGAAACGGGGCATCTCGCCCTCTTCCAGCCCGAAGAAATCCCGGATCTCCTCGACGTATCGCGCGGCCGCCGTCCTGGGAGCCATTTCACCGCAGATGCGATGCACGTGCCGCTGCGGAATGTGCGCCGGCTTGATCAGGTAATCGTCGGCCAGCTTGTAGTTGCTGGCCGGATCGGTGGGCGGCACCATGCGCTCATCCACCCAAAACAGGTGAACGTGGTCCCACCGGAACTTCGAGGCGACCAGCTTCTCGAAAAGCACCTTGGGCGTCGACCCGCCCGAAACCGCGAAGGTGACGAACTCCTGGCCGGAAAGCACTTCCTCCAGCAGATTGGTCACGTGATGCGCGCAGGCTTCGGCGGCCGCGGTCGCATCCGGTAGAGCATGCCAGCGGACACTCATTAGTCCGTAGCATACGCGAGACGGGCCGCGGATGCCAGCGTCCGCTCGAACACCGCGTCCCGCCGCACGATCCCCAGTTCCTCGCGCATCAGCAGGTAGTCGCCCGGCTGCGGCAGGTTGGTGCAATTCTTCGTGTTGTCCACCGTAATTACGAGCCTGTCTTCCCGCCGCTCCAAGACCACGCGAAACCCGCCGCCCGCCAGTTCCACGCTGAGTGGGGCGGGTCCCCGGCCTGCCCCCACCACAACCTTCGCGCGTACTCCCGCATCCTCCAGCGCGTCCACAATCCAAGCGCCCATGTACCACGCCGTAGTCGCGAACTCCCCGTCATAAGCGACTTGCACGCTCGATATCCGCGCCAGCTTCGCCAGGTAGTCGCGATTCTCGAACAGCCGCGCCAGCATCTCCCGCCAGCGTGTCAGCCGGGTCCACGCCAGGTCGCCCAGCAGAACTCCGCCCCGCGCCGTCTCGGCGAGCAGCCGCAGCGTCCGCTTCGGGTCCGCGAACCCCGCGCTATCTGCCACCACTTTGGCAGCCATCCGCGCGATCTCGCCAAACGGCGGCATTTCAAACAAGCGCGCGCTTCTCAACCACACAATTACCGGGAGGTCCGGTGCCGCCAGCGGCAGCACCACCGATGGCAAATCGGCCAGCGCCGCATCCGAAGCCGTGATCTCGATCTGTTCGCAACAGATCTGCCGGCGCTGCCCGAACGGCATCCAGCACTGGGCGTACACCCGTTCGGTGAGCGCATGCTCCCCCGCGCCGCTCAGCTTGACCACGATGGCGCGGGCCGGATGCTCCGGCATCAGCGCCGCAATCGTCTCCCCCAGCGCCATGGCGTCGTCGCCCGCTTCCGCCAGCACCACCAGGGTCAGGGTGCAGGCTCGCAGCACGCCCGCGCCGCCTTCGTCCTGCCCCTGCTTGCCCAGCGCGACCCACAGGTCCGCCAGCTCGCGCAGTACCCGCTCCGGAGGGATGCCCCCTGGGCCCGCAGCCACCATTACGGTTTCCTCCACGCGTGCCCGCGCCGCGCCAGCATCTCGTCGGCGGCCGCCGGTCCCCAAGTTCCCGCCGCGTAATTCGGGAAGTCGAACCTGGCTTCGCGCCACACGTTCTGAATCGGCTCCACTACGCTCCAGCTCGCCTCCACCATGTCCTGCCGCGTGTACAGCGTCGCGTCGCCGACGATGGCGTCCACGAGCAGCGTCTCGTATGCCGAAGGCGAGCGCTCTCCGAAACTCGACCCGTAATTGAAATCCATCGAGACCGGCCGCAGCGTCATTCCGGCCCCCGGCCGTTTCGAGAGAAACTTCAGCGAAATGCCCTCTTCCGGCTGGATGCGCACAATCAGCAGGTTCGGCGCGCTCTCTCCGCCGTCGTCGTCAAAGATGTGGAGCGGCGCCGGATTGAAGTGGATGGCAATCTCGGTGACGCGCTTGGGCAAGCGCTTGCCCGTCCGCACGTAGAACGGCACGCCCGCCCACCGCCAGTTCTCCACAAAAAACGTGATCGCAGCGTACGTGTCCGTCTGCGATTGCGCGTCCACTCCCGGCTCCTGCCGGAACCCCGCCACGTCCACGCCCCCGATGCGCGCCGGCCCGTACTGCCCCGCCACGGAATTCCGCCGGACCTCGTCCGGCGTCATGGCGCGCATCGAGCGCAGCAGCTTCGACTTCTCGTCCCGCACCGAGGTCGCTCGGAAACTGGCGCTCGGCTCCATCGCGATGGTGGCCATCACCTGCAACAGGTGGTTCTGGATCATGTCCGCCAGCGCTCCCGCTTCCTGGTAATACTCGCCGCGCCCTTCCACCCCGATCGATTCCGCCGCCGTGATCTGCACGTGGTTCACGTACCGCCGGTTCCACAGCGGTTCGAAGATCCCATTGCCGAACCGGAACGCCAGAATATTCTGCACGGTCTCTTTGCCCAGGTAATGATCGATGCGGTAGACGTCCGATTCACTGAAAACCTCGTGCAGCCGGCCGCTCAATTCCCGCGCGCTGGCCAGGCCGTCGCCGAACGGCTTCTCCACCACCAACCTGCGCCACCCGCTGCCCTTGCCCAGCCCCGCCGCGCCCAGCCCCAGGGCCGCCTGGGCGTACTGGCTCGGCTGTGTCGAAAGGTAGAACAGCGCGTTCCCGCCCGTGTGCCGCTCGCTTTCGACGGCCGTCAATTTCTGCCCGAGCCGTTGGTACAGTGCCGCATCGTTGAGGTCCCCCGCTACGTAATACAGCCCGCGCGCAAACGCCGCCCACACGTCCGCATCGACCCTCGTGTCTTCGGAGAACTGCTTGACCGACTCCAGCATCTTGTCGCGAAACTGGTCGTCGCTCAGCGGCGTGCGCGAGATGCCGATCACCGCGAACCCCGCCGAAAGCCTCCGGTCATACGCCAGCCGGTAGAGGGCGGGCATGAGCTTGCGCCTGGTGAGGTCCCCGTTGGCGCCGAAAATCACGATCGCGCATTCCGGCGCCTGCCGTTCAAACCGCAGCGGATCCTGAAACGGGTTCTCGAGTGCCATTAATCTTAAAATAACATGGGGCCTTTCCTTGCCACGAGTTTCATGCCATGAATTCGTGGCATAATGTGAAAGGGTGCATTGCCATGAAGAACTTCCATCTTCCTTTGCCCGAGCGAACCTACGCCGAGCTGCGGGCCGAGGCTGAACGCAATCGCGTGCCCGCCACTTCCATGGCTCGCGACGCCATCCAGGAGTGGCTCCAGGCCCGCAAGAAGGCTGCGCGACGGCGCGCCGTCGCCGCCTACGCCGCCGAAATGGCGGGGACTGAGTTTGATCTGAACCAGCCCCTGGAAGCCGCCACCATCGAATTTCTGCTGGAAAACGAGGCCAAGTGAGAAGGGGTGAGATCTACTGGGCCGATCTGGCTCCGCGATCCGGCTCGGAGCAGACCGGACGGCGTCCGGTAATCCTCCTCTCCCACGACGGCTTCAATCAAACACCGAACTGGCGGTCCGTGATCGTTGTCCCCATGTCCACCTCCACCGCCCAGGCCAGGCGCGGCCCGACCGCAGTCGAGATACCCAGCGGGGCAACCGGCCTTTCCCGCCCCGGCATCGCCCTCTGTCATCAGGTCACAACGCTCGGTCGCGCGAAGCTGACCAAGAGAATCGGCGCCCTGCCCCCAGATCTGGTTCTGCTGGTCGAGGACGCTCTCAAGGCCGCTTTGGACCTCGACTGACCGGCGCCGTGCATGATTCAGATTGCCTGTTATCGCGCGCGGTCCCTTGTTAGAATGAGGCGATGGCGGAAAACGACTCCGGTACCCAGCCGGCTGAGTCCTTCGAAGCTTCGCTCGACGAGCTCGAACGGGTCGTCAAGGAACTGGAAGCCGGCGACCTCCCGCTGGAGCGCTCCCTGGAGCTCTTCGAGCGCGGCATGAGCCTCAGCGATGCCTGTCGCAAGCAGCTTGAAGAGGCGGAGACCCGCGTCGAAATGCTCATCCGCAAAGAGGGCAAGATCGCCGCCGAGCCGTTCCGCCCCGAAAAGCCCGAGAAAGCATGAACCTGCGCGAATACCTCGCCCAGCAACAACGACTGGTGGATTCGGAACTCGACCGCCTCGTCCCTCCGGAAACGACGCCCCCGGAAACCATCCATCGCGCCATGCGCTACAGCCTCTTCGCGGGCGGCAAGCGCATCCGTCCCATCCTGTGCATCGAAGCCGCGCGCGCCGTCTCCCCATCGGCCGATGGCGTGGTCGGGGCCGCCTGCTCGCTCGAGCTTATCCACACCTACTCGCTCATCCACGACGACCTGCCCGCGCTCGATAACGACGACTACCGCCGCGGCAAGCTCACCAACCACAAAGTCTTCGGCGAAGCCATGGCGATTCTGGCCGGCGACGCGCTGCTCACGCTCGCCTTCCAGGTTCTCGCCGAACTGAACACCCCCGACGACCGCAAGGCCCGCCTGATCGCCGAACTCTCCACCGCTTCCGGCACCGTCGGCGGCATGATCGGCGGCCAGGTGGCCGACCTCGAAGGCGAAGGCAAGCCTCCGGAGCCGCGACTGCTCGAGACCATCCACCGCGCCAAGACGGGCGCCCTGCTGCGCGCCAGCTTGCGGCTTGGCGCCATCTGTGCGGACGCCACCGATGATCAGTACGCCGCGCTCTCCCGCTATGGCGAGCACGTCGGCTTGGCGTTCCAGATCGTGGACGACATCCTCGACGTCGAGGAGTCCTCCGAAGCGCTCGGAAAAACCGCCGGCAAGGACGCGCAACAAGGCAAGATCACCTTTCCCGCGGTCTACGGTCTGGAAGCTTCACGCGGCATGGCCGAAGAGGAATGCGCGCGCGCCCACCGGGTGCTGGAACCGTTCGGCGGGCGTGCCGCGCGCCTGCACGAGATCGCCGACCACATCGTCCATCGCAAGTCATGAAGATTCGGCTCCAGGCGGCGTCAGCGGGCGCCCAGCCCGAAGGGCGACAGAGAATAGCCCAGTGCGCCAGCACTGGGAACAATGCAGGTGGTGCGGGAGCCCCGGAACGGGGCGTAAGAAAGACGCCTTTCAATCCGCGCGCCTCTTACGCCCCTACCGGGGCTGACCAACCGGCGATCTGCACCCATGGCTGGCGCCATGGGCTATTCTCTTCCGCCCTCCGGGCTATGAGCCGCAGGCCATCGTTTCTTGTGGCCTGTGTGGCTGGCCTATGAAAACACGGCTGGACCGGCTCATCGTGGAACGCGGCCTCGCCGAATCCCGCGAGAAAGCCCAGGCCCTGGTCATGGCCGGCGCGGTGCTCGTCAACGGGCAAAAAGCCGCCAAGCCCGGCCAGCCCGTTGCCCATGACTGCCCCATCGAAATTCTCGCGCGCCCGCCCTACGTGAGCCGCGGCGGATTCAAGCTGGCCGGCGCGCTTCGCCACTTCGCCATCGACGTCGCCGGAAGAATCTGCCTCGATATCGGCGCCTCCACTGGCGGATTCACCGACGCTCTGCTCCAAGCCGGAGCCGCGCGCGTCCATGCCGTCGATGTGGGGACCGGCCAGCTCGATTGGAAATTGCGCACCGACCCGCGCGTCCGCCTGCACGAAGGCATCAACGCGCGCGCGCTCCAATTCGCGGACATCGGCGAGCGTGCGGACCTCATCACCTGCGACGTCAGCTTCATCTCCGTCACTCTCATCCTGCCCGCCGCCGTGCCTCTCTTACAGCCTTGCGGGCAAATGGTTATACTAATCAAGCCGCAGTTTGAAGCCGGCAAGGGCCAGGTGGGCAAGGGCGGCATCGTGCGCGAACCGGAGATCCACCAGGCCGTTTGCGAGCGGGTCGCGCGGGCCGTGCGCGAACTCGGATTCGAAACCAGCATGATGGAAAGCCCCATCCTCGGCGCCGAAGGAAACAAGGAGTTCCTCCTCTATGCCCACCATTAGGACCGTCGGAATCGTCTCGAAAGCGCACTCCGAGGCCGCCGCGAAGATCGTGCCCAAGCTCGTCGAGTGGCTGCGCGGCCGCGGCATGGCCGTTCGCATCGACGAGCAGACCGCCGTCTACACCGGCGCGCCGGGCATCCCCCGGGCCGAAGTTCCCGAAGGCTGCGATTTGGTCATGGTGCTGGGCGGCGATGGCACCCTGCTCTCCGCCGCGCGCGCCATCGGCCAGCGCGAGATCCCGCTCTTCCCCGTGAACCTCGGCGGCCTGGGCTTCCTCACCGCCATCACCATCGACGAGCTGTACCCCGAGCTCGAGCGCGCCTTCCGCGGCGAGCACCGCATCGCCCGGCGCAAGCTGCTGGCCACCGAAGTGGTGCGCGGCGGCCAGGTGGTGGCCGCCTACGAAGCCCTCAACGACGCCGTGCTGACGAAAGCCGCCATCGCCCGCATGATCGATCTCGACGCCCACGTGGACGATCAGTTCGTGTGCGCCTACAAAGCCGACGGCCTCATCATCTCCACGCCCACCGGCTCCACGGCGTACTCGCTCTCGGCCGGCGGCCCCATCATCTTCCCTTCGGTGCCGGCCATCTGCATCACGCCCATCTGCCCGCACATGCTCACCAATCGCCCGGTGCTGGTGCCCGAAACCAGCGTGATCCGCGTCATCTCACGCTCTCCCGATGAGGGCGTGTTCCTGACCATCGACGGCCAGGTGGGCAACCCCATCCGCGAAGGCGACACCCTGGTCTGCCGCAGCTCGGATTACGCGCTGCGCCTCATCCGCCCGCCGCGCATGATGTTCTTCGACGTGCTCCGCCAGAAGCTGAAATGGGGCGAACGATGAAACGCATCTCCCTCACCACGTGGATCTTCATCGGGATGGCCGCGGGCGTGGCCCTCGGCATCGCCGCGCCGGGCTTCGCCAGGCAGCTCGGACCGGTCAGCCGGGTGTTCCTGCAATTGATCCGCTCGATCATCGCGCCGCTGCTGTTCGGCACGCTGGTGGTCGGCATCGCGGGCGGCGGCGACATGAAGCGCATGGGCCGCATCGGCGGCAAGGCCATCCTTTATTTCGAGATTGTCACCACGCTGGCGCTGTTTCTGGGGCTCGCCGCCGTGAACCTGGTGCGCCCCGGTATCGGCATCGCGATTCATAGCACCGCCGCGGAAGCCGCCATACCGCAAAGCGCGGCCACTTTCAGCTCGGTTCTCGAGCATATTTTCCCTTCGAGCATCATTGACGCCATGGCGCGCAATGACGCTCTCCAGATCGTGGTCTTCGCCTTCCTGTTCGGCGCCGCCTGCGCGGCCATCGGCCCCAAGGCGGAACCGGTGGTCAAGTTCTGCGCATCCCTCGCCGAGGTCATGTTCCGCTACACCCGGTACGTGATGTACCTGGCCCCTTTCGGCGTCGGCGCCGCCCTCGCGGTGGTGATCGGGAACAAGGGCGTGGATGTGCTGTTCGGTCTCGGCAAGTTGATTCTGACGATGTACGTCTCCTCGATCCTCTGCGTGGTATTCGTGCTCGGTCCGGCCCTGCCTCTCTTCCGCATCCCGCTGGGTTCGTTCTATCGCGCCGTGCGCGAACCGTTCCTGATCGGCTTCTCCACCGCCTCGAGCGAAGCCGCCCTGCCGCTGGCGCTCGAAAACATGGAGCAGTTCGGCGTGCCCAAGCACATCGTGGGATTCGTGATCCCCACCGGTTACAGCTTCAACCTGGTCGGCAGCGCGGTGTACCTCTCGCTGGCTTCCGTCTTCGTGGCGCAGGCGGCCGGCGTCAACCTTTCGTTCGGCGAGCAATTGCTCATCATGCTGACCCTGATGCTCACCAGCAAAGGCGTGGCCGGCGTTCCGCGCGCCGCGCTGGTGATCCTCGCCGGCACCCTGACGACGTTTCATCTGCCGATGGAAGGCGCCGCCGTGCTGCTGGGCGTGGACGCCCTGCTCGACATGGCCCGCACCTCGATCAACGTCCTCGGCAACTGCCTGGCCAGCGCCGTGGTGGCCCGCTGGGAAGGTTATAAAGTGGGTAGGGGCGAGGCATGCCTCGCCCCTACGGCCGAATGATGTAATCCGGCCAGCAGGTCTCGATCTGGTCGGGGGAAGCCGAGAACAGATCGAGTTCGCCGATTCCAATCCGGATGGTGACGCCGCCCGCGCTACCCGCAGGCGGAGCGAACCTGGGATCGAGTATCCTGGCGATCTGGTCGCGCACGCCTTCCAGGTGCGCCCGGGACTCCCGGTCCGTCGCTTTCGCCAGCGCGGAAGAGACCGATGCGGTCAGCGACCGCAGCTCGGCGCGGTAGAGCGACTTCTCATCGGCGCTGGTGGCGCCCGAAAGCAGCACCACTATCTCGGCGGGCATCCCGGCAGGAATGGACGGCGCCGCACCGTTGATCTTGCTATTCACCAGGT
>Ga0187866_1003931_pt1 | contig 10766 bp, 6 predicted proteins | sample June2016WEW_11_1_3_FD_133013 | JGI IMG/M metagenome (GOLD analysis project Ga0187866, IMG submission 133013) | Peatland microbial communities from SPRUCE experiment site at the Marcell Experimental Forest, Minnesota, USA - June2016WEW_11_150 | ecosystem: Environmental > Terrestrial > Soil >... | reverse complement strand
TGAATGGTTATGCCTATGTTATTCCCGGTGATGCAAATCAGTTGGGAATAAAATATACCAATATCGATCATGAGGTTACTGAAATGTATTATGGTGTAAAGGGTGTATACGGATATTATAAAGTTGGTGTTCCGCCGGCTAAACATCAGGGTGCGCAAACGCCTTCTGATTCTGTTGCACTGCTTGTTATCATTTCGCAGGCGATTACACAAACTAATTTTACTATTGAAATAAACATGGCTGATTCAAGCGGAAACATCAGCGAGCCTTTTTATCTGCCGGTTGATTTAATCTCAGCCAATTCGGGCAGACTGCAGCTTAGCCTTTCGTTCGATCAGACAAATGATTTAGACCTTCATTTAAGGGAGCCCGGAGGTTTTGAAATCTTTTACAAGCATCCTGTTTCTCCAAGCGGAGGTTATCTGGTGGATGATGCAAATGCAAATTGTATTCCCGATTCAGCAAACATTGAAGAAATTCTTTATCCTGATTCCGTGCCATTAGGTTCGTACAGGGTAAGTGTGAAGTATTATATGCAATGTATTCCGGATGTGAATACGAATTTCTGTGTTACTGCGTTTTATAACGGGCAGCTGGTTTCGCCTTCATACGGAACAAATCCTTATAAAGGGAAATTTTTTAATGGCGATGCCGGAATGATTGCCAATTGCATGGAGTTTAATATAGCAAGCGGTTCAAAAATAGCCCACATGAGATACACTAAGGGAATAAACATTCCTAACCGACCTGCAAGAATTAAAGAAAACAATAAATAAGTGACTAAAGTGCCTTGAGTGACTAGAGTTGAAAGTACTTAAAGTTTAAGGTTGAAGCATACTGCTGCTGCCTACTTTATTACAACCATCTTTTTCCCCTCACTATTCTGGGCTGAGGTTTGCAGTTGGTAATAATAAGTGCCTGCCGCTATATCCTTAGTTGAAATAAGCAATGTATTAAACGTCCTATCCACTTTAAAGCGTTTTACCTTCATGCCTTGCACATTATAGAATACTATATCTCCCTCATTAACACCATCCGGCAGGGTATAATCTATTTTAGCGCTGCCATTGTTTGGGTTTGGATAAGCATTTGAAACATTGCTTTGTGTTTGTATAGCAATTAAATTATTATTTGCTTCTTGTATTCCTGCTGTTAATGTACCCGGCAAGCTGTAAACCCTTGCTGTGTCATCAAACTGATCACTTAATATCATTTTTGCCCCCATAGTGGTATTATAAATTGGGTACTGCTGCTGAAGAACATTCACGGTTATCCAAGGAGCCATGCTATCTGCCCTAAAAAGTAATGTTCCATCCTCATTATAGATTCCTGTATAATAAATAGGTGTACTACCTTTCTCAATAAAGTATATAAAACATATTTTATCATCAGTGCTAAATAAATTCTGGGATAAGTAAAGAATTTCTGCCTGATGACTATTACCTTGAGGAAAACCGGCATAAGAAATTGATTTTACTAACGAATGATTCAGGTTATATATATCAATTGTCTGTCCTGCATCTCTGTTAATTCTTACATATTGTTCGCCGGATACAGGGAAATCAATTATCATTAATTGGGCCCCTAGTGGAGTAAAGTTAGAAGCATTGGCATAAGAGTGCTCTAAAGTTATCTGCGCCTTAACATTTATACTAAATGCTATAAGGGCAAACAATAAAATATTTTTCATCTTTAAATCTTATTTTGTTTATTACAAAGGTATGTATATTACAGAAAAAACAAAAAGCCCATTCAATTTTTAAGAATGAGCTTTTTGCGGTTTCAATGATTATTGTTTAATCATTTTCTTGGTATCTACCACTTTCCCATTCACTATAAGAGAATACGAATAAATGCCGGACGAAAGATTGCTTGAATCAATATTTAATTGCCCCGTTCCGTTTTCTGCTATTTTGAAAGTTTTAAGTTGAGAACCAAATTCATCATAAAAAACAACTTGAGCATCGGCATTAGCAGGTACAAAATATTTAATAGTTGTACCATTGCCAAAGGGATTGGGTGCATTTTGATAAAGAACCGCATTATTAGCCAATTCAATATTATTTATGTTTGTTGCATCGCTTGGCTCTCCGCCATCACTGTTGTTCCTTGTACGCTGGACAGCACCTGTAGTTTTAGCTGCCGCCATCAAACTATCCACCTCTTTACTCAATTCCTGTACAGCTTTTACAAGAGGAACAACAAATTCCGCATAACCTAAAGAATATATGTCTGTGCTATTTTCAGGTCTGTGTACTATTGAAGATGTAAAACCAACAGCATTGGCTGCCGAATCAACCTGCTGTGCAATAAAACCTGAATGAACAACGGCAATTGATGGACTAAAATCAGTATTAGCGTTGGGGTTTTTGTCAACTATAGTATCATAAGTAGTGGTGGTAGTTGTGTGCGTACCAGTGCTGTCGGTAAAAGTATGGGTTTGAGTGTGGGGAACAATTACTGTTTTGTTCCTGCCTGCATTAATATATGCATCAACAGCTTTAGTATTCACCTGGAAAGTAACAGGGCGAAGCTTATTTATAAATGCCAGACCTGGTACATTTTGCTGTATATTAAATTTAAAACGACCATCTGAACCAATTTGCCATGTACTGAAACCCAAAGTACCAACCCATAAAACATTTGAATTTCCAATTGCTACTCTAAGGCGTGCAGGAACTGTTACCCCATTGCCAATGGCGGTGGCATTGAGATAATTCCCGCTTGCCGTAGCCCCATTGCCTATAAAGGTGCAGTTAGTATCGCTGGTATTGGTAGGGTTTGTATTATAACCTAAGGCTGTATTGCCATAGCCTGTGGTGTTGCCGGTCATAGAATTAGAGCCAACGGCGGTATTCTTCTCCCCTGTACTATTTTCAAGAGCTAAATTACCATCGGCAACATTAAATGCACTGGAAGTGTTGGAATAAAGCGCATGATAGCCTGTTGCTGTATTTCCTTCTATATTGTTGTTATAAAGCGCCCCTGAGCCAATGGCAGTGTTAAATCCTTCGGTGTTGGAATAAAGAGCATTGTATCCAATGGCGGTATTATCGGCTCCTGTTGTGTTGGAAAAACCTGCACCGTAACCAATAAAACAATCGTCAGAATAGGAGTTGCTATTGCCCTGTCCTGCATACGAGCCAAGCACGGTATTATAATTCCCCGTTTGATTATAATAAAATGCGTTAGTACCTAAACATACATTATTGCTTCCGGTAGTATTACTAAACCCCGACGATAAACCTAAAAAAGTATTAGAGCCACCACTGGTATTACTTTTCCCTGACGAATAACCCAAAAAAACATTATCCGTTCCTGATGTATTATTAAAACCTGCAGTGTTGCCAATAAAAAGATTATACGAATAGGTGGTATTATTATAACCTGCTTCCAGCCCTATAAAAATATTTTGCGCTCCAGTGGTATTGCTATAACCTGCAGCTGCTCCCAAAAAAGTATTATAGCCTCCTGTAGTATTGGAATAACCAGCTTCATAGCCCAAAAAAGCGCCGTCGATAGCGGATGTATTACTAAAACCTGCATGTTCGCCAAAAAACGAATTGTTAGAAGCTGTATTTGCATTACCAGCATTACAACCAATAAAAGTACAATTAGTACCCGTTATACCAACACTACAATTTGCATTTATTGCACCTGCGCCATGTGTTAGTTGCGCTTTTACCTGATAAATGCTTAAAGTTGCTACAACAATCAGCATAATAAACATTTTTACATAATTTGTTTTCATGATTTTTTCTTTTTTAAGTTAATAATTAATTGTTTTATGGTTGAATTGCTATATAGTCTAAGTTGTTTAGCTTTTGACTGCTTCCGCTATAATTTTTTTATTAATAATTATTTAAAATTCAACAGCTAAATTACAAAATAAAATAAGGCAAAATACATTTAGTCGTTTTTTTTTTTGTTCGTCTATTGTTTATATCAAATAATTGTATAAATTTGCAAATAATTAAAATATTCAAAAATCGTAATTCTCAAATCTTAAATCATAAATCTAAAATAAATAACTATGGCTTCAGCACGTCCTTTTAACTGTGTAATGCACTGCTCGGCAACCGAGTATCATAAGGTAAATGCCTTAGGTATCCGTGTAATCAGCAACGGAATTTACGTAAATACCACATTGTTTCCTGCTCCGCCTATAGCATTAACAGGTACTACAGGTTTTCAGGCAGCGGTAACCAAACTTACCAATTTAATTGCATCGGCAAAGGGCAATAGCAAGAACGTTGACTTGCGCGATGCCCAAAGCGAACTGGTGCATGGCATGTTAGAGCAGTTGATGGCGTATGCAAACCCTATTTGCAACCATGTAATAGCTAACATACAGCTAAGCGGTTTTGATAACAGCAATGTACCCCAGCCAACGGTTAAACCTTTGGCTCCGGTTATTAAAAAAATTACCGAAGATAAACAAGAAGCAGGTTACTATAAAGCCACTTTGGACAAACCAAAAACAGGTGGTGGCGCACTTACTGAAAAAGTAGCTGCGGCGCATCACGCTACTACACGTTGGACAGTTAAAAGTTCACTTGTTGTAACAGGCCCGTTTAACATTCTGTTGCAAGATGCCGCCAGCACCAAGCTTGTTTTTACAGGTTTAACCGTAGGGCAAAAGAACTACATCATTATTTATGGGGTAAACAACAAAGGCAAAGGTCCCGATAGCAAACCCTACCCATTTACTCCGCAAATTCCTTAAAGGCACCTCTAATCAGAATGGTACAATCTGAAATCAGATTGATACAATTTGAAATTAGAACCCGACCAAGTAGGAACGGGAATATATCAAGTACGTTCGACTTTATATCAAGTACGTTCAACTTGATGTCAAGTCCGTTCAACTTGATACCAAGTCGGTTCAACTTTATACCAAGTCCATTCAACTTGATGTCAAGTTTGTTCAATTTTGATCAAAATCTTACTTAACTTGATGTCAAGTCGATTCAACATGATATCAAGTCCGTTCAACTTGATATAAAACTGTTTCTAAAGCATGTATGTTCCATCCGACTTGATACCAAGTCCATTCAACTTGATACCAAGTCCGTTCAACATGATACCAAGTTTGCGGTAATTTGCCTCATTATTCATCTCAAGTCACAATTTCCAAATTCCCTGCCTGTCGGCGAGATAAGCAAGTCCCAGAAAAATACTTTGGGATTTGTCCGCCAGCTAGCGGATTGGGATTTGATTCTTGAAACTGCCTACTTACTTCCTGCTTCTGGAATAAGGCGATATTTTTTGTTTTGCAAAATCGTTTCGCAGGTATTTAAAATATCCGGTAACGGCTATCATGGCAGCATTATCGGTGCAGAATTCAAAGTCGGGGATAAAAACTTTCCAGCCACTTTTCTCTTGTTTCATCAGCAATGCCTTTTGTAAAGCCGAATTAGCCGAAACTCCGCCAGCTATGGCAACCTTTGTAATGCCGGTTTGTTCAACGGCTTTTGTGAGTTTCTTTAACAGTATGTCGACAATAGTATGCTGGATGGAAGCGCAAAGGTCGTGCAGGTTCTGTTCAATAAAATCTGGGTTCTCCGCAGTCTTGTCGCGAAGAAAATAAAGTATGGAAGTCTTTATACCGCTAAAACTGAAATCCAACCCGCTTACCGAAGGATGAGGAAACTTAAACTTATCGGGATTGCCCGGTTTTGCATACTCATCAATCAAAGGACCGCCGGGATATGGCAGCCCCAGTATCTTTGCCGATTTATCAAAGGCTTCGCCTGCGGCATCGTCAATGGTTCCGCCAATAACTTCCATATCGAAATAATCCTTAACAATTATTATTTGGGTATGCCCGCCCGAAATTATCAAACACAGGAAAGGAAACACGGGAACCTCTTTCTTCCCCGTTTTGGGTTGAATAAAATGTGCAAGAATATGAGCGTTTATATGGTCAACTTCAATCAAAGGAATATGAAGTCCCATGGCAAAAGCTTTGGCAAACGAAGCGCCTACAAGCAGCGAGCCAAGCAGCCCTGGACCATTAGTAAATGCTATGGCATTAAGTTGATTTTTGCTTATATTTGCAAGTTTTAGCGATTGATGTATAACAGGGATGATATTTTGCTGATGGGCGCGTGAAGCCAGTTCGGGAACAACGCCGCCAAATTTGCGGTGCACATCCTGACTGGCAGTAACATTTGAAAGGATGCGGGTTCCGTCAATAACGGCAGCCGAAGTATCGTCGCACGAAGATTCGATCCCTAAAATAAAAACGCTCATTATGCCGTTAGATAAGTTGTTTTAATAAATAGTTTTCAAAAGTATCAAAAAAATAAGAAAGATATTGCTGTATATTTTCCTGGCAGTTGTTATTCTGCCGGCATTTCTTATTTCGGCACTGCGTTTCAGTTTTGTTCAGTCATTTTTAACCAACAGGCTTGCCTCATATCTTTCCGGAGAGCTTCACACCAAGGTTTCGGTAGGAGGGGTGGAAGTTACTTTTCTTTTAAATATAGAGCTTGAAGACGTTGTGATAAACGACCTGCACAATAATCCCCTGATCAATGCAAAGTCGATCCTAATTAATATTCACGACATCTACCTGAGGAAAAAACTTATCAGTATTGAAAAGGTTATTCTTGAGAAGACGGATGTAAATATTAGGAAATACAAAGGGGAAAAGGAAGCGAACTTCAAGTTTATTGCGGATTATTTCAGTTCAAAGGATACAACAACCTCAAAGAAAAAGCCGTGGAGAATATGGCTGGGAACGCTGATATTGGCTGATAATCATTTTACCTATCAGAACCAGAATATACCTTTTACCAATAAAGGAATAGATTTTAATAACCTTGATTTCGCCCACCTGAATACACGTTTAGATAATTTTGTAATTGATAATGGTTCACTTTTTGCTAACATTCGCCTGCTTTCCTTCATCGACAGGAGTGGCTTTACTATCAAATCACTTTCAGCCAAAGCAAAGATTGAAAGTACAGGGATAACGATTGCTGATCTGAAGCTTGAAACCCCCGGTTCTTATGTATCCATGAATTGTGCTTTTAATTTCAAATCTTTCGCCGATTTCAACGACCTGATGAATAAAGTAAAGATTGAAGTTACGTTCAAGCCATCAAGGATTGATATGAAGGACATGGCTTATTTTATACCGGCTTTCAGGGGGATGGATAACATTATTAATGTTTCAGGCGAGATAAAAGGAAAGATTTCGGACCTGAACGGAAAGAATTTTCAGTTGCTGTATGGCAAGTCAACATACTTCATGGGAAACTTTGAATTTACGGGCTTGCCCGATATTGAAGGCACTTATATCCATTTCCATGTAAGGTCTTTTTATACTTCGCAACGCGATTTGCAGGCGTTTAAACTTCCTTCGGAGAAAAGTGTGCAGCATCTTCAGCTTCCCGATGAATTAGTGCGGCTCGGTAATATTAAGTTCAGAGGTGAGTTTACTGGTTTCTACAACGACTTTGTTGCAACCGGTGATTTTTATACTGATATGGGTAAGATATCAACCGACATAACACTCAGGAAAAACAGAACTACTTATCAATTGGAATACGACGGGAAATTAGAAACAACTAACCTTAATATCGGAAATATCCTGGCAATGCCCGATCAATTGGGCTTTATAACTATGAATGCAGATGTTACAGGTTCGGGGTTTGATCCGGATAATGCAACAATAAAAATGAAAGGCACAATTGCTGCTATTGATTACCGTAAATATCATTATTCAAATATTGAAGTCAGAGGCGAACTGGCAAAGAAGAAATTCAATGGTTACGTAAGTGTTAATGATAAGAATGTAAATCTTGATTTTACCGGCACAATTGATTACAGCGGGAAATTACCTGTTGTTAATATAAATTCTAAAATTGAGAACCTGCGCATGTCGAGGCTGCATTTCATGGAACTTACCGGTGATTCTATGTCATCGTTTTCCACTAATCTTGAATTGAATTTTGAAGGCAACAATATTGATAACATTCAGGGAACTATTCATGCAACGAATACTTCATTTATCTATAAAGGAGAAACGTATGAACTGGATAATTTGAAATTTACCAATACTTCCGATAGCAAAGGGAACAAGACCCTGAATATGACATCTGATTACCTGGATGCTGATATATCAGGGAATTTTATGTTCAGGCAACTTTACCGTTCTTCGCTTAAATTCCTGAAAGTATATTTACCGTCATACAGCACATGGATAAAAGATAATCTCGATACCATCCCTGACCAGAATTTTGTTTATTCAGTCAGGTTCAAGAATACAGCTCCTTTATCAAAATTATTGATGCCTGAATTGGCTATATCCGCCAATACTATTTTAAAAGGCACATATAATACCAGGCAGAGCCTTCTCGACATGAATATTACTTCGCCGATGGCTATGTATAAGAAATATATATTAAAAGACTTATATATAAAAGGCAAAACAAAAGATTCAAAAATTATTATCAGTGTAGGTTGCCAGCATTTAAATTTGAGCGATAGCGCCAGGATTGATAATATTACATTGAACAGCATGACAAGGAACGACAGCCTTCATTATCATCTTTCGTGGGACAACAATAATAACCAAGTGAAAAACAGTGGCGATATTAAAGGATTTCTGTCATTTTACAAGAGGCCTCAAATGGAATTAAAATTCAATCAGGCTAAGCTGGTGATAAACGATTCAACATGGAATATAGATAAAGGAAATGATATTACTTTCGACAGTTCTTCAATTAAAATAAATAATCTGGTTTTCACTTCAGGGAATCAACAATTAAGTATCAATGGTGGTGTTTCTCAAAATCCTGAAGATGTTTTGCATATCAGTTTTAGTAAATTTAATGTTTCTTCTGCCAATAGGTTCATTGCTTCATCCGGCTATAATTTCAACGGAAACCTTGATGGAAGTGTTGATGTTTCGAATGTTTATAAATCGCTCAATATAGTTTCCAATGTAGTGATTGATGATTTTTATATAAATAAGGAAAAGTATGGAAAAGCGGTTATGAAAACAGTATGGAACAGTCAGCAGAAAGCAGCTGCAATAAACATGGATATTATTTATGAGGGTAAAACCAAGTCGAGTAAAATTATTTCTGTTTTTGGTAACTTTTACCCTGAAAGAAAAACTGATAACTTCGATATTAACATTAAATTGGACAGCTTCAAACTGCATTTGCTTAATCATTATTTTTCAGGGTTTACTTCCAACTTAAAAGGTTATGCTACGGGAAATCTAAAATTAAGAGGTCCAACTTCCGATCCTGAACTTAGTGGAAGGGTAAAAGCGTTGGTTAAGAACGTAAAATTTGATTACCTTAACGAGACATATTCTTTTAACGACAGTATTACCATTTCTAAAAGTGAAATCTCTTTTGATCATTTGGTGTTGAAAGATACTTATGGTGATACTGCCGTTTGCGATGGAAAGATTATGCATAAAAAGTACAGGGATTTCAGTATTGATATTTTTATACATCCGTATCATTTCCAGTGCCTGAATACTGATGCAGCGCAGAATAGTTTATACTATGGAAAAGCATTTGTAACAGGATTAGTTAGAATGTCGGGCAGTGTTGATAACATAACAATAGATGTAAATGCTACGACAAATAAAAATACTCATCTGTATGTCCCTATAGCCAGCGAATCGGATATTTCGGATAATGACTATATAAAATTTATAAATAAGAAATCGTATGGAATTAGAAAGGACGTGTATAAACCCGACCTTTCAGGAATACAGCTTCACATTAATCTGGATGTTACGCACGATGCCGAAGTGCAGATAATGTATGATTCGAAAAATTATGGAGATATAATTAAAGCCAAAGGAAGCGGCGATATCAGGATGGAGGTTACTACACTGGGCGATTTCAATATGTATGGAAATTATGCAATAGATGAAGGCGATTATCTGTTTTCTTTGAGAAATCTTGTTAATAAAAAATTTATCATTCAGCAGGGTTCAACTATTAAATTTAATGGGAACCCTTATGATGGTATTGCAGATATTAATGCAACTTATCTTGTAAGGACTGATTTATTGCCTTTATTTAAGGAGGAGAACAGTAAAGATAGTGCAACTTATAGTAAAAGAATCGAAGTTAATTGCCTGCTTAGTATGAAGGATAAGATATTAAACCCGACTTTAAGTTTTGATATTGATCTTCCAAACTCTGATGATGATACTAAAACTCTTGTGAAAAGCGCAATTCCAACTGATGAGGATATGAATAAGCAAGTATTTTCGCTGCTGATCATGAATAGTTTTATAGCGCCAAATAATAAAGATTATGGCAGTTATGTCAGCAATGGTTTCAGCAACACTTCCACCGAATTATTGTCAAATCAGCTTAACAACTGGCTCTCGCAGATAAGTAAGAAGTTCGATGTAGGCGTTAATTACCGTCCCGGCACCCAGATGACAAGCGATGAAATTCGGGTTGCTTTAGGTACGCAGTTGTTTAACGATAGGCTGAGCGTTGATGGCAACTTTGGCACTTCGGGTACTTCAAATACTTCACAAGGCAACGCGCAAAAAACCAGCAATATAGTAGGCGATGTGAATCTTGAATATAAGCTCACCAAAGACGGGCATCTGCGCGTTAAAGGGTATAATAAATCGAATACTGTTGACTTGCTTAACTCCAATGCTCCTTATACACAGGGCGTGGGAATTATTTATAGCAGGGAATTTGATGCCCTTATCGATCTTTTCAGGAGAGAGAAGACCACCGATGCTCTTAAGTTAAAAAAATAAC
>Ga0187866_1003926_pt1 | contig 10776 bp, 7 predicted proteins | sample June2016WEW_11_1_3_FD_133013 | JGI IMG/M metagenome (GOLD analysis project Ga0187866, IMG submission 133013) | Peatland microbial communities from SPRUCE experiment site at the Marcell Experimental Forest, Minnesota, USA - June2016WEW_11_150 | ecosystem: Environmental > Terrestrial > Soil >... | reverse complement strand
GTATGCGTCAGGGTTTTTCTCGTTAGCCGAAGTAATTCGGGTCTGTATGCCCATTATGGTGAAGGCGTCCCTGTCTTTTAAATCGTAGTTCATTGCGACTGTTTTTTCGGCTTTAGCGGATGGTTTCGGGGCAGGCGAGGCCTGATTATTGTTGGTACAACCAGATATTGAAACGAAGACCATTGTCAGGAACACACACAGCAGATTTCTTATGATTCGCATGCTATTCTCCTTTTTAGTCAAATGAAATAAACTGTTTTTTGTCAGCGGGGTAATTATAATTACTATGAGATGGTTTTAGCAAGGGTGAACAATGTGTTTTTGAAAGGCGATGACAATGCGAAGAAGGGATGTTTTGGCGTTGCCGATTCTGGCGGCGGCAGGGGGATATAGCGAGAAGATGGTTTTGGCGGAGTCAGGAAAACCTGTGAAAAGCGATTTGGTTGAGAAAGCCAAAATCGCGATGCTGTGTATGCAGCGGGCAAGCTGGGAGCAGGGGGTGGCATCGCACGCTATGATAGAGCTGGGAGAAAAAGACATCATTGTCCTGATGGGTAAAGAGGCCGTTGTTCGCAGGAAAGAAGACGGGCGAGTGGCGATGCTTGGAACGGAAAGCGCGGTAACAGACCCTGGCTCGAATGGCGCTGCTATTTTGTATGCCTATAAAGTTACCGGTGACAAGAAACTAAAAGACGCGGCGGACGCGTTATATACATATCTTAAAAAGAGGGCGCCGAGGACTGAAAACGGGGCGATATGTCACGTTACGCCCGGCAGGGAGATATGGAGCGACGCGATGTTTATGACGCCGCCATTTTTGGCTCTTATGGGCGATTTCGAGGAGGCGATTCGGCAGGTTGATTGCTACCGGGGATATTTGTGGAACAAGGAAAAGAAACTGTTTTCGCATATATGGGATGACAAGAAGAAGGTTTTCAAGCATGAGGCGTGTTGGGGCGGGGGTAACGGGTGGTGCGCGGCGGGGATGGCACAGATAATCGATACTCTGCCGAAGGACAAGGAAGAAGACCGCAAAAAGCTGATTGGCTATACGGAGGAATTATTAGACGGTTGTATTTCTTTTATGCGGCCTGACGGGCTGTTTCACGACGTGGTTGATGATGCGAATACGTTTGTCGAGACCAATTTGTCGCAAATGCTGGCGTATTCGATTTACAAGGGGGTAAAATCCGGCTGGCTGAAAAACAGTTATCTCAAATCAGCGGACAAGATGCGGGCAGGGGCGCACGCCAAGGTTGATGAATATGGCGTTGTGCAGGGGGCGTGCGGGTCGCCGTTATTTGACCGGTCGGGGACCAGCACCGAGGCGCAGGCGTTTTTACTGATGATGGAAGCGGCATATTCGCGCTTGGCCGGCTGATAACGGGAAAAGCCCCAAAGTCACACCAAAAGAGAAAAATGGTAGCTGTCCTCATATTATTTCTAACAGCACCGCACCCAGGCCGAGAAGCGGGTTCGACAAGCTCACCGCGGGCAAAAACGTGGCGGGTTCAGTGAATCATTCAATTTGGCAGGCCCTGGAGTTCCACATCGTCAATGTTCCAGCCCGAATAAGGATATGCTCTGTCACTGAGGATTTGATAACTCCACCGCACATAGACTTGCGAGTGACCCGCTGCTATTTGGCTGATGTCATATTGAACAACCAGCCACTGGTTGTCTGTAATCGGTACCGAGATTGGATTTAACCAAACCGTTTGCCAAGTGCTTCCGTCATTTGATGCTTCAACTTTGCATTGGACATAGTCTGCTGTGTCGGTATTCAACCATCTGGCAAAGCTTAATTCGACTGTTGCATAACTACTGCAATCAAACGGGCCGGTGGTAAGCGCGTACGGTCCGCCGACAGCCACAGTCCAATCACCGTTAAGATTGACACCATATACATTTTGGCCCGTGTATGCCGCATTGGGGTCAGGGTATCCGTGTAACAGGCCGCCCATTCCCATCGGTGTTCCGAACTGCCATTGGCCTTGCGTTGTCCAGTTGGGATTTGCATTAAGGGCAAAATTCGCAATTATCACATAACTTCTCTGGAGCCAGTGCGATGCCAATATTGCGAAATCGCTTAAGTCCACCACGCAGTCGCCGTTCAAATCGCCTGCGAGGGCAAACTGGCAATCACCACCGTTATATCCAGACGGCTGCCAAGCACCAATTGTTGTCGTGCCGCCACCTACCGTCGGCGTACCAGTGCTTATACAGGGCGAACTGGACAGTAATCTGAAATCATCGTTCGCTGCATCGACGAATTGAGGATTGACGCTTATGGAGTTAGCTTCATTTTTATAATTAAATGTAGTTGACCAATATGATTGTGCATCGGCAAGGTTCGTTTTATCAGTGGCAGTCCACGAAACCAAGCTCGCACCATTGGCATTGCCAATACCAGTAAAGAGACAGTTGTAATTAGAATACATCTTGTTGTAAGCTGTCTTTTGGATATTCATTGCGTAATCGCCCGCCCCGCCATCGCTGTTGCACCAGAAGATATTATTCAGAACCAAACTGCCTTCTGAAGTGTTGACATTTACATCCTCGCTGTTTGAGGTTTGCTGACCCGCGTAAAAGGCGGACTGATTAAGGGCGTAAACGGTATTGTTGATTATGTTACTGTTATGCCTGCCAACCGTCATTATCCCGCCACCCAATGATATGTTTGCCGGAACAAAAACAGTATTGCCCATTATTAAAGCGCCGCCGCATTTTGCGACTATCCCATAATCACCACCATAGACCCTGCAATTTGTTACTGAACTGCCAGGTTCACAAGTCAGACCAAGATGTATAACGTGGGCTCTGGGCGGATTGGTAGGGTTATTATGACCTATTGTGCAATTATTTATTCTTACAAGGCCGTGAACCATTGGCGTCCAGTATGTTTTCCAGTTTGCGCCTGCGGTTGCGTTAGGGGCTGGTTTATCTGCCGCAGCCGTTGGGTTTATGGCTGTAACGCATTGATACACTTCGCCATCACTTGACCTGATAACGCCTACTGCGCAGTTTTGGCCCGTTGCCCACACGGGACACTGAGCCGTAGTAGCAATAGAATACCCGAACTGCAATAAATTATTCGCGATTTGCGATTGAGAAGTAGTGATGGTTGAACCATCAATCAGCGTGTAATCTGCCTGACGATGCCCCGTTATGCAACCATTGAATCCATTGGCAGTTGATAGGGTCGAATTCCTTACAATCATTTGAGAAAAAGCAAAGGTGTTAGAGTTATTTTGTGCCTCACCAAAGAAAAAGCCGTAACCACTTACGGCAGTTCCACCGGACATAGTAAGCGTGCTGCCATCGCAAATGATGCCGTCTATATCAACAGCCGCGTCCGCCAAAAAAATGACCGAATATCCTATCGTGCCTGAGCAGTTACTAAAAGTTATAGTCCCCGTCTTATTCGGATTGATAAGCGACTGCGTTGTCCCAGTTGTGAAAGTGCAGGTATTAAATGTCGTATTTGGTTTGGTAGTTCCTGCTGACCACAACATTTGGTAGGCATAAGTCCCCAAAGATGAATTAAATGAGCAGTTGTTATACACGACGGTTTGGGCATCATTAGCTACTCGTCTCATCATCTGAGTTGCGACCGCCGCGTTGTTCGATACGAAGTTGAGTCGGTTAAGCGTTATAGCATTTGCAGTGGCAGAGTTGAACTCCAGAAGGTGGTAGAAACCATCCGAACCAGCCCCATTGAAACCATCGCCGGAAATTGTTATTGTCGCTGGCGGAGCATTATTAGGTTCAATTGTTATGTCTTTTGCGCCAGTAAACGAGATACGGAAGTTCGCCCCTTGAGAACCCACGGTGTTATCATAAGTTCCGGCAATAAGTTTAATCGTACTTGATGCGTCTGCGTGGGCGTTAGCGTAGATTATCGCGTGGGCTATCGTTTTCAACGCAGTCGCAGGAGACAATCCAGTGCCAGTATCATCGGCTACCGCAGGGTCAACATAGAAAGTTTGCCCCAACACTGTAGAGCAACTTAAAACCAAAACCAATAATAAAATAAGTGTCTTTTTCATTACCGCATCCGCTTTCACTCTATGTATGAGTATTTGAGAACTGTGCTTGTCCCTGATGCCTGTGCCTGTGCGAATCGGGGGTATAAAATGCCCGAACCATTAACAGCGAAAACACCCCCTATGCCATAAGAACAATGAGAAGAATGTACTTTTTCATAAAATAGAATCTTCAGTTAAACAGCATTATGCCGCCAGTCCCCATCATAACCGCTCAGCTAATGCAGCAATTTCAGCCCATTTTTTTGGGAATTTTGCCCTCTTGGTTGAAAAACCGCTAAAAGCAATAATGTTATATTATACGCCTTATGAGCTGAAAGTCAAGGGAAATAGGGCAAAGGTTGCCTTTTAAACCGTTTTACGCTAATATGGCACTATGATTCAGGTTAAAATCGGGACGACCGGCTTGCTACCGGTCAAGCGGCCCGGGTGCTGGTAAGGTTCGGCTCGCCTGCTAACCTACCGCAAAGTCCTGTGATTGAGTATTTTTTGCGACGGTTCCGACTTGTCTGTCGATTTCAAGCCCCTATCATCCCCGCGGGTAAACGATATTTTCCCGGTGTTCGGAGAAAAGCCCCAAAGTCATATCAAAAGAGTGGCACAAAAGAGTTGACAAGGGGGGGCGGTGGTGATAGTTTTGTGAGCGATAAAATTTGTGGCCCCGTTGGTGTGAAGGATTATGCGGGGCGGTAGGAGTTTATGGAGAAAAACCTTTTGTTAGGAGGTCGAAGAATGGAATCTTATCTGAGATTTTCAATTATTGTTCTTGTATGCGGTCTTTGTCTGCCTGTAATCGCGGCACGGCCGGGTAATACCGCCCCGGGGGATGTGGCTCCGGCGGCAGAAGCCAATGCCCTGAATCTGCCGGCGTTTCCGTTCCTGGCGGAGATAACAGGCGACGACGTGTATATTCGGTCAGGCCCCGGCACCCAATACTATAATTGCGGCAAGGCCAGGAAAGATGAGAAGGTAAAGGTTGTCGGCAACAAGTTCAGCTGGCTTCAGATAGTTGCGCCGGCGGGCAGTTATTCCTGGATTTCCAAGCAGTATGTCCAAATCGACCCGCGTAATAATACAAGCGGGACGGTTATCGGGGACGCGGTTCGTGTTTACGCCGGTTCGGACGAGGTTCAGCCGATGCACTCGACGTCGATGCAGGTAAAGCTCAACAAGGGCGACAAGGTAACGATAGTCGGCGAGGAAAAGGACGGCTACTGCAAGATAGCTCCTCCAGAGGGGGCATATTTGTGGGTGAGCAGTCAGAATGCCAAGCCGCTTGGGACGCTGATGGCTCCGGCCCAGACCACGACCTCGGTAATGCCAACGACGACCCATCCTGTGCCGGCGACGCCTTTCCCGACGAATTCCGGTTCGCTGAAGCCACAGGTGTCTTCGCCGAATGAGCCAAATGATTCGAATATGCCCTCACCGGCACCGGCGCCGGCTCCTGTGACACTGGAAGAGCAGAGAATGACCCAGGTTCATGCCCTGAAGGAGAAGGTCGATGCGGAACACGCAAAACCGGCGGACCAGCAGAGTTTCGCGGATATCAAAAAAGAGCTTATGGAGGTTGCAGGCGACAAGCAAAGCCCCAGGGCGGCGCATAACGCACAGAGTTTGCTGAAGGTGATTGAGAGGTTTGAGCTTTCGCAGGAGATCGCCAAGGCGATAAAGGTTCAGGAAGAGCAGTTCGGAAAGACGCAGCAGCAGATAGAGAGCGCAAAAAGCGAGCAGCTTTCGAAGTTTGAAGACAAGAGCATATTCGCGGTTATCGGTAAGCTTCTGGAATCGCCTTTGTTCGCGGAGACGCCCGGCGCGAAGTATTACCGTGTGGTTGACGAGAACGGCAAGACGCTGTGTTACGCCCGGCCCACCGGCGTGATTGCGGACGTGGATTTGAGCAAGTTCGTCGATAAAAAAGTCGGTCTTGTTGGAGCAACCGAGGCGAACACTGAATTGGGCGGCGCGGTGGTGCAGTTTACGAATATAGTGGAAGTTCGATAAAGGCTGGAATAAAAAAGGGAGACACGGCGATTTACAATCGTTTTTGTCACCCGTCTCCCTGTTGCAACGTGTCTTTTTGTCCCGATTTAACGGGGTTGGCGACTAGCGTCTGTCTGCACGTGCAACGCCTTTATTATACCTGAAATTTCCTGCCAAGTCAAGTAAAACAGGCGGAGAATCCGTGCAGGCGTGAGGCGGTTTTTAATGAGGAAGACGGCTTTCGTGGGGGAAATATTTATAACAGAAGCCAAGGCAGGCCGGCTTGTTTTTGGTTGTAAAAAACAATACCATTCTTTATACTTGTGCAACTTAAAAAAACCGTGAGTTAACATTTTCGGAGCAACAAAATGAGTTTGATGGTATGGTTTCGCAAGTATAACAAGAAGATAATGGCGGTTGTTGTCATTGTGCTGATGATTGTATTTACAATCCAGCCGGTGATGAATTACTTCAGCTCGGCGAGGACAGGCGAGGGGAAGGTAATCGCCTATTACGGCGACGGCAAAAAGATAAGCAGGCAGGATGTGGCGATGGCGAATCAGCAGATTGAGGTATTGAGGATGCTTGGTATGGAGTCGTTACTCAGGCCTGAGGACCCGCGTTATGCGTCAACGCAGGACCTGCGGATAGCTTTACTTGGGGAGTTGATTTTCCCGGAGCGTTCCAGCGCCGTCGAATCAATCAGCCGGATAAAGCAAATTGTGGGTATGGACAATTACGGCGTGTCCGATAAACAGATAAATGAAATTTACTCGAAGCAGCACCCTGCCAGTATATACTGGGTTTTGCTGACCAGGGAGGCCCATGAGGCGGGGGTGCGAACGCCGATAGAGTACGCAAAATCGCAACTCGAGCTGATTATGCCGCGGCTGCACCGTGGAGCGACATACTCGCAGGTTATCAGTGCGATAGAGAAGCGAAGCCGAGTTTCCGAGGAGCAGGTGCTCGATGCGTTTAGTGATATGACATCGGTCATCGAATACTGCAGGACGATTTGCGCGACGGAGAACAGGACAATTCAGCAGGTTCTTAACCAGACAAGCCTGCGGCAGGAGACCATCGACGTCAACTACGTTGTATGTGGAGCGGACACGTTTTTGGATGAGTCGTTTAAGCCGGGGGCGGACAAGGTGGAGGAGCAGTTCGAGAAATATAAAGGGGATTTCGCCGGCGAAGTAAGCGAAGGCAATCCATACGGTTTTGGCTACAAGCTGCCCGAGCGAGTGCGTCTTGAGTATATCGCTGTGCGGCTGAATGACGTGGCCTCAACAGTGAATCCATTGACGCAGCAGGAGGCGGAAGAGTATTACCAGCAGCACTTGCAGATTTTCACACGAATGGTTCCATCGGACCCGAATGACCCTAATTCGGAACCGGTAGCAAAGACCCGCAGTTACGCGGAAGTGGCGTCGGTGATATCGAAGGGGCTTTACCAGCAAAGGGTTGATTCCAAAGCGGAGCGGATATTGCTTGAGGCCAAGTCGATTACCGAGGCCAATTTGTCGGGAATCGAAGCTGAACAGAGCAAGTTGACCGATGAACAGATTAAGAAGGGGTCGGTTGATTACGCGAAGGTGGCGGCGGAGCTTAGCGAGAAGCACAAAGTCAAGGTGTACGCCGACAGGACGGGGTTGTTGAGTTCATCTGATATCCAGGGCGATAAGAATCTCGCTCCTCTATATGTTGGTGGGGCAGGCGTTACGGAATCGTCTTTAGCGCGAGTGGTGTTCGCGGTCGAGCAGTTGAAGACAAGTGAGCTTGGTTCTATGGATGTGAAGGCGCCTCGGCTTTATGAGAATATCGGTCCGCTGAAAGATGCCCGCGAGATGACGGATGGTTATGCCGGCAAGAATATGATTTTGATGAGGATTGTGTCGGCTGAAAAGGCGGCCGAGCCGAAAAATATAAACGAAAAGATTAATAAACGCAGTGTTCGATTCGACCGGCAGGACGCGGGCGGTGAGGACTCAAACACGATAAGAGAATTTGTAATTCGAGACCTGAAACGGCTCGCGGCGATGGATAAGGCCAAAAGCAAGGCGGAGGAGTTTGTTGCCTTGGCAGCGAAGGACGGGTGGGAGGGCGCTGTCGATAAGTTCAACAGGATTTACGGCAAGGGCAAAGACGACACCAACACGATGTCGAGCAAAGAACATACATTTGCGATTAACACGCGAAGCGGACTTCACAGAATAAATAATTTGGAGATTGAAAACCTCATGACCCGCTACGAGGGCAACCCGATGGCCCGCTTTCTTATCAACGGGGCAAAGCGTGAAGGCATGCTTGTGGATAAGCTTTACACTCTTGTGCCGGATGACAGCAATGCGCTGGCCAAGCCGGGGACAATTGTTGAGTACAAACCCGGTATGTGTTATTACTGTCTTGAGAGTATGATTATTCACCGGCTTTATCAGGAGGGGTTTGATATGGCCAAGGCGGCGGAGGTTGTCAGGGACGAATTTGTCGATTCTCAGGCGCTGGCGGTGATACATTACAACCCGAAGAACATAGTGAAGCGTATGAAGTTTGTGGAAATACAAGAGCGGCAGGAGGTGGCCGGGCCCAATTCGGTTCCTGCCGATACTAATCGAGCGGGCAAACCGGAAGCCTCACCTTGAGCGTTCGCCGAATGAGAAAGGAAGAAACGCAGTATGTTAAAACTACAGAAAATTCTCGGCGGGGTCGCTGCTGTTGTGGTGGGTGATTTCATACTTCTTTACATATTTTTTCACACCATATTCAGGTTTTTTACGCCAGGACATCCTCTCGGACTTGGTCAAGGTATTGTGGTTGGTATTGCTTCGTGCATTTTCTTCTGGATTGGGTGGTGCATGCCATTGTTGTTCCTCGTGGGACTGGCGGGGTGGTTTTTGCCAGGCGGCGGATACTTTGTGCTGAAAGAGACCGGGCGTGCGCTGATAATATTTGTGACGATAACCGCAACGTTTGTAGCGGGGCTGTATATCGGCTCTATTGGCGTTGTTGACCCCATCGCTTACAAGTTGTGGTATGTGGTCCAGATGATGAGTTCGCCGTTAGTGGCGATTATCGGGGATCACACTCAAGGCGGCGGTTTCCCGGTTTACGGTCGCCCCAGCGAAATGGGCCAGATATATACCAGCACAGCGGGACTGCTTAACCTGCTTTGCATAGTTAATGCCGTGTATATGGCGTATATTCGCAAGACACAGGACGTGGAGCAATAGGCATGCTGGCACTTGCGGCGATTGTGATGGCGGAGTTCACTATACCTGAGGAGATTGGGACCAATCCCCGGTCTTTACTGCTGCTTTTGCCCCTGCTGGTGTCGATAGCAGTGGTATATAAGGCGACCAAAGTATCGAGGGTTTCGGCGGGCAACTTTCTTAAAGAATCGGCGCTGTTGTTCGGCTCGATACTGGTTTTTATAGTGATAACGGCGCTGGTGCTGGCGGCCGTGGCGTGGTTTGTTGTCGGGTAATCGCAGGCATAACCGGATTATTCGACTTCCTGGCAATAATTCTTGATTACACCAAGCTCAATGAGGGCGTTGAGAGCGGCTTTCTGCTCGGCCTCTTTTTTGTTGTTGCCCCAGGCGCTGGCAAAATGGCGCTGGTTTATTACTACCTGTGTTTCAAAGCATTTGTTGTGGTCCGGTCCTTTTTCGTCCAGGAGCTCATAAGCGGGCGTTGTGTTGAAGTGCTGCTGGGAATGTTGCTGCAGGATTGATTTGAAGTTGCCCTGTGCCTGCTCGATGTGGGCTTTTTCGATTATGGGGTCGAAGTTTTTCAGGATGAAGTTTTGTGCCGGCTCAAAGCCGCCGTCGAGATAAATGGCGGCGATAAGGGCTTCGAGCAGACCCGCCGCCAGCGAATGAGTAAGCGACTGGCTGCCCGCCATACCCTTGCCGACCTTGAGGAATTTGTGCAGGTTAATCTGGCTGGCGACCTGGGCGCAGGTCCCGCGGGAGACGAGCATGCTTTTCATTTTTGTGAGGTCGCCTTCGAGATAATCCGGCGAGCGGTCAAAAATGGTTCTGCAGATTACCAGTGCAAGGACGGAGTCGCCGAGGAATTCGAGGCGTTCGTTGCTCATTGCCCGCTTATCGACCGAAGAGGCATGCACAAAGGCCTCGGTCAACAGGTTGCGATTGGAAAACCTGTAGCCGATAATCTGCTCGATTTGGTCCAGAATTTCCTGTTCCATCAAAGGTAATCCTGTATTTATATGTCATCGCGAGCAGATTACGAACGCCGCTGGTGCGAGCGACCTTCGTAGCCGGCTCAACGATGTTATAAAATATACTACAAATGATGCGGTCGTTTGTCAAGTTTTTTTACCGTCGGCGACAAGCAGGGGCGTTTTTTGCTTGCGTTATGGGCTGGTTTGGGTAGATTTTAGGTCAATAGCCGAATAATTTTGCAGGAGACCTGGTTATGATAGGCAAAAGTGTTCGTTTAGAAAGAATAATGGACCGCAACAGCGGTAAAACTGTGATTATCCCGATGGACCACGGCGTGACGGTGGGGCCGATTAAAGGATTGACTAACCTGCGTGATGCGGTGAGCAAAGTCGTGGCCGGGGGTGCAAACGCGGTGCTGATGCACAAGGGTTCGCCGAGGTTTTGCCATCGCGGCCGGGGCAAAGACGTCGGGCTTATCATACACCTTTCCGCGGGGACGACGCTTAGCCCGGACCCCAACGCCAAAGAGCTTGCCTGCACGGTAGAAGAGGCGTTGAAAAT
>Ga0187866_1003922_pt1 | contig 10791 bp, 9 predicted proteins | sample June2016WEW_11_1_3_FD_133013 | JGI IMG/M metagenome (GOLD analysis project Ga0187866, IMG submission 133013) | Peatland microbial communities from SPRUCE experiment site at the Marcell Experimental Forest, Minnesota, USA - June2016WEW_11_150 | ecosystem: Environmental > Terrestrial > Soil >... | reverse complement strand
ACCAGAAGTTAAATGCCATCAGAGAGACAGGTGTAATGTGTTCTATGATCAGGACATTGCCATCGTCTTTAACGCAGGAATTCCTCGCCATATCCTCAGGAGTCGATGAACTTCGAGATGAGAAACAATATGAATTAGTAGGAGAAAGGATAGTTTGCCTCGATCGAGCCTTTAACGTTCGAGAGGGATTCAGCCGAAAAGATGATACGTTACCCTCGCGGATGTTCAATGAGCCATTAAAAAGCGCCAGCGCCGCTAACGGTCAGGTCGTTCGAAAATTTGATACGCTGCTCGACGAGTATTACGGAGCAGCAGGATATTCACATGACGGCGTTCCTTTACCCGAGACATTAAGCAAATTGGGATTGGGGTGGGTTCAAGAAGAACTATCTAAGATCACACATTGAAAATATAAAGGAAATATTATGTCAGGTAAAAAATTTAATATTCTGATAAGCGGCGATGACGGGATTTACGCCAGCGGATTGTGGGAACTTGTCAGGGGCATGTGTGAGGTTGGCGAGGTATTTGTAGTAGCACCGGACAGGGGCTATCCAGGGCAGGGGACCGGGGTAAGTATGGAGAGAAGTATAAGAGTACGGGAAGCAAAACCCTATGCTGAGAATATCGGGAAAACAAAATGCTATTCGGTCGAAGGCACGCCTTCGGATTGTATTTTAATAGGCTTGTGTGATCTTGTGAAAACAAAGGTTGATCTTGTAGTTACCGGGATCAACGAAGGCTCCAATGTAGGCGGTGGCACACTCTTATCTGGAACGGTGGGAGCTGCATTCCACGGGTATCTTCTGGGGATCCCGGCAATGGCAGTAAGTATTGATGGTTTGGAGAATTTTAACTTCGACGCGGCTGTAAAAACCGCCATTATCATGGCGAAACTCTTTAAAAGTAAAAAACTGCCGGATAAAACGTTTGTGAGTGTCAGCGTCCCTAATTTACCGGTCGATCGTATTCGGGGTGTTGATATTACACAACAAGTGACAATAGGCTCCTTTTGCGACGTGGTAGATACTGGAGAAGACAATCTGAACACATATTATTGGATTTGTCGAGTTATGCCCACCCATCCCAAGAAAAATACTGACGCATGGTCAATTGAACATAATAGAATTGTCATAAATATCTTAGCATTAGGTGGAAAGCTGATGGGTGGCATCAAGCCACCATTAATAAAATGGCTATCTGATACTTTGGAGAGCAGCCTCGGCATCCGTCATCGCTAACTATCACCATTGCCTACCAAATGATGACCACTTCCAGAAACATATTAGTTTCAATAATAGTGGAGGGGATATGAGGGATATAAAACATCGCATTGTGGAAACAAACGGAATCAAAATGCATATTGCAGAACAGGGTAACGGGCCTCTTGTAGTCTTTTGCCATGGCTACCCTGAACTATGGTACTCCTGGCGGCATCAATTGTCAGCGCTTTCTGAAGCTGGATTTCACGCGGTAGCCCCTGACCAGCGCGGTTATGGTCAAACTGACTGTCCACAGGCAATCGATGAGTATAACTACCTTGTATTGACAGGGGATATAGTAGGCCTCGTACACGCCCTTGGAGAAGAAAAGGCTGTTATCGTGGGGCATGATTTTGGCGCCCCTATCGCTTGGAATTGTGCCTTACTGCGACCCGATATTTTTTCAGCAGTCGGGCTAATTTCCGTACCATATCGTCAGGGGTCTTGGGGAAGCCTGCCGCCTACTGAGCGAATAAGACGGATACAGGGTGACCAGGTACACTACCAGATTTACCATCAGGAGCCGGGTATCGCCGAGAAAGAGTTGGAAGCAGATGTGAGGAAAAGCATGTTAGGCATGCTCTATTCATGGTCAGGTGAAGTGCCATCTGATAAAAAATGGAATTTCATGTTCAGCAAATCGATGAGACTCATAGATACTCTCATGTTCCCAGATGTATTACCAAATTGGCTGAGTGAATCGGACCTCGAAGTCTACGTCAGTGAGTTCAGCAGAACGGGGTTTCGCGGCGGACTCAACTGGTACAGAAACTTAGACAGGAATTGGCAACTGACGGCCTTTTTAAATGGCGCAAAAATCCAGCAGCCGTCCATTTTCATCGCGGGAGCCGCCGATTTCGTAATAGAAATGCAAGCTCCTTTAGTGGAAAATCTTGAAAACACGATGGTCAACCTTAAGAAGAAGGCAATAATACCTGGTGCCGGCCATTGGGTACAACAGGAAAAGCCCGCCGAGCTGAACAAACTATTGATTGATTTTTTAAAGAATCTCTAGATGAATGATGAAGGCTGTCACATATGCAACGGTCTCAAGCATGTCTCTAAAAGGACCACGGACCACTCATCGGGTCATCGAGAGTTTTGCTAAAAAGACGCTTCTCGCGCTTCTGCACGCTTTTACCTGCGAACTGCGGTGTCCTTCAAACGTTTTACCTCGGCATGTATCCATGAATACCATAACTCCAACCCCTCACCATTCTTGCAAGAAACTTGAAATATCTTGACGGACGCATTCAACCCAGTGACGCTTTGAATAAAGGCTGTAATATTGAAGTCGGTATATGGCAACAGGTCAATCTTATTTAACAATAGTACGTCGGCCTCTGTGAACATTAAGGGATATTTGTAAGGTTTATCGTCGCCCTCGGGTGCGCTCAATAGCATTACCTTTTTATGCTCACCTAGATCAAACTCAGCCGGACAGACGAGATTTCCAACATTTTCTATAAGAAGAAGGTCAATTTCCTCAAGAGTTAGACTATTTAGCGCGACCTCAATCATATTAGCGTCAAGGTGGCAGCCGCCGGGGATGTTAACTTGTATCACAGGCACGCCCTGCTGTTGATGTATTTTATCCGCATCGATCCGGGAAGCAATATCACCCTCTATAACCGCAATTCTGGTCTTAGGCATCAGTCTATTTATTGTTTGCATAATGAGGCTGGTCTTGCCCGCACCCGGAGATGACATCACATTTATCGCCAGGACACGGTGCTTGTCTAGACGGTCTTTGTTTCTCTTAGCTTTCTCCTTGTTGGCGCCCAGGACATCTGCCCGAATGGTTAATACCTTCACCGTCATCTATTCTACCTCTATGCTGTCGACGTAACATTCGCGCCCTGACAGTATTTCTATTTTGCGATGTCCGCAACGGGGACAATCTAGATCAAAGTTGTCGCATGAGTAAGCAATATCACATTCACGGCATCTCAACCTAGCCGGCAGATGCTGGAAGGTAACCTCAGCTTTATCTGCGATCGTATTTTTACTAAATATTTTGAACTGTAGTTCAACGCATTCGGGGACAATACCTGATAATCCGCCGACTATAATGCTGATCTTGGTAATTTTGCTTGCTTGAGCTTCCTTAGCCCGATCAAGCACCAAAGAAAGGAAACCCTTAGTGAAAAAGGCCTCGTGCATACTTTTCACTACTTGCTTGCATTTAATTATAGATTGTAGAAATTTTCCCCGTTTTATGCCCCTATTTATAGAATTCCATTTTCCCGCGCTCTGTGGCTCTGAGACGCATATAATCATCCCAAGTATGGGGTAAGTCTATAATCTTATCCTTTTCTTTTCGCTTTAAGGTTACCGCTCCATGCGTACATGCCAAAACGCAGAGACCGCAGCCTATGCATTTCTCCAGGTCGATGGCTGCTTTCTTAGTCGTCCTATTGATTGTGACAAATTTAAGACGGCATGCTTTAATGCAATCCCTACACCCATTGCATAATTCCACATTAACATCAGCGATAAAGTTCGATTTTAGTATCGAGTTGACTCCTGCCATCATAAGTTTGAGAGGACTGCAGCAACATGCGCAGCAACTGCAGATAAAAATACCATGCTCACTGGCAGTGCCCTGATGAATCAGCCCAGCATCCTGAGCCCTCCTGCTAATCTTTAGTGCCTCGTCCTTGGTAATTGCACTGGCAACTCCGATCTCAACAGCATTGTTGGCATAAGATCCTACAAATATGCAAGTATCTCGAGGAGCATCACAGCCTGCCCCAAGCCTTTTTTGTTTAGTACGGCAAATACAGTCACAAATGGCGAGTCCTTCGTCACCTGCATGATCGATAAGATGAGACAAAAGCTCAGCTGGCAAGACCTCTGAATTGTAAGGTATCGCTGCTTCTCTTGGAATAACTCTTACCCAGGGAGTCACCCCCGCGTTCCCATAGACAGCTGCTATAGTCTCAGGTGTAGCCGTCTGGTGTGCCCAATAATTATAGTATTCATCGCTAAGCTGCGCGATCGCCAGTTCCACATGTCCGGGACCCCAATTCAATGCCCGATAATAGTGGGCTCCTTTTGACCCATCTCGCAATGCCCAGCACTTATGAACTAAACTATCAAGTATTGGTATCAGTTCACTCTTATCGCGACCAATCCTTATGGCTATATCATCGATGTGCTCCTTAAAAGGCATAAGCTGAGAGAGCACTTCTCCTTCCTCGTCGCTTACTACGAACGGCATCTCCAGAAGTCTCCATTCATCCTTGTCTGTCGATCTCGGGAAACCAAACGGAAATTTGTCGAGATGCTCTATAACCTTTTTTGCCATCTCAATACGCATCTGTAACCTCGCAATCCATTGTTCAGCATCGCGCCGCCTTAATTCGACGATTGCCTCGATGGCCAGATGTCCCAATCGTTAAATATCGTCGAGTTTATTGTACGTTTTTCTATACTTAGCAAGGGCTTTATTAATGGAAAAGTGCGCCACCTGAGCCTTTTTCCATTGCATCCATATCAATTAACCTGGTAGGGTTGGCCAGATTATATGGATCAAGCGATTTTTTAATTTTCGCCATTATTAGATGCAAATTACTATATGCGGGGCCTGTCGAACTCAGGGGGGCAGTTATGGAAAGCCAGGTAAGGTAGCCCTTCTTCATGTCATGCTCTACACTCTCAATTGCCGCCTTCGCTTGTTCCTCACAGCTTTCCACATTCTTCTCCACCGGGAAGTCCAATTCTGATAAAGCTCCTGTTAATAAATGGACCGGCCAAACATTATCACAGTTATCGTGGTCTATAAAAGGCGGGGTATGTTTATCCGCAATTTCGAAAGCCGGGGGCAAACTCGATAATGGATCATCCAAAGAATCCCATACAAGGTGAACTTCTCCAAAGGCGCCGCCGATTCGATTAAACCGTGGACCATAGCTATCTCTAAAACGATTATTGGCATTAAACGGGACCCACTTTCGATATACGTCTTTGGAGACAATTTGGCCTCCAGTTTCCTGGATTATTTCCATCAATACTTTCTCTTCATATTGCATTTGTTTCCGTGAAGACAAAGCACTTATGCAGACTTCAACACAATTCTTGGTGTATTTTTGCCAGTACTCCTCAGTCCAATCCTTCATGTATTCTTCGCGGGACTTCGCCGCATACCAGGCAAACCAGATGGTTGGCCATTTAAGCAGAACCAAACCTAATTCAGCTTTGCCGATCTCGTACATTGCGTTAATCGCCTTTTCCAGCGTCGGATAGGTGAACATATACCATCTAAACTTATCGTCTGATAATTCGCATTTCTTAGACGGTGTAATACCCTCGGTAGGAAGAGATTGTGGCCCAGGCCAAGGGAACAGTTTTACAGCCAATTTCGTAGCAGTTCCGAGAGCTCCGAAAGATCCCGCTAATGCCTTAAATAAGCCTATGAGACTAAGCCCGGGACCTTCGCCCCAAAAATACCCGCATTTAGGGTTAGCAAGTGAGCCAGTCCTAAGTATTTCACCATTCGGTAAAACCCACTGACTACCCAAAATATTGGCAGGACTATAGCCCGTCCTATAAGATGTGGAGTGATAGCCCATGAATAGGTGATTTGCTAGAACTGATGCCTGGGACCCACATATGGGAGTACCTACATGAAGTCCTCTCTTCATGGCTTCAGCACTCAATTGTGCAAAAGTAACGTATGGCTCAACAATTGCATACATGTTCTGTTCGTCGATCTCGACTTTATTCATTCGCTGGGGAGACATCATGCACCAATATCGTTTTCCTCCGCGGGGAAGAGGCATATGAAACCCTGATCCGAATATGGAGTACGGAAACTTATACCTATTGGCCAGCTTGACAATTTGTTGTATATCTTCTGTACTCCCTGGTAAAACAATAAATTCCGGCCTTGCGCCGCCTGTAAGCACCGTTCTCCAATTGTAATCCCTGGAATAGGACTGCAGTACTGCAGGGTCGTCAGATACGTTTTCGGCACCCAGTACATCGACCAGTCCTTTATAGATTGTTTCATGCATTTCAGCTATATTAGTTTCCGTCATCGGTAAACCTCCCTCTACAATGCTGCCTTTACCAATTCAATAACATCATATACCTTTATCTTGTCTCCCTTTTGTGCGACAGCCTCTTTGAAATTCTTTTCGCACCAAGGGCAAGCCGTCACTATTGCCTCAGCCCCAGTAGCTTTAGCCTCCTCTATTCTTTCGGAAGCCGTCCAGATGGAGAAGTCCGGATAAGCCTCTTTGACCCCTCCGCCGGCTCCACAGCACCACGCGTACTCCTTAATTCTTTCCATTTCCACCAGTTTGACGCCGGGAATTGCTCGCAGTATTTCCCTTGGGGGCTCATATACACCATCTATTGGTTCACCTGGCACATAAGGCTTACTCAGCCGCCCGAGGCGACAGGGGTCATGGTAAGTTACGGTAAGAGGGACTTCCTTGTTAAGCTTAATTTTCCCGCTTTTCATCAGAGAATAAACAGATTCGACAATATGTTGAACCTCCACCTGCTTTCCGGCCTCCGGGTAAAGTACTTTGAAAGCTCGATATCCATCGGCGCAAGAGGTGATAACTTCTTTAACTCCAGCCTTTTTCAGAGCTTTTTCATTAAGATCAGCCAATCTGTAAAATTCATCCCTGTATCCCATGTCATAAGCGCGACCTCCACAGCACATCTCAGACGCCCCCATAATTCCGATGTCCACGCCCGCGCTTTTTAGAACCTCAATACCAGCCCTGGCTACCGGCCAAAGCCCTTCGTCAAAGCTCAGTAAACAGCCGGCATGATATGCGAACTCAGCCTTTTCTTTAGTCAAATTCTTTATATTCATGCCTTTTGCCCATTTTCCACGATCGGCCGCCGATTTCTGAAGCATATTGTTTTCTTTCTTAAGGCCATCTATGACCGCTTTATGGGCCGGTAGAATTTGCCCATCCTTGACCAGTTTCGCTCTTACTTCGAGCATTACGTTAAGTGGCTGAAGGTCCTGGCTACGCTTACAAGATACGTCACATGCTCCACACGTATCACATTGATAATAAATGTCCAGCAGTTTAGGAGACTCTTCGTAGCTCAGCTTACCGTCTATTAACGCCAAGGCTATATCTAATCGACCTTGGCATGAATAGGCATCGAATTTATATCTTCCGCTGGATGGACATGTGCCGGCAAATCTAGCGCTCTTCACCTCCCACGTATCTATCCACTTGCAACAAGCGCATCTGCTGCAGTTCCAGGCATCTTTTCTGAAATCCCAATAATATTTCCTGTAATAATCATCACTGGGTAGTGATTTAGTTTTTATCTGTATCATATTAATCTGCCTCCTTTAAAAGCACAATTTACCCGGGTTCATAATATTATTTGGATCAACAGCATCTTTAAAAATCCTCGCTACATAGCTATAAGCGCCCGATCTGCGATACACCATTTCTGCCCATGGACCGTAAGGAGTAGAGAAGAAACCTCCCATATTAATGATCTCCTCGCTGGCCTGTAGATAAAAGTTCTTTACTTTCTCCTTGCCAATATCATCGTTCGGGTCATAATATAAGTTGTACTGACAGTAGCAGGCACGCCCATATTCTAGGGGCTGTAAATAAAAGCCGATATCCTGCGTGCTATAATTATGGTATGCTGCAAGTTCAAACAATACTCTCCTGAACTCTGGGACCCTATTCAGTGTTGTGTGGAAGAATATGTCGAGACAGGAGCCTTTGTACCGGAACTTCCAATATTCCTCCTTGTCCCACGGATTGCGCAATTTGTTCAGCATTATTTTCCCTATTCCCGGTTTGCCGCCGACCGAGCTCAATACCTCAAAGTGCAGCTCCGACGCGATCTCCATTAAAGCTTCCCTTTCATATGCGATGCGTTCCGCCGGGCGTCTGTCTAAACCGTATAAACACAAAATGAGCGTGAATTGTGGCAAGTTTTTCCTTAACAACTGAAATTCATCGGGCCAGTCTTCACACAAAATGTTGGCCAGATTGAGATTATTTAGAACTAAGCATTCCCTGCCTAACATTCTATGTTGTATCTTATATATGGGCTCAATAAGATCTTCAGCCTTAGCAAATGGGATAAAAAACAGTTCATCCATTTTCGGACTATATTCAAGTTTAATGTTGGCCCATGTCAGAATCCCCAGTGTCCCTTGAGCTCCTGTAAATGCCCTGGTCGACGGGATCATGCCCTCAGGAAATTTTCTGCCTTTTAATCCTTTGCCTAGCGCTGAACCAAGCCAGAACAGCTCGCCATTTGGCAACACTACTTCGCCTGTGAGTAAGGTTTCACCATATTCTGACTTGGGGATAACTATTGGTTCCCTTTCCAGAGCACTAGTCAGCGCTGATTTCTGCGGATGCGGCAGCAGAGGACTAGATACTATTAACTCCTGTTTTCCGAGCTCTGTTTGTACTTGTTCCCAGGTTACACCAGGTTCAACTTGGACTTTTTTATTTTTCGCATCCACTTCTATAATCTTGTTCATCTTAGTCAGATCAACGACAATTCCGCCTTGTAGTGGTATGCCTGCCCCATAAAATCCTATGCTGGAAGAGCGAGGAACCAACGGTATTTTGTAATTATTGGCTAGTTTGACTAAGCTTTGAACTTCATTCGTATTTTTAGGATATACAACATAACTCGGTCTTCTGGCCTGAACAATACTATGGTCTTTTGAATATTTTTCCAGTGTTTCTACATCATCGCGAACATGCTTAGGCCCCACAATGTCAATTAACTCCTGTTTTAAAGCCACAAAACTGACCTCCTCTATTTTATTTGATTAAGCCGTATATTTTCTTAAATCAGTATAATAGGACACTCCGCGCTGTTAACATACTTTAACAACGGCACCTGTCCCTTGACCTAAACCACCGCAGATCGAACATGCTCCATAAGTTCCTCCACGTCTCTTTAGTTCATATATAAGCGTCATCAATATTCTGACCCCACTGGCTCCGACAGGATGCCCCAGAGCAATAGCACCCCCATTTACATTTATTTTCTCTCTCAGCTGCTCTAATTTTTCCTTGTTTCCCTGATAATACTTATCGGCAAGAACCTTACTTGATACAAGTGGCATAGCTGCAAAAGCCTCGTTGATCTCAATGAGGTCGATATCATCAAGGGTAAGTCCAGCCAGCGATAATACTTTTTCAATTGAGCTTGCGGGAACAACGGGAACGAGTTTCGACTCAATCGATACACTAGCAACACTCACTATTTTAGCAAGAGGTTTTAAACCATACTCCTTAGCTTTCTTTCCTGTCATTATCAGAACACCCGCGGCACCAGCATCCAGACCAGGGGCATTCCCCGCGGTAACAGTGGGACTTCCGTAAACCGTGGGTAATTTACTTAATCCCTCCAGGGTGGTATTTGGTTTTGGGGTTTCATCCTTGTCAAAAATGATAGACGGCTGCCCTTTTTTTTGTGGAACTTCAATGGGTATCAATTCCTCTTTAAACTTGCCTTCAGTTTCAGCTTTTGCGTACCGCATTTGGCTACGAAGAGCCCACTTATCTTGCTCCTCGCGCGTAACACCGTAAGCTATAGCTGCTTCTCCAGTATCGACCGACACGGGATTGAACTCTTTGTAACCCAATTCGAAGAGAGGGTCGTACAAAGTGAGATGTCCAACCCTTTTCCCCCACCGTGCTTCAGGTGATAATAAAAGGGGAGAGCGGCTAAAATTATCCGCTCCCATTGCAATGGTAACTTGAGCTTCACCCAATCGTATTGCTCTGACAGCCATTTGAACAGCGGCCAAAGATGAACAACATGCTTTGTTAATCCCCATTGAGAGTGTCGAAGGTGGCAGACCTGCTTTCAATACAGCTCGTCGATCGGGTATGTCACCTTTGCCATCTCCAGGCGGTTCTTGTAGGATGGCAAAACCATAGAACACTTCGTCAATGGCGTTCCCGGGCATGCCCGATCGTTTAAGCAACCCCTTAATTACAGCGGCACCCAAATCAGCACTTGGTATACTTTTTAGAGCGCCACCAAATCTACTAAAGGGAGTCCTGACACCGGATACCACCACTATATCCTCATTTTGTTCTCTGACAGTCATACTCTACGCACTCCTATTTCAAGTAGGTCCCATGTGTTGAAGTAGCTTACGCCTGCAAAAGTCAACGCAACCCAGCTCCAATTATAGCCTTGCCGGAATCTACAACCATGTCACCTTCCTTTAAATTGCGGTGCCCTTTTTTCTAGAAATGCTGAGATACCCTCCTGTGCATCCTCGGATGCGAAACACAAGGAAAAGACCTCTCTTTCATATGCGAGTCCAGCATCAAAATTCATTTCCATACCGCGAATTACCGCGGACTTAATCAACTTGAGAGTCGTTCCGCTCTTTTCCAATAGTTTCTTAACCACTCGCTGCACAGCGGATTCCAATTCTGCTGCTGGTACCACCTCGTTAACTAGCCCCAGTCTCTTGGCTTCACTCGCTTTGATACTGTCGCCTGTAAGCAAGAGCTCCATAGCTTTGGCTTTTCCAATCAATCTT
>Ga0187866_1003920_pt1 | contig 10794 bp, 8 predicted proteins | sample June2016WEW_11_1_3_FD_133013 | JGI IMG/M metagenome (GOLD analysis project Ga0187866, IMG submission 133013) | Peatland microbial communities from SPRUCE experiment site at the Marcell Experimental Forest, Minnesota, USA - June2016WEW_11_150 | ecosystem: Environmental > Terrestrial > Soil >... | reverse complement strand
GGAGAAGGAGCGCGCCACCAGCGTGGCCCCCAACTGGATGGCTTCCACGCAGCAGTCGATCGGCGGCAGGTCGTTCACCACGCCGGTCTTGAGTTTCGACCCCAGGTCCGCGGTGGCCGAGAATTGGCCTTTGGTCAGCCCATAGACGCCGTTGTTCTCGATGATGTAGATTTGGCGGACGTTGCGCCGCAGCATGTGGATGAACTGGCCGATCCCGATCGAAGCCGTGTCGCCATCCCCAGAAACCGTGATGGCGAACAGGTTGTGGTTGGCCAGGAGGGCGCCGGTGGCCACCGAGGGCGCGCGCCCGTGTACCGCGTTGAAGCCGTGCGCCAGGTTGAGGAAGTAAGCCGGCGATTTCGAAGAGCAGCCGATGCCGGAGAACTTGGCCACGCTCCACGGCTCGACGCCCATTTCGTAAAAGCACTCGATGATCCGCTCGGAAATCGAGTTGTGGCCGCAGCCGGCGCACAAGGTGGTTCTCCCGCCCTTGTAGCTCAGGACCTCGAGTCCGATGCGGTTGGTCTTCTTAGGGGGCAGGGTGGCGGTGCTCATCAGAATCCCTCCTGGCGAACGATCTCGTCGCTGAGGGTGCGCGCATCCAGCGGCAGCCCGCCGTAATAGCGCACGCTGCGGAGCTTGGCGATGTCGTCGGGGCCGAGTTCCAGCCGCATCAGCAGCAGCAACTGGGCGTCGCGGTTCTGATCGATGACATAGACCCGCTCGTGCCGGTGGACGAAATCCGCCAACTGAGACGTGAACGGGTAAGCCTTGAGCCGCAGGTAGCTGGTTTCCAGGCTGTGCTCCTGGCGCAACTGGTCGCGGCTTTCCTCGGCGGCGTAACGCGATGTCCCAGCGCAGATGATGCCGACGTGCGCGTGGTCGTTGAGCTCGACGCGCGGAGGCGGGACCTCGGAGCGCATCGCATCGAACTTGCGCGCCAGCCGGTCCATGTTGTTCATGTAGTCGTCTTCGCGCTCGCTGTAGCCGGCCTTTTCGTTGTGCCCGCTGCCGCGGGTGAAATAGGCCGCGGCGGAATGCCGGGTGCCGGGCAGCGTGCGGTAGCCCACCGCGTCGCCGTCCACGTCCTTGTACCGGGCAAAGCCGCCCAGGCGATCCAGGTCCGCGGCGTCGAGCACCTTGCCCCGCCGGATCGGCTCGGTGGGGTAGGGAAACGGGTCCGACATCCAGTTGTTCATGCCCAGGTCCAGGTCGCTCATCACGAAGACCGGGGTCTGGAAGCGCTCGGCCAGGTCGAACGCCTGGAGGGCCATGTGGAAGCACTCGCTGGGGGAGGAAGGGAACAGCATGGGATGCTTGGTATCGCCGTGCGAGAGCACCGCCGTCGACAGGATGTCCCCCTGCATGGTGCGGGTGGGCAGCCCGGTGGACGGCCCCACGCGCTGCACATCGATGATCACGGCGGGGACTTCCGCGTAATAGCCGAGCCCGCTGAATTCGGCCATCAGCGAGATGCCCGGGCCGGATGTGGCGGTCATGGCCCGGGCGCCCGCCCAACCCGCGCCGATCACCATCCCGATCGAGGCCAGCTCGTCCTCCGCTTGCAGCACCGCGAAGGTGGCCTTGCCGGTTTCCTCGTCGATGCGGAAACGCTTCAGGTATCCGATCAGAGATTCCACCAGCGACGAGGACGGTGTAATCGGGTACCAGGCGACCACCGTTACCCCGGCGAACAGGCAGCCCAGCGCGGTGGCCGCGTTGCCTTCAATGATGATCTTGCCGCTGGTCGCGTTCATGCGCTGGACGGCGAAGCGGTCGGTCTTCGTCAGGCTGTTGGTGGCAAAGTCGCGGCCGGCCACCACCGCGCCCCAGTTCAGCTCGGCGGCCTTGGCTTTCTTGGCGCCGAACTGCTTGAACAGCGCCCTGCGGATCTCCTCCAGCTCAATGCCGAGCAAGTGGGCCACCACGCCGTCGTAGATCATGTTGCGCACCAGCTTGCGCAGCCGGGCCTCGGGACAGACCGGCCCCACTAGTTTGTCGAACGGGACGGGGTAGAAGTGCAGGTCCGAGCGCAAGGCGCCGAGCTTCAGCGGCTCGTCGTAAACCACCGCGGCGCCCGGCTCCAGCTTCAGCACGTCTTCCTGCGCCGTCTCCGGGTTCATCGCCACCAGGAAATCGGTCTCCTTCTTGCGGCCGATGTACCCGTGCTCGCTGGCGCGGATGGTGAACCAGGTTGGCAGGCCGGCGATGTTGGACGGGAACAGGTTCTTCCCCGTGACCGGGATGCCCATCTGAAACAGTGCGCGCATCAGAACGGTGTTGGCCGTCTGGCTCCCCGAGCCGTTGATGGTGGCCACCTGGATCGTGAAATCGTTGATGACCGGCTGCTCCACCTCCCCAGGCAGCGCCGCGGCCGGACTCACTTCAATGGTAGACATAATGCCTTCCTGTTATTGGATGAGAACAAACCCCTCCTCGCTTCGATTATACGCAAACCGGCCATCCCTCCCCCGTCGCCCCCGCACCCCGCGCTTTTGCCCGCCCAACTAGGGCCTTCTACCCACGGCGATTCCCGCCGCCTCGACGATCTACGCACTGTACATCGGATGTATTACAGCGCGCCCGGCCGCCCGCGGCTCTCCGCTGGTTGGGCAACACATGGACGACTCCAGGTCTGCTTTGAACTGGTTCGCGGTTGCCGTTAAGCCCCGGCATGAGAAACTGGCTGCCCGGGTGTTGCGAGACCAGGGGCTGGAGGACTTCCTGCCGCTGTGCCGATCGCGGCGCCGCTGGTCCGACCGGCTGAAGGAAATCGAGGCGCCGCTGTTTGCCGGGTACGTCTTCTGCCGCTTCTCCCCCCAGGACCGGACGCCGGTTCTGAAGACGCCCGGGGTGAAGTCGATCGTGGCCTTCGGCGGCCAACCGGCGCCAGTCGCGGATTCTGAGATCTCCGCCATCCGCCGGGCGGTCGGTTCGGGCTTGCCCGTCGAGCCTTGGCCCTTGCTGGGGGAAGGGCAGCCGGTCCGCATCGAACGCGGGCCCCTGAGCGGGCTGCGCGGGGTCCTGGTGCGCGCCCGGGACAACTGGCGGCTGGTGGTAAGCGTGGAGCTGTTGCAGCGGTCCGTGGCGGTCGAAGTGGATCGGGATGACGTGGCCTGCCCCCCGTACTCGGCGAGCCTCTCTAAGACAGGTCACAGCCGCGCGTAGCCGTAGCACTCGTTCCGGAGGCTCTCGACCGCTTCGAGCGCCGCCGCAGCCATCGCCGGGCTCCAGCCGAGACGCACTTCGCTCTCCAGCGCCGCCAGGCCGGCCTGTCCGAACTCGGCCAGTGCCAGCGCCGCATCGCGCGCCACGCTGGGTTCTGGCTCTCGCAGACACTCGATGACCGCCGGCAAGGCCGGTTCGAGCTGGAGCCTTGCGGCGGCCAGGCAGGCGGCTGCCCGCACCTCGGCCGACTCGTCCCGCAATGCCCGTAGCACCCCGGCATCGAGCGAGCGCACGCTTGAAGTATAGGGAAGCGCCCGCAACGCTCGGGCGCGGATCACGGACTCGTCGTGCACCAGCAGCGGCGGCAGGTCCGGCAAGGGCAGTGCTTTTCCCCACCCCTCGATCAGCTCGAGCGCCGCCGCGATGTTCTCCGCGTTCTTGGAACGCAGCACGGCCGGTATCGCGGTTTCGGCCAGCGCGAGAGCGTGCGGGGCCAACTCGGGGGCCAGGACGGACCGGATCGCGGGCCGCCCGGAGATGGCGAGCGTGAAGACCTGCTCTACGTCGCGCCGCCCGCCCGAGCGCAGCAGCGCCCTCAGTGCCTGAGTCCGAACCGCCTCCTCCGGATCCACCAGGGCCATCATCACGGTGGAGTCCGCGACGCCCCAGGGAAGGTCGGTCAGACGCGCCAAGGCTTGGGCGCGCACTTTGGGATCCGGAGAACGCGCCTGCTCCTGCCAGCGGTTGACGAGCCCCAGCCCCGCCGCCAGCCGCGACAGCCGCTCCCGCGTGCCGCCGGTGACCGAGGCCAGCATCTCAGTCAGGCAGGACTCCAGCTCGCCGGGGCGTTCCCGATGGAAGCGCGTCAGTTCGGGCAGACGGTCCTCGCCGGCCGCATGGGCTGCCAGGATCCCCCGGATGGGCGGCTTGTCGTGCCGCCAGCTCCGCACCTTCGCCGCCCAGGACATCTCAGGCTCCCGCCACGAGTTGCGCGGGGCGCATGACGCGCTTGAGCCGCGCCAGCAATTCGGCGGGGTTGAACGGCTTGGCGACGTAGTCGTCGGCGCCCAACCCGAACGCGCGCAGCACGTCGGCCTCCTGCCGGCGCACGCTCAGCAGCACCACTGGAGTGGACGCCGTCATCGGATCTTCTTTGAGCGCCATGAGGACCTCGAATCCGTCCATCTGGGGCATGTTGATGTCCAGGACCAGCGCGCTCGGCTGAAGCTGTCTGGTCATCTCCAGCGCTTCCCGGCCGTGCCGGGCGACGTGGCAACGGATGCCGTGGCTTGTCAATGTGGCCGCGACCAGCGCCGCGATGGTGAGGTCGTCGTCGGCCACCACCACCACCCGGTCTCCCGGCGCGGCGGCCGGCGCTGCCGCGAGCTCGCGGGCCGGGGTCGGCCGGTTCCACCGGGCGCGTGTTTCCGCGAACAACCGCGCCATCTCTGCGAGTGTCCCCTGCAACGCTCCACGGGTCTCCGCCGCGGGATTGTCGAGCTGCTGCTCGATCTGACTGGCGAGTTGGCTGAGCCGCGGAAAACCCAGCGTGCCGCCAACCCCCGCCCAGCGGTGGACTATCTGCCGGGCGGATTCCGCATGGAAGTCCGCATCCTGGTGGTCGAGCATGCTCCGGCTCTCCATCTGGCCATTGCTCAGGAACTGCTCCTGCAAGTCCGCCAGCAGTGCGGGGTTGTCCTCGGCCGCTGGCGCGGGCCCCTGACCGAGGCTGTCCTCCAGGGCCCCAATCACCTCGCCGCACTCCGGCGTGCGCAGCACATAGGCGCTCGCGCCCGCGCTCTGCGCCAGCACCAGATCCACCTGTTCGATTGTGGCCGAGGACACCAGTACCACCGGAACCGACACCAGGCGCGGGTCCTGCCGCACCGCCTGGCACAGCTTGAAACCGTCCAGCCGCGGCATCACCACGTCGCTCACGATCGCGTCGGGAGGCGCTTCGCGCGCCCTCTCCAGCGCCTCCACGCCGTCGGCGGCCGTGGCCACCTGGTAGCCTGCCTCGCGCAGGCGAAGCACCATCAGCTTCCGCAAACCGGAGTCGTCTTCAGCCACCAGGATCGTTCGCGCCATTGGCATTGCGTCCCTTCTCGGATACTCGGAGATAACCCCGGATCACCTCCGGCAGGCTACGCGTATCGATGGGCTTGGCGATGTAGCCATCGCAGCCCGCCTCCCGAGCTCTCTCCTTGTCGCCTTTCATGGCGTAGGCGGTGAGTGCCAGGATCACCACGTCGTGCATGGCTGGGTCGGCTTTGAGCTGGCGGGTGAGTTCCAGGCCGTCCCGGCCCGGCAACTGGATATCCATGAGGATCAGCCGCGGATGAAGCGTCCTCAGCTCCCCCAGAGCCTCCCGGGCATCCACCGCCGTGCGCACCTCATATCCCTCTCCCGCCAGCAGGATCCGGGTCAGTTTCAAATTCAGCGGGTTATCATCCACCACCAGGATCGGTTCTCCAGCCATCCTTGTCCGGCCTATCTATCGGCGGCCAAAGAACATTCCTTTAGCTGCGCTGCGCCGTGCGCTACGCGGGGCAGCGCCGCGAAGAACACGCTGCCTTTCTCCGGCTGGCTGTCGACCCAGACTCGCCCCCCCTGCGCTTCCACAATCCGCTTGGTCAGAGCCAGCCCCAACCCGCTGCCCTGGTATTTCTTGGCCGCGCCCGAATCCAGTTGACGGAACTCGGCAAACAGCTTCGGAATCTCGCTGGCCGGGATGCCGATCCCGTTGTCCTCGACCTCCAGGCGGAACTCGCCGGCGCCCTCCGGCCGGATCCGCACCTGTACCACTCCGTCTTCGGGCGTGAATTTCAGCGCGTTGGACAGGTAGTTGTAGAGCACCTGCTTGAACCGCGCCGGGTCCAGCACCGCCGCGCTCAACTCCTGAGGAACGTCCGTCTCGATGGCGATCCGCTTCCCCACCGCGATCGCTCGCAGCACGTCCGCTACCTCCCGCACCAAACGCGCCAGCGCCACGGGCTCGGGACGGAACTCGACCCGTCCGGATTCCACCTTGGCCAGGTCGAGCACGTCGTTGATGAGCTGCAACAGGTGCTTCGCGCTGCTGAGGATGTCGCCGAGGTACTCTTGGTGCTCCTCCGAGACCGGGCCCAGTCTGCCGTCGTGCATCAGCTCGGTGAACCCAATGATGCAGTTCAACGGGGACCGCAGCTCGTGCGACATGTTGGCCAGGAACTCGTTCTTGGCGCGGTTGGCTTCCCGCACGCGGCGGTTCTGCCGCTCCAGCGCGCTCTGCGCCTGCCGGCGTTCGGTGACGTCGCGGGCCACCGCGTAGATCAGTCCGCGCTCCGGCGCCGGCGTCGCGTTCCACGCCAGCCAGCGGTAGGACCCGTCCCGGGCCCGGAAACGAGCCTCGAACCACGTCGCACTGGCTCCCCCGGCAACCTTTGCGAATTCCGCGGCCGCCGCCCGCCGATCCTCCGGATGCACCAGCCGCAACAGGCGCCGCCCTTCCAGTTCCTTCAGCGGCAGGCCCAGCGTCCGCTCCCAGGCCGGGTTCACCCGCTTGGCGCGGCCGTCGAGACCGGCGATGCACAGCAGATCCAGCGAAAGCTGGAAGAACTGTTCCAGTTTTTCCTCGGCATGTATCCGCTGGATCTCCTGTTCCATGCTGTCGAGGGCGAACGAGACGTCGGCGACGAGCCGGTCGAGCAACTCCAGGTTCTCCTCATCGAAAAAGCCCGGCTCGGAAGAGTAGAGCGAGAGGACGGCGATCACGCGGCCTCCCACCCGGATCGGGAAGCCTCCGCTCGAACGGTAGCCCCGCTTCAGCGCCTCCTCCCGCCATGGCGCCATGCGCGGATCGGTCCGGATGTCGTCGCAGACGACGTACGCCCCCACCCGGGCCGCGATCCCGATGTGGTCGAGGTAGCCATCCTCGTAGCCGCTGTGAGCCACCGGCCGGACCGCGCGCGTCTGCTCGTCCACCAGCCCGATCCAGGCCATCCGGAACAGCCCCTTCTCCACCGCAATGCGGCAAACCTCCTGGAACAGCTCGTCGCGGTCGCGCAGGCGCACGATCGCCTGGCTGATCTCGCCGGAAACCGCGTACAAGCGGTTCAACTGCGCGATCCGGCGCTCGGCCTGCCTGCGTGCCGTGATGTTCTCGGCGACGAACTCGACCTCGGCCCCCGCGCCACTTCGATCCCGGCTCACACGGCCGGTGAACCGGACCGTGATCGCAACGCCGTCTTCGCGTGTCCACTCCAGCTCCGCATCGACGGACGGCTCGTGCGGAAGCAGGCGCTCGAGCGCCGCGGGGTCCAGCACGAAAACCCGGGACAAGCTGAGTCCCAGCGCTTCGGCCTCGCTCTCGCATCCCAGCATCGCCACCAGCGCCGGGTTGACCTCCAAGAAGCGGTCCTGAGCCAGACTGGCCCGGCCGATGCCGTAGGTCGCGTGCTCGATCAGCGAACGTTTGCTGGCTTCCGAGAGGCGGAGCGCTTCCTCGGCCCACTTCTGTCCCTCCCGCAGGCTCTTGTCCTCCAGCGCCCGCCGCACCGCCACCGGCAGCCGCTCCAGATGCTTCTTGAGCACGTAGTCGATGGCGCCCCGCTTCAGGCACTCCACTGCCGCCTCTTCCCCGGTCCCGCCCGTCACCAGAATCACCGGAAGCTCGCTGCCTTCCGCTCGCAGCAGGTCCAGCGCGTCCAGACCCGTCCAGCCGGGCAGGCGGTAGTCGACCAGGACCAGGTCGTAGGAGCTGGCCCGTATGCGTTCGGCCAGTTCCTCTGGTGTCTGGACCACATCGCCCTGCACGTCGAACCACCCCTTTCTCAGTTCGCGCAAGCTCAGTTCCACGTCCGCCGAATCGTCTTCGATGAACAGCGCGCGGACGGGACATCCACCTGTTCCCGGCCCTTGCGGCAACGCCATCGCCATGCTCTGACTCCTACCCGGGTTCTCGGCTTTCTATGGCGCGAACGCCGCTCGCGGCGGCGGCTCGTTCACCACCAGCCAATACAGTCCCAGTTGCTTGATCACCTGGCGGAACTGCTCGAAGTCCACCGGTTTCTGGATGTAGCTGTTGGCGCCCAGCCGATAACCCGCCACCCGATCCCGTTCCTCGCGCGAGGAGGTCAGGATGATCACCGGAATGGCCTGCGTGCGAGGATCAGTCTTCACCGTGCGCAGCACTTCCAGCCCGTCGACCTTGGGCAGCTTCAGATCCAGCAGGATTATTCTGGGGGGCCTCACCCAATCACGGTCAGCGCGAGGGATGCGGCTGAACAGAACGTCGAGCGCCTCCTCGCCATCGCGCGCGACCTGGATGCGGTTGCTCAGGTTCCCGCCGCGGAGTGCGTGGAGCGTCAGTTCCACATCCGCCGGATCGTCCTCGACCAGAAGTATCTCGAATTCTTCGCTCATTGCCGGCTAGCCTCCCGTGCCCGCGGCGCTCTTCTCTCTCGGCCGCGCCCTCGCCTCGTTTCCCAGGGTGAAGTAAAAGGTGGCGCCCTGGTCAAGCTCCGCCTCCGCCCACACCCGCCCTCCATGTTTTTGAACGATTTGCTGGACCGTCGCCAGCCCGATTCCCGTCCCCTCGAAATCCTCGCGCCGGTGCAGCCGCTGGAAGATGCCGAACAGCTTGCCGGCGTATTTCATACTGAAGCCGACGCCGTTATCCCGGACGAAGATCGCCGCTTGCCCGTCCACCTCTGTCTGGCCGATTTCGATCATAGCCTGCTTCCGCGGACCAGTGAACTTGACGGCATTGGAGAGCAGGTTCTGGAACACCTGACGCATCAAGCCCGGCTCGCAGTCCACCAAAGGCAGCTCGCCGATCCGCCACTCGATATCCCGGCCCTCGGTATCGGGCCTGATCTCGGCGAGCGCCTCCTCGACCAGCGAGTTCAACCCGGCCGGCCTTCTCTCCAGCGCGTGGTGCCCGGCGCGCGAAAAGGTCAGCAACCCATCCACCATGCGGCCCATCCTCTGGGTGCCCTCGCGGATGCGCGCCAGCCAGGTCAGATCCGAGGCGTTCAGCCGTGCGCGCGCCTCCTCCAGCAGGATCGCCGAGTACCCGTCGACCTGGCGCAGCGGCGCCCGCAGGTCGTGCGAGACCGAGTTCGTGAACGTCTTCAGTTCGTCGTTCGCCGCCGTCAGCTCCGTCACTTTCTGCTCCAGTTCCCGGTTCAGGTTCCGGATCTCCTCCTCCTGCCGCCGCCGGCCGGTGACGTTCTCGACGACCTCCAGAATGTCACGGAGGGTTCCGTCTCCCTTGTGGATGGCCGTGGCGGTTACGTGCACCCAAACGATCTCTCCGGTCTTGCCGACATAGCGTTCCTCCGCCTGAAAGACCGGGACCGAACCGGCGCGCAACCCGGCCAGCAGGGCGTTGCTGAGTTCGGCGTCCTCGGGGTAGGTGATGTCGCCGGGCCGGAGACCCACCAGTTCTTCCTCCGAGTAGCCCAGCATCTCGCAGAAGGCTTTATTGACGCGGATCAGCCTATGGTCCGGCGCCAGCACCACGGCCCCCACCGGCGAATCGTCGAAAAACAGCCCGAAGCGCTCCTCGCTCTCCCGAAGCTCCGCCGTGCGCTCGCCCACCCGCGCTTCCAACTCGTCGAGCGCCTGGCGCAGTTCCGTCTTGGCCCGCGTCCGCTCGCGCGCCCTCCGCCGTGCGGTCTGGCCCAGGTAGACGGTCGCTCCAAGCAACGCCGCGAGCACTGTCCCCAATGCCAGCCGGGGGACATCGGCATACCACCCCACCAGAGCGCTCAGCCCCAGCAGAACCAAGAATGCTCCCGCAGGAAAGATGAGACGGCTGGATGTGTGGTTGATGCGCATGGCTGGATGTGCCCAACCAATACTATCGGTGGATCGGACGAATGACCTTAGGCCTTTGGTACCTTATCCCTTAATCACGCCCATCGGGCGCAGGCGGGCGACCTTACACGCCAGGCCGGCCTGGTGGACCACCTCGATCACTTCGTCCACGTCCTTGTAGGCCTCGGGGACCTCCTCCAGAATCCCGTCGCGCGTCTCGCTGCGCACCAGGATCCCTTGTTCCTCCAGCCTCTTCTGGACCTCGCGCGCGTTGCGCCCCTGGCGCGCGGCGGTGCGGCTCATCAGGCGGCCCGCGCCGTGGCACACGCTCCCGAAGGTCTCCTGCATGGCGCCCTCGGCCCCGGTGAGCACCCAGGAGGCGGTCCCCATGCTGCCCGGAATCAGCACCGGCTGCCCGATGTGCCGGTAGGAATCGGGCAGGTCGCGGTGTCCCGGCGGGAACGCGCGGGTCGCGCCTTTCCGGTGCACCAGCACGTCTCGAACCTCGCCCTCCACGCGATGCCGCTCGCGTTTGGCAATGTTGTGGCACACGTCGTAGACCAGATCCAGGCGAACTTGCCGCCCGAAGATCCGCTCGAACGAGCCGCGCAGGAAGTGCAGGATCGCTTGCCGGTTCGCCCAGGCGAAGTTGGCTGCGGCGCGCATGGCCCCCAGGTACGCCTGGCCCTCGGGAGAGTGGATCGGAACACAGGCCAGTTGCCGGTCGGGCAGCGTGATCTGGTAGCGCTTCATGGCCGCGCCCATCTGCGCCAGGTAGTCGGTGCAGACCTGGTGGCCCAGCCCGCGCGATCCGCAATGGATCAG
>Ga0187866_1003916_pt1 | contig 10799 bp, 7 predicted proteins | sample June2016WEW_11_1_3_FD_133013 | JGI IMG/M metagenome (GOLD analysis project Ga0187866, IMG submission 133013) | Peatland microbial communities from SPRUCE experiment site at the Marcell Experimental Forest, Minnesota, USA - June2016WEW_11_150 | ecosystem: Environmental > Terrestrial > Soil >... | reverse complement strand
TGCACCGACGTAACTGGTTTCGGGCTGATGGGTCATCTGGCGGCGATGGCCGCCGCGAGCAAGGTCGACGTGGAAATCATCTGGGACGATCTTCCTTTGCTGCCCGGCGTGTTGCAATGCCTGGCCGACGGAATCGCCTCCGGCGCGGTGGAACGGAACCGGGATTCCTCCGGCCAATGTCTGACCACGGATGAGAATGTGCTGCCCGCGATGGCGGATCTTTGCTTCGACCCGCAGACTTCCGGCGGGCTGCTGATCGCGGTCGGACAAGACGCCGCAAACAATCTGCTGGAAAGACTGCACTCAGCCGGAGTTTCAGATGCAGTGATAATCGGCAAAGTTTTGGATTCGGGATCAGGACGGGTGTTTCTCCGTTGCGATGGGCGGCGGAAGCTTCCATCCGCCCGGCCGTTGATACGGGCGTCTGGCGCAACGACTGCCCGAGAAGCATCAATCGGAAAACAGCCTATTAAACAGGATTCGATAAATATGAGTTGTTGCGAAGGCAGTCACGGATCGGAGCGGATTGCCGCGGGCGAAACCGGCGGCGCGGATGCAACGCAGCGGAAATTCCAGGAGTTCCTCCAGGCTGCCTGTTCGCCCGGCGCATTGGACGAGAAAACCAAGCAGGCCATCGCCATTGCCCTGTCGGTATTGGCCAAATGCGAACCGTGCGTGAAAAGCAACGTAAAGAAGGCCAGAGAAATGGGTTTTTCGCAGGCGGAAATCGACGAGGCGGCCTGGCTGGGCATTGCCTTCGGCGGATCGCCCACGATGGCGTTTTACAAAAGGGTTCAGGGTTCAGGGTTCAGGGTTCAGGATTCCAGTGTATGAAAGGGTTCAGGGTTCAGGATTTAAATACAAGGTTTATTGTGAATGGCTCCTAACCTCCGATAATTAGTGTATAAAGTATACAAACAATTGTATGTTGGAGTCCTGAACCCTGCCCACTGCCCACTTAATTTGCGGAGGTGATTGGCGTCTGGTGACGTCCCTGGTCTTCAAAACCAGTGTGGGGTTCGCAAGGGTCCCGGGTGGGTTCGATTCCCATTCGCCTCCGCCATTTTTTAAACCATCCATACGGAGCTTGATTGTTCATGTGGACTTTAGTCAGGCGAGGTATTTTGCCGGGATTGCTGATAATCGTCGGTTTGGCCTCGCTCAATTACGGATCGCGGTTCCATTTCGTGCCGGTTTTGACGGAACAGAAAACGGAAGTGACGATCGAGATTCCGGATATATCGCCGCAGATCCCGCCGCCTTTTCCCGGCGATCAACAGTTCGGCGGACCGCCGCAAATTCGCAAACAGACAGTGCAAAAAACGGAAGAAGTGGCAATTAACATATCTGAGCCAGACCTGGTGCGCGATGTGACTGTGGGCGGAGTCGTCTTGAATAAATCCCATGAATTGAAGCGGACCTACAGCGGCAAGGCGCCTTCGCTGTGCCCTACGTGAGTGCATTGAAAGGAGGTCATGGCGTCCATGGCCAAGAACAACTCACCTTCGGTGGCATCGAGGCTTGCACGCTGGCGATGGTGGATCCAAGCCGGATTTCTATTTGCCTGGCTGGATCCGTTTATGATCCGCATGCACACCGTTTGTTCGCCGGTGTTTCACTGTTATTCGTGTCCCTTGGCCACATTTGCCTGCCCGATCGGAGTGCTGGCCAATTTCAGCGCCATTCACCTGATACCGTTCGCCGCCCTGGGGACGTTGATTTTTTTAGGGGCCGCGTTTGGGAGTTTCGTGTGCGGTTGGGCCTGCCCATTCGGACTTTTGCAGGATTTGATGGCGCGAATTCCCACGCCCAAGTTTACGCTGCCCGCTTGGACGGGATGCTTCCGTTACGTTTCGCTGATAGTGTTTGTGTTTGCAATTCCATTTTTTTTGGGGGAAGGGCATTCGTTGTTTTTCTGCCGTCTTTGTCCGGCCGGGGCCTTGGAAGGGGCCGTGCCCAGCATGGCGCAGGCGGCAATCGCGGGCAAGGCGATTGTTTGGCCGACGGCAATAAAAATGGTTATCCTGGGCCTGTTTTTGCTGGCCGTGTTCTTTACCTGGCGGCCTTGGTGCACGCTCGTTTGTCCATTGGGGGCGATTTACAGCCTGTTCGACCCGATTTCTCTGTTTTTCCTGCGTTTTCATAAGGATCGGTGTAAGGACTGCGACCGCTGCCGAAGTCTGTGCCGCGACCGCGTGCGTCCCGAATGGCGCGTGGACGGCTTGCGCTGCGTCCGCTGCCTGGAGTGCACGAATTGCAACGCCATTACCGTGGGCACTGTATTTGCGCATTTCGACAAGAAAATAGATAATTCCAAAGATCAAAATGCCGGTTAAAAGCGTAATGATTTTAGAACCTATCCCAAAAGTCATCCTGAGCGTAGCGAAGGATCACCGTATTTGGCAATATATGGCCCATTTTAGCTACATGTCCCTTCTAGATTCTTCGCTTCGCTCAGAATGACATTATTGTTTTGGGATAGGCTCTTAATATATTTCGCGGAAACTATTCAAAGGAAGGTTGGTTAAATACGAAGTACAAGTGTGACAAGCGGATAATTTACGTCCAAATTGTTCCCAATGCCTCCCGGGCTGGGGGTTGACGTGCCCTTGCCAGCGGATTTATTATCTGCTATTGTTTTAGTGTCTTTGCAAAAAGCCGCCCGGCAACGGTAAGGATTATACAATGCAACTGCGGCCGCGAAATCGCGTCGGAGCAAATGTCATAATTCTGAGAGCTAAACATCTAAGCCCACGGATTGCAACTCGTGGGCTTGGCGATATTAATTACCTGAGATTCAATAAAGCCGTAGGGCGCATCGCGTTGAAATACGGCTGAGGCATCGCCTGCCGGTACTCGCGGCGAGTACCATCTGAGTTGTCTTTAGAACACCGCGCGCGCATCGGCGCAAAAACAAGGCCTTCCCTCGCGGACGAGGCTCCCGGGCGTGTTCTCCACTCTCCGATGCCGAGCCAATCATCAAAAACCAAGGAAATGGAGGGTCCTATCTCATGAAAACATGGGCACGATATTTATTGACGGCGGTTGCGGCAACCGTTGCGGCCTTTGCCGCTTATGCCGTCGCCGGGGAGGAAACCTGCAACTTGGAGATTAAGCGGCTGGAATCGCGAACTTCATACAGCCCATCGGACTACATCTACCGGGCTGTAAGACCTCAGATGTTCCAAGTCCAAATAGGGCCCGAAGGGAAAAGCAGCATCAACTTCGGCGGCGGACAGGCCGAACAAACGGCCAAGTTCAAGGAGATTGTAAAAAAGGAGCCTAAATACGAATCTGACTGTCCGTTCCGTGGAGTCGCCAAGTTTGGAACCCAGGAATACGCCTTCGCGCTCGATGAAGCGGTCCCGGAATCGGAAAAAAAGAAGGCCGAATCCGAAGACAAGGATTCGAAGTCCAAAGACGACAATGCCAAGCCGGATGACAAGGAAACCAAATCGAAACCGGCAAAAAGCCTAGCAGGCAGCCTGCTTTCGGCCTTATCGTCATCCGATCAAGAGGCTGAAGCCCCGAATCAGCCGAAGGCGGTTGCATACAACCGGCTTTATTTCGACGCAAATCACAACGGCGACTTGACCGACGACAAGGTAATCGAAGCCGCATCGCTGCCGAATCGAGTTTTGCCGGCCAATTACAGAATGTTCGAGTTTCCCCGGGTGGACATCACGCTCGACGTGGATGGAACTCCGGTGGATTACGCCTTTTTCCTCAGAGGACACGTAAATGCTTCACGCGATTACAGCTATGCCATCGTACAGATCAATTCGGCGGCATACCGCGAAGGCGACATCACCTTGGATGGAAAAAAACGGCACGTGGTCTTGATCGACTTCAACAGCAACGGGCGATTCGATGACGAGATCAGTATTTCCAAAAACATCATGAGGTCCGGGGGGCAACTTTATCCCGAACAAGGCGACATGTTGCTGATCGATCCCGACCAGGGCAATAGGGGTTACACGTCTCCTTACGAAGCGACGTCGAACAGTTATCAGCATTACGTGTCTAAAATGGTCAACATCGACGGCCGTTACTATAACCTTAAAATTTCGCCGGCGGGCGATAAACTCACGCTAACGCCCTCTTCAACCCCCCTGGGCAAGATAACGAATCCCAACGGCCGCTTTAACGCGGTGATCTACGGCGACAACGGCTTCCTCAAAATCAGCGGCGAAAAGGATACGCCCATTTCCATACCCGAGGGCCAGTGGAAATTGCTGTCCTACACCATCGACTTGACAAACGTCCCGGAGCCGAGCAAACCGGAGGAGAAGAAAGAGGAGAAGAAAGACGAGGCGAAGGAGAAGTCAGGATTGCTGGCCCTGGGCCGGGTACTGGAGAGTTTGCTGGGCGGCAGTAGCACCTCAGCAGGGCCGCCGGGTCGCCGTTTCACGTACGTCACGGCCGGGGCGACCGCCAAATACAAGCCCGTCAAAGTAAGCCAGGGAGAGACAGTCGAATTTCCTTTCGGCCCGCCATACAAACCCCTCGTGTCGGTCGGCTACATCCAGGGCGGCGGTGAGAACAAACAAGCCTCGTTGGCAATGACGCTGGTCGGTTCGGTCGACGAGGTGGTTTCGGACATGATGGTCAACGGCGGCAGGCCGCCTAAACCCGAACTAACCATCAAGGACCCCAAGGGCGAAGTCGTCCAAAGCGGCAGCTTCGAGTATGGATGAGGTTTCACCTGCCGGTACTCGTGGCGAGTGCCATCCGAGCCTGCCAAGGAATATCACGTCAACGTTAAAATGAAGGGCGATCCTTTCGAGATAGATCAAGAAAACGACAGCGTAATCAATCTCGAAAAACCGGGACCGGGAGTGCCGGTAATGTGATTGCGCAATGGAAAAGTTTTTTGCCGAATCTTGTTCCCGCGCTGGAGCGTAAGAACAAGATTCAAGCGATTTATCCGCGTTCGAGATGCGGGAAGTATCCGCATTCGATAAAAACGACGTTCAACAAGGACGACTTCTAAGAGGTTGTGAATTTATCGCTTCTCAGTCCCCATAACCACAATATATAGGGTGCGTTTCACGCACCCTACAAAAATTCATAACCTTTGACACCCGTACAGATATATGGTAAAATCGGGGCGTCGCGAAAGATCGTCATAACGTCGCAGTAGCAGTGCTCGGGTGCGGGTGGAAAGAGTACCATGCAAACTTTACATTTAACGGTGAAGCCCGGCGGTTGGCATCTTCTCCCGGCCTGGTTGTTGTTTTTGCCCGCTATCGCATTTGCGGCTGAGGCGGCGAATCAACAGCCTGCCCGGGACCCGTCGGCCTGCGAGTTAAAGATCGAAGGCAGGCACGTGGAAAAACTCACCCTGGCCGACGTGCAAGGCAAGCTGATGGAAATCGATCATCCCGGCCCAAGCGTTTTCCTTGCCCCGGGCCGATATCAGATTAAGGAAATTCGCGTTCAGTGGGAGGACGGCGGCCGGGTTTATACCGATACGGACGTAAACTATCTTACACTCGTTCCGTCCGGGACATGCCAACTGAATGTCGGAACGCCCGATACGCCCAAAGTCACCGTGACGCGCCGCGGCAAGCTGCTTTCGCTCGGTTACAGTATTCGCGAAGTATATCCAAACCCGCCGCAAATCAGTTTTTATCAAGGCGACCAAAAAATCGCCTCCGGCGCGTTCGAGTACGGCTGAGGCGGCGTTTGCTCGTACTCGTGGCGAGTACCTTTCATCGCAGGCAACGAACCTTTGCGCATCCTGGCTTCGCTGGAAGTTCCGGGTCGAGGCACAATCATCAGCCAGCCCGTTTTTGTGCAATGGCGCTGGTATAATTACCTTCGCGTCCTGCCCATTTGGGCGCTCGTTGTTTTTTTCCTTGTCGTACCCAAGGAGAATCGCAATCGCCAGGCATGGCTGATCCTGATACCAATCGGCGTGTTGCTGGGCATTATGTACATGCCGGCAACGTCGGCCCTCATGTCTCCTTTGACCGCGGAGATGGTCGGTTTTTTGATCGTATCGGGCGTGTTGGCATGGGGCGTTGTCTGGCTCATGGGGCATTGGCTCGGTGGCGGTAGTCGGCGCCGTACTTTTTGCCTCATCCTGGTAGTGATGTTTGCAATCGGTCTTTTGTCTTGTTTGTGCCAATTCGAAGACGCCGAGGACATGGCGCCATTGTTGATTGTCTACGGCCTTTGTATTTTTGATTTGCTGTTGGCCATGATGATCGCCGGCTATTTCTGCCGTAAGAAATACACTCCGCAACGCTTCCTCGGTCTTTCGCTATTGTGGACCTGCATGGTGGCCATGGGGCTGGCGGCGTCGTTCGGCATTTTGATGATCGTCACTACGTTTGCCCTGCAAACAGCAATAATTGCAACCGTATTAATCCCGTTATCCTTGTTGTTAGGAGGCATCATATATTTGATCAATCTGCCGTTTTTGGTTCTGGCCTTCAACAGTCATTTTTATCGGAGACGACTGGAACAAATATTCATCAATGATAAAGGCCGACTAGGGGAAGACGATTGGCATCGGCTTATAGACGACGTTCCGCTGTTGACCGAGCCGACGCTCAGGCCGGTCGCGGCGGACGACCTTGTGGGCCGGTGGCAGTTCTATCTGGACGGAGTATCGAAAACCGTGAGCATTGATTTCCGGCCCGACGGCAGGTTCGCCCAAACGATCTCGTCCAATCAGGGCAGTGTCCAGCAGTGCCCAGGCGGAACCTGGCGGCTCGAAGGACCAAAGATCCTTATGGAAGGCTACATCACGGCCACGGAGGGAACAAGCCAATCGCGGACCTGGTGGATGATCGACACGCCGTCCGGCGGTCTGGTTCTGTTCGGCGGCGACGGGTCGGACGCACAGTCCTTCTTCCACATGCGGCACCGGCGGCCATGGCTTGGATGAGAAAACAATTCCCGGCCGATACCCCCCGCAGGTGATAGCTTGTTTGGTTCATCATCGCACCACCCGATTGTCTTTTTCTGCCAGTTCATTTATTATGGGTATGGGGAATCCACTTTCCAATGTCGCATGTGGAACAGGTTGCCAAAACATAAATTAAAGGTTACTGAATGAGCCGGATTCTTAATAGGCGGCAGCTTACAGCAAAGATCTTCGAATTAACGATTGAAACTCCGCGCATTGCTCGCAAGGCCCAACCCGGCCAGTTCGTGGTCGTCATGGCGGACGAAAGCGGCGAGCGAATTCCGCTGACCATCGCCGATTTCGACCGCGAATCGGGAACCGTCACCCTGGTCGTGATGGTCGTGGGTGCAAGCACGCTAAAGCTTTCCAGGCTGAAAGTCGGCGATCGGCTGTTTGCCGTGATCGGTCCGCTTGGAAAGGCCTCGGAAATCGAAAAACTCGACACCGTGGCAATGGTCGCCGGCGGAGTGGGCGCAGCGCCCATCTATCCCATCGCACGGGCTTTTCATGCGTCCGGCAGCCGAGTCATTACGATCCAGGGATCGCGCAGCGAGGACCTGCTTTTCTGGACCGACCGGCTCTCGAGTGTTTCCGACCGGCATATCATCACAACCGACGACGGCAGCGCCGGGCGCAAGGGCCTGGTCACCGGGCCGCTCGAGGAACTTTTCAGTGAAGATACATCCAAGCGAATCGGTTGCGTATATGCCATCGGTCCGGCGATTATGATGAAGTTCTGCTCGATTGCCACGCGGCCATTCGGCGTGCGCACGGTGGTCAGCCTGAACCCGGTGATGGTCGACGGCACCGGCATGTGCGGCGGGTGCCGTGTGGAAGTGGACGGCAAAACCCGTTTCACCTGCGTGGACGGGCCCGAGTTCGACGGGCATCTGGTCGATTGGGACTTGCTCTTGTCGCGCCAAAAGATTTACACCAAACAGGAAGAATGTTCTTTACAGCGGATTTCCCAGGATGAGTGAAGCAAAAAAGACCCCTTCGCGGCGAGTTCCCATGGCCGAGCAATCGCCGGAGGCTCGCATCCGCAACTTCGATGAAGTGCCGTTGGGCTATTCGCCCGATGAGGCGCGGGCCGAGGCCGCGCGCTGTCTACGGTGCAAAAAACCGAAGTGCGTCGAGGGTTGTCCGGTCAGCGTGGACATACCCGGGTTTATAAAACTGATCGAGGAAGGCGAGTTTGCCCGGGCGGCGCAAAAAATTAAGGAAACAAATTGCCTGCCCGCGATCTGCGGACGAGTCTGCCCGCAAGAGACGCAATGCGAGGCGTTGTGCATATTGGGCAAAAAAGGCGATCCGGCGGCCGTCGGCCGATTGGAGCGGTTCGCCGCGGACTATGAACGCCGGCAGGGGGAAATCGAACTACCCCAAAAAGCGCCCCCCACTGGAAAGAAGGTGGCGGTGATCGGAGCGGGTCCGGCCGGGCTGACCGTGGCCGGCGATTTGATCTTGCTCGGACATCAGGTCACCATTTTCGAGGCCTTTCATCGGCCCGGCGGGGTCTTGGTCTACGGAATTCCCGAGTTTCGGCTGCCAAAGGCGATAGTCGAGGCCGAGGTCGATTATCTCCGACGTCTGGGCATCGATCTGCAATTGAATCAAGTCATCGGCAATTCAATCGACATGGATGAACTTTTGGACCGTGAGGGATTCGACGCGGCGTTTATCGGCGTGGGGGCCGGGCTGCCGACTTTCATGGGCATACCGGGCGAGAACCTCGGCGGCGTGTACTCGGCCAACGAATACCTTACCCGATCCAATCTGATGAAGGCTTACGACTTTCCCAATTACGATACGCCCATCGTTCGTGGTCGGAACGTTTGCGTCGTGGGCGGGGGCAACGTGGCCATGGACTCCGCTCGAACCGCCCGGCGCCTGGGCGGCGAAAACGTCTATATCCTGTATCGCCGATCCCTGGACGAAATGCCCGCCCGAGCCGAGGAAATCCATCACGCCCAACAGGAAGGCATCATCTTCAAACTGCTCTGCGCACCGTTGGAGTATCTTGGCGACCGGCAGGGCATGGTTTGCCGGGTCCGCTGCCAGGAAATGGAACTTGGGCAGCCGGACGAGTCAGGGCGCCGCCGCCCGGTTCCCAAGCAAGGCGCGGAATTCATTCTCGATACCGACCTGGTGATCGTCGCAATCGGCTCCGGCGCGAATCCCTTGCTTACCCAACATACCGAAGGAATGGAACTTAACCGCCGCGGATACATCGTGGCCGATGAAAACGGCCGTACGACCCGCAAGGGAGTTTGGGCCGGAGGCGACATTGTCACCGGCAGCGCAACGGTAATTCTGGCCATGGGCGCGGGCAAGGCCGCCGCCAAGGACATTCACAACTACCTTTGCGGATTACTTTGCGGAAATGATCGTTAATTCCGCAATTGTCGTCCAATTATTTCCGCTGACCTCGTTAAGGGCCACGATTTTCAGGTAACGCGCGGTAACCGGAGAAGGTAATTTCACCGTCTGTTTTTCGGCGTCGTTTTGGAACCGGCCTTTGGCCGCCGGCCGCCCCCAGTTCGACTTGTCGTTGGATAGATAGATTTCGTAGTCCCCTATCCGACCGTGATCCATGTCCTGGCGCCCTTGGTAGACCACGGCGGACAATTTCAACTCCTCGCCGAAGTCGATTACCAGTTCGTGCGGATGCGGCGGACTGTCCGGATCCCATTGCGTGTGCCAGTATGTATTCGGGTCATTGTCGATTGAGTGCTCTGGAATGCCCTCGTCGGGCTGGAAACTGTCGGCCGATACGATCTTCCACTTGCCGCGATCGAATTCGGGCATGATTGTTATCTGCCTGGGCAACAGCGGAATGTACCCGGGGGCTGTAGCCATTGCGGTCAGTTTCCCGTTTTTCAGCGTGAATGGCTCGGTGTATGGTTTAATCTCGCCGTCGTCGATCGAGTAAGAAACCGATGCCCCGGGCGTTGCGCAACTCAAAGTTACTTTGCCAGCCGAGTCGCGATTTATTTCCACCGGGGCCACTCGGGCTGGGACCGGTTGTCGGGCAAGCTCGGCCAGGTCCCGCGTGCCTGCCGGCACCGGACGCAATACGTAGGAAAACGCGATGGGATCGGAATACACTGTGTATTGGCTTAGCGGACGCGGACCGCAGGCCGCGGAGCCCACGCCCAGTGTTTTGGCGCTGAAGCAGAACACCGGTCCGGCGCTGGCCGGCAGTTGATAGGCATATTCAGCCTTGTTAAGGTCTTCGTCGCGATACGGCAGCGCCGAGGCCTGGAACGGCCCGCTTAAGGCCACGGCCATCAGCCCTGCGCCGTCGTCGCCTGTAAACGCCGACCAACGGACGTCTTCGTGATTGCCGCATTCCATGGGCCGCACATAAGGCGTGAGTTGCTCTTTCACGGCGCTGGAATATAGACCGATATCGGACCCTCGCTTGCGGTCGGAGTAGTTTTCCGTGGGACCGCGTCCCAGCCAGGTAAAGCGGTCGAGTTTTGGGTCCGGAAACATACGCACGCCCATGCGAGCCACTACGAAGCGCTTGCTGCGGGCATCGACAGCTTGATCGATTGTTATGTTACCATTGCCCGTCACCGTGTAGGTAATCTGTTGGTCAAAGCCGTTGCCCACCTGGTTTTCGGCGGATGCGTTTATCGAGACTTGGACCACGCCGGGCGCGAGCTTCACAACCTTTACCGAGTTGGCATGGTGTGCGAGTGCGTCCAGGCCGCGCCCAGACCAATCGCCGGCGGCCCACATGTCGTCGTTGCGGTGCGGTGCGCGCCAGACGTGGAGCTTTGGCCCGCCGCCGGGTATCAGCATCGGTTTGCCGCCGTAGGATAGTTCGGCAATTGCCCCGTCGCCGCGATCGAAGACCACTCGAAAATCTTTG
>Ga0187866_1003909_pt1 | contig 10808 bp, 10 predicted proteins | sample June2016WEW_11_1_3_FD_133013 | JGI IMG/M metagenome (GOLD analysis project Ga0187866, IMG submission 133013) | Peatland microbial communities from SPRUCE experiment site at the Marcell Experimental Forest, Minnesota, USA - June2016WEW_11_150 | ecosystem: Environmental > Terrestrial > Soil >... | reverse complement strand
ACGCCCATCGCGGAGGACGAGGAAAGGCTCAGGGCCCGCGGCAGGGAACTTGCCATTGAAGGCATCGAGACGATGGCGAAGGGAAAGGTGATCGCCGAGATTTTTGAAAAGCTGTGCGAAGACAAGCTGGTGCAGCCTACATTCATTACGGAATACCCGGTCGAGGTCTCCCCTTTGGCAAAACGGTCAAAGGAAAGACCGGAGGTGACCGAGCGGTTCGAGCTTTACGTGAGCGGCATGGAGATTGCCAATGGGTTTAACGAGCTGAATGACCCTGAAGACCAGAGGGCAAGGTTCCTCGATCAAATAAAGGAGAAGGAGGAAGGCGCGGCAATGGATGAGGATTATATCATGGCCCTCGAATACGGGCTGCCGCCGACAGCGGGCGAGGGCATCGGGATCGACCGGCTCACCATGCTGCTCACCGACAGCCAGTCGATCAGGGAAGTGATCCTCTTCCCGCTCCTCCGGCCGTAACTATCGCCATGGACTACGAAACGACCATCGCCCTGCGTTACCTCAGATCGAAAAGGAAGGATAAATTCATCTCCTTCACCACGTGGATCGCCATAGCGGGCATAGCCATAGGGGTGATGGCGATCATCCTGGTCATCGCGGTGATGACCGGGTTCCAGGACGAGATCAGGGAACGCCTCCTCGGTATCCGCCCCCACATCGTCCTGATCCCGGACTGGGGGGTGAAGGAGCCGAAACAGGTCGTGGAGCGGTTGAAACACATCGACGGCGTGGTCTCCGCGTCTCCTTTCATAGAGTTCCAGGCCATGGCGCAGGGCCCGGCGCGGGTAGCCGGGGTGATCGTCAGAGGTCTGCAGCCGGAGGACGCAGCCTTTCTGGGCCGTCTGATGAAAATGGGGAGTGTCGATGCCCTCAAGACCAGCGGCACTATCCTTCTGGGGCGGGAGCTTGCGAGGGACCTCGGCCTTCTCCCGGGGGACCTGTTTACGCTCGTCGTGCCCTTCGGCGGTTTTTCCCCGGCGGGCGCAGCCCCTGAAACGGTGAAGGTGAGGGTAGGCGGGACGTTTGAGACGGGCATGTACGACATCGACAGCCTTGTCGCGATCATGCCTCTGGCCGACGTCGAATCGGCGCTGGGGGCCGGTGTGACGGGGATCGAGGTAAAGGTTAAGGATGTCTATGCCGCGGGCGTGGTGCGGGACCGCATAGTGAGGGAGCTTGGCCCCGGTTATTTCGGAAGGACATGGATGGAGCAGAACAAAAACCTTCTCTCGGCGCTCAGGCTGGAGAAGCTGGTGATGTTCATCATTCTGGCCCTCATTATTCTCGTGGCGAGCTTCAACATTATCAGCGCCCTGGTGATGACCGTCATGGAGAAAAAGAAGGATATCGCCATTCTCAAGGCCATGGGCGCCACGAACAGGAGCATCATGCGCGTTTTTGTCGCGGAAGGCCTGACAATCGGCGTCTTCGGCGCGCTTCTTGGCACGCTCGTCGGCTACGGGCTCCTGGAGGTCCAGACATACTTCCAGATTATCAAGCTTCCGAGCGATGTCTATTACATAAGCACCCTGCCCATGAAGATCGACCACCTCGATGTCCTCCTTATCGCTGCCGTGACCGTACTGCTCTGTCTGCTTTCGACGCTCTATCCTTCGTACAAAGCATCGACGATCGATCCGGTGGAGACGCTGCGATATGAGTGAGCCACTTGTTTCAGTGCGGGGGTTGAAGAAGAGCTTCCACAAGGACGGCGCCACGGTCAGCGTCTTGAAGGGGATCGACTTCGAGGTGGGGGAAGGCGAATTTGCGACGATAATGGGTCCGTCAGGGGCGGGTAAGACCACTTTCCTTCACGTCATCGGCTCCCTTGATCGGCCCACGGAAGGGGAGGTATTTTACAGAGGAAAGGACGTCAGCCTCTTCACCGGGGAGGAGCAGTGCCGGTTCAGGAACGAAAAGGTGGGGTTTGTCTTCCAGTTCTACCATCTCCTCCAGGATTTTACCGTCCTTGAAAATATCATGATCCCTCTCTGGATCAAGCGGGCAAAGGCAGCGGAAGCTCAAGGCGCGGCGGAAGAATTCCTGCGGATCATGGGTCTGGCCGATCGGAGGCATCACAAGCCGGGTGAGCTGTCAGGAGGCGAGCAGCAAAGGGTGGCTATCGCAAGGGCGCTCATCAACCGGCCCGAGTTGATCCTCGCGGACGAGCCGACGGGAAACCTGGATAGGAAGACCGGTAGAGTTGTGCTGGAGTATATCCTGTCGGTGCGGGAGCGGATAGGCGCGGCCCTTATCCTTGTGACCCATGACCCGGAAATTGGCGCTTACGGCAAAAGAAGACTCACTATGGTGGATGGAGAGCTGTTCTGAAGCGGAATTTCACTAATCTGCTTCCGTCATTCAGGCTGTCTGCGCCGGTGCATTTTTATAGGGCCGGGCATCGATGTCCGGCCCCGGGAGGAGGGAATGCCCACAGGTGATGAAGACATCCCCGACCTACAAAAGTCATCTTAGCAATAGCCGTGCCAACACGGGGAAGGGGCGAGGGAGGTTGCATCGATTCGCAAACACGTAATGACGACAGGCAGTTGGGCTTGCAGACGACCGGGTGATCCCACGTGTCAGCCAAAGACCAAACCTGGAAGCGGAGTAACGAAATAGTGGGAATGCCTCGCTGCGGTCTACGTAAATGTCGTTTCGACTTACTGTAGCCCATGGTCCATGCGTGAGCCCTGTAACACCGGTGAGCGGTTGACGGACACGGGCCGGGGGCATATATTTCCTTAGCAAAGACGGTGACCGTCTGGGAGGAGGGAGGGCCTCATGAAAGTTCCACTCCAGATTACCTTTCGTCATGGGGAACGCTCGGGTGCGGCAGAGACGAGGATACGTGAGCGGGCAGCGAAGCTGGATCGTCTGTATGAAGATATCATAGCCGGCCGCGTCGTTGTGGACGTGCCCCAGTTGCGTCATCGCAAGGGTCGAATATTCCAGGTGCAAGTCGACATCACCGTACCGGGCCGCGAGCTGGTGGTAAATCGGGAGCCTTTGTTGAACCATGCCCACGAGGACCTGACCGTTGCCATCGATGACGCGTTTGACGCGATGGAGCGGCAGCTCAAGGAGCATTCACAGACGCTGCACGGTGAGGTCAAGCAGGATGTAAAGCCGGAGCGCGGCACGGTCAATCTGCTCCGCCCGGAAGAGGGCTATGGTTTCATCCGGACGCGGGATGGGCGGGACGTCTATTTTCACAGGAACAGTGTGCTCGGCGGGGCATTCAACCACCTGAGCCTGGGTGTCGAAGTACGTTTTTCCGAGGAAGAGGGTGAAAAGGGACCGCAGGCGAGCACAGTCGAAATGGCGGGGTGACTTCCCCCCGCAATCACGGGGACTCTCTCCGGGTAGTCCTAAATTCCATGAACCACCTGAGTCTTGCTGGAATTCCGGCCGAGGCCGATATAATCACTCCTGATATTCCTTTCGAGCCTCCTTGAGTATCCTTGTCGCGGCCATTTTTGAGACGACGACGATATCTTCAAGGGGCAGGTACGTGTGGATGGATTGATCGAAGAGCACTTTGATCGACGGAGGAAATTCCTCCTCACCCTCCCACAGGATGAAGGTGATGGGCAGCCTGGGGAACGCCGACAGCGTGAACGACGCATGGCCGTATTCCTCTTCTTTACCGCCAAGCAACGTGCTTGCTGCCAGAAAGGCATCCCTGGAATAGCCGAAGGCGCTTATCAGGGGCTTGACCACGCGCCGCTCGAATACGGGCAGGTACGCGCGGCAGCCGGGAATATCCTCGTAGGGCACGAGTGTTGCTCCAACAGGCGTGCCCGACGCCTGGATAAGGTAGTGAAGGATAATGATCTTTGTCACGAGCGTGATATTTGACCCTTTGAGGCTCTTGAAGGAAAAACCGGGCACGGCAAGCTCGATCGTCTCGTTGAAAAAGGGCACGGAAACGTACGAGAGGTGTTCTTTCTTCATAAAACCAAGCCCGGCTTTTGCCGCCTGCTCTTCAAGGGGCAGGTCCGCAAGCCGGCTGCACGCCAGATCGAAGGTCCTGTGGTACGCCTTCTGTCTCACGATGTCTATGACCCCCCCACTCTCCTTCTGATATCCTCCATTTTGCCCCGGTAATCACCACTCTGGAATATCTCGGTTCCCATGACCAGCATGGTCGCACCAGCTTCCGTGACCATCCGGCTGTTGCCCGCCTTGATGCCGCCGTCGACCGCGAGCTGTATGGGCCTTGCGGCCGCGTCCAGCATGCGCCTCGCATGTTCTATTTTCCCGGTCATTGAAGGGATATAAGCCTGACCTCCAAACCCGGGATTTACTGTCATGATAAGGAGGAGATCGATCTCCGTCAGCAGTTCTCCCACGGCAGGCAGAGGGGTGGCGGGATTCAACGCGACACCTGCCTTCTTGCCGCACGACTTTATCAGGTCTATCGTTCTGAAAAGGTGGTATCCCGTTTCCGCATGGACGGTGATGACATCGCCGCCCGCATCGGCGAAGGCATTGACAAAGAAATCGGGATGCTCGATCATGAGGTGGATGTCGAGGAGCAAGCTCGTCGCTTTCCTTACCGCCTTGACGATCACGGGGCCGATGGTGATGTTCGGCACGAAATGGCCATCCATCACGTCGACATGTATCACGTCCGCCCCCGCTGCCTCAACGGCCTTTATCTCCTGCTCCAGGCGGCTGAAATCCGCCGAGAGAATGGAGGGGGCCAGGGAAATGTTCATGATTAACCTCCGCTGGTTGCCTGTAGTTCCACTACGTCGTCTTCAGTGAATATGGTCCGGGACGGGATATTGCATTTCAGAGGCCCGTTACCCATGCCATCCGGAAGCCCTGCGGATGTTATGGCATGTTTGATCTGTTTTTCTTCCATCTCCTGCAAGAGCGCGCTATAATCGCCGGCCGCGACGTCGGGCATCACATAAAACCGCCTCGAACGGCCGCCCACGAACAGCACCATCCCCTCCTCGTTGAGGATATTTTCACCACTCCCCGGCGCCTGGGCGACCACCCGGTCCGTATTCCCGCCCGGCACGTAGATCACCTGCTTCAGTTTCATGCCCCGGTCAGCCAATGTGCCCCGGGCCTCTTCAAGGGAGAGGCCGACGAACGCAGGGATTATGACCGGCACCGGTCCATCGGAAAGGACAACCGTCACGGTCCTTCCCGCTCTCACCGGCATGGCCGGGTCCGGGGTCTGGAAAAGGACGCGGTTATAGGGCACATCCTTTTTTGTTTCATGCTTTCCGATTATGAGCGACAACCCTTTCTGCGCCGCCAGTTGTTTTGCCTCCCCCACGTCAAGGCCCGTCAGGTCGGGACAGGCAACCGTCGATTCGTCGGTCAGAAGAACCTTTATGGTAAAGGAAGCGGCAAGAACGAAGACAGCGGACGCCGCCAGCGCATAGAGGAGTAGCGTGAGCAATTTCATAATTTTTTCAGTCCGGCAATGAAAAAACCGTCCATCCCCGACACGTGGGGGAGGGAAAGAAAGTATCCATCATGACCCGGCAAGGGCAGGGGCAAGGGCGCATCCAGCGCGAAGAGTCCCGTCTTCTTCACCATCTCCACCAGGTCCGTTGTCTCTTCCGGCTCAAAGGAGCAGACGCTGTAGACGAGACGGCCGCCTTGTCTCAAATTCTCCCCCAGGGACGTGATCATCTCGAACTGGAGACCGCCGTGCATCGCTACATCCCGTTCGCTCCTCCGCCACTTTATCTCCGGATGTTTTCTTATAATCCCCAGGGACGAGCAGGGGGCATCAAGAAGTATACAATCAAAACGCCCCTTTTTTAAAGGATTTTTCAAAACATCCGCTTCTACAAGACAGGTCGTGCTCCGGATCGAGCCAAGCCTTTTCCCATCCAGGTCCATAGCCAAAACGTGCGCATACGGCCATTCTTCCTTTATCTGGTCCGTCTTTGTGCCCTGTCCCGCGCACGCATCGAGGACGAGGTCGGCGCAGCGTGCCGCGACCGCGAGGCCGGCCATCTGCGATGTCTCGTCCTGGATGTGGAGAGCATGGCTCTTCAAAAGCTCGCTATCGAGGAGGGGGCCGACCCTATCGACGATAAGCGCCTTTTTGAGGAACCTGCTTTTTACGGCTTTCACGCCGAGATCCGCAAGCCTTTCTACAGCCTCTTCCCTGGTGATCTTCCGGGCGTCTATCCTCAGGGTAAATTCCGGGCTTTTGTTGAGGAGATCGAGGAGGTTTTTCGCCTCAATTTCTCCGAACCTGGCGCACCATCTTTGGACGAGCCACGAGGGGAAACTGCACGAAATCGACAGGCGCGAGACGGGATCACGCGGCATCGGCATCTCATCTTTCTCCCTGATCGCCCGTCTGAGCACGGCGTTGACGAAATTTGCAATCCCCTGACCCTTTTCCTTCTTCGCATACTCCACCGTTTCATTGACCACGTGATAGACCGCCTTCTTCATGAAAAATACCTGGTAAAGGCTCATCCAGAGGAGATGACGCACATCCTTTTTCAAGCCTTCTTTCACCAGATGGGAGAGGACCCAGTCGAGATAGAGCTTCCACCGGACCACGCCGGAAGCGACTTCGTAGATCAAGGGTTTGAACGCCTGCGCGACCCAGGGAGAGGAGAAATGCCTGTCGACGGTCTGGTCGAGCAGCCCTCCTTCTTCCACCTCATCGATGATCTTGAGGCATAAGGACCTGACAGGGCGAAAATTATCTTCTATGCGCCATGTCCTCCAATCGCCTTATCCTTTCTTCCAACGGAGGGTGGGTGCTGAAGAGGGCGAGGACGCCCTTTGCGGAAAAGGGATTGACGATAAACATGTGGGCCGTGGACGGATTGGCGTCTTCCATGGGGTTCCGGAGAACGCCTGCCTCCAGGCGGCGCAGGGCGTTTGCCAGAAAAAGAGGGTTGCCCGCGAGCTGCGCGCCCCCTTCATCAGCGAGGTACTCCCTGGACCTCGATATGGCGAGCTGGATCAACACGGCGGCAAAGGCCGCAACCATAGAGAAGAGGATCACGCTCACGATATTGCCGCCCCCCTCTTCGTCATCCCTCCCTCCGAAGAAGAGCGAAAACCTGGCCCAGTTGGCAAGCATGGTGATGGCCCCGGCGAGGGCCGCGGCCACTGTCGATATGAGGATATCCCGGTGCTTTACGTGAGAGAGCTCGTGGGCGAGCACGCCTTCAAGCTCCTGTCTGTTGAGGATCCGCAGAATCCCCGTAGTCACGGCGACAGCGCTATGCTCGGGGTTCCTCCCGGTTGCAAAGGCATTGGGGCTGTCATTCTCAATGACGTACACCCTGGGCATCGGGATAGATGCGCGCTGGGACAAAGACGCGAGGATATTGTAGAGGTCCGGTGCCTGGGCCTCGGTAATTTCCTTCGCCCCATACATGGCGAGCACGATCCGGTCGCTGAACCAGTAGCTTACGAAATTCATGGCGAGGGCCACGGCAAAGGCCAGCATCGCGCCGTTCTTCCCTCCGATAAAGCTCCCGAGACCCACCAGGATGACGGTCAGAATCACCATCAGGAAGAAAGTCTTCACTTGATTCATTGTCTCCCCTTCTACTTATCCGTTGCGGTAAAGATACTCTAATTGTATCTATTTCCGGCTGTTTGTCAAGGTGCCGGTGCTTTTCGCTTGCCCCGTGAGCCCAATGCTTGCGGAGGCTGGGCACCGCAGGATGGCGAAAGCTCATGACGCTTAAGTCGCCCACATGTGGACCGATAATAGTACATGATGCCGAAAGCTGCCGCAAGAGAGAAGGGGCAGGGTGTTCGCAAGGCAGAAGCGTGCGGCAGGTTTGAAGAGTGGCTAATCTTTCCTCCATCACCCGCGACCTGATCGGTTCGTCGCTCTCGGATGAAAGAGCAAAAAAAGGAAGAGGCTACAAATGAGGAGAATCAGTACGTGCGTGATCATGGCAGCGGTCTGTTTTTGCCTTGTTCTTTCACAGGCGCACGCGAGGGATCTGAAGGTGAGTCTACCCTTCATTCCACCTCTCGTGGAGTCAAAGGACAAGGGGATTCTGGTTGACCTGGTGAAGGCAATGGCTGAGGAATATAAAGGCGGCACTATTACCTGGGATGTCTTTCCCTTTCCGAGGTCTTTGGAGAATGTGGAAAAGGGGAGAGCGGATTTCCACATGCCTTATATCAAACCGGACAATCCGCAGAGAATCCCGTTTCAGTACTCCTCGGAAGTAATATTCAAGGTTATCTTCGCCCTCTACACAAACAAGAACAACAAGGAGATCAACCCCGGGAACGTGACCAAGTACAAAATCGAGACCGACGAGGGCGTCAAGCATATATTGGATTCCCCTATACCCAATATAGCGGGCTCTCCCAGCATTGAGTCGAGCCTGCAGAAGGTGGATATGGGCAGGATCGACGGCTGGATAATGGCCATGCCCGAATCGGATATGGCACTGAAGAAGCTTGGTCTGAAGAACGTCAAGAGGTGGAAATACAAGAAGTATGACGTGAAGGCACTGCTGCCTCTCGGTGACAAGGGTAAAGAAACGGACAAGATACTTTCCGACATCATCAAGAAGCTGAAGGCCAATGGAAAGTACCAGAAGATCATGGCCCCCATACTTGACCAGAACTTCGAAGACTGGCAACTGTAGACGGGGTGCCGCAGCCGGAACTCGACCCGGTCCGGGTCTGCCTTACCGGAAGGCCCGGACCGCATGGGCAACAAAGGTCGCTCCCATCCACCACCGCGCGCGGGGCGTAGTTCGCAGAACTTGTGTGTCCTCGAAAGGCGGACACAAAGGGGTGAGGAAACATGAAAAGGAATTCGATGACATGCAAATTCATTGCTCCGGTGGTGGCGTCGATACTGATCATACTCGGGCTGTCAGGCGGTTTCAAGTATATGCGCAGCTCGCAAAATCTGAAGGCGGAGCTTCAGAGTAAGGCCGGGGCGATGCTCGAAATAGGCTCGTTGGCCATGGTCGATCCTATTTGGAACATACGCAAGGACGTTATCAAGGATAATGCCGAGTCCCTTCTGAAGAACGAAGAGATCGGCGCCGTGGAAGTTCTTGACGGAGATGGGGGTGTGCTGTATAGCAGGGCAAAAACGGAAACGGCGTACCAGAAGGAGTACCTGCTGCCCGCAAAGAAGCAGGACCTCATGAAAGATGCTCAGAAGATAGGCACAGTTGCCGTACGGGCAACGGAATACTTTGCCACACAGAAGCTCTTCAGGGAGGTCGTGACTACCGTCGTTGAAATCACCATTATGGTGCTCATGCTGGGCATGATAGTCCTTTTCATCTCTCTGAAACTCTCGAAGTCGATTGTGCATATGGCATCGGTGTTAAAGGACATAGCCGAGGGGGATGGCGACCTGACGAAGACGATCCCCGTTTCCGGCAAAGACGAGATAGGCGAAATGGCGACCTACTTTAACCGGTTCATAGAGAAACTGAACGGGATCGTGCTGAGTATCAGAAGTCATTCCAAGGGCATCACGTCGTTGACCGAGGAACTGAAGAAGAGAATGGAGCAAATCGACAGAACGGAGGATATCCTTCTTGAAACCTTGGGCAACACGTCCACGGCAGTGGAGCAGATGGCGGGCAGCATCAAAACTATTGCGGAGAACACGCAGCATCTGTCAAGGAACGCCGACGAGACGGAAGAACTGGCCGCAGATGGGAGGAAAGCAGTACAAGGGACAATTGACGGCATAAACAAGGTGAGGTCCGTCCTGGAAGAAGGCGTCAGGGAGGTGAAGAGCCTGGGCAACCGGACGAGCGAAGTCGGTAAGATCACGACCGTTATTAACGATATCGCGGATCAGACAAATCTCCTTGCCCTGAACGCAGCCATAGAATCGGCCCGCGCGGGAGAGCACGGGAGAGGGTTTGCGGTCGTCGCCGATGAAGTGAGGAAACTTGCCGAAAGGACGACGCAATCGACAAAAGAGATCACGAAGATGATCAGCACGATCCAGCAGGAGACCACCAATGTGGTTCGCAGGATGGAGGAGGCAAACTCTGAGGTGGCACGGGGAGTGACCCTCGCCGATAGTACCGGTGGCATCCTGGACGGGATCGTCGCGCGAGTGGGCGAATTGAAACAGATGATCAACCTGGTGGCCAACTCGGCAAGCGAGCAGTCCCAGGCGACAAACGACATATCCGATCAGGCGCTGAAGGTGAACAACAGCGTCAAGGAGACTGGAAAAGCGGTGAGCCAGAGCACTGCCTCGACCAAGGAGATAGCCACCATAAGCGAGAAGCTCGATGAGATCGTGGGGATGTTCAGGCTGAGCGAGGGCCTGGGGTGATACAAGTGGCGCGGCCGCACATGGCATATGCCTTAACGCGCGCTTCTGGGGTGGGAGAGATATGAGACCTTCCCGATGGAGCTTTAGAAGGAAGCCCCGGCCCACAGAAATTTGACTTGACAACTCGTTATGCCGTGTTTTATTATAAGCTAAATTCCTGAAAAAGCCAAACCACGGGCGACCGTGGGACGGAAAGCAGACGGGTCTTAGACACCCATCGCAGAATCTCACCAGCAGATAGCCGAGCCGCCAGAGCAACATAAGAGATGTGTCTTTGGAGGCTCGCATGATGTGCAACGCAGGCCATTCCTTCATAGCCGTGCTTTTTCGCTCATAGAGCCACAAAAGACGGATATGCAATTGAGAGGGCGTGCGAACCATGTAGCGACATAGAGCATGTCGACGAACAATTCGCTCAAGGCATTTTGCCGCCCTCGCCTATGAGGAGACGCGGATAATGGAAGACGATAAATCGCACATGAAAACGCTTCTT
>Ga0187866_1003897_pt1 | contig 10832 bp, 6 predicted proteins | sample June2016WEW_11_1_3_FD_133013 | JGI IMG/M metagenome (GOLD analysis project Ga0187866, IMG submission 133013) | Peatland microbial communities from SPRUCE experiment site at the Marcell Experimental Forest, Minnesota, USA - June2016WEW_11_150 | ecosystem: Environmental > Terrestrial > Soil >... | reverse complement strand
GACTCGCTAGTTATAGCGACTGCGGGGGGCGTGCCTTGTCTATTCATGGCACAGAGGAACATCAATCAAGGGACAACCCCATCCAACGTTCCAATCTCTGCAACATTTGGCGGAGGAACTCCGGGTGACTTAGGTTGGTCAGCAGCGTTTTTCAACCGTTGTGGCGCAAATACTGATGTCACGGGTGGTTTCGTAAATCTCAAGTACGGCGGGAGTACCGGAAATCCTTTAGACTATACCCTAGGAACTCCGGTATCGCCCACGGCAACCGCGACAGGATTGTCATCTTTGATGTGGAATTACTACCCGGACGGTGCTGTCGAAGTTGCGCCCATGAAGTTGAATACTGTCAACTCTGCGGGCGAGATGGCACTAGGTAGTTATACAACCCCATGGCCGGGATCGCCGACAGATGTATTCGAATTTTTGCAATGGGGAAAGATTAGAATTCCTGTACCGGGGATGACGGTAACTTTCACGATTACGGCCAGTGATGCATGCTACTTCGGTATTGAAGCGGCAGCAGGCGCGACCTACGTAGCCAGTTCAATCGGTTCTACTTATGAAGGACTGCCTAAAGATGTATCTCCGACCAACTCGACTTTTGGTGGTCAGACACTCACCCCATGGAATGGCTACCCGATTATGGGTGGTTGGAACGCCGCGAACAACGCTATCCCCGGATTTACAGTTACGATCAGTTTCCCGAATGCGGGAGTTTTTGGGATAGAGTTTGCGTACGGTAAAAACTCAGGTGGTGGTAGTTTTGATCACACCTACATGACAGTCACGGCGAACAATGCTTTGATTGTACCCGAGGCGGCTTCCGCACAGCCATGGTTTGAAAGTGCAACGAGCAGCCCACCGTTTGGGTCTACAGCATTCAGTACAGCCCCAGCAGCGCAGAATACTTATCCTATTGCGCCCGAAACAACGAATAACCTGATAGGAAACTTTTATTTGGCGAAAGCCGGGTCTGCAGCACAGGGCACCGAAATGGTGTGGGTGAACCTTGGCCTAGTCTCTGATTTTGCATGGCAACCGAATATCAATGTTGAACTTGGTGACTCGACTGTTATCGAGAGTGGTTATGAATTTCTTCCGTATGAACCCGGCGTCACTGGTCCTACGGCACCCACGTGGGATTCTGATCTTTATTCGATCACGCCGGACAACCCGAATCTGAACTGGATCAGCGAGGGAACAATTCCGCCGATCACACCAGCCGCGGGTACGATCCTCGCGACATCTGATCAAGGATGGTTATATTGGATCGCATTGGTTAACACTCTTGATAACACTGTCTCCAATCTAAGCCCCGTCAGCCTACCGACTGGACCAACGAACGGAAACATCACGATCCCGGCAGGTTCAGGATTGTCTTCAACTGTGATTGACCCGCAAGTGGATTATGTTGCGATCTTCCGTACGACAGACAACGGTTCGACACCCATACTTGTTCCGGGTCTGGGTAATAGTTATTGGACCGTTCCATTGACTACGTACCTGCAGGATGGATATACAGACACGACAACTGACGCGAACCTTGATGATTTGATTACCGGTGCACAAGCAGGAGAGAATACTCCCCCACTTCCCGGCGTTGCTAATCTGACCTATCACTTAGGCAGGATATTCTATAGCATCGGGAACACCGTCTATTACACGAATGGTGCTACCGCTCCATCAGGTAACGGTACAGGTACGAGCGCAGCGAATGCGGACACCCTTCCGTCGCGTGTTGTTCGACTAGTTCCTACAGCAATTGGTCTGCTTGTGTTCACAGTCTCCGACATCTACATCATTGCAGGTAACGGAACGCCTAACAATCCAATTCTTCCCGCAATTCCATATTTGCAGGGTGTGGGACTCGCGAACTACAATGCACTGGATATAAACGGAGTGCTGATCGGTTTCTTTACGACTGACAAGCAATTCCTGATCTTTGATCCTAGCGCAGGTCTGAGTTATGTTGGCTATCCTATAGGTGACCAGTTCCGTCAGAACAACGGCAAACCCGGTACTTCTTGGAACACAGCTACAGTTTATGTGGCGTGGTATACTAATGGTGAAGATCAAGGATGGTTCGTGGGCGATGGCCAGTTTGGTTGGTACAAACTGATCAATACTCCCTCACCGGAGAGTGGCGTGTGTTGGAGCCCATTTGCCACAATTCAGGGTGGCGCAGGCGCGATTGCATCCGTCCAGACTTCCCCCGGAGTGCATCAACTCTTGATTTCTTCGCCTACAGGCAATATCATGTTCAGGGACTTGGATTCAAACGTTGACGAAGTCTCTGCCAGTTATCCCGGCATTCCGTATCCCGCGTATGCAGTCTTTGGGAGCTTTGTATTAGCGCTTCCGGGGCAGGTAGCGAAGGTAGCGTTCGTTACTACTGACTCAGTACGTACGGGTTCTCCGTTGGAAATTGGGTTGCTCATAGACGAGGCATTACCTTATTTTACAGGTAGTTTCGATATGATTAAGAAGTGGGTGAATGATCCCCCGGGTTTGAAACCAAGTAAATCTTTATTCTCACAGAGATTTTATCTCTCAGAGGATGAGGATGAAGCGGCGTATTGCCGCCATATGCAACTCATGGTGTCTTGGCCAGCGGAGAACACGCAATCGGAACTCGTCGGCTTCACGGTGTTCGGATGTTACGAGATTGAGCAGTAGATTTTTAGCATTCTCGGATTCGCTATCCGAGAGTAGGGAGTGCGGTGCCTATTACGCCGTGCTTAGGTCATTTCCAAGAGGATGTATTGCTTTTGGAAAAAGCCATTGAATACCTCAGGAGATATAATGCCCTCACTATCGGATGCGCTCAAGAAGGAAAGTCCGACTGGGTATGTACCGACAATTCCGCCGCTGGCCTTGCCACCTCAGGAAATGCCCGGCCAAACCAACAGTTTTAAAGTAAATCCCTGGATTCGAACGCCCATACCCCCGACCTCTGCTGGTCCTGACACATTACGGCAATTTAATGATGGGGATGCTAACGTCCCTCGGCGCAGAGTTCTTCCCCTCCCGGTAGGCACGGGGCAGGGTGGGGCCGCTGCAGTCACAAACACCACAGTCGTACAGGCAGCATCAAGTGCGGCCACAACGGGGTTGACTACCAAAACAGTGACTTATACGTCACCTTTATTGACTTCGAACAGCACTATCACACAGAGTTTATCTTTAACCGCAAAATCATTCCAGTTGGTTTCAGTTACCGCGAATGCCCCCTGTGAAATCAGGATGTACGGCAACGCACTAGCAATGGCAGTAGATGCGACGAGGGTGATGGATGCACCGCCCCCTGCGGAATGGCAGAATGGCATAATTACTGACGTTGTACTAGATACAGCACCCTATCAATGGAATTGGGAAAACCGAGTCGGCTGTAATTCAGACTCGCCGCAGACAACGAATCTGTACATCGCAGTGACAAATTTAAACAGCATTCCGCAGAACATCCAGTTGAGCATTGTCTTGCTGCCGCTCGCATAATGACTCATGTAATCCTCGGACTAATTACCCGAGAGTAGGGGCAGGGTTGCCTTAATCAATCTTGCCCCGTTCTATTAAGGAGAATTATGGAATCCCTGATCTTTTACGTGTATCTTTGGTTAAGGCATGATGGTTTACCTTATTACGTGGGTAAAGGAAGAGACAGACGCGCCTACATTAGTCATAGATCACAAAGTATTTATAGGCCGGTAGATTCTGATCGAATTATTGTTCAGTATTATGAAACGGAATCTAATGCCCTTAAAGCTGAGATGTTTTTTATTGCGCTATACGGCAGGAAAGATACTAATACCGGTATTCTTTGTAATAGAACTGATGGCGGGGAAAGCAATTCGGGTCGTATTGTTTCAGATGAACAAAGAAAGCATATCGGTGCAAGTCATATAGGTAACAAATACTGTCTAGGGATTCCTAAGTCCGAGGAACATCGTAAAAAACTGAGTATCGCAAACACTGGATATAAACACTCTGAAGAGTCTCGAAAGAAGATGAGCGAATTTCGTAAAGGAAACAAGTATCGGCTAGGAATATTGCATTCTGAAGAAATGCGAAAAAGAATAAGTGAATCTATGAAGCGTGTTCGTGCAGAGAGATTTTGGTCAACTGCTAAAGCATCGGAGGCTATTTAATGAACCGACAATGTTATCCTCCAGATGCGCTCTTTCCTTTACAGGGTGACTTATTAGCGAAGAACGGTGCAACGACGGTAGAAGTCGTAGGGTTGCAGAACATCCCCATAAAGGCAAACCCACTAGTAGATCAATACTTGCCAACATATGTCGCGGCAAATGGTGACATCGAATGGTTACCAGATATTGATTGCACCTTTTACGCTAACGAATATCTGGTCAGTAGTCAGGAAGCTATTGACTTTCACGCAGGGCCGGGCATCACTATCGTCGATAACGGCGACGGGATGTTGACGTTTAGTTCGACAGGTGGAGGGGGCGGAGGTTCAGGCACCGTCACCGAGATTTTTACAGGCACAGGGCTTACTGGTGGCCCGATCACAGCTTCTGGAACAATTAGTCTTGCCAATACTACAGTGACGCCGGGTAGTTATACGCTTGCGAGCATTACTGTAGACCAGCAGGGCAGGATTACAGCGGCCTCAAGTGGAACAGGTAGCGTAACTACAGGGGTAACTCTGACGAGCGGTCAATTGATCCTCGGAGCAGGGTCTTCAGCAATCAAAGTTGGTGATCTTACAGGCGATGTAACTACAAGTGGTTCTACCGCGACCACACTTGCCAACACTGCGGTTTCGGCGGGAAGTTATACTAATACGAATTTGACTGTGGATTCAAAGGGTAGGATCACCGCGGCGGCAAATGGTAGCAGCGGTAGTGGTGTACCTAGCAATACTACCCTTTGGTTTACTCCTCAACAAGTCAGCAGTGGTACAAGTTGGGGTGGGTTAACCATAGTCGTACGTATGCCGGGTGCGCAACTTTTAGCCCCCGCTACATCATGGAAAATACGGTTGACGGTTTCAGCAGGCACAGGCGTACATCTGGACGCTTTTCAAATTTTCAAAGTGCTTGCCAACAATAACTCACCGTCTGGCGCGGGTAGTACGGTTGTGAGTTCCACGGCGGTAACAGTTGGGGGTAATATGCCCGCAACTGTCACGGGAATTGCTCCCTTCGACATAATTACAGATGCGATCAGTTTAACTCTTGACCCACTCTACGATTATTACGTAGTTATCTATCTGGATAGTGACGGAACATATAATAATTCTGTCGGTTTCTATCGCAACAATAGCTCAACAGACGCCATTTGGGGTTCTTTAGGCAGTCCGATGAGTGGCGGTTATTGCAATGGAAATCAAAGTGGGAGCAGCACAGTACCTGCCCTCGCTTCAGGTAGTTATAGTTTTAATGCTGGTAGTGTGTATGCCGTCAAGAGAATTGTGAGCGCTTAGTCATGAAATCGCGGCCTATTTACACGACAGACATACCGGCATTGCAGCAATCCATTGATGCTGACATTTTCCACCCTGCGGGCACGTGGCAAGTCGAGCACTTCCGGGGGTTCGCGGAACTGTTTGAGGACGATCACGGAATCATAGTTTTTACCAGATACGAACCCGAAGCGCCCCAGCGGTTGCGGATCATGACCGTCTGGACCGCCCCCAACGACAAGCACCGTAACGCGAGAGCAATTGTGTTTCTCGTCAAAGTGGTAGCCAGCAGGGCAGCGGGCGCGGGATTCAAAGAGTTGATCTTCATGACAAAGCATCCGCCACTTGCACATTTTTGTAGCAGGATTCTCGGCTTTGTGGGAATCGGGGATGACCAGTACGTGCTGAAATTAAAGGAACAAAATGCAAACCAATAAAGAGACATGGTCGCAGCGTATTGACAGATACATCGCGGAGGGGCGAACTGTCTCCGGGGGTTGTGGGCCGAGTGCTGCGATGAAAAACATCAATAACTCCATCCAGAGTTTCTCAGGAACAATGGTGAGCGAAGCCAAGACGATCTTTGGCGATGCATCCTCTATGTTCAACACGATCTCCAATGCTGTCGGTAAGGTCATAGCAGGCGGACCTAATCAGCAAGGATGGGGTGCAGGTCTCGCTAGTTCTGTGACGGCGGGCATTGTTAATGCCGCCGCTACCGCGGGCCGTAACATCAAGTCGGCACTCGGTGCTGCAATCGGCGCAATAGGCGGGGGTAACGTTGTCGCTCCCTCAGGAGCTATGGCGAATGTTACCGCGAATGCCCTCGAAAATGTCGAAGCACAGAAGACTCAGCAGGAAGAGCAAGCGACCGTTGCCAATTATGAGCAGGGTAACAAGAACTACAACGAAGCTATTGCCGCAGGGGAGAAAGCACCCAGCATGCTTACTGTTGCCAATGACGCGAATAAGAACGCGATGGGCGGGCTACAAGAGGCGCAAACATCACAAGCATCCATTGACAAGGCCAACAATTGGTGGCAACCTTATGTAATGGGCGGGCTCGCCGCGGGCGCATCCATGATTCCCGGCGTAGGTCCAGTTTTAAGTGGCGCTTTGAAGGCGGGCGCGGGCTTGCCCCAGACAAATGCCCCCGCGGTCCCTAATGTAACCTTCAACAGTGGGGGCGGCGGAGGCGGCGGAAACGATAGTGGTGATGAATGGGCTGGCGGGTATAACATGGGTCCGCCTTTAGCGCCTCCTTCGGAGGGTGGCGGTGGCAGGGTATAGGAACATTCACGAATTAAAATAGGAGCAATATGGCAGTCACACCACTTTCAGCAAATGCGCCACAAACGACGCCTTCGACAGTAGATGATCAGATACAGCCAAACGCTACGGACCAATCGACACCGATGGCTCCGCCGTTAGCACAGCCTACATCTGCGCCCACTGGTGTCCCTTCTACCGCATCACAGGTTCCTGTCCAGCCAACTGCACCTAAAGCGCCAGTGGCAACGCAAACCGCGCCCCCGCGCAAGGCGTTATTTGACCGTATCCTGCAATCTATGACTGGCGGTCCAAGTTATGTCACTGATCCGCATACAGGCACTACGTCCGAAGTACCTATGACTAGGGCAACACTCTCCCGGCATATCCTTGCGGGCGCATTGACCGGGATTATAGCGGGCGCACAAGCAGGCGCAACCGCTCCCGCAGGACCAGCAGGTACAATGGGACCAGCGAATGCCGCTGCATTAGGAGCAGGTTTTGGGGCGACGAATGCTAAAATGCAAGAAATGAGAAATGCACCCCAAGCCGCCATAGATGCGGATACTTTAAGAAAACAGCGAGCGATGCAAAACAACTTGTTCGAACTGCAGAATCAAGTGGCCCTCAGCAAATTGAATGAGGAGAAGTGGGAACAGACAGAAGACCACTACAACAAATCGAAGGACATCTTCCAACCGGTGTTACAGGATTGGGAGCGTAGCGATAACGACAGGGTAGCCGGTGAACCGTCCCTATTTGTCGAAGGTGCCCGTGGCATTGGTCATGAACAGGCGATGAAAATGATGGAGGGCCATCAGGGTGAGTATATGGCCATTCAGGACGGCAACACGACGCAGGACATTAACGGTCGTACAGCACACGTTCCTACGTATTCACTTGTACGCAATAGCGGCACGGTGAATGTGAGCCGCAAATCCATGGAAGCCCTCGCACCATATAATAAAGATATTGCTACTTTGCTTGCTAAAAGTAGCACTGAAAACCTGCCTCTGCCCGCAACTCAACTTATGCACATCGAGAAGGATGCCCATCAGGGACTAATTGCGGAGCAGTTCGTCAACGATATCCGTGCAGCATACGACGAATCCCATGAAGGTGAAAAAGATTACAAACCGTTGGGCAAGGTAAAAGATTTTAGCACTATGTACCGCGACAACCCCGCGCTCCATACTCAAGTTGACCAGATGATGTCAGAGTTGGGATCATATGGAACGCATTCACCAGTGTCTGCACTGGATGATATAATGTCTGGGGGCAAAGGCTCAGCTATTGTGTCCGCTCTTGGAATTGACCGCAACAAACTTTCTGACTTCGTACAGCAAAGAAAAGCTGACATTGCTGAACAAGCATCCTTGGCTAAGGGCGCGGCACAGATCAAGATTCAAGAGTTGAAGACGGCCAATAGACCGTTGACACCTAACATCGCAGCGACCATTATGGCTGATCCGAATGCCGCCCCGACTGACAAAGCACGTGCGGGCGCATTCCAGCAAGTCCTGCAAAAACAGAAAGAGCAACAGGAAACAACCGCCAGAGCTATTAAGACCGGAAGTGTGGAAGAAGCAGGCCGCATGCTTTACGACGGTACGTTGACGCTGAGCCAATTGAAAGCCCGCAGCACAGACAATAAATTTATCATCGATGTTACGAATCGCGCCCAGCAACTTGCTACGGGTTCGGGTGAGAATGATTGGACTCCACAGGTTCGTGAAGCACAGTTCAAAACAGCGCAAGGCCCGCAGAACGTCGCGTTCTTTGGCTCTGCAAACTCTCTGCTTACGCCTAAGACAGGTACGCTCGATCTGTTGCAAGATGCGTATAACGATTTGGGTAACGGGCAGCTCCCGATCTTCAATAAATGGGAAGACGTACTCGCTTATCAGGCAGGTCTGGAAAAGAGCGGGTCGGCTATGGCAAGGTTTGGTCAACTCGCAGTCGGTGCAGCAGACGATTACGCGAAGGTCATGGGCGGCGGAGTAGGAACGGATCAATCACGTCTCCAAGTCCTTAATTCTTTGACCAACAAGCACAACCCGAAAGAAATGGCGGGAGCAATTGCGGGTGCAAAGCAAGCAGTCAGTTCACAAACTTCAGAACGTATTGGCACCAACCCGGTCCTACAGAATCTTTATGGTTACAACGTGCCTGACAATGCTAAACGTATCAAGGCATTACGTCCGCAAGCACAGAATGCCCCCGCAGCGGCACATCCGCCCGCAGGCGCAGTCGGTACGCAACAGTTTGATGATGGAAAAGGAAACGTCGCGGAGTATTACGTAGACGCAAGTGGTAAGCCGCTCGGGAGAAAATAATGGCAGGCCCAGATATTGAAACGCCCTTGTCATCGGGTGCTACAGATCACCCGGATGTGCCGCAGGAATCAGAAGAGCAGATTAATGAAGCATCTGCTACTGCTGCGGGATACCCGGTACAACACGACTTTTCCAATCTCAAGCCAGTGGGTGCGGTTACCCCGCTGCCCGATCTCACTAATCTGAAACCAGTGGGCGCAGTTAAGCCCTTGGATACTGGCCATCTTAAATCAGTAGGCGCGGTTACTCCAACAACTGCTCCGCCCCAGACTGGAGAAGCTGGAAGACCCGGCACTATGGAAGAGGCTATGCGTAGCCCAAGCCTTATGGCTCCTACTGTCTATGGATTGGATACGGTGGCGCGGGACACTATAGATGCGCTTAAGGGTGCAGTAAACTCGTTTAATCCCAAGCCTCAAAATGAAGAAGAAACTGAAGCCTTTAAAACTGCGGGCATTGGCGGGATGTTGATCTATCGTTTGGTATCAGGGCTGGGGCATCCTTTAATGAATGCCCCGAAGGTTGCTGCTGCGATACACGACATAAATCAATCTAAAGACCCGGTTGGTACATATCTCAAAATAGCGCAGAGTGTAGCGGGTGAAGGCGCAGGGCAAGCACTGGTTGCTTTGGGCACGGAAGGCGCAGTTAAAGGCGCACAAGCGGTAAAGAAGCCTCACATCGGTATGGAGATGCATACAACCAGTGATGGTGCTCAAATCCCGGTGCAATCTCCTTCTCTTGCTGGCAGATTAGCTCGACAAGCGGTGTCACCAGAAGTTGTAAAAGAAATTACGCAGGAAAAGACTGCGCCTGCGGTCAAACAAACCGTTGGTGACATTCTCGGTAAGGCAACGGGCTCTAAGGCAGAGACTATACTCAGTACAGAAACCGGCGATAGTTTTGGGGTGCGCGGCCACGCTAACAGTCTTGTTGGCGAAGCTACGCCCGTGATGGATCGTATTGACGAACTCTCGGGCGGTAAATTGACTGAAGCAAAAGCAGCAAAAACTATTGCTCGCCAGCATAGTGATTGGGACGCATACAACACTGCCGCCGCAAAGGAACAAGCCCTTTTTGATGAATATAAAGAGCCTTTGGCTAAAGAAGGTCTAGACGTAGATACTGCTAATGCCAAGTATCGTAAGGCCATGCGCTTAGATGAAATCTCTACGGCTTTCGAGCGTGCTATCGATAAGGACACGGGCGCATTAAGTGGTAAGAAACTTTCTAATGAAATCGGTAAGCTTGTAGCTAAAGGTCCGAAGAAGAGTCCATTACTTCGCGGAGATTTTACTCAGGATCACATCTCTGCGCTTCGTGAAGTCGCTGATGTAATGAAGGATCAAGAACGCCCACCTGCGCCGTTTCTCAAGAGTGCGGCGAAAACGTTGAGTGCAGTGATCGGTGCGGAGCATGGCGGATTTGCTGGACTTGTTACCGGCGTTGCTGGTGAGAGTGTAGGCGAGATGATCCTTACTCGTATAGCTGATAGATTCTTAGCCGATGCTATGGGAGAACCTGCCGCTGCACCTAAGGTCGCAACCGCCCTGAAAACGGGCAATACTCAGCCTGTTGTAGACGAATTAACTAAAGATGATCCTACATGGGCAGATAACATGAAATCTTTTGTACACGATATATTGCTTAAAGGTACCCGCGGGGAAGCAGGGTTTCCGGGCTCAGTGTTTGAACCCGAGAGGGTTGCAGAGTTAAAAAATCTCGGCATGACTGATGATGAAATTACCCAATTGCAAAAAACCAAGCCATTTGCTGCACCCGCCCTAAAAGTTGGTGAAGGT
>Ga0187866_1003894_pt1 | contig 10838 bp, 8 predicted proteins | sample June2016WEW_11_1_3_FD_133013 | JGI IMG/M metagenome (GOLD analysis project Ga0187866, IMG submission 133013) | Peatland microbial communities from SPRUCE experiment site at the Marcell Experimental Forest, Minnesota, USA - June2016WEW_11_150 | ecosystem: Environmental > Terrestrial > Soil >... | reverse complement strand
TCTCAGTCGAAATTGACACTTGTCTGAATGCAGGTGACATGGTAAAACTACTCTGTCCTGGGTGAAGTCCGTGGCCGGTTTTGAAGTGACCACGCATGGCCGGTTTTGAGGTGACCACCGAGGACGCCGGTAACTGGCTGACTCGTTAGGGCCGTTCACCTGTTCCGCCGGTCTGGCCCAAAACGTCCTATTTTCGAATTCGCAAAAAGTGTTTGCCTTTTCCCTGTTCTGCATGTACTGTTACTTGCAGGTGAAGTTCGAACCCAAAGGCCCCGAGGCTTCCCGCCTGCGACAGCGCAAGTACCAAGTGGTGCGGCAGTATCAACTGCCCGAGGACCTGTTGCCCGGATGCCTTACCCAGACCCACCGGCGCTGTGGCCGCCCCAACTGCCGTTGCGCCTCCGATCAAGGGCCGGGGCATCCCATCTGGTTTCTAACCTTCATGTCTGGTGGCAAACGCCGCGTCGAGCGCATCCCCAAAGAGTGGGTTGAAGACGTTCGCCGCCAGGTGGAGGCGGGGCGCGCGCTGCAGGACGCTATCAAAGATATGCTCACGGCCAACGCCGAACTACTGGTGCTTTGGCGCAAGCAGAAAGGCCGGTGAAAGGCCCGACCGTTCAGTCGATCTTCCACTACGCTTGCCACACTCTCGCGTTGCGGACTTTCCTGGACCAGCCAGGCGATGGACGGACCCAACCAGAGATCCCCGCCGCCTGCTTGAGCTGGGCGCTGCTCATCGGCGCCATCTTGCGGATCGGTAGCGCGAACCGATTGGAATGGCTGGCGCGCTCCGCGGATCGAAAGGAGTTAGGGCTGGCGAGTGGATTCGGCGACGACGCGCTGGCCTACTTCACCGAACGCGTCGATCCGGAAGTTGTCCGCCAGCGCTCGGCGGCGACGTTGAAGCTGGCCAAGTACAACAAGGTGTTCGCGCAAACCGCCTTCATTGGCTTGGCCATTGACGGAACCGGGGCCGGCCGCACCACCAAAGAAGCTTGTCCGCTGTGCCACCCCGTGAAGGACTCCAATGGCAACACCATCTGCCAACTGCACTACTTCGTGATGGTCAGCGTGGTGGGCGCCGGCATCACCCTGCCGTTCGACGTCGAACCGTACGAGTCGGGCGACAGCGAGTACGCCGCCGGCATGCGCGTGCTGAAGCGATCGACGGAACATGTCGGTCCGCGCTTCGCCGACTATGTGGTGGTGGACGGGAAGTTCGCCACCGCGCCCTTTCTGCATGCTGCCGATGAACTGGACGTCCCCGCCATTGCGCGCCTGAAGGACAATCTGCCGGAACTGTCGGCGGCGGTCGAGGCCCGGTTCGGCCAGCAGCCGCCTGCGGCTACGTTCGAACACGGGGAAGACCGGATTGAAGTCTGGGACGCCGACGACTTTGATCCTTGGGAAACTTTGGCGTGGCCCACGGTCCGGGTCATGCGGTATCGTCAGCACAAGCGGGATGGAACGGTCATCCAGGCCGACTGGTTAACCAATTTCTCCATCGCCAGGTTGGGCACCCAGACGTTCTTCAAGCTTGCCAAGAGCCGCTGGGAGATCGAGAATCAGGGGTTCAACGACGGCAAGAATCTTTACGGGATGGAGCACATCCAGCATCACCATCCCAACAGCATGCTGGTGAACTGGCTCTTCCTGCTGCTCGCCTTGATGATCGAACGGCCTTACCGGAACCGCTATCTGCATCGCGGTACGCACCTGATCCTTACCGCCATCCAGCTCAAGGACACGCTTTGGCTCCATCTCCGCCCGGCCCACGCCGACACCAGTGGATGCCGGGCGGCGGCAATCGCAAGATGCCGCACTGATCTTTGACAATCCTCCTGTTCAAAACCGCTCGGCAAAACGACGTGCCCCTCGTCGTCGCGGTTTTTCGCCATTCTGCGACGCCCCCCCCCTGCCAGTCGGCCCGCTCAGCGGGGTCCGGAAGTGTCTTGTCCCAACTCTCCGAAACCGCTGGCGGAGAAGCTACCCCCTGTCAAGGCAAAGTAGAAATGTCCCATTCCCAGCAAAGTAGAAATGTCCGGTTTTGCAGGGGCGGACGGGATGGCGTGGTAGTCTGTGATTGTCCGTGCCGGGGTCGCGCCTGGCGCGGAGGTCCAAGGCCGATGCGACGGAGCTGGCTCCGAAAAATCGGCATCCCGCCCTCTGGTGACGAGCCTCTCGTCATCAGAGGGTCTTGGTCTTCCGGGTTTGGTTTTCAGGTTTTTCTTCTGAGCAGATTTTATTGGCGAAGCTTCGGAGCGGAGGCCTTGAGACCCTTCCAACGCGAGTGCTGCCGGGGCGCTTTTGCCCGGCTTTCCTTGTGGACGGTTTTGGCTCATCCCAGCGACTCCGCGCTCCGGGCGCCGGAGCTCTGCGCGGCCTGCCAGACCTTGGGGCCTTTGCGCAGGTCGAAGTTCTTCCCCCAGTCGCTACCCCTTGGTTTAGGCGCAGCCTTACGCGTGGCCGGTGCGGAAGTCTTCTGGATGGTCACCTTCGCCGCCGGCGCGCAGACTGTCGAGCTCAGATAGCGGCCTTGGAAGCGCATGGCCAGTGAGCCATCCATCCGCTTCTCCACCCGCACTCTGGCGCCGCGCAGCCCAGTCCGAATGTCCTTGCCACCGATCTGATAGAGCTTGGCTTCGTAACGAACCGTGTAGTCGTTGGTCACCTGGCGGTCTTCCACGTGGCTCAGGATGGCCGCCAGAGAATGCTCCTTTCCCAGCGGGCGGTGCGCGTCGGCAGGGATGGCCGGCAACACCGCCAGCGTCTGGTTCCACCACGGCAGATACTCCCCGTCCAGGTAGGCATTGGCCTGCTCGAGGGTGCACACACCGGCCACTCGCATCCCCTTCACCAGACGATCCTGGGCGGTGCCAAACTGCCGCTCCACGCGCCCTTTGGCTTGCGCAGAATGCGCGGCGATCCACACAATGTTGAGCTCCCTCAGCGCCCGGCCGATCTGCGTGGGCGGCATCTCCGGCCGGTCTAAGCCCTCACGCTGCTCGCCCCGCTTGGTTCTGACCGCCGTCTGAAACAGGCCCGGTTGGTCCGTGTAGAACGCCAGCGGACGGCCAAAACGCTCCAGGTACTCCTGCAGCACCCGCATGTTTTCCTCGGTGGAATCGTGCCGCACGAAACGCGCAAACAAACGGCTGGTGGCGTCGTCGATCATGACGATCAGGTAGAGCTTCTCTCCCCGCCCTTCCAGCCAGTCATGCTCGCTGGTGTCCCACTGCACCAATTCCCCGAAGCAACTGCGCCGCGCTCGCCACAGATGTGCTTCTTGGATGTGCCGCCCATGCGCCTTCCACAGCCCGGCCCTCCCCATCCACTGCCGCAGCGTCTCCTTGCTCACCGCCAGGCCGTGCTTCTTGCGCAAGTACTCGCAAGCCAGCGTCGGGCCGAAGCCTTGGTATATCGGATCCGACAGGATGCATACCGCTTCCTCTTCGGTTGCCGCGGACAGCCTCCGGTTCGACAGGCAGCCGCGCAGCCCATGAATCACCGCCTTGTCCCCCAGGCGCCGCAGCTTGCGCAGCAGCCGCCGCACCTGTCGTTCGGTAACGCCAATCTTTTCGGCTGCCTGCTTCTGCGTAATCAACTTCTGGCTCTGAGCAGGAATCCGACGAAGTGCCCGATTGGCGGGGGTTTCAGAATCTGAGATTGTCGGCTGCGGCCGGCGTCGAGTTCGCCATGGCGGCGCTCAGACCACGTCCTGGCTTGCTCGGAGCCGGCCCCGTACAACACGCCGGCCAACTCGCTGAGATGCTCCTTGACGTGAAACTTGTCCACGATCTGGACAGCTTTGGGGAATAGTTCATGGGCGATCTTCCAAATCCAAGGTGCGCCGTCGCCGATAACCACCTGGCGTTGGGCTTGGGTGAAGGACCGGCGGGTGGCTTCACGCAGAACGCGTTGGGTGAACTCGGAGGGAACTTCATCGGTGTCCCGCGTAGCGGCGCTTTCGATGGCGGCGGTGTAGCTGATAGACCCTTCGTCGCGCATAGGCCGGTTCTCGGAATCGCGCGATTCTGCACTCCAGCAGGTGCAGAGCTTGGCCTCGCGGGTCTTGGCCGATCCGTCGGACTGCTTGCCGCTGCGCCCCACTAACTCGGAGGGACGCATCGGCACGCCGGTTCCGTCAATGCCGAGGTACAGCGTAGGCGGCAACGGTTGCTCGGGCCGCGGCGCCAGGTCCTGCTTCTCGTCCGAGGCGATCTCCGTTCCCAATGCCTCAGCGCCGCGCTCCACCTGTTTGGCATCCACCGCAATTCCGGCCAACTCCCCCAGCAACTGGCTGCCCTCTTGAAAGCTGACCACCGCCCCCACCGAGGCGATCATCCGCGCCACGGCGGGCGACAGGCGGCCTTCGATTCCGAGCGTCCGGTCGCGGGGGCAGAAGCCTGTCCCACAACGAGGGCAGTGATAATAGGCCCGCTCCAGTTCGAGATCTCCCAAGGCGGACTGAACTCGCTTCCTGCGCCGGTCCACATACCGGGCCGGGTGGCCGCACGGACAAAGCACGGCCACGTGACGGCGATCGGAGTCATCGGCGTTGAGCCAGTTCTGGATCAGCCGCGCGGCCCAGGCGAGCACGATGCGGCGCGCCGCCATCTCCAGCGCCTCGAAGTCCAGTTCCTCGAGCGGCTGTCGGCCCAGCAACGAGGCCAGTTCCTCCGCGATCTCACCGTGGAACTCGGCGGCGAGTGCGGTTTTTCTTATCCCCGCTTGGGGCGGCGGCATCGGGCTGGCGTAAACGAAGATCGCAGATCCGCTCGTTCACCTGGATCAACTCGCGGATCAACTCCCGGAAGCGCTTGTACTCTTCAATCTGGGCGCGAGTCTGCTGAACGGCAGAACCGCCGGGGACGGCCCTGGTGACGGTTTTCCCGTTCACTTCCCGGGTGAGGATCCAATCGGGTCCGTGGCCTTGAGCGCCGTGTTTGGCACAGTGACAGTTCGGCTTTCCGCACTTGCGGTGGCGCTCGACCAACGAACCGGGGCGCATATCGCCGACCGCAGCGATCTGAGATTTCACCGTCTGTCTCTGAGACAGGAGCTGTTCTATGGGGGTGCCATCAGGTAGCAAGAGTAGGTCTCCTCATCTGTAAGCGTATACCGCTTACAGAAGTATAACCCATTCTACCAGCCCGCACAAACTCTCACTCCTGTGTCGTACGCCCGAGAAGCGGAGAAGCTACCCCCTTGACACGGCACCGTAAACGGAACTAGAATATCAGAAAATCTTCCGCTTAGGAAAGGGAGGCCGCCATGACGGGGGAAAAGCTGAATATCGCCATCGTCGGACTCGGATTCGGGAGAGAGTTCATTCCCATCTACCAGAACCACCCCAACACCAACATGTACGCGATCTGCCAGCGCACGCGGCAGAAACTGGACGAAGTTGGCGACGAGTTTGGTGTGGCGAAGAGGTTCACCAGTTTCGAAGAGTTGATTCAGGATCCGCAGGTCGACGTGGTCCATATCAACTCTCCGATTCATTTGCACGCGCCGCAGAGCGTCGCCGCCCTGAAGGCGGGCAAGCACGTGGCCTCCACGGTTCCGGCCGCCACCTCCATGGAGGAATGCCGGCAGATCGTGCGCGCCAGCCTGGAATCCGGCAAGCAATACATGATGATGGAGACCGCGATCTACACCCGCGAGTTTCTCTATGGGCGCGAGCTGCGCGACACCGGCAAACTGGGGCGCATCCAGTTCATGCGCGGCTGCCATCAGCAGGAAATGGCAGGCTGGCCGGGTTACTGGGAAGGGCTCCCGCCCATGCATTACGCCACGCACGCCGTCAGTCCGTGCCTCGCCATGGTCAATGGTGAAGCGGAGTATGTAGTCTGCCTCGGGTCGGGGCGGATCGCCGACCGGCTCATCGCGAAATATGGTTCTCCCTTCGCCGTCGAGAGCGCCATTTTCAAGGTGCGCAACCAGCAACTGGCGTTCGAGGTGACGCGCTCGCTGTTTGAGACAGCGCGCCAGCTCAAGGAGGGTTTCGACATTTACGCCGACAAAATCTCGTACGAGTGGACGCAGGTGGAAGGCGAGCAGCCGGTTATTTTCATTGGGGAGACCCCCCAGCGTGTGGATCTGCCCGATTACGCACACCTGCTGCCGGAGCCCATCCGCCGCTTCACCCGGCACGGCGTCTACGACGACGATAACGTCCACCGGTCTTTCATTCAGGGACGCGGGCACGGCGGCTCCCATCCACACCTGGTACACGAGTTCGTTTCCAGTATCGTCGAGGGGCGCCGCTCTTTCCCGGACCTGTACCAGTCTGTGAACTGGACCTGCGCCGGGATCTACGCTCATGAATCGGCGTTGCGAGGCGGCGAAGTCGTCCGCCTTCCGGATTTTCGGGCAACGCTAACCGCAACCGCTGGAGTAATGTCAGGAGTCCACTCATGAAAACACGTTCCTTCCGGCTGCTTCTCCTGTGCGTTTTGTTCGCGACCTGCGCGATGCCGCAGGCCGCTCAGCCGCAACGCAAGAAACTGCTCGTCGTGGGCGCGTCGAATGGCTATCAGCACGATGCCATCACCCACTGTATGGGCACCATCTGGAAACTGGGCATCGATACGAAGCTCTGGGATACCTGGATTCGCACCGATTCGCGCTTCATCACCAAGAAGTCTCTGCCGGACAAAGCCGGCCGGCAGGATCCCAACTTCCTCGAACTGAATCGGAACACGAAGAACCTGAATTTCTTCGATGCGGTGGTGTTCTACACGACCGGTGCCCTGGAACTCGACGACGAACAGAAAGCGGCGCTGCTCTCTTTCATCAAGGATGATGGCAAGGGTTTCATCGCGATACATTCGGCCATTGAAGCCGTCCGGAACTGGCCCGAGTACAACGAGATGGTCGGCGGCACGTTCGACCTGCACCCCTGGAATAAAGAGGTGGGTGTGCTGGTGCTGGATCATTCTTTCCCGGCGACCAAAGACCTGCCCGACCGGTTCACCATCACCGACGAGATCTATCAGGTGAAGAACTATTCTGCCGACAAAGTGCATGAGTTGATGAAGGTCGACATCAGCACGGTGGATCTGAAGGCTCCGCTGGTGCACCGCACCGACAATGACTTTGCCCTGGCCTGGGAGCACAGTTACGGCAAAGGCCGCGTGTTCTATTGCGGGTTCGGACACCTCAACGAGGTTTTCGACCGCCCGGAGATTCAGAAGATGCTGGTCGAAGCCATCAAGTGGGCGACGGGTATCACGCCGTCCCGATCGCACTGAACGTTGTTAATCGCCGCACCTCACGAAAGGAGGTTTCCAATGTCTGTACGCGTGAACCTGATTCTGGGTTTAACCATTCTTACCGTGGCCGCGTGCGCGCAAACACAACGCGGCCAGATTGTCGGCAGGGTTACGGATACCAGCGGCGCCGTCGTGCCGCGAGCCAAGGTCGAAGTAACCAATCCCGCCACCGGCGTCAAAGCGCAAACCGAGACCAACGCCGAGGGTCTTTACACCATTCCGTACCTTCAGTACGGAAGCTATCGCCTGACGATAACCGCGCAGGGCTTCGCCCCCTATACGTTTTCGGGCGTGGAGATCGCAACGGCAACGACAACGACGGTCAATGCGACGCTGGAGTTGGCAGCCGTCACCGACCAGGTCACCGTGCAGGCCAGCGCCATCGTGCTCGAAGCCAACACGTCGACCGTCGGCACGGCGGTCGAAGAAAAGCTGAAGAGCGACGTGCCCAACCTCGTCAGCGGCGGCATGCGGAACGCTTCGAGCTATATCTACTTGTCGCCAGCCGTGAACCCGCGCGGGCAACTGACGCTGGGCGGCGGGCGCACGAATTCCGCCGAGGCACTGCTCGACGGCCAGAGCCTGGACATCCGGTCGCGGTTCATGGGATTCCAGGCCGGTGGCATGCCCTCCGTGGAAGCGATCGGCGAGTACAAAATGCTCACGAATTCGGTGGCGGCCGAATACGGCCGCTCGTCCGGAGCGATGACTACCTTCGCCGCGAAGTCCGGAACCAACAAGTTTCATGGCGTCGCGTATGAGTATCTGCGCAATACTGACCTAAATGCCAGGGCTTGGGCTTCGGCAAAGCGCGACATAAGCAAGCAGAATGAGTTCGGCTTCGCGGGCGGCGGGCCGGTCATTCTGCCCAGGATTTACAATGGCACCAACAAGACCTTCTTCTGGGCAAACATAACCGGCTACAAGCTCCGCAGCGAGGCGTCCTCAAAGGTCCTGACGATGCCCACCGAGGCCATGCGGAAGGGGGACTTTTCGGCTTCGGATATCAACCCCATCTATGATCCCACCGACCTGTACACCAACGCATCCGGGCAGACGCTGCGCAGCCAGTACAGCTACGGCGGGAAGCTCAACGTAATCGATCCTAGTCGGGTGAGCCCGGTGTCCAAGTTCTTCCTGGACCAACTGCCGCTGCCGACTATGGCGGGCTCCTTCAACAACTTCGTGGGGACCAGCCGGAATGCCACCAATAGTTGGGACTTTTCCCTGAAGATGGATCATTATCTGAGCGCCAGAAGCCGCATTTCGGGCTTCTATCAATACACGCATCCCAACACGGCTAGCGGGAACGTCTTAGGGGACTTGTTCGGAGCGAAAGATATCTGGCACGTGCACCGCCCGCGACTAGACTGGACGTACAACATTAAGCCGAATCTGATTAACCAGATGCTCTTCGGCGTCACGCGCTACTTCGACGGTCTGGCGAGCAACAACAACGGCCAGAACCTCGGGCAGAAGGCGGGCATTCGAGGCACTTACGATCCGAACTGCCCGGAGATCTGGTTTCCCCAACCCGACTGGTACATTTGCGGGAATACCACGCTGGGCGGCCACCCCATCGACAGCAAGGGCAATCTCATCACGACCTTTAACGACTCGTTGATGTGGAACTTCGGCAAGCACACGGTCAAGACGGGGATCCAGCTCAACCGCTGGAACGAGAACTTCCGCACCCTGGGCTCAATCTCCCACAACAGCTCGACCGGCGAGTATGCCTTCTATGACTCCGGTACCGCTAATACAACCGGCACCGGCGGGAATCAATGGGCCAGTTTCGTCCTCGGCTATCCCACCGTAGTGACCATGTACGCCCCGGCGGACTTTGGCTTTCGCCAGGCGTATTATGGCCTTTTCGTGCAGGATGACTGGAAGGTCAGCCGAAGACTGACCATCAACGCCGGGCTGCGGTGGGACCTCAATGTTCCGTATAGCGAGGTGCATGGGCTGGTCACCAGCGTGGACTTGAACCAGCCAAACCCCGGAGCGGGCAACCTACCGGGCGCGTTGACGTTCTACGGTTCGGGGTCCGGCCGGAACGGCAACAATCGCCCGGGCGAGATTCACTGGAAGAACTTCGGGCCGCGCCTCGGCCTGGCCTATCAGATCAACAGCAAGACGGTGTTCCGCGCTTTCGCCGGCTTGGTCTACCAGGGGGTCCAGACGTGCAACCTGGAGTGGGCTGACCACACCGGCTTCCAGGGAGGCGGATCGCCGACGGCGAACCCGAATCCGTACGGGCTGTATTATAGCTGGGACACGCCGTATCCCCAAAATGTCCTTGGCACGATTCCGAACTTCGACCCCTCATTCCGCAACGGGCAAGCCACGACTATGCAGAGCGAATCGGGCCTCGGCCTCGCGCCGGTCCTGTATATGTGGAGCGGCGGCTTTCAACGCGAGATCAAGGGCAATATCCTGCTTGATGCCACTTACCTAGCCAACAACGTCAAGCACGGCACCGACAAGATGGGGCTCGATGTGCTGAATCCGAAATACTGGAGCCTCGGGTCGCTGCTCAACCTGCCTCTGAACTCACCGCAAGTGCAGGCCCTCGGTTTTACAGCCCCGTACCCCGGTTTCAACCAGAGCCTTCCGCTTTACCGCGCTCTGATTCCGTATCCCCAGTTCAACGGCCTCACCGACAACGCCAGTTCCTGGACCGCCAGCACGTACAACGCCGCAATTTTCAAAGTCCAGAAACGGTTTTCCGCCGGGCTGACGTTTCTGACTAACTACACGTTGGCGAAATATATCGCGACGACCTTCTCGTCGCCGGGACAATACGGCGCCGCGCCGCGTGACCCGTACAACTTCCGGCTGAGCAAGGCGCTCTACCGATACGACATGCCCCAGCGGTTAGTGCTGAGCTATTCCTACGAGCTGCCTTTCGGGCCAGGCAAGCGATTCGGCAGCGGTAGTGGCCGGGTGGGGAAGCAACTGCTCAGCGGCTGGATCATTTCCGGCATCCACCAGTACCAGGCAGGCACTCCGCTGCAATCGAGCGGTGCGTTGGCCACGAGCATTCCCACCGTCTCCTCGATGTCCGACCGCGTGGCGGGCGTGCCGCTGCGTAGCAACATAGCCTGCTCCGAAATGCAGTTCGGCAACCCCGCCAGGAACTACCTGCTCAACGCGGGCAATCCGACCCAAGCCACCCGGACTGGACGCCCGCTGGCATACCAATCCGAGGGGGCCTACGGCTTCGGCAACGCGGCGTTGGTGGATCCGCAGGCGCGCCAGTGCTGGACGCTGAACGAGGACATCAGCGCTACCAAGACCTTCTACGTGCGCGAGAGGCTGCAGATCCGCTTCGGCTTGGAGGGGTTCAACCTCCTGAACCGGCACACCTGGGCGACCTCCGACTCCCAGGCAATTACCGGCGCGAATTACGGCGAAATCACGCCGCTGCAATTTAACGGTCCGCGGCAGATGCAAGTGAAGCTACGGGTTGAGTTCTGAACCCGCGTTGCCAGGGAGGAGATATGGAGAGCAGAAGACGCTTTCTCCGGCAGGTCACGGGAGCCGCCGCACTGGCCGCGA
>Ga0187866_1003891_pt1 | contig 10850 bp, 10 predicted proteins | sample June2016WEW_11_1_3_FD_133013 | JGI IMG/M metagenome (GOLD analysis project Ga0187866, IMG submission 133013) | Peatland microbial communities from SPRUCE experiment site at the Marcell Experimental Forest, Minnesota, USA - June2016WEW_11_150 | ecosystem: Environmental > Terrestrial > Soil >... | reverse complement strand
GCGGCCCCTTCCAGCGTACGACGGCGACTATCGGCGTGCCAGTGCTCCGTCAAAATCGCCCGAACGCAGGCCGTGATCGTGTCACAGCGTCCCCGCAATCCCCGTGTGAGAGAAGCGGGCTAGCGAAGGTCCAGGAGAGCGCCGAACACCCACGCTTGCCCGTGCAGGTTTCGCCGCGTAATCCCAAGTGCCTGCCCTTTGCGAATCATCTGTGCCGCCTCAATCCCCTGAATCACCGCCCACGCTGTTTCCATCGTCGGCGGTCCTTGCATCGCTCGCAGGCGCCGTTTGACGCAGCGATGATCGGATTCGAGCCGGTTATTGCAGTAGCGTCCCGTGCGCTGCCGACAGGTGTGGCGTAACTGACCCTCTCCCTGCAACTCTCGAATAGCCGCTGGATAGCTTCGCAGGCCATCTCTGGCGAACACGTGTCCGGCCGCCGCTGTCAACGGCGCGGAACAGGAACATCCACCGGCCGGCGATGCGCACGAACGTTTCGTCCATGTGCCAGGTTGAGGATTTCCGCTTTACTTCGCGCCCGAGCCGACGGTACACCTCGGGGCCATGCGACTGCCTCCAGCGCCAGATGGTTGTGTGATCCACCGACAAGCCTCGCTCGGCCATGAGTTCCTCGATATCACGAAGACTGAGCGAGAATCGGCGATACCACCCGACGCAGGTTACGATCACAGTGGGTTCGAACTGGCGGTTCCGGAAGAGCGGTGGCCGGCAAGAGCTCACAGCGCCACCCTACCAGATTTGCAGATGCAACACTGCCGGGTCACCGGCCATGAGCACATTGGGGTTCTTGCGGCGCTCCTTGAGCTGGGCGTTTCGCTCGTGGTTCCAGAGGGTCTCCCAGAAGAAGCCGTACTGGTCGGCGATGGAGCTCATACAATCGCCCTGCTTCACAACATGCACCGGCATAAACGTTGCCCCTCCGAGTGCGCTAGCTGACGCGTTCCCAGGCGTCGCGATCGATGTCCGGGAACGATATCATGCAAGTCCCAGGATCGATATTGTTCAGACGAACCCGCCCGCTGGAATCCAGATTCCCTTCCTCGACTGAGCCGCTGGGAGTCTTGATGAGGTAGTGCTTGCCACCGACGGGATTGCCCTCCATGTCAACCAGGTGGACCTCGACCCAGGTCTTGGCGGTCTGGCGCGGCGGGGGCGCGGGAGCGCGCGCCTGAGCCGGAGCGAGCAAAGCATCGACGGCGGCAGCGCCGATCCCCATAGGAGGTATGCGGATGAGCAGCAGCTCCCCGCGCTTGAAGGCGTCTCGCAGGCGGGGCTGGACGGTCTGCTGAACTATTGAGTCGACGGGGTTGTGTCCCAGGTACGGCACGCGCAACGCGTAGTAGATCTCGAGAAGCTCGCGGCGGCCATCCCGATTGGCCGCCCAGCGATCCAGGATGGGATACGCGACCGCCGGGTCGAGTGGCTCCTCGCAGGCGCGCTGGTCGGGCTCGCGAACGATGTAGAGGTCCGGGTCGCCGCCCGGAATCCTCCAAATAGTACGCCAGGAATCGGGCTTCCCCTGGCATGGGCAGGGAGCCATTTTCCTCTTCATGAGATTACCGCCGATTTTAGGACATCTGGACGGCCAAGTCCAGCGGGTCTATGGTTTCGGATCAAGCGCCCCGATTCACCAGAGCCGCGCGCAGCTTCTGAGCCACGAACAGAGCCGCCCAACTGCCCGCGCACACCATCAGCACAATCCGCCACGCCGCCCAATTGAGGGCCGAGGTCTCATAGAACTTGTTCAGGAATCTGAGCAGCCAGTTGGAGGCGGGCAGGGTGACCACCGGCACGAAAAGCAGCAGCAGGAAGCCGCCGAAAAGGGCGTAGGCGCCCCGGTTCTTGTGGCGCGAAACGATCAGCAGGAAGTTGGCCACCGAAGTCACCACCATCACCGCCAGCATCACCATGCTCGGAATGGGTTTCTCGCCCAGCGCGCGGCTCTGGGCGAGGGAGAAGCCGATCTGTCCGAAGGAGACCATGATCAGGGCCGAAACTGCAACGAAGGTGAGCAGATTCAGGACCAGGCGTTTCTGCCGCTCCGTGCTGGCATTGGTGAAGGCGATCAGTATCGCCGGCATCCCTATGGCGATGGTGTTGAACAGCCCCAGCCGCCGTGGCGTCAAGGGGAACTCCCACAGCAGCAACGCCGAGGCCAGGCTCAGGTAGATCACCATGAAGTTCTTGGTCAGGAACAGCCTGGCGACGGTTCCGACGGTGTTGATGATCTTCTTGCCTTCCTCGAAGACCGCTGGCAGCAAGGTGAACCGGTTCATCCGCAGGATGATGTCCGCCACCTCCTTGCTGATGGCGGCGCCCTCGTCCATGGCGATGCCTAGATCGGCCTCTTTAATAGCCGGAACATCGTTGACGCCGTCCCCGATCATCGCCGTATGAATCTTGCGGGCACGGAGCGCCTTGACGATCTTCACCTTCTGCTCGGGCCTCAGCCTGGCAAAGACCACGCTATTCTCGACGGCCGCCTCGAACCGCTCCCCCTCGAGGGCGTCGAGTTCCGCGCCGGTAACTACGTCGGCCGGATCGACGGTCCATCCGATGTCGCGACAGGTCGCCAGGATCGAGGGGGCGGAATCTCCGGAGAGGATCTTGAAGGTAATTCCGTCCCGGGCGAACTGCAGAATCACCTCGCGCGCATCCGGACGAACCAGATCGCTGATCGACACGATGCAGAGTGGCCGAACACGGAAAGATCCCAGGCTGTCCGGGCGCGGCTCGATCTTGTCGCGATCGATCACCTCGCCGAACAACAGGTTTCGGTACACCTCCAGGCCCTCGGCCGCGACCACATCCGGGGACACAGCGGCGCCGCTGGCGTGGCATTGCTCCACCAGCAATTCGAAGGCGCCGAGCACGTAAGTGGTTTCCTGGCCGTCCCGCGCCACCGTCAACGTGCTCATTTTTCTCTGAGAGCTGAAAGGAAACTCGCTTACCCGCGCGGCTTCGCCGTCTCCCGGGAATGCCTCCAGGGCGCGGATGGTGGCGTTCTTCTCCGAGGAAAGACGCGCATAGGCGCCGAGCAGCCCTTCCGCCGCCTCGGCCGTGAGACCAGGCGCGAGGAGAGTGACCTTGCGAACGGACATCTTGTTCTGCGTGAGGGTCCCGGTCTTGTCCATGCAGATCACCCGGACGCCGGCGAACGACTCGATGGCGTTGAAGGTCTGTACCACCGCCCCGACCCGGCTGATGCGGTAGATGCCGATGGCGAAGATCACCGAGGAGGTCAGCACCAGACCCTGCGGGACCAGCCCGATCATGACGGTGGCCAGCTTCCGGACGAAATCCACGTCGAGCTGGTGACGGAGAATGCCCAGCGAGCCTTGCAGGATGACCAGGCACACCGCGACGCCGAACAGCAGCTCCACGATGCGGTTGATCTGCTTCTGCAGAGGGCTGACCTCCGTTTTCAAACGCTGGGCCATGCGTGTGATCCCCGAGGCATAACTGGTGTCGCTCAGGCGTTCGACCACATAACAGCCGTTCCCCGACAGACAGAAACTGCCCGACAGTACCGTGTCGCCCTCTTTCTTCTCGATGGGCTCGGATTCGCCCGTTAGAAGAGACTCGTCCATCTCCATGCGGTTGGACTCCAGGACGGACCCATCGACCACCGCCTGATCCCCGCGCTTGACGACGATGACGTCACCCAGCACAATCTGGCCGTGCGGGATCCGGACGGGTTCCCCGTCTCGCAGCGCCGTGACTTCCCGCACGATCAGCATGTTGACCTTGTCCATGGCCCGCTTGGCACGGATCTCCTGCGCCGTGGCAAGGATGGTGTTGCAGAAGGCCACCGTGAAGACGCCGACACAATCCCACAGGAGCCGCTGGTCCCTGGTTCCAAGGTAGAAGGAGAGAAGGAACAGGACGATGCACCCGATGATGATATTGAAGACGCAGAAAAGGTTGCCGATGACGATCGCGCGGAGACTCCTGGTCCCGGGCTCGGGTGGTCTGTTGTACTGGCCAGCCGCGACTCTTGCGGCAACTTCGGTAGAGGTCAAACCGGTTATGGAAGGCACCGCTGTGTCACTATCGGGTTTGGACTTGCCAGCAGACCGGGACTGCGACTGAGGTTCGCCGGCAGATCAACAATATACACCTTGGGGCAAAACGACGGGGGAACCGCTGCGAGACCAGAGAGTCGAACCAGCGAGGGAGGGCTACGCCAGAGAACCACCATCCCACTGGTGCTGCGGATCCGGGATGAAGGTCAACTGGTCATGGGGACGCATGGCAACGAGCCACCCTCCGGGGATTTTCGCGCGATAGATCGAGAAAGTGGCGGAATTGCAGCTAATGCGGTTCACAAGCAGTTCGAAGGTCAGCGGCCGCCTTTCGGCCATCGGGTCGATTGGCCTGCGCCAGCCATTCACGTTCCGTCTTTCTTCCAAGAGTTCCAACATCGCCTCGTCTCCCCTTTTCTCTGCCTGCGCCTCGCATCTGGAACCCGTTGGAACGGGCTCCAGAGACTCTAGTAAGTCCCAAATCCGCCGGCTTGTCAACGCACAGCGGTACCGGTGTAGTCACGGTACACTACCCCCCTCAAACGACAGCCTCAATCCCTTGGTACCCGACGAGGCAGTACTGTAGGTACGAAAAGAGGACGTGGGCTGAACTCGCGATCGGCGGGCCAGATTTCTGGCGCGCCCGGAGGGACTCGAACCCCCGGCCTACTGGTTCGAAGCCAGTCGCTCTATCCACCTGAGCTACGGGCGCGTGCGGATACTATTATACAGGGGGCGCGGGACTCGGGGGTCTCGGGGGAAGGCGCGTCAGGCCGCGCGTTTGTGCAGGCCTTCGAGGTACTGGGCGGCGGCGCGAATCCGTTTTTCGACGCGGTCGGCGGGAATGTCCAGACTCACGGCTAGCTGTTGTACCGTCTCGCCCCTCAGGAAGCGGCGGTAGATCGCAATGGCGAATGGCTCGAACATCTTCTCACCCTCCTGCTCCACCCCTGATGGGATGCACGCAGCGTGCCAAAGGACTCCCGCCGCGTAACTTGTTGAAAAGCAAGATCTGCCCCGGGATGCCAGGAATGGTGTGTGCCAGAGAATCGACCATTCTGACCCGAGCGGCGCCAATTTTCGGACCAGGGATGACGTAGGATTGAAGGAACGGATGTCGACCGGCCAATCGAACCAGGAAACAGAGATCAAGCTGCGGCTGGGCGGGGCGGCCGAGGGACGGCGCCTGCTGAAACGAGCCGGGTTCCGGGTGGTCAGGCGCAGGGTGTTCGAGGACAACACGCTGTTCGACACCGAAGACCGGAAGCTGCAACGGGCGGGGCTGGCGCTGCGGGTGCGACAATGCGGGCGGCGGGTGCTGCTGACGTTTAAGGGGCGGGTGCAAGAGGGCAAGCACAAATCGCGCGAGGAACTGGAACTGGAGATCTCCGAAGCGGCGACGTTCACCCGGATTCTCTCGCGGCTCGGTCTCGAACCCGGTTTCCGATACCAGAAATACCGCACCGAATACGCGCGACGCGGAGACGACGGCCTGGCGACGCTCGACGAAACGCCCATCGGGTGCTTCCTGGAACTCGAAGGGGAGCCGAAGTGGATCGATCGAACGGCGGCCGAGCTGGGTTTCGGACCAACCGACTACATCACGGCCAGCTATGCGAGCCTCTACTGGCAGCACCGGGAGCAGAATCCGCAGACTCCGCAAGACATGGTCTTTTCGATCACATCCCGAACCAGTAAGCCACGGTCTTGAGCCATTCGAGGAGGAACTCCTTCCGCCCCTCGCGGCTGTGCCACCAGCCGCCGGGGCTGAAATCGGGATCGAAAGCGGCGACGACGCGGAAACTGCCGGGCGACGCCAGGCGGCGATAGACGCGTGCGGCGCGGCGGGTGTGGAAGTTGCTGGTGACCAGCAGGAACCGGCGGACGTGGCGGCGCTCAAGTTCGGCCACAATAATGCGCGCTTCCTCGAAGGTGGAGCGCGCCGAGAGCGGCAAAGGAATGAACCAATCCTGGGGGTAGCCGTGCTGGACGGCGAAGGGAATGGCCAGGTCGGATTCGAACCGGCCATAGCAACACTCCGGACCACTCACCAGGACCTTGGGCGCATAGCCTTGCTTGACCAGCTCCCCGCCCTTCAGAATGCGGTGGCCGGTGTCATCGCCTGCCAGCACCACCACCATTTCGGCCTGGAAGGGCTCCTGGGACTCGACCAGCAACCCGCCCAGCGCCGCAAGCCAGAGGGAGCGCGTCACGAAGAGGGTGACTGCCAGAACGGCCACGGCGGCAAGCCAGCGAAGGATGCGGGATCGGAGCAGCGTCACGAACTATTGTTCGTCCGTAGAATTGTCGGGGTCAAGATGGCGCACAGTCTTGAGGCGCTGGTACAGACGCTCGACTTCGGCCTCATCCTCCGGGCGCAGGAGGCGATACTGGGGCGCGGGAAGCGTCCGGGCCTCGGAGGAACCGCGGACGGGCTCGCCCCAAAACTGGCGGTAGGGGATCCCATCGATCAGCGCCTCGCGGGCGGAGCGCCGCAAGTGGCGCAACAGGCTGTTCGCCGAATCGGGATCTCCAGGGTAGACCAGCAGAACGTGGCGGTTGTCGAACAGCGTGATATGGACGATCAGCGGCGATAGCCAGCCGGTACGATCCAGGCGCCGAATCTCCGCCCAGGGGATATGCCGCCGGCCGATGGCGATGTGGGTCTCGCAGATCTCTATGGGGGGGCGGAATGCCAAATACAAGAGAGCTCCCGCAGTGGCCAGGAACAGGACGGCAGCCACGTAAGCTGGCGCCCACCGGACGAAGCCGTACCAGGCGGAGAACGCCCCGAGTGCGAGCGCAACCACGCCCGCCTCCAAATAATGGCGAGAAGGTACGTACCGAGTCACCTTGCGGCCTCCCCTCTTTCTAAGCCTACGCCTCGATCGCCGCGCCGTCAATTTGCGCGGCGGGGATGCCGGAGCATGTGCAGAGCGCGCCAGAGGTAGTGGAGCCCGCTCCAGGCCGTGGCGACCGCGGCGGCCGCGAGCAGGGGACCGGGCGGGAGCCGGAGGGCGGGGAAGGCGCGGCCGAGGACCACCAGGACGCCCACCAGAGTCTGGACCGCCGTGCTGAGCTTGCCCCAGACGCTGGGCGGGAAATCGCGGTGGCGGGTGAACAGGAGCGCCGCGCCGACCAGGGCGAGGATCAAGAAGTCGCGGCCGAAGATGAGCGCTACGAGCCACCCCGGAACCAGTCCGGCGATGCCGGCGGCGAGATAGGTGGCGCTCAGCATCGCTTTGTCCGCGATCGGGTCCAGGTACGTGCCCAGGCGCGTGGTGCAGCCGAACCGGCGGGCCAGAGGTCCGTCCAGGATATCGGTCACGGCGGCGATGAAGAAGAGAGCGAGGGCGGCGCGGTACTCTCCGGCGAGCACGGCATGCACGGAAAACGGGGTCAGCGCCAGGCGCGACAGGGAGAGAGCATTGGGGATGTTCAGCCAGCGCACGAACGATCAGGATACCAAGGCGTGCGTGACCCGGCTGGCAAGCTGGTCGAAACTGAGGATCTCGTACAGGGACGGGTCGCTCATGATGCGGCTGACCAGGGCGGTGTGCATGGCGTGGCCAGCGCGCTCCGCGACCACGTGTCCCAGCAGCGGCCTGCCGATCAGTGCCAGATCCCCGATGAGGTCGAGCGCCTTGTGCCGGCAACACTCGTCGGGGAACCGCAGTCCTTCCGGGTTCATGACGCCATTGCCGTTGAAGCAGACCGCGTTCTCGAGAGAGGCGCCGCGGATGAGGCCCATGTCGCGCATCTGATCCAGTTCATTGGCGAAACCGAACGTGCGAGCGGGCGCGACGTCGGCGGCGTAGTGGTCCGGGGTGACATCCATCTCCAGCAACTGCCGCCCCACCAGCGGATGGTTGTAGAAGACCTCGCAGGTAAGCTGGAAGCCCTCGGCCGGCAGAATCGAGATGCGCTTGCCGCGGTCCTCGACACTCACCGGTCGCCGAATGCGCAAGTACCGCCGGAACCGCCGGTAGGTCTTCAGGCCCACGCTCTTCAGCAGTTGGACGTAAGGCAGGCCACTGCCATCCAGAATGGGGACCTCCAGGTTATCGATCTCCACATAGGCATTGTCCACACCCATGCTATAGAAAACGCTGAGCAAGTGCTCGGTGGTAGAGATCAGGACGCCTTGCCGCATCAAGCTGGTCGCGTAACTCACGCGCGCCACGTGGCGCCAACTGGCGGGGACCTGGAACCGCTCCAGGTCGGTCCGCACGAAGACGATGCCAGTAGAGGGCGGGGCGGGAAGAACTCGGATTCTGACCGGGACTCCACTATGAAGACCGACTCCGGCGGCTTCGATCGGGCGCTGCAACGTAGTTTCAAAGCGTAAGGAACTGCTCTCCTCGAGAAGGGTCATGTGAGGCAGCGGAATGCCTTAGCGTAGCAATTCGCAGCCCCAACTGTAACTTATTGAAAACGTGTAGCAGAGAGAGATTAGGTGTGTCCAATACGCCACACTTTGTCGGGTGGAGTGTGGCAAAGAGGCCTGTGGCATGTGGCTTGTGGCCTGTAGATCCACTGAGGCGCGCCACCTAGCCCGCCAGTTCAGGTGGCCGCGAGGCGGAGGGCGCCGCGGCTCAGATCCACAGGCCACAAGCCACATGCCACAGGCCTAAGGGCTAGAATGAGGTTTTATGCCCCGCCCGCGGATCTTCCTGATCGACACCTTCGGGTTCATCTTCCGCGCGTATCACGCCCGGGCTCGCACGTCCGCGCCCCCCATGCGCACCTCGACCGGACAGCCGACCGAGGCGGTCTTTATCTTCACCAACATGCTCCGGAAGCTGACTGCGGCGCACCAGCCCGAGCATATCGCGGCGGTGTTCGAAAGCGCCGTGCCCACGTTTCGCGAGCAGGAGTTCGCCGAGTACAAGGCCAATCGCGCCGAGACGCCCCCCGAGTTGATCCAGCAGATCGGAAGCATCCGGCGGTTGCTGGAAGCTATGCGGGTTCCGGTGCTCGAGTACGCGGGCTTCGAGGCTGACGACGTGATCGGCGCTATCGCCCGGCGGGCCGAAGCAGCGGGCATGGACGTGGTGATCGTCTCCAGCGACAAGGACCTGCTGCAACTGGTGGACGAGCGCGTCGCCGTGTACAACCCGGCTCAGGAAGACCTGTGGTACGACCGGGCCAAGGTCGCGGAGAAGATGGGGGTGGCCCCGGGGCAGGTGGCGGATCTTCTGGCGCTGAAGGGCGATGCCGTCGACAACATCCCCGGCGCGCCCGGGATCGGCGACAAGGGGGCGCGGGACCTGATCTTGCGATTCGGCACGGTGGAGGCGGCTCTGGATCGCGCCGCGGAACTGGGGGACAAGGGATACGACAAGCGCTACCGGGAGAGCTTGCAGCAGAACCGCGAGCAGATTCTCATGAGCAAGCGCCTGGCGACGATCAACACCACGGTCCCGATCGAGTTCAGCCTGGATGCCGTGCGGACCCAGGCGCCGGATACCGCCGCCCTCAAGCAGATCTACAAGGAGATGGAGTTCTTCAGCCTGCTGAAGGAGCTGGGGCCGGAGGAGGACGCCCGCGCCCGCGACTACCGAACGCTCGATTCGACGGAAGCGCTGGACGCATATCTCGCTTCGATTCCGGCCGGGGCGCCGTTAGCAGTGGCCATCGGAGCGGGCGCCCCGGATTTGTTTGCCGCCGAGGAGACGCCGGCCATCGGGCTGGCCTGGCAGTCCGCGCAGGCCCGCGCGGTTCCGGGCGCGCTCATGGAGCGGCTGCGCGGCTGGATGGAGGAGCCGACGCGCGCCAAGATCGCGCACGATTCCAAGCAGGTGTACCTGGCGCTCGACCGGTGGGGCATCCAGCCGAGCGGCTTCCGCGACGACGTGATGCTCTACGCGTTCCTGCTCCACGCCGACCCGGCGGGCTGCTCGCTCGAAATACTGGCGCGGCGGTACCTGGACCGGCGGCTGGAATCCACGGTCGAGCACCAGGCCGATTGCGCGCTGGAACTGGGTCGGGTGCTGGGGCGGCAGGTGGACGAGCGCGGCTTCCGCAAGATCTACGAGACGATCGATCTGCCGCTCGCGCCGGTGCTGGCGCGCATGGAGCGGGCCGGGATCCGCGTCAATCCAGCCGAGTTGCGCCGCCTCTCAGGGTCGATGGAGACCGAGATCCAGCGCCTCACGGCGGAGATCTATACTCTCGCCGGCAAAACGTTCAACATCAACTCGCCGCAACAACTCGGCAAGATCCTGTTCGAGGACCTGAAGCTGCCCGCCCCGGTCAAGTACGGTAAGGGGAAGACCATCTCCACGGCGGCGGACGTGCTCGAGGATTTTGGCCGCCGACCACGAGATCGTCCGCAAAGTGCTCGAGTACCGCCAGCTCGCGAAACTCAAGGGCACTTACGTGGACGCGCTGCCGGCGCTGATCGATCCGCGCACCGGCCGCCTGCACACCAGCTTCAACCAGGCCGGCGCCGCCACCGGCCGGCTGTCGTCCTCGAACCCGAACTTGCAGAACATCCCAGTCCGCACCGAACTGGGGCGCCAGATCCGCGCGGCATTCATCCCCCGGGACGGGTGGAAGCTGGTGGTGGCCGATTACTCGCAGATCGAGCTGCGCCTGCTGGCGCACTTCTCGAAGTGCCCGGTGCTGGTGGAGGCGTTCCGCCACGGAGAGGACATTCACACGCGCACGGCGGCGGAGGTGTTCGGCGTGCCGCCGCTGATGGTGACCCCCGAGCTGCGCCGGCGCGCCAAGGCGGTGAATTTCGGCATCGTTTACGGGCTGAGCGCATTCGGGCTGGCGGCGCAGCTCGGCATCCCGCGC
>Ga0187866_1003890_pt1 | contig 10850 bp, 8 predicted proteins | sample June2016WEW_11_1_3_FD_133013 | JGI IMG/M metagenome (GOLD analysis project Ga0187866, IMG submission 133013) | Peatland microbial communities from SPRUCE experiment site at the Marcell Experimental Forest, Minnesota, USA - June2016WEW_11_150 | ecosystem: Environmental > Terrestrial > Soil >... | reverse complement strand
GGTCAGCTCGTCCAGCGGAATCTCCTTTTCGAGATGGGAGAGCTTCGCCACCAGAGGCTGGCGGCGGAAGATCTTGTCGTCGTCTGGAAGGAAATTCGCATGCCCATATCCGTACACTGCGGCGGCATAGGGCTTGAGCAACGGGGCATCCAGGCCGTAGAACGTGGTCACATTCAGCCAGTCCCCCTTGATGTTCATGATGCTCCCAATGCGTGAGGTCAGGACGTCCTCACGGCCGAAAAACTCGGCATCGGATTCAGGAACGTTCGGTCCGGGCGAGAGAACTGTCTCGAGGAAAACCCGACTGTTTTCTTTGATGCTGGAAACAAGCAGTGCATCGTCCTCGGGCACCTCCGAGGGCTCGGAGAAGAACACGTCGACAAAAAGAGCCCGCTCGCGATCTCCCTGGTTCTTGATTCGCGAGTACGCATTCATCAGGTCCGCGTGCCGGTAGCGCGGGAAGGGCCACCTGCCGAACCTGTCCAGGGACTTGTTGTCGATGCCCACGATGAGTATATCCGGGGAGATACGTGGATTACTTTGTACCTGCGACACTCCTTCCTGGATGCGGGTTTCCGAGGAAGTGATCCTGTACCTGAAGTTGAAGTCGAGCATCTTCTGCTCGAGGCTTTTTACCAGTGTGGTGCCTGAGCTGAAGGCATAGAGCAGGAGGAAAACCAGCACGCCGATGACAAGGCCGAAATACCTGGTCTCCAGGAACTTGGACGCGGCCTTCTTCTCTGCCATGCGCGCACCTCCTGATGGCGGCGATCCGCCTCCGTCCTGGCGGCTTGCCACCGCGGACCTGGCGGCGAAGCCGCCCTACTTGATCTTCCCCTGCACCTTCAACTCGACCAGCCGGTTCTTGGCCAGCCGCGTCCACATGCTCTGGGCGTAGAGCCCGTCCATGGACTGGTAGGCTTTCTGTGCGTTCGTCCAGTCGCTCTTCGCCTCGTAGAGACGTCCGGAATCGAAAAGTGCGCGCGGCGCCACGGCTGAGTCTTTATAGGAGCCTGAGGCTTGTACGTACAGTTTCAAGGCGTTGTCCGTGTCACCCTTCTCCTCGTAGCAGACCGCCGCGCCGAATAGGCTGATAGGAGCAAGATAACTCTTCGGAAAACGAGCGGCGAGCGTCTCGTAGTCCTTGAGCGCGGAGTCCCACGACTTCTTCTCGTAGGAGGCGTCAGCGCGCAGGAGAAGGCCCCTTTGCCCGCCGTACTGGCGGGGGTAGCGGCTGATCAGGTTTCCAAGCTGATCGAAGAGATCCTTTTCCAGCGCCGCCTTCTTCGCGGCATCCGATTCCGATTGCCACGCGTCGAACTGCGTTTGCGCGTGCTCCGCCAGGAGGGTCGAATCAGCGATGAGCTTCTTCGATACCTCGTTGTAGACGACATACCCGAGGAGAAATGCCGCCGCCGCGATGAGAATCACCAGGAGCGCGATGCGGAACCGGCTCACCGCGTGCGCCAGGAAGTTGCTGATCCTGCGCCTGAGCGGTTCCGGTGGACCTTGTTGAGCCTGCCCTGTGTGCTGCTGAACTGCCTGCATTCGCTCTATACCCCTCTTTCCTTCATGATCCCGAGTTCCTTCACGAGCTTGGACAGGTAGCTTCTCTGGATCGCCAGGGCCTTCGCTGTCCTCGTCTGGTGCCACCCGTTGGCTTCCAGTGCCTTCGTGATAAAGTGTTTCTTGAAGATGTTCAATGCCTCCCGCAGGGTTCTCTCTGAATAATTCCCGTCGCCCTCTGCGGGACCCGAGGCGAGAGTCAGGGCTTCCGGTCGAATTTTGTCGTCCCGGGCAAAGACCACTGCCCGTTCCACGGCGTTTTCCAGCTCCCGGACGTTCCCGGGCCAGCCGTAGGAGAGGAGCAGCTCCATGGCCTCGTCGGTGATCTCCGTGACTTGCTTCTTGGTTTCCCGGGAGTGCTTTCGGAGGAAGAACTCCGCCAGCGGAGGGATGTCCTCACGCCTCTCGCGGAGCGGCGGAATATGGATCGGGAGCACGTTCAGGCGGTAGAAGAGGTCTGAGCGGAAGAGGCCCGCGCTGACCTGCTGCTCCAGTGTGCGATTGGTCGCAGCGATGATGCGGACGTTCACGCTGATGGATTCGCTCGCTCCTACCCTCTCGAATGTCCTGTTTTGCAGCACGCGGAGGAGCTTCGCCTGCAGCGGCAGCGGCATGTCGGCAATTTCGTCCAGGAATAGTGTTCCGCCGTCAGCCAGCTCGAATCTGCCGCGCCTGTCCGAGACGGCGTCCGTGAAAGCCCCTTTCACGTGGCCGAAAAGCTCGCTTTCAAGAAGGGCCTCGGGGATCGCGGCGCAGTTCACCCGGATGAAAGGCCCCGCCCTGCGCGGGCTTGCGAGGTGGATCTGCTCGGCAAAGAGCTCCTTCCCGACGCCGCTCTCTCCCAGGAGGAGCACCGAAGAATCAGTCTCCGCGGCCTTTCGGGCGATCTCGAGCCTGTCCTTGATGATCCTGCTCTCACCGATAAAAGTGTGCCAGCCTTCCTCTGCCTGGACCTTATCTTGTAGAACGCTCAGCTCGTTCCTCACCTTCTGGAATGAGCGGGCGTTCTGCACCGCGATCGCCGCCTGCGTGGAGAACATTTCCAGCCATTGCAGGTCTTCCTCTGTGAACTTCTTCCCGCCGCGCTTGTTGAGGATCTCGATCACGCCAACGAGCCTGCCCTTGACCAGCATTGGCACCGCCAGGATCGAGCTGGTCGGAAAGCCGATCTTGCGGGCGATGTCGGGGAAGAAACGCGCGTCGTTCTGCACGTCGTTGACGATCAGGGAGGTGTTCTTCTCCGCTACCCAGCCGGCGATGCCTTCTCCCATGTTCACCGAGTACTGCTTCGCGCTGGGGCCTTTCGGGCCGAGGGCGATCTCGAAATACAGCTTGTTGTTCTCCGGGTTGACGAGCATGAGAGATGAAGCTTCACCCTCGGTGAGCTCCGTGGCGGACTCGAGGATCCGTGTGAGAAGCTCCTTGACGTCGTCGTAGGTGGCGTTGATCCGCGTATAGATATCGAACAGTACTTCGAGCTTTTCGCGATCAGCGGCGAATCTCACCATCCCACGGTTCGCTCCGCGCGGGCCCTGCTGCGCCGTGAGCCTGCGGCGGGCGCCGCCTGCCCTCGGCCGCGGGCTAGCCCTTGATCTTGTCCTTCAGCATGTCGCCGAGGGAAACCGTGTCTTGCTTGGACTCGTCGTGGATGTACTTGTCCATCTCCTCGCGCTGGACACGCTTCACGTAGTCCTTCAGGGACAGGGAGAGTTTCTGCTTGGAAGGGCTGCACTCCGTGACGACCGCCTGCACCGTGTCGCCCACCTTGTACTTCGCCATGGCGGCTTCCAGCGGCTCCACCCTGTCGTCCGCGATGTTCAGCTTGTGCACGAGGCCTTCGATGCCGCCCTGCACCTTCACGAAAAAGCCGAAATCGGTGATGTTCGTGATCTCGCCGGAGATGATGCTGCCGCGCGGATATGCACGCGCGATCGACTCCCATGGGTCTTCCGAGAGCTGCTTCACCCCGAGCTGGACCTTGCCGCGCTCCTTGTCGATCCCGACGACCATGACCTCGACCTCCTCGTCCACCTTGGCGAAGGAGGAAGCGTTCCTGACCTTCTTGGTCCAGGACATGTCGTCCACGTGCATGACGCCGTCGATGCCTTCTTCGATCTCGAAGAACAGGGCGTAGGGGCTGGCCCGCAGAACTTTGCGCGTCATGCGCATCCCCACCGGGTAGCGCTGGTCGATGTCGTCCCAGGGATTCGGAAGGACCTGCTTCAGGCCCAGAGAGAGCTTTCCCTGCTGGATGTCATAGTTGAGGATCTTCGTTTCGACGACGTCCCCGACCTTCAACACCTCCCGCGGGTGCTTCACCTTCCGCACCCAGGAGAGCTCGGAGATGTGCGCGAGGCCCTCGATCCCTTCCTCGATCTCGATGAAGGCGCCGAAATCGGCGAGCTTCGTGACCTTGCCCTTCACCACGTCGCCGATGTGGTACTTCTCCTCGAAGTGGTTCCAGGGATCCTCGGAGAAATGCTTGAGGCTGAGGTTGATCCTTCCCTCCTGGGGCTCCAGGCGGATGACCTTGAGCTGGATCGATTCACCGAGCTTCACGAAGTCCTTGGGCCGCGTCACGTGGCCCCAGCTCATGTCGTTGATGTGCAGGAGGCCGTCGAATCCCCCGAGGTCGACGAAGGCGCCGAAGGAGGTGAAGCTCTTCACCACGCCTTCCACGGTGTCCCCGATCTTGACCTGCCCGAAGAACTCTTCGCGGCGCTTCTTGATGTCCTCTTCCATCCAGTCGCGGCGGGAGACGACGATATTCGTCTTGCCCTTCGCGTACAGGCGGTCGATGTAGAACGGAGACTGCACGCCGACGTAGTCGGAGTTCTCGCTGGGCCTCTTCACGTCCACCTTCGACATGGGGAGGAAGGCGCGAATATCGTTGCCGAGGTCCACCTCGTAGCCGCCCTTGATCTTATGGGCGATGGTGCCCTGCACCGGCTTGTGCTCGTCGAAGGCGATGCGGAGATCCTTCCAGAAGATCTTCTCGTCGGCCTTCCGCTTGGAAACGATGACCTGGCCTTCCCGGCCTTCCTTCCGCACGAGGATGACGTAGACTGTCTCGCCCATCTGGGGCTTCGTGTCGAACTCATTGCTCGGGATCTTGCCCTCCGACTTGTAACCCACGTCCACGTAGACGTAGTCATCGTCGACCTCGATGACCCTGCCGGGTATCATCTGGCCTTCTTCGATGGGCTGGAGGGACTGCACGTACTGCTCCTGGAGCTGGTTCTCAGCTTCCGGGGCGAGTTTCTTCTTGTCGTCTGTGCTCATAGTCAGCGTATATCTCCCGGATTATTTCTGCTCACGAGAATTGCTTCGTCAACTCTCTCACAAACTTGCTGGATGGTCAAGAGCGAGGTATCAATGTGGAGGGCATCCGGCGCGGCCACGAGGCGCCCGGTGGGCTTGTTCCTGTCAACCGTGTCCCGCGCACCGATCGCCGCTCGAGTTTCGTCGAGTGAGAGTCTGCTCACCCCCTGCTCATGCCGGCGTGAAGCACGGGTTGCGATATCCGCATCGAGGAAGATCTTCACCCGGGCGTCGGGGAAGACCACGGTCCCGATGTCACGTCCCTCGACAACGGCGTCACGGCGGGCGGCGATCTCGCGAAGCCGGGCGTTCACGATGTCTCTCACCCCGGGGATGGCGGAATGCGAGGCGACCCAGGCGTCCACCGTGTCGCCGTGGAGGAGGCTCTCCACGCTCTTGCCATCGAGGCACACCTCCCCGTCCCGCAGCTCCAATCGGCTCGAGCGGGCCACTCCCAGCACGGCTTCGGGGTTATCTGGAGCGGCCTTCCGCTCGAGAACCGCCAGAGTGACTGCCCTGTAGAAGCTTCCGGAGTTGATGTAAAGGAAGCCCGCGTGCTCGGCGCACCTGCGTGCGATCGTGCTCTTGCCGACCCCTGCCGGGCCGTCAATTGCCACTAGCATGGCAGAGAGACCGCTCTTCTAGCGTATCGATGGATGCTGCGAGTCATGAATGACATTTCCAATATGCACTATGCGCTGCCAGCTTGACAAGGCGTGGAGATCACACCTGCCGCCGGCGTGCTCGCGGGTCTCAGAGCCGGCGCCGAGGGGGTACTCCACGGAGGGGACTTGTTTTCTAGAATCCCATCAGACCGCAGCAGCGGGTACACTGGGGCAGCAATCCGCCCTTGCTGAGCAGCAGTCTCCGAAATCGCACGAAGCCCTCATCATTCCAGATATCCAGCAGCTTTTTTTCGGCAATATTGCCCACCTTGACATCGATGTAGTCCCGGCACGTCACCACATCGCCATTCGGCATGATATTGACTTCCAGGAACGGGGTGACGCATTTGTCGTATCCGAACATTTCCGACGGTTTTAAATAGTAATCTCGCATATCGGTGCCGCTCAAGCTCGGTACCACAATGTGATTGAAAGGCCACTTCCTATTTTCCACCCTGGAGAGATTGTCCATGAAAAGCTGCGCCTGCTCCACTGCAAACTCTCTTGCATAGGACTTCCAGGTGAATGCTTCCACTCCCAGGGTGTCACGCAACAGGTCACCTTGAGCCTTGCCCAGTTGTTCGCTGGTGAACCACGAAAGAAACACCGCCATGAGATCAGGATTCAGCGTTCTTCCGATGCTATAGGTTTCGTCCAGGCATTTTATGTTTTCGCTCGACAGAGTCGTCACCGTCACGAGCAGTGGTTTGGGCTTTTTCAAACGAGCTTTCCATTCCTGCACCTCACGAATTCCCTGAATGGCTGCCTTATATGCTCCCTCAGTCCTTCGACACGCATCATGGATCTCTTCCGGTCCATCAAAAGAGACGACCAGCATGTCCCATTCGTTCCTCACCAGCTCTTCCGCGTGCTGCCCCAGTTTCGTGCCATTTGTGACGACAAAAACGTTGCTGCCCCTGGCCTTCGCGTAATTCATGAGCTCCACCAGGCCGGGATAGAGGAAAGGCTCGCCGCCTGTCGCGTAGTAGTAGGGCTGGTAGAACGCGAGGTCATCCATCATTTCCTTGTACGTCTCGACCGGGAGCGTCTTTAATAGGGGCGTCTTCCTTTCAGGTTCCTTCATGTACCCTCTGACCCCGTACTGTCCGCAGACGGGGCATCGGTGATTGCACGCATTCGTCAGCCTGAGACTCACCATATAGGGAGGTTTGGATGCTGTCCCATCCCCGCGTCTGACGTCCCTGTCCGCACCGAATCTCTTTCTGTAAAGGAATCGGAACATTTTCGGAAGAAGACCGGGAGATTTTGTCAGTATATGCAAGAATAGATTCGGAGCAATCTTGCTTCTCAAGACCCGCCTCCTGCTGCAGAACGAACTGCCCCCGGCACGGGCTTCGAAGAACGCTCTCCAGCTTGCTGAAATATCAACTCCCGTATATTGGTGTTCGTTGCAAAGACCTGACGGACCGTCAGTCGCCACTCCCATGGTTGTCGGCTGCAATTCCGACCTAAGATTGGACTCTGCACAGTCTTGTGAGTATTGCACATACCCCGCCCCCGCGTCATCCCCGCCGGCAGGGGCAAGGCTCTCCTCCCCTTTCTCCAGAAGCCCTCGGCTCGGGAATTCATCATCCAAACGCGTTCGTGGAGCGTTCCGCCGGCGCGTCAGCCCTTGATGGCGCCGAAGGTCAGGGCGCGAACGATGTAGCGCTGGGCCAATAGCGCCAGGATGGCCGGGGGCACGATGGCCGCCAGGAGCCGCGTTGCAATGAACCAGAACTGGATGCCCTGGGTATGCTCCACCCCCGCGATGATCACCGTCACCGGCTGCGCCTTCTGGTAGGTCAGGATCAGCCCGAAAAGAAACTCGTTCCACGCAAAGGCAAAGCAGATCACCGCTGCCACCGCGATGGCAGGTGCGGCCAGGGGAAGGGCGATTCGCATGAAGGTGCCGAAGCGCGAGGCCCCATCCACCAGAGCCGCCTCCTCCAGCTCCACGGGCAGCTCCTTGAACACGTCGCGCAGGATCAGAACCGCAAAGGGCATGATGAAGGTTGCGTTGGCCATGATGAGTGCCCAGTGGGTGTCCAGCAGCCTCAGGGTTTTCATGAACAGGAAGAAGGGAATGGCGGTGGCCATGGGAGGCAGGAAGCGCTGGGAGAGGAACCACAGGGTCATGTCCTTGTTTTTCCACCGGCGGAAGCGGAAGCGTGCCAGGCCGTAGCCGGCCATGGTGCCCAGCGAGATGGCGATCAGGGTGGCCCCCCCGGCGATGATGAGGCTGTTGCGCAGCGCGCCGGTGATCTCCTTGCCGCGGGTGATGTACTCGTTATCCCAGTTGGCGGTGGTGGGGGTGAACTGGAGGAAGGGCACCAGGGAGGGCTTGGTGAGGATGACCCCGCGAGGCTTGAAAGAGGTAATGATGGCCCAGTAGAAGGGGAAGAATGCCCAGCAGGCGGCGATGATGACTACCACCCAGATGAGGACATTTCCGATGTTGTGTTTTCGCGCCGCAATCATGGGTGTTGCCCCCTTTAGTCGTATATGCGCCGCAGCCTTCTGAAGAAGAAGGAGCTGATGAGCAGCATGATGACCAGCAGGATGTACGCCAGCGCCGAGGCGTAGCCGGAGTTGAAGTTGCGCAGCCCCGTGAGGTAGATGTAGAAGGAGTAGGTTTGCGTGGCCATGCCCGGGCCCCCCGAGGTGAGGCTGAAGGGGATGTCCAGCAGCTTGAAGGTCTCCACCATGCGCAGGATGATCACGGTGAACAGCACGGGACCCAGCATGGGGAAGGTGATGCGGCGGAACATCTGCCAGCCCGAGGAGGTGTCAAGGACGGCCGCCTCGTAGACTTCCTCGGGAAGAGACTGCAGCCCCGCCAAGCACACCAGAAAGCAGAAGGGGGTCCACTGCCAGATATCCACGATGGAGATAGCCAGCCGCGCCAGCCAGATGTTGGAGAACCACTGTGGCGCGTGAAGCACGCCCAGGGCTTTGAGCACGGTGTTTACCGCACCCACGTCCTCGTGGAATATTGTCAACCCTAAGTAGCCCAGAGCGATAGGTGCAACGAACATGGGCATGGTGAAAAGCGAGCGGAAGAATCGGTTGCCCTTAAGGGCCTTGCGCAGGGGGCGGGAGAAGATCATGGCCAGCAGCAGCCCCAGAACGACGGTGAGTGTGACGTCGAAGACGACGAAGAACACTGTGGTCTGCAACACGGCCCAGAAGCGATAGTCGCCGAAGGCCTGGCCATAGTTCTGAAACCAGATGAAAAACTGAGGCCCGGTGAGGCGGGCGTGGAAGAAGCTCAGCCGCAGGGAGTACAAGAGAGGAAAGATGGTGAACACCAGCACCCAGGCGATGCCGGGAACAACGAAAAGGAACTTGATCCGCTCTTTCTTCCGCATGACCCCCCCTCCTCTTTGCCGTGCCGCCGCCGCGCGGCTCTCAGGGATGGCATAGAAGGGGAGGACCCGTGAGGGGCCCTCCCGTCGGGTGAAGCGCGCAGATCCTACTTGTAACCGATGGACTCCTGGTAGAGCTTCAGCTCCTGGTCCTTGCCGATGTCGTTGATAATGCGCTTCCAGTCCGCCGCGGTCCTGTCCAGAGCCTGCTTTGCGGTGATCTGGCCCGTGATAGCTTCGGAGAGATGAACGTCCCAGACCTCCTCCATCTCGGGGGAGCCGGGAATGCGCAGGTAGTTCTGGAAGATGGGATAGGTGTAGAAATCATCCTGGTAGGCATTCACGTAGTACACCGCATCGCTCTTGTTCCAGCCTGCCGCCTCGTACTCATCTGGGGTCGCCGTGCCGTAGGGCGGGAACCAGTCGTACGTGGTCCCAGGGTTCAGGCCCGACCAGCCCTCCAAGACGTGGAAGTGGTTGATGGACGGCGTTCCCTGCAGGGCCATCCAGTAGTAGCAGAGGTCGGGATTCTTGGCATACTTCGAGAGAACGGGGTTCCAGGAGCACCCCACCTGGTTGCCCACGAGGTTCGGCTTGGAGAGGTTGAGGAATTTCTTCTGCTGCATGTCATAGGGGTGCAGGGTTCCCGGTAATCCCCGAGCGCCTTCCAGACCCGCGATCTTGGACTGCGTGGGGTCCTGACACAACGCGCCGACATCTCCCCACGAGAAGCAGAACACAGCGTTGCCTGACAAGAAGTCAGCCCAGGCTTCACCCAGGCTCCAGCCCCACATGGCCGGGGACCCGGCCTTGGACAGCTTCATCAGCATCTCGAGGGCCGCCACGTGCCCGGGAGAATTGATGAGAGGCTCCATGGTCACAGGGTCAAACCAATACACGTTGTGGTAGCGGTCCACCTTCGTGACCGGCTTGCCGGGATAGGGGATGACCACGTAGGGGGCGGACAGCGCCATGTAGTGGAAGAACCCCTGGCCTCCCACCTTCAGGTGCATGGTTATGCCGTCGATGGGCTTGCCACCAGGTCCCAAGGGCTTGCCGTTGAAAAACTGAGCGATCTCCAGCACGTCGTCCCACGTGTCCATCTTCACGGGCATGGCGTGGCCCTTTACCTTCTTGAACTCCGCCTGCCACTTGGGGTCACTAAGGATGTCCTGGCGCCAATAGAAGATCATGGCATCATGGTCATTGTTGCCGCCGTACCAGTGGTTTCCCCACTTGTAGAGGTTGGCAACGGCTGGCGATATCGACTTCAGGTCAACCTTGGGCATCCGCGGATCGTTGAAGTACTTGTCGATGGGAACGACCCAGTCGTTAGCGATGTAGTCCCCGTAGTAGCTTGAGCAGTTGATAATTATGTCGTACTTACCCGATCCAGTCTGGAGATCGGTGAAGATCTTTTCCCGCAGCTCTGCAAAAGGGATCTCGACGATGTCGTAGGTGGCGCCCGTGAGCTCCTGGAACTTGTTCCTCCAGTAGTAGACCGGTCCGGAGATGGCGCCGCGCTGGCCCGCGGAATAGACGCCGATGGTGAAGTTCTTGCCTTTCCAGGCGGGGTCGGGATTGCCCTTGTCAGCCTTGTCCCAGGCGGCCTGGGCCAGATCCGCTTCCTGCTGGGTCAACGCCGGGACGCCGTTGATCATCTGGGCCCACCCCGTTTTTGCCGCTCCCAGACCGAGCGCGGCAAAAACACAAATCAGTACCATGAACCTTTTCATCCTGCAGCCTCCGTTTAATGGGATGACGTTTTGGGAACAGCGCGAGGGCCGCGGCACGCACAAAACCGCGCGCGAGACCCTCTTTTTGCTAGCCCCGCATCACCTCCTTTCCATTTTCATGCCCCCGGCGGGACATGCTGAAGCAAAACCTGCCGAACCCTTGCCCCAGGATCAGGTGATGTCTATCCCGACAG
>Ga0187866_1003883_pt1 | contig 10864 bp, 11 predicted proteins | sample June2016WEW_11_1_3_FD_133013 | JGI IMG/M metagenome (GOLD analysis project Ga0187866, IMG submission 133013) | Peatland microbial communities from SPRUCE experiment site at the Marcell Experimental Forest, Minnesota, USA - June2016WEW_11_150 | ecosystem: Environmental > Terrestrial > Soil >... | reverse complement strand
GATCTCGGGAGATTCCTATCGCCGCATCGCCACCGCCGTCCACGACGACTCCCTGGAAATCGGCGGCCAGTCGCTGCCCATTACGCCGGAGAATGCGCCCAGAATACGAGAGGCGGTCCGCGAATTGCAGAAGGAGAGCGAACGGGCCCGCGCCGAGCTGGCGAAAGTGCAAAGCCTCCACCCCAGCATCACCAGCCTCAAGATCCGGCTGGACGCCTGCTTCGAGGAAGTTTCCGCCATGGCCAACGGCTCCCGCGACCCCGGTGAACAAGCCGCCCTCCGCGGCCTGGCCCGCTACAGCCTCAACAAGGCGAAGCGCCTTCTGCGAATCCTGTAGCGCGCGGCCGCGCGCGTTACCATGTCGTAGAGAGAACGCCAATGAACGCGGCCCGGTATTGGGTGGCTTTGTTTCTTGTTGCCTACATTCCGGGGATCTTTCTGTATTGGTTCTCCGTGCATCCGTTTGTGCGGTTCTGGCGGCGCGTGGGAGCGCGGCGGACGATGGCGATCCACAGCGCATTGATGCTGCTTCTGGCGGCGGCCATCTTTATGGTGCGCCGGCCGTTGCTCGCGGTGGAATTCGGCACAAAGCCGGTGCTGATCGCGGTGGCGATTTCGCTTCTCGCAGTCTGCGTGGCTGGGCGGGTGGTGGTGTCGAAGCAGTTGAAGAGCAGGATCCTCACCGGGCTGCCCGAGCTCGCGCCGGAGGCTTACGGGAGCCGGCTGCTCACCGAAGGGGTTTACGCGCGCGTCCGTCACCCCAGATACGTGCAAATCGTCGTGCTGATGCTGGCCTTCGCCCTGTTCGCGAACTACCTGGCAGCGTATGTTCTGTTCGTGCTGGTCGTGGCTGCGATATTCCCGCTCGTGCGAATCGAGGAGCGGGAACTGCGCGACCGGTTTGGCGAGGAATACGAGGCCTATTGCGCGCGGGTGCCGCGATTTATTCCGAAATTCTAGGCGCGGGCGAGCCTGAGTTCGGGCATGATGTCGCTTGCCGAGGGCGACCTCGCGCGAGCCTCGGAGAGCCTCGCGGCTGGCCGCAAGATGGTCGAGGAAACGGGCTATCACCGCCGCGACGCCGAGGTCGCGGAGCTCGAAAAGGAACTGTCAGCGCCTCAGGAACATGTATAGAGCGGCCAGGCCGAACAGCAGGAATGCGGCGCCGCCGCCTGGCAGGTACCAGGCTTCAGGATTGATTCCGGATTCGAGGGCGGCCACGTCGGGATCGGTGGGGCAGTAGGTCACGGGCACCTGAGTACCAGTGGGATGGCGCTTGAGGATGGCGTCCGCCCAATTCTCCTTGGATTCGGCGAATTGACCGAAGTGGCGCACGTTCGAGAAGTGTTTTTCGCCGTTCACCTCGTACTCATAAGCTAGCGGAACGCGGCTGTCGGTCCCATCCTGCTCGGAGAAGACGATGACGCCGTTCACGGTCGGCCAGTTTTCGCTCGCCTTCGCGCGCCATAGGCTCAGCAGCCCGGGCGTCAGCATTCCGACTCCGAAGAAGATGAAGATGAACCACATCAGGCCCATCACACGGCGGAACTCGAAAAGCTCCCATTCGGAGCCGATATACGCCAAGAGGACCACGACTCCAAACAGAATGAAGACCAGGCCCGCCATCAGGTACCAGACCACGACCGAATTCACGCCGGATTGGACCACGCCCAGAGCTGGGTCGCTCGGATGATAGCGGATCGAGACCTTGGCGCCGACCGGGTAACGCAGCATCAGCACGGCGGCCTCGGAGGCGTCGCCCGACCCCTCGGCCCGCCCGAACTGGAGGTTTTTGGTGGTGTAGTCCCGCCCCTTCACCTGGTAGCCAAAGGACAGCTCGGGCACGTAGAAGGTGTACGTGCTCAAGGTGTAGGTGCCTGATTTCTGGCTGGCCTCGGTTTCCGACACGGCGGACTTCAAAACCACGCCGGGTGCGGTGGGCCAGCGAGTGCTGGCCAGGCCACGCCAGACGAAGCGCAGTCCCATCCAGAGCGGAATCCCTCCGACCCCGACCAGGAACAGCGTTCCAAAAGAGGTGGTGGCGAGGATGACCCATTTCATAATGCCTCCCGCGGCTGATGCGCGCTAGAGAATTATACACGCTTCCGGTCGTGCGCAGGGCGCTCCCGGATGGTGCTATTCTATGCTCTGTCTTTTCACTTGACGGAGGATTGCGGATGGGACTCAACGAAAGACGGAAGATCAAGGAACTGCAAGAAGTCACGTTTCCGGGGCGCGTAAAGGAGATCGAGGAGATCTGCGGCGCTCCGATACCCTATGAAGTCGACTGGGAGAGCCTCAGCGACGACATGGAGGGGCTCAACTTCATCGACAACCTTTCCTGCCATCGGCTCAACATGGCGCTGCGGGTGATCTGCCAAGACGATATGGGCAAGGAAGCGGTGCGCGAGGGACTGAAGAAGATCCAACTAAAGAACGTCAAGGACAAGGCCGCCATGAAGATGACTTTCGAGGGCGGAGTCCTGGCGATGCATTGCGCCTACGCGCTGCGCACGGAAGGGATGTTCCGCGACGACGACATCCGCAAGCTGCTGGTGGAGAAACTGTAAGTAGTGTGCTGTCCCGCGTAACTGCGGACCGCTTGCTGGCGCGCGCGGCTCGGTCAGACCGGGACAGGCCGCTAGCGCTGCCAGGCGCGCAGGTGCAGGCCGGGCGGCAGTTGCGCGTGGACGAGATCCAGATCGTCGCCGGCAAGCGGAATGCGCGCCTCGACCGTAACGGGCTCGGCGGGATAGGACGGCGTGAACGAGATCCGGATGGTGCGCGACGTCAGGGAGACTGTGCGCGTCTCGTCCGAATAGGAACGCAGGAGCCGCGCGCGCTTGGGATCGTCGCAGGTGATGAGCGCCTCCCGAATCACCCGCTCGGCGGAGGCGTAGATCAGGACGCCCACGACGTGCGGCTCCTTGAGCCGCGCATCCGCAGTATCGTCGGGAGGCACTTCGAGGCCGAGGTAACGCGGGGTCAGGATCTCACGCGAGATGGAGAAGTCTAGAACCGGGACATAGGTGTCGAAGAGGCGCTGGCCGTTGCCGAGCTTGTGGACCGACCACCAGCTTACTTCCTCCGTGCCGCGTTCGACCACCAGGAGAGCGTTGTCCGTCACCCGGACGTCGACGCCTCCGAGGGTGAGGGCGTAGAGCGGCTTCTGCTCGAGGCCGGCGCCGAGCGGCCAGGCCTCGAGCGTCACGGTGGCTTCCATGCCTATGTCGCCGAGGACTTCCTTGATGTGCACGGTCTTGCGCAGCACCAGCCGCTCTTCGGGCGGCCGGCCGGGGATCTGGTCCCCGGTGACCTCGTAGCCGACATTGTGGATCTCGACCGTCTCCTCTCCGTTGCTTACGCCGTAAACGATGGTCGAGGAGGATTGCGCCTGGAATGGTTTGCGCGCGGTCTTGGTATCGGCCGCCGCTGCGAGCAGCGCCGGCGCAGCAGCGATAGCGATCAATGTGCGAAACATGCGGAATGCCTCTCCCAAGAGTACACCAGGTAAAACTAGAACCGGACGAGGCGGCGATCCAGTCCCTCCACCACGTGCAGGCTGCGGATCTTACGGTTCTGGCCGTAGACGATGGTCTGGCCGTCGGCTGCCACCAGCACCTGGGTGATTTCCGATACCCCGGTGGGGTAGACGGGATTCAGTTCCTTCCACAGCTTGCGCTCGCCGCTCGAAACATCGACCTCATAAAGCCGCGCCGGAGCGGGGCTGAGCGCCGCCACCAGGAGCTTCCGCCCATCCATGGTCCATCGGACCAGGCGCATGGAGGAATCCAGGCCGGGCGCCTCGCGGGCCGCTCCGCCAGCCAGCGGATACAAGCGGAGCACGCCGTCCGGTCCCTTGGCCGCGGCCAGCTTGGCGTCCGGCGACAGGCAGTCGCCCTCGAAAGACACACCTTCCGGTGTGAAAGGCACAGGAGCGCCGCCCGCCGTGTCTTGAAGCCAGAGGCGCGGGCCGTGTCCGGGCTCGTTGCCGGCAAAGACGATGCGCCGCGAGTCGGGCAGCCAGCGGAGGTTCTGCTGATAGTCGACTCCCGAGGCGGGCAGCACGCGCGGAGTGCCCTCGCCGGTCGGCAGCAGCGCCAGTTGCGGCGGCGAGAAGTAGAGTACGGCCGCGGCCCACTTCCCGTCCGGCGACAACGCGGCCGCATCGCCCTCACCGAGCCGCGTTGGCAGAGAGCCATCCAGCTTGCGGAGGTAAACCGCGTAGTTGGTCCCGACTGCCCGGCCGTACTGCGAGAAGAGCAGCAGCTTTCCATCCGCGGAGAGGTCGGCGGGGAAGGACGGCCCCAACCAATCGACGGGGCGGTCGCGAGTTTCGGCTGGCAGCCGGGCGTACATTTCGCTGCGGTTATCGTTGAACTCCGCGAGGAGCAGTTTGCCGCCGGGCGTCAGGTCGTGGAGTTTGACCCCTCCGGGGAACCGTGCGATGACGCGCTGCTTTCCACCCAGGGTGACGGCGTAGATGGTGTTGGCATCGCCGCTCTGGGCGGCTGCGTACCAGATCTCACCCGATCCGCTGGCCCACACGAGTCCCTCGACGGACTCCCACTCCTGGCTCAGCTTGCGCCTCTGGCCGGCGAGATCGGTGACCATGATCCAGCCGCGATCGTCTCCATACTGCGGATGCTCGGAGAACGCGATACGCCCGCCTTGCGGAGAGAAGCGCAGGTCGCCGATCCAGTGGGCAGTGCGGTAGAGGACTCTGCCGACGGGGTACTCCAGGCGCTGCATCCCATCCACGGTGTGCACGACGGCCAGCCCACTGCCTTCGGGGTCCCAGTCCGCCTCGGAAACGCCGGTCAGCAGAATACGCGGCGAACCGCCCTGAAGGGGCAGGACAGCCAGCGTGCCCATCTGGCTGTTGCCGCCGATGAAGCGGCATTCCAAGGCCACGGCAAGCTCTTCGTGCTTGGAAAGCGAGAACAGGTGGGCGCCCCGCAGGCCCAGGGCCCGGGCCTCGGGCGCCGAGATGTGCGCGGAGAACAGGTCCGCGGGTTCGGCGTTCCACTGAGCGCTGTAGACGATGTTGTCGCCGCTGGTGGTGAAGCGGCCGGCGGACACGAATCCGCGCTGGAACGTAACCTGCCGGTAGGAGGGCAACTCAGTCCGGTTCGCCCACCAGCCGGCGGCCAGGCCGGCCGCCAGGGCCAGCAACATCCCCGCGGCGGCGAGCAGGCGCGCGCGAGTCCGCTTCGGCTTGGCCGGCGGCGCGGAGATCGGCTGGAGGGGTTGCGATCCGGTCGAGAGCGCACGCAGGCTGACGCTGAGATCCCGCGCGGATTCGCAGCGCCGGTTGGGATCCTTCTCCAGGCAGTGGGATACCAGCACGGCGACGGAAGGTGGCACGGAGGGAGGCAGCGGCGGCGGATCATCCTTGAGGATGGCACTCATGACCTCGGCCGCCGAGTCGGCCGAGAACGCCTTCCGGCCCGTAAGCATCTCGTGCAGCACGAGGCCCAAACTGAAGATGTCGGACCGCCGGTCGAGCGGCAAGCCGCGGATCTGCTCCGGCGACATGTAGCTGGCCGTGCCCATGACCATGCCAGGCTGGGTGGCCACCATGGCAGCCGCTCCAACCTCCGAGGCCGAGAAGTCGCGTTTGGCGATGCCGAAATCCAGGATCTTGGCCCGGCCGTCCTTCGTCACCATGACGTTTTCCGGCTTGACGTCGCGGTGGACGATCCCGATCGAGTGAGCGGCGGCGAGCCCCTCCGCAATCTGAGCCGCCAGCTCCAGGGTGTGGCGGAGCGGCTGCGGACCCAGCTTCCGCAGAACTACGCCATCGACCAGCTCCGAGACGATGTAGCCGGGGCCGACGTCGTAGACTACGACGATGTTGGGGTGATTCAGAGCGGCAACCGCCCGCGCCTCCTGCTCGAAGCGGAGACGGAAGGAGGCGTCGGACTCAAATCCTGCCAAGACCACTTTGAGGGCCACGTCGCGGCCGAGACGGGCATCGCGGGCCCTGTACACCTCGCCCATGCCTCCGGCGCCCAACAGCGCACAAATCTCGTAGGGGCCGAGACGGCTTCCAGGTTTGAGCGGCATGTGTGAGGGTCCTCTCTCCGGTTGCTTCGGCAGTATTCGCAGGCCTTGAATAGGCCAGAGGCCATTATATTGCAACTGACCCACCCCGGAAGCCGCGTGCGGTGGGCTCGGTAGCAGACTCCAGCCGGAAGAGTTGCCGGATGAGTTCGCGCCGCTTCACGCTTGTAGTTCGATCTCTTTGGTTGCCACCGGAGCGGAGATGGGGGTTTGCGGCTGCTGTTGGAAACGAAGAGAATGAGAAGCCGTATGATTCCTCGTGGTGGAGGCGGCGGGAGTCGAACCCGCGTCCGAGAGAGTCCGCTGTGGGAGCCTACGTGCGTAGCCGATTCGGTGTATTCGGGCACCGCCGTCGGAACCGGCAAGAGCGACGGCAACCTAGTCCGGTTGATCTCGGCCTGGGGCTTCGGACCGGAGCCTTGAGCCTATCCCGCTAAATGACGCTCACTGACCGGCGGGCGGGCCCACCAGCCGGAGCGGCCGCCTAATGAATTAGGCAGCGAATGCAAACTGCGTGTTGGCAGTTTTAGGTTTCCGATCGTTTTACGGGAGCTCGGAACCCGGCACGCCTCTTCACCTCGGATACAATCCCGTCGAATCCGTTGCGCCCCCTTTCCGATGACTATTCTACCAGACCTGCGGGGGGCAACCGGGGACAGCCTGGGCCGTCCCCACAGCGGACGGCCGAGGCAGTCCCTCGGTTGCGAGAGTTCCCGGATTCTTTCGGATTGCTGTAGGATCTATACATTGGAGGTTGCGATGCACGTGCATTCCCGGCGGAGTTTTCTCGCGCAAACCTTTGGCGCGAGCTTTATTGGTGCTTCCGTGATGGAGCAGGCGGTCCTGCGGGCCGCGCAGGCGCGGGCCCAATCCACTACCGAGCGGGCGGTTCTGTTCGACCTCGAGAAGGTGACTGAGGGCGTTTACGCCGCGGTGGCGCGCCCGACGGCGCAAATCAACTGCAACGCGGCGATTTTCGAGAATGCGAACGACCTGATGATCGTCGATACTCATTCGAGTCCCTCGGCGGTGGCGGCGCTGGTGGGGCAGGTGCGCCGCGAAATCACGCAGAAGCCGATCCGCTACATCGTCAACACGCACTTCCATGCGGACCACGTGCTGGGCAACCCGGCCTACCGGCGGATTGCGCCGCACGCCGAGATCGTATCCAGCACCGTGACCCGGAAGCTGATCGCGGAGCTGGACCCGGGCCACCTGAAAAGCTTCCTCGACTCGGTGCCGAAGGCGCTGGAGGACCACCGTGCGAAGCTGGCCGCCGCGAAGAGCCTGGAAGAGAAGGCGTACTACGAAGGCATGATTTCCCAGACGCGGGCCTACATGAGCGAGATGCGGGACTACGCGCTGGATCTGCCCAACGTCACGTTCCAGGACAACCTGGTGCTGCACGACAAGGCGCACGATCTGCACCTGGCGTTTCGGGGGCGGGGCCACACGGCGGGCGACATCGTGGTGTTCTGCCCGCAGAAGAAGGTGATCGCCAGCGGCGACCTGGCGCACGGGTTCCTGCCGTATATCGGCGACGGCTACCCACGGGAGTGGCCTGGCACGCTCAAGTCGGTGGCCCAGTTCGATTTCACGCAGATCATCGGCGGCCATGGGGCGGTGCAGCACGGGCGCGACAGGATGGGGCAAATGACGGCCTACATCGAGGAGCTGGTGACCGCGGTCGAGAGCGGCAAGCGCGAGGGCCACACGATCGAGGAGCTACAGGGCACGGTGACCTCCGCCGCTTTGAAATCACTCCAGCGCGATGGGTACGGCGAGTTTGTCTCCGCTTCGCTCATGCGCTACACCCCGGGGCCTCCGGAGAGGACCCTGGCCGAGATCCTGTCCAGCAGCGTCAAGGAGAACGTCGCGAGCACCTACCGGGCGCTGGAGAGAACATAGCCGCAATGCTGTTCACTTACTGCAAGAGCCGCCAGTGGCTGGGGTTTTCGGGGCGGTCCCCTTGGCCCGGCGTTTGGGCCGACGTGGACGTCGGCCCGCGGACCAGGAGGTCCGCCCTACGAAGAAAAAGTGAGCAGTATTGGGGCTAGCCGGCATGGCAGAAACACAGTTCGACTCGGAAACGGAAGTCCGGAACCGGGACCAGCTTGTGCCTCTGTACAACGTCGTTCTGCTGGATGACGACGTGCACACCTACGACTACGTCATCGAGATGCTGCAAAAGCTGTTTCTGCTCTCGGTGGCCGACGCCTTCCGGCACGCGGTCGAGGTGGACACCACCGGCCGGACCATCGTGATCACCTGCGAGCTCGCCCAGGCGGAGTTCGCGCGCGACCAGATCCGGAACTACGGGCCGGACTGGCGGATGGCGGAATCCAAGGGGTCGATGGCGGCGATCATCGAGCCGGCGGCGTAGCTCAACAGATCCGCGGCAGTTGCTCGCCGCTCAGCATGTCCACTACGCGATTGCCGCCGATGCGGCTGGTGAGGACCACCAGGCCTGCGTCGCCCGCAGTGACTTCGCCGGCCAGGGCGGCGCGGCGCGAGACGGGGAAGGCGGAGAGGATTTCGAGGGCTCGGGCGGCTTGCGCCATGGGGAGGAACGCGGCGAAGCGGCCTTCGTTGGCGACGTAGAGCGGGTCGAGGCCGAGGATCTCGCAGGCGCCGCGCACCACCTCTTCCACCGGGAGATCGGCCTCGCGGATGCGAATACCGACACCGCGCGTGGTAGCGATCTCGTTGAGCGTGGAAGCCAGGCCGCCGCGCGTCAGATCGCGCAGGCAGTGCACTTCGATGCCGCGAGCGAGCAGCGCTTCGACGGGCGGCCACAGCGGAGCGGTGTCGCTCACGACCGGCGCCTCGAACTCCAGCCCTTCGCGCACGGAGAGAATCGCGATGCCGTGCGCACCCAGGTCGCCGCTGACGAGCACCGCGTCGCCGGGCGAAACCGAGCGCGGGCCGATCTCGAGCGCATGTTCGATCACGCCGATGCCGGCGGTGTTGATGAAGATGCCGTCGCCTTTGCCTTTGTCCACCACCTTGGTGTCGCCGGTGACCAGCTCGACGCCTGCGTTGGCGGCGGCTTGCCGCATCGAATCGACGACGACCTGCAGGGTCTCGGTGGCCAGCCCTTCCTCGAGGATGAAGCCCGCGCTCAGGTAGAGCGGCCGGGCCCCGCACATGGCCAGGTCGTTTACAGTGCCGTTGATGGCCAGGTCGCCGATGTTGCCGCCGGGGAAAATGAGCGGCTGGACGACGTAGGAATCGGTGGTGAAGGCCAGGCGCGCATTCCCGATGCGAAGGACGGCTCCGTCGTGGCGGGCGTCGAGCGCGGGGTTGGCGAAGGCGGGGAGGAAGACGCGCTCAATGAGCTCGTTCATGAGCTTGCCGCCGCCGCCGTGGGCCAGCAGGATGCAGTCGCCGGCGGGCAGTGGAACGGGGCAGGTCAGGTTAATCTCCCGCATGTTGGCGCCTCCCGTATCGATAATACGCGGAGCAGGCGCCCTCGGAGGAGACCATGGGCGCGCCGAGCGGCCGCTCGGGAGTGCACCCGACACCGAAGGCCGGGCACTCGTGAGGCTTCTTGAGGCCTTGCAGAACCAGGCCGGCGATGCACTCGGAGGATTCCCGCGCGCCGGCTACGCGCAACCCGAAGCGCTCCTCGGCATCGAAACGGCGGTAGGCCTCGCGGAGCCGCAGGCCGCTCGAGGGAATCTCGCCGATGCCGCGCCATTGCCGGTTGGTGACTTCGAAAACCTCGGCCACGCGCTGCTGCGCGGGCTGGTTGCCGTTGCGGCTGACGGCGCGGCTGTACTGGTTCTCGACCTGGGCGCGTCCCTCTTCCAATTGCGCGACCGCCATGCGGATGCCCTCGAGCAGATCGAGCGGCTCGAAACCGGTGACTACAATCGGAACGCGATAACGCTGGGCGAGGGGTTCGTACTCGTGGTAGCCCATGACGGTACAGACGTGGCCGGGAGCGAGGAACGCCTGAACGCGGCAGTTCGGGGCGCTCAGAATGGCAACGATAGCGGGCGGCACGAGCACGTGTGCGACCAGCAGCGAGAAGTTCACGAGTCCCTCGCGCGCGGCCTGCCACACGGACATGGCGTTGGCGGGCGCGGTGGTCTCGAAGCCCACCGCGAAGAACACCACCTGGCGCCGCGGATTGTCGCGCGCCACTTTGAGCGCGTCCATGGGCGAATAGACGATGCGCACGTCGCCGCCGGCGGCCTTCGAGTCCAGCAGGCTGCGCGTGGAGCCGGGAACGCGCAGCATATCGCCGAACGAGCACAGGATGGCCTCGGGGCGAGCGGCGATTTCAACGGCCTTGTCGATCAGCTCGATGGGCGTCACGCACACGGGGCAGCCGGGACCGTGAACCAGCGTGATCTCGGGCGGCAGCAGGTCCTCGAGCCCGCTCTTGAGGATGGTGTGCGTCTGGCCGCCGCAGATCTCCATGATGGTCCAAGGCCGATGGATGATGCGCCGCAACTCCTGGGCGAGCAGGGCCACCGGTTTCCGGTCGCGATATTCATCGAGGAACTTCACGACGAACCCTCCTGGGCTTCCGCGAGCGCATCCATTTCCGCCAGGTACTCGAAGATCTTGCGCGCTTCGCCTTCGTCGACCACGTTGAGGGCGAAACCGACGTGGACCAGGACGTAGTCGCCGCTCGCGGCCTCGGGCGTGAAAGCCAGCGAGACCTCTTTGCGGATGCCGCCGAAATCGACCTGGGCCCGGCGGAGAGTGGGATCGGGGTCTTCGCGAATCTCAAGGATCTTTCCCGGTACGGCCAGGCACATGGTTAACCTCCCGCCAGCACGGCTTG
>Ga0187866_1003880_pt1 | contig 10873 bp, 4 predicted proteins | sample June2016WEW_11_1_3_FD_133013 | JGI IMG/M metagenome (GOLD analysis project Ga0187866, IMG submission 133013) | Peatland microbial communities from SPRUCE experiment site at the Marcell Experimental Forest, Minnesota, USA - June2016WEW_11_150 | ecosystem: Environmental > Terrestrial > Soil >... | reverse complement strand
TTCAGCCGCGGCGCGGGCTGCCCGTAGATCGGGTGGAAGACGCCGGCGAGCAGGGCCGCCGCCACCAGCGCCATGAAGGCCAGGCTCACCGCGGGGCGCCGCTCGAGCGCCACGTACCAGAACGAAACTAAGGCCGCCAGTGCCGCCACTTCCCCCAGCGCTGTCCAGCGGAACATCCCGGTTGGCGCGGCATAGATCACGTACGGCAGCACCCCGCTCAGGGCCATCGAGGCCGCCAGAGCCGGCCCTTGCAGCCGCCGCTCCACAATCCGGCGCGCCGTCTCCCAGCACGCCGTCGCATACAGCACCGCCTCCAGAGAGAAGGCGGCGATCAGGGGCGCCGCGATCCACCCGGGTATACTCAGGAGATAGGCGTACAACAGTCCGCCCATCGACGCCAGCAGTAAGATCGCAATGAGCCTGACCGCTACGCCGCGAAACGCGGCCTCCTTCGGCATCCTCCTAGTATCTCTGCTTTCCGCGCGCGCCGAGAGCCCCCCGCCCGACCTCGCCAAGCGCGTCGCCCTGCGCGCCACCGAGACCCGTCGCGCGCGCGACCAATTCACCTATCGCCAGACCGTTTCCATTGAAGAGCTCACTCCCACCGGAGCCCGGGCCGGTGAGTACCGCGAAGTCCGCGAGGTGGTCTTCTCTCCTCTGGCGGAGCGCAGCGAGCAGATCGTCGGCAAGCCGCTCCAGACGCTCCAGCGCCTCAAGCTCACCGAGGAGGATTTTCGCGACATCCGCGAAGTCCAGCCATTCCTGTTCGACGCCGGCCAGCTCTGGTTCTACGAGACCCGCTATAAGGGAGAGGAAACCATCGACGGTATCGACTGCTACGTCCTCCAGGTCCGCCCGCGCCAGATTCTCGCCGGCCAGCGGCTCTTCGACGGCCTGGTCTGGGCCAGTCGGGAAGACTATTCGATCGTCCGCACCGAAGGCAAAGCCGTGCCCGAGATCCGCAGCATGAAGAACGAGAACCTCTTCCCGCGCTTCACCACCGTTTGGGCGCCCGTGGACGGCGACCTGCGCTTTCCCGTTTACACCTACGCCGACGACACCCTCGACTTTCGCGTCGGCCCCCAGCGCATCCGCCTCACCATCCGCTACGGCAACTACAAGCGCTTCACCGCGGGTTCCATCGTTAAGTTCGGCGATCCCGTGAAATAATCGGGCGCGCCCACCCCCGCAAGCGGGGCATGCCGCGCGGTCAGCGCAACTGCGGGTCCAGCGCCCCCGGCGCCTTGATCTCCTTCACGTTCGATCAGCCGCGTTGCCATGCCGCCACTAACGCGGTTCCGTCGTAGCGGCGCTCACCCGCCGCGTCCGCCTCGGCCCGCGTGCGGATACCTTCGGCGGGACCCCAATTCGCCTCAGTACTCTCCCCCGCGGGATCCCTGGGGTTCGCACCGGCTGCCGCTCCGGCCCTAGGATTGGTGTCGGCCGATGAACCCTCGACACCACCGCCCAGCCCGTTGCCGGAGCTGCCCAAACCATTGACGTCTTCGGGTACCAGCCAGTCCCCACTAATGGCGTAGCGCCGGTCTCGGAAGGATCTGGCGGAGAGAGAGGGATTCGAACCCTGAAGCCACGTTGAAAACACGCAAGCTATTCAACCCGCGTTCCTCTGAATCCTCCCAATCCTCCAGATCCTCTGCATCCTTGCACCTGATTGCACCTGTCGCCATTAACCAGCAGGTGGCATCTTCGGCCCGGCGTGGTCTGACCTTGCGCTCTTGGAAGGGCGCCAGTTGTTTGTGGAGAGAGAGTCTCCGCAGGCAGGGAGTTGCGGGAACGGACCGCGAGGACTCCGAGCCTGACCAAGTCGAAGACGACCAAGAACGAAGTCCGAAGGCAGTGCGTCACGGCGCGGACGAGCAACGATAGACCCATGAACGCTCAGGATCCCAAGTTACGGACCGCCGTGTGCCGATCGTTGCGGTCTGGAGATAGCGGCGCTTCTCACTCGAGGAAATCGAAACGCAGGCCGCTGCGGCCTTCGCCGCGGCCTGTGGACCGGCGGCGCCCGATCCAGAGATATGCCGAACCGTCCAGGCCTCGTGCCGCGCGGTAGCGGCGCTCCAGGTGGACTCCTTCGCGCGGGACTTCCTCGAGAAACATGGTGAGGCCGGGGTAGCCTAGCATTCGGCTGAGCGGACCGGTCGCGGAAGTGGGCAGCTTCCCGCGGCGGAGCTGGAGCGGGCTCCCCGGGTTCGCGGCGACAGGCAGGAACGGCAGCCAGTAATCCGGAACCGTCGATCCCAGACGGTACTGGGGCACGGGATCGCCCGAAGGCGGCGGCGCCGGTGGCGCGGCGGTGCGCCACGCGAGTGTCCGGTCGAGCGGCTGTCCGGATGCACCAGCCACAGTCCGCTCGATGCCCCAGACCATGTCCGAAAGTTCATCGCGGAGCAGCAGAACGTCTTCAATCGCCGCGCTATCGTTGGGCGCGACGGCGCTGGGTGTCAGGATCAGCTCCAGCGGGACCGACGACGGAGTATCCTGAGTCACCGCGAACATTCGCCATTTCCCGAGGGCTCCGTCCACGGCGGTGTAGTGCGGGATGGCCGTCGTGATTCCAAAGGTGTCCGTCACGGAGAGCGAGCCGATGGCCGCCCGGGAGCCGATGGGAAGCGGGAGCGGGAACTGGAACCAGTCGTTGCCGTAAACGAGCGCGAACTCGCGCAGCAGGAGCCGGCCGAGGTCTTCGGCGGCCGCGGATAACAGGCCGATGTTGGCGGCGGCGTCTTCGAGTTCCCAGAACCGCCGCGCGGGCATTCCGCGGAACGTGACCGGTGTCGCGACGAGGCGCTTGGCGACAGTGGATGGCGGCGTGCCGCTGGTGGGGCCTCCCGAGAGCTGCGCCTGGGAGCGGTCGAACGTGTACCAGTCCACGGAGCCGCCGTCATATTCCTGAGCGACGTAGGAGCCCGGGTCCGCTGCGGCGGCCATCGTGAAGCGGTATTCCATGCGGTCGGGCGACCAGCCGTCCTGGGCCGATTCGTTGAACAGCGAACCGTACCAGGAGAGCCAGTCGCGAGTCACGCGCAGAACGGCGTCGCGCTGATCCTGGGAGATGGCGGGCAACGCCGGAAGGGCGGTCCCGGCCGCGACGAGATCCGCGTGCAGCCTGATTCCGTCGATCACTCGCCCGGCGACCACGCCCGCGATCGCCCGCATATCGGGATCGGAAACGGGTGGGACCGAGAGGGCATACCGCGCAACGTAGGACGCGGAGATCGCGGGTGGCAGGCCGGCCGCGGACAGGAGACGCGCGAAGTAGAGGCCGGCTTCCGCGGCCTGCCGGAGGTCGGCGGAGGCGTCCGCGGGGCGCACCGTCTCGCGCTCCACAAGAGATTCGATCGGCTCGCGGCCGTCATACGCCTGCGCGGCCTGTCCGGAGATCGAGTACCGATCGAGCGGCGTGACGGCGCATTGGACCGCGGCCGCAACGGGCGAGCCGGCGTCGCGGGCTTCGAATTCGCCCACCTGCCATTGACGCGCGAGCAGCCACAGCGGATCGTGAACGCGCGCTTCGAGACCGGGCTTGAGGTCCAGCGCGCGCGAGCGAGGCTCAATGCGATTCCAAATGGTGATCGAGGGCATCAGGGGTTGCTCGCAGGAGAGGATTTCAGGACCACGTTGAAGTCGGTCGAGATGGTGTCCGGTTTCGGGCCGCCGCTGTTGTAAGCGAAGTAAAGCGCGGGGAGGTAATGCCCGAGTGCGCCGAGCGAGTCGGGGTCCACGGCGCGGATCTTCGCGAGTGCGAGCGCTTCGAGGACCGAGCCTTCCACTGCTTCCATGGTCCATTCAGGGAAACTGTCGGGGCGAACGGCAAGAAGGATCGCCTGCGGCGGCCGCGCGTCGGGGTCGGTGTACTGAAAGGATACGCCGGTGATCTGCTCGGCCGAGGGCCAGACCTCGATCCACTCGTCCAGCATGATGCCCGCGACCGCGGCGCCGGGCGTCGAAGCCGCCGGCGAAAACGCGACCAAAGACAGGCGGCTCGAGGGCGCGCCGCCGGAGGTTTCAAGCGCCACCCAACGGTCGCCCGCGGCGAAAGGAAGCTGCGCTACCTGGAGTTCGAAGAGCGGCCGCCCCGCGAGAGCTTCCGCGAACATCATGGCGGTATCCACGCGCGCCGCGCCGGCGCGGACCCGGGCGGCGCGCTGAAACCAGCGAACCGAGGCGAGCCCATCGCCGCCTTGCAGAGCCAGGTTGTTGGCCCAGAGCTGGGGCCACGCGGCCGCTGTCGTCGAAGCGAGCACCGGGAGAACCATGAAGGACGCACCGAAGATGGCCTGCAACCGGGCGATGTCGTGATCGCGCAATTGGTCGGGCGTAGACGAGGCGCGTGTGAACCCGGCCGCGAGTTGGTCGAGTTGCCGAACCCGAGCGGTCAGGTCGTCCGGCACCGTCACACCGAAGGCCGCGAGCAGCGCCGGGGCGTTGGCGGCACGGAGCTGGGCTTCAGCGGCATCGGCGCGGGATTGCAGTTCGGCGGTGTCGATCGCGCCCGCGGCGTCACCCGGCGCGACGAGATCGCGCGGTTCCATCGCCCGAGCGGCTCCGATCATCCGGCCGACCGCCCGCAACAGCCCGAGCCATTCCGTGAGCGCGACCATTTGAGGCTGCCAGCCAGGGTCCCGGTCCGTCAGAATCTCGATCGGCGAGCCAGGAGGCACGGCCGCGGGCCGGGTTTTTGCGATCGCGTCGCGAGTACGCGCCGCAAGCTCTCCCGCGATGGTTTGCCCTTCGGGGAAACTGAGCAGATCGAGCGGCGCCAGACCGAGCTGGTCGAGGCCGGTTTCCGTCGCGAACAGGCTCGCGCCCCGCGCGTCGACGAAACGGGCGCGAATGCGAACGCGCGAGGGATCGCCGAGCAGCGACGCGGCCCACGCGTTAAGCCGGGGCTCCGCTTGCGCGCGCGGAGTCACCGGCCAGCCGAGCGCATCGCCGCCGATGGCGACGCCCATCAAACGGTAAGTGAGAGCGGTGCCGCTCCGGGGAGTGTTGATGGCGGTGATCTCGGCGGGAGGCGTGTCGCCGCGGGCGATGCTGTCCAGAGTGGCGCCGGCGCGCAGCATGTTTCCACCGATCAACTGATGAACGCTTTCCGTGAGCGTGAGGTCCGCCACGGCGTCCAGCGCGTCGTCCAGGCGCTCGATCGCGGCGGCAACTCCAGCGCGGGCCGGCGTTCCCGCGGCGGGGAGCCCGGGAGCATTCCAGAAATTCGCTTCCGTGTGAAACTTGCGCAGCAGCCCGAGCCCGTCGACGACATCGATGCTGTCGGTCTGTGCCTCGAGCGGTGCCACGGCGCGCAAATTGTCGATGAACGAGTCGAGTCCGGTCTCGTGAAGAGTACGCTCCAGGCGATAGCCGAGGAGCGCGCCAAGCGGCTGACCTTCGCGAACACCGTCGATCAGATGGAGCGCGAGCCGCACGCGGGCGGAGGAAAGATCGATTTCGAAAGGCTGCGCCGAGCCGTTCTTGTGCGACAGGAATCCGGACCGCAACACCGCCGCCGTGGTCGCCTGTCCGAGCGAAGGCGCGTGAATGAATCCCGAGGAAGGCGATTGCGCCGGCTGCGGGCGAACCTCCTCCAGCCAGGCGTAGGCGCCCAGCACAATGCCTCCCGAGGCATTCGCCGTTCGAAGGCTCTCGAGCCGGAACTCGGCGAGCGAAGTGATCCAGGCGTCCAGGCGATAGGAGGCGAGGTCGAAGACTTCGCGGGTGAGCGCATCGAGATCCGCCGCGGAGAACTGCGCGAGTTGCGCGAGCGCGCTCCAGAACGCGGCGAAGGACGGTACCGCCGCGTTGTTCTTCGCTCCATCGAGGAAGGCGCCCACAGGACCGCGGCCCGGCAGTTCGCGCGTCAGGAGGTCCCACGCCGCGGGCCGCGTGGCTGCCGTCGAGAAGCCCACCAGTTCCGCCTCGATTCGCTCCTGCGGCTGCGCCGCGGCAGCCGAAGTCAACAGGTCGAATGCCGTGTCCAGGTATTCGCGCAATGCCGCGTGGCGCAAGAGCGGAAACAGCAATGGAACCGGAGCCGGAGGGAGCGCGACATCGCGCAGAGCCTGCCAGCCGAGCGCGGCAAGTTGCGCGATGAATGCGGGAGCGGCCAGTCCATCGAGCGGCGGCGGCGCGACGATCACGTCCGTCAGGGGCCGATGCTGCCGGACGTACGCCGAGTTGCCGAGCCGCGTGTTCGCCATCACGGAAGCCAGATCGCCGGTGTCGACGGCGGTTTTCCGCGCGAGCGCGGTCCACCACGTCTTCACAAGGTCCTTCTGAACGAGATTCCAGTAGGAGAAGTTGTACTCCGGCCCGATCATGTTGCGTGCCACGAAACTGCTCGAAGACGGCGTCATGCCGAGCAGGCTCACGAGAGCCGCTTCGGGGTCGGCCGCGTTCGGCAGGCGCGGAACATTAGCGAGAGAGTTCTCCCACGTCGTTCTCAAGCGCGCGAGAAGGCTCGCCAACGGCGCATCGAGAGACCGGCCTTCGAGCGACTGCCACTTCGCGCTCCACGTGACGGGCAGCAGGCCGTAAGGCTGGCGGCCGATCCGCAGCACGGGGTAGTGGCCGCGGGCGCGCACATGATCGGCGAAGTGATCGCGTGCGGCGGGAAGCAGAACGTCTGGCGTGGGCACCGCGCCGGTGACGATCTGGGAGAGGTAGTATCCCCAGGTGGCGGGCCACAGCACCGTGTTCATAGCGCGCGACTGTTCGTCCTGGCCGCCGTTCGCGCCGCGTACGTGAGAGAGAATCGCCGGAGCGATGTTCAGCGCGCGAGCCAGCCGGTCGCCGTCCGCCGTAGGGCGCGAAGGACAGAGCGGAGCGCCCTGCTCAAGCGCGAAGAGTGCCTCATAATCCGTGTCCTTCGAGGAGAAGCCCGCCTTCACGTCCTCGGTGTTGTTCGTGGGCGTGTTGACGGCGAGTAACTCGAAGCCGTCCGTATAATGATGCGCCTGAAGCAGGTCGCCGAACCGCGCGGCCGAGTCCTTCGGCGCGAGCTTGCTTTTCAATCCGATCACGACGAGCCGGTTGAAGCCGCGCTGCTGTTCCGCCGTGAGCGTGATGCGGAAGGCCATGCCAGCCTGAATCGCGCGATCGAAATCGACGATCCAGCGCATGCCTTCGTCGGTCGAGGGCCCTGGTCCGTCGGGCGCCGGGCCCACCGCCAAGGTCTCGTCGATCACGGGACCGACGGCAAGAACCTGGCCGGCTGCGTTGCCCTGGTAACCGATGACGATCCAGCGCTCGGGAAGCACGTCGGTGAACGGAGCGCGGGTCCACTGAGAAGCCTTGGCCGTGGAGGGAACGTTGGCGCCTGCAATCCAGGCGGCGCGCTCGCTTCCGAATTGCCGCGCCAGCGCCGCAAATGCGGGTTTCGCGGCGTTGACTCCGGCGTGAGCCTGCGCGAGGTAAGCCGTGCGCGCAGTGCGCTCTTCCTCGGTCAGCTCGGGCTCGAAGCTGTTCACGTGGATATCGTCGGGATAAACCCGAAGCCACAACTCGGCGCCCTGGAAGCGTGTTTCCAAACGCACCGGCAGGAGCACGAGCGGAACCTCGGCTGACGGCGGCGCAAGAAACCGGCTGGTGGACGGGAACGCAGCGCCATTGGGTATGAGGGCAAGATCGCCGGCGGTTGCCGGAAGCAGTTTCGCGACATCGCGGCCGGAATCGCGCAGCGTCGTGGCGTCGGGGACCGCGCACTTGCGCCCGCCCTGTATCACGAACGCGAACACCGGGCCGGCGCCGCGGTAAACGGCGCCTTCGTGAAGCGTCGGAAACGGGTGGCCTTCGGGAATAGCGGCCAAAGCGGCATCCGCAAGGACGCGCACGGTCTGGCCGGCCAGAAGCAGCTTCAACGTCGTGTCGTCGGGAATCAGGCGCCGCGTGCCGGCTTGTAGAAAGTAGACGTGGGCCGTGTCGGTCGTGCCGCGCACGAAGAGGCTCGACGGAGGATTGCCACCGGAACTCATGTCAGTTTCCCGAGCAGTGCCTGCCCATGCAGCGCGACCCGTACGGGTCTGCGCATGAGGATGAATGCCATCGAAGCGGCGTCCTCGCTCCAGGCGACGTTTTCACGCGTCGTGGGAGAGGGAGCGGCCCCGGGATCGAGGAACTTTCCGCTAACCGCGACTTCCTGCCAGCTCAGATCGTTCCAGAGGCCGGTCGGTGTCGAGCTCTTCTCCGGCTCCAGGCCGAAGCGCGGCTCCGTCGGGTGTTCCTCAATCACGAAATACCAGCCGGCTTTTCCTGCGGCGGGGTCATTCGAGCCGCGAGGATCGTCGATGTCGAAAGCGAAGAACGTGACCTCGGGTGCGATCTCGCCGCGGAAGACGGGATAGATGCGCGTGTCGGTGAGGCGGCGCACTCCGCCGGCCCACGCGGCCTGGATCGCGGACACGACGGCGTTTGGATAGCGCTGAAACAGACTCGCGCGGATGAGCAGCACGAAACGGTTGCCGCTGGCATGATCGGTGACGTGATCGCCGAGGCCTCCGTTCGGGTCGAAGGCGGCGATCTCGGGGATGTCGGGCGTCGGGGCTCCCCAGAAGTTGTGGAAGTAAGTGAGGCGGCGGTCGGCGGGGAATTCGCGCCAGAGCAGTTCGCGCGAGAGTTCTTCATTCAGGCCGGCCATGAACGCTTCGATGAATTTCGAATTCGGGGTGAGCAGCGCCGCGCAATCCTCGGGGAGCGCGGAGATTCCGGGCAGCAGCCACTCGGGCGAGATCTGCGCCAGCGCCGGGTACATCGCCTGCGGAAATTCGGGGCCGGTACGAACGGGCTGTAGCGGGTCTGGTCCGGAACCGAGGGGGACGCGCGCACCGAAGCGGGCCTGGATCGTGACCTCCGGATTTACGCGCGCCGCCAACTGCGCCCGGGGCAGCGCGAGCGTGGGTTGTCCGGCGAGCGGCGCGGGTTCGGCGGGAGCGGCGGGAGCGGTGTTCAGATAGGTGTTCACCGCCGCCGACGCAGTGCGGTATCGCTCCTCGACGAGCTTGAGCGCGGCCGCATCGGACGGGAAGACCAGTGCTGCCGGGAGATTAGGACGGTCACCCTTGAGCAGGTCGGGAAGATTCGGGTTCGCCGTCCAGTCCACCAAGGGATTGACCTTTGTGGGAGGCTCGCCGCCGCCATCCGTGAATACGGCGCCGCCCGTTAGGATGCCGCCGCCCGGACCAGGGTGCGGCGCGGCCGGTGGCGTCGCCACCTCCGCGGTCTTGAATCCTCCCGCGGACACCGCCGACAGCGCAGTCATTTTCGTCACCTGGATGTCGGGCGAAACGTCGTCGAGCGCAACCATGCCTCGCGGCGCCTCGACAGGTCCGGCGACCTGGAGCGCAGTCGGTCCGCTCGTCGCAGGCAGGTTCAGCCGGTCCACGATCTGGGGGGTACCGGCGCTCAACCGACGGCCGACGGGACCGCGCGACCGGGTAATCCGCCGTAGGGCGGGCGACACCGCCCCCGACGGCACCCGGCTGGATGCAATATGCCCGCGCAGTGTTGCATCCACACCGTTCAGACTCAAGCGCACCCTGCCGTGCAGCGGTGCGGTGATTTGCAGATACGTTCCGTCGCCCGCGACCGTATCCAGGTGGCGGCGGCCGAGCGAGGCGGTCACCTGCCGCGCGAGCTGCGCCTGCCGCAGGAGTTGATTTGCCTTGCGGATCTCGCCCAACTGGTCCCAGGCCGAGGCGACGAGCGCTTCCCGATCGCGCTGAACCACCTGCGCTCCGGCCGAAGCAGCGGCGCGCGAGCGCGGATCGAGGTTCAGTTGGCTTGACCAGACGGGCGGCGCGGCGGCGGAGAGATCCGCTCCAGTCTGCGCGCTCCCATACGTGGGAGGCGCGACAACCGGATCCGCCGCCGCCGGCGGAGCCAGCGCTTTTCGAAGCTGCGCCTCGTAGGCGGACTGCGCTCCCGCGGGCCAGGCGGTCGGTCGATTATCGACCGACCGCAGCGCGCCTTCGAGGCCCAGAGTGACACCGGGAGCATCCGCAGCGCCAAAACCGGGCCGGCTGACATCCATGGTCCGCGTGCCGGCCTCCACCGGCGTCTTCGGAGGTTTGATCCTACGGGCTAGCGATGCGAAATCGCCGTCAAGACCGGTGTGAAATCGGAACTGATAATACACCGGCAGCACGAACGGCGCGGCCACGCTCGAGTCCCACGCAGGCGCGAGATCGCGATCGTCGACGGGCCGACCGAGGGCCGCATTCACGCCGGCGCGGTACGTCGGCACGACGCACGCGATGTAGCTCTTGCCGGCTTCGAGTTCGCGCGGAGCGATCAGGCGCGAGAGCGCGAGCGACGGATCGCCGTCCAGGGCCGCATTCAACGCCGCGCCCGCGAGGCCCGAGCCGGTCACTTGCGCATGCGCCCATGCATCGATCGTCGCCAGGTCCGGCAGCTCGCTTTTCGGATCGAGCGGAGAATCGATGTGCAGCACGTTCATTCCGCCCGGAAGCCGTTCGATGACGACTCCATCGCCATCGGGAACGACGACCAGGCAGATCCAGGGCTTCAGGCGCCCACCGGCCGGCGCGGTTGGCGTGAACATCCACGGCAGATCGGGGAGAGCGAATTCGACCGCCGCGAGATAGTTCGGCTCGAAGGCGGGCGCCCCATCGCGTGGCTCGGTTCGCACGACGGCGCGCGGATCGAGCGCGGTGACGTCGCCCGGACCGATCAGGCGGATCGGCGGCGCGGTTGCGGGGGCGCCGTTGACCGCGAGCGACACGGGCAGGGACGCGAAGTTGGTCGCAGGCTGGCCCGTGATCAGCGAGGCGAGGCCCCGCCGAACCCAGGGCACGATGGAATACGCGGCTGGCGTTGGATCGGGCATATCAGGCGGCCCTCA
>Ga0187866_1003877_pt1 | contig 10881 bp, 13 predicted proteins | sample June2016WEW_11_1_3_FD_133013 | JGI IMG/M metagenome (GOLD analysis project Ga0187866, IMG submission 133013) | Peatland microbial communities from SPRUCE experiment site at the Marcell Experimental Forest, Minnesota, USA - June2016WEW_11_150 | ecosystem: Environmental > Terrestrial > Soil >... | reverse complement strand
GTCCGTGACCTTTGTGAACGCGCCGCAAGACGCGAGACCGAGACTGGGCGTGAACAAATCCTCGCCATCGACTTGGACACACAGACCTACAAGCATTCGTGCCCAGACTGGATAATGGAATCGGTCAGAAGTAAGCTCGAACCGGAGGTTAGAATCCGGGTAAACGACTAATTGGTTGGAAGGTGGCCTAGGCGGTGGGCGTTGCTTTGAATATGCTGCTCATTGTGATTCATGTTGCCTATGCCCCTCTTTGCGTGGGCTTCTTTTCTTGAAGTATTCTCCTAGTAGTGCTGTCGCCGTTTCAGCGGATGACCTCAGCTTGCGCCTCTCTCGTTCCTCTTCCAAAGCCTTGACCATGTCGTCAGACATGCCAATCATAATATCCCTCCCATCTTGAGTCGCCTTGAGTTCCTTTGCTATTCGGTGTTTGAGTTCCACGATCTCTTCGTCACTCAGCTTTGGTCTACGGCCGATCGAAAAGATAGATAAGGCCAAAGCGAACTAGGTGTTTGATCGGTTTCTCTCCGATTGTGACTTGGTGGATGACGCTCATACAAAACGCGAAGACCGATAAGGGATGCATCATCTAACGCGAACACTAGACTTGATGAGTGCTCGCAGTTTAGAATTGTTCACGCCGGTGTAGAGGATCTTCTTGTCATTGAACACGATTCTGCCCGATGCCTCTAGGTAGTTAAGTATGTGCTTGAAGGTTTGGTACTGAATCTGGGTAGGAAGGCTTTTCCAAAGCACAGTTCTAGTCGGGTAATCCTTCGAGTCTAGGATGGCCTTCTCTACCATTAGAATTGTATCTAGTCTAGGCTGATGAATGACGGCCACCCACGATCACCGAGAATAGGTAGTGTCTGGGGAGTTATATAAGTTTGTATGATTGATTTTTACTATCTCCATCACTTGGGCTAGCGATGTCCGAAAATCCTAGTGTGCTCTCTGTGGTCTTTGAGGTCCAATATCAATGGACACACGAGTCCATCAAAATCGACAAGAGTATAACAGGATCGAAATCCTTCGGGATGATTATAGTGATATAGGTTGTTTACCTCATATCGCCTTGTGTAGTATTTTGGAATCTCGTTCTTTGGAACATAGTACCCCGCAAACATGTTTGCCTTGAGAACCGACTCCATATCAGTAATCCATTTGTTGAACTTATGAGCGGAACCAAACCTCTTCAGAAAGTTCACAAGTTCCTCTGCTCGATGAACGGCAGGAGAAGGTTTGGAAACCATGCCAAGATGAGGGCTTTGGTACTTTAAATGATCGTTGTGCCCTCCCCGACACGCGACCCGACCCCCCTCTGGTTACCAGCGACGGTTTTCCGACTCGACCCCCTCTCAACTTACCAGAACCTACCTCCCCCCTCCCCCTCGAACGAAGCCTGAAACTGCGACAACCTCTGAAATGTCCTCCTGAACCGAGATAGCGATTTCGACGATGACGGAGCTGAGGTCACGGTGTTTTCCCGTTATCCCATGCTCGGTAGGCTTGATGCGCTAACATCACGAAAGACTAGGCGAGCATATCCGGCAAGAGTCAGAATCGAAGCACGTCTGCCGAAAATCTGATTAGACATTTAGCGTCTGAAGTTCTGGACAAGAGAGTCATGACTAACATGTCAGACAATGCGGTTCCCAGACGGCGTTTCAAGAGTGGCGTGGAACTCTCCGTTATCGGCTTCGGCGGGATGATTGTCGTCGGCTTGGCGCAGAAGGAGGCAAACCAAATCGTGGCCGACGCTGTCAGTCAGGGCATCAACTACTTTGACGTAGCTCCCCAGTACGGCGAGGGCGAAGCTGAGCAGAAAATGGGCCCAGCTCTTCAGCCGTACCGCGAGGACGTTTTCCTTGCATGCAAGACACTGCGGCGGGACGCTCAAGGAGCCAGGGAGGAGTTGGACCGATCGTTGAAGCGCCTGCGGACCGATCATTTCGACCTCTATCAGTTCCACGCGATCGTCACGATGGAAGAAGTAGAACGCATCTTTGCGCCTGGCGGTGCGATTGAAACATTCATCCGCGCTCGCGAGGAGGGCAAGGTGCGCTTCATCGGCTTCTCCGCCCACTCGACAGAGGCGGCTCTGGCCATGATGGATCGTTTCGATTTCGACTCGATTCTTTTCCCGATCAACTTCGTCTGTTACGGCCAGGGGGGCTTCGGCCCTCAAGTTGTTCAGCGAGCGAAGGAGAAAGGAGTCGCAAGGCTCGCCCTGAAGGCTATGGCTCATGGGCCGTGGCCGGAGGGCGCGGAACGGAAGTATCCGAAGTGTTGGTACCTTCCCCTAGACGACCGTGAAGCAGGGCTGAACGCGCTCCGCTTCACGCTTTCCGAGGGCGTTACGGCCATCATACCCCCGGGCGACGAGCGGCTCTACCGTTTGGCTCTTGAGTTGACTGACTCACTAGAACCGCTTACCGCAAAGGAGCGCGAGCTGTTGCTGGCTAGCACCCAAGGCTGGCAGCCACTATTTCGCACCGGCTCAAACTAAGATATGCATAGACCGAGAATACGACGCCGAAGTGTGACCGCGCGATCAAGTTCAGTCAACGGAAATAGGGCATTGTACGTGAAGGGTCGCATGGGGGCCGGATGTGTCTTCTCACCAATGCTAACTGGACTGGGTCCGACGGTACTCTAGTCTGAAGCTGACATTACGCGCATACATTCATGGCCAAGTTCAGGGGCGACGAAACGGTTTACCGCTGCTTGGTCTGTGAGGCCGTTGTTTCCTCACGCGAGTTGGATCGGGGCGACGGAATTGACTGAAGAACAGTCCAAATCCGACCTTGCAGGCCTGATCGCAGACATTGCCAGAGAAGAATGCAGGAAGCTCTACGAGAAGCGGCTGGCAGGCTTGGAAAGGCGTGCCGTGAGCCCAAGGGGTGACGTGACTCAGTGGGCTATCCATTGATGGTCAAGTTCAAAGGCGAGTACGTGAGCCGGTACCGGTGCCTAGTCTGCGGAACCGTGATCACTGTGGCTGAGCAATTCTAGAACGTAGGCAGGTCAGCTAGCCTTCCCAACTCTTTTACCTGGCCGTATGCCAAGAAGTGCTGATGACAGATTGTCACTAGCGAACGACTTGAGGGGCAATCTAGCAGTCTGCATTGACACATCCGAAACTCTGATCGCCTTGTTGTCGAAACGACTTGTGGAAATATCAGAGCCGTTGACAGGGGACAAGATCTGGCAGTTTCTCACAATAAGGCAAGCGGAGAGAGAGATTGATCAAGATGCCGTTGTCTCCATGCCAGATAGTCTTGCGGATTCGTATCTTTCGGGAAGATTACAAGCACAAGACTTCTCCTTTTTCTTTGATTGAGCTCCCTTTCCATATGCGCAGTTGCCTCAGAACACTCGCACCATGTTTTTCAATCAGTACCTGCCGGCTCTCTTTTGGCGATCGATAGGACAGATCTTCGGATTCTTCTTCTGGATGCTTTCTTTCTTTTTCCTATATGGAGCCGTTGCTGCCCCTAACTTCGTACAGGCAATTGTAGTCGCAACAGTGTTCTCGGCAATTATGACATGCGTCATGTTGCTACTGGTGCTTCGGGGTGCGGGCAGACGGTTGCGCCCGTTTCCATACGAGGAACTCCCTCCAAGTGATTGGCGCGCCTTCAGGTTGGGAGTCATTCAGATCGGAGTGCTCGCGTTGCTCGTCTCTCTGGGGATACCCGTTTGCCTTGTCGGGTATTGCGAGTTTGGCTTCTTTCTCGCCTATGTATTGATGGGATCTCTGCTCGTGTCGTTCTACCTTGCCACAGACTACCTAAGAGCGCGTATGGGATCCGACATTCTGCGTAGCCTCACGCTCCATCTGCAATTTCTCGCATCGATCAGATTCATTTTGTCCCGTCAGGATTCGTCGTACCAAATGGAAAGGGAACGCATAGGTTGTGATATTGAGGCTGTCGAAGGACTATTACGCTCTCAGAAAAGACCTACTCAAACTCGATCTCTGGTCAAAGGAGCAGTGACAACTGCTCTTGCTGGATTGATTGGAACCGGAATCCAAATGATGCTTTCCGGAGCGGCATCCCTTGCTGACCTGATAGGCAAGATGTTGCCTTCTTCTAGTCTCATAGTATTCCTTTTCATATCTGGGGGAATTGGAATCACCTCGTGGTTCTTGTTACGAATCCGATCACGCGCGCAGGTGAAACGGATTATGGCTGATGAACGTCGCCTGGAAACAGTGATGAAGACCGGAACTCAATGGTTGCTCAACAATGCTCGCAGCTAGCACACTATGGGGGTATCACTCTAGGTTTCTGCGTGTCCTTAGCTTCTGCGATGACCTGAACCATGTCTTGTCGGTCTTGGAGTTGTGCTCGGTGGCTGCTGATCTCTGCCGTTTGTGTCCACCGGCCTGAAACCGCTCAAGAAGTGGAGCAAGTGACCGCGCGAAGGTGAGGACAAGTGGTTAACACTGATTCAGAACGCTACTAGCCACATTCGCTCAAATCGTCAAGGTACTGGATTATCTGGTTCTTAGATTTGCCTTGGTTCATCAAGTCAATGTAGTTGACCATTCCTACTCGCAAGTACTGTTCGATATACATCACGAACTGATCAGGAAATGCTGCTTCAGCTAGGTTTTCAGATGAGAACTCCCCTTGGTGAACTAGGTCGTTGCGGAGCCTGTAGGCGAGGTCAAGTTCCTCTGCTGCTCTTTTCTCGAGGTGGGGTATCTGTTCTTTTTGCAGCTTTCCAACTCTACATGCAATCTTCGTTCTCTTTTTTCTCTCTTCCTTGTCTTCTATGACAAGAGCTTCACAAGCTATCATAAGGTCAATCAGTCTGTCTTCCAACGCGGTCTCGTCCTCACGAGCTTGCACCAGCAAGAGACTACTTCCAGCAAGAAGTAGAGACTTGATATCGGATACCTTCAGATGATAGCCGTAGAAAGACGTTGATTCGTCAGCATGAGCCATTTCCTCACTCCTTATGAGGGGAAGCCGATCTGACTGCCATAAACTGCCACCCCCCGACCTCAAGCGAAACCACGCAAGCCTATCGTGCAAAGGTCTATCGTAGTGTTTGAACAATAGAAGAGCGACGGCGAGTTTCTTGATAGTTTCTCTGGCATCTCGCGCATTACGTGCAACACAGTCTATTACAAAGGATAATGGACCGTCCAAACCCCAACCTAGCCCGTGGTCCTCGTCCCATAATTCTCCGTAGGACTCTTTCTCAGATTTCTTGACTCTGCGTATTCTCAACTGGCTGCCTAGATCAAGAGTGCTCGAAACCTCGGCATCAAAGTAATGGAGCCTATATGTACGGAGACACCAATCGTCCAACACTCCGGACACCAGCATGAGTTCCGCAAAAGGATGCTTATATCGCTCGTTTAGCCGCGACTTAGTTATCATCAGAATTGCGGTTCACTCTGGCATGTCCCGACCGTTTACAGTCGCTTTCATGTCCCGAAGGTTTGACAGAGCGCAACAAGGCAAGCCTCATCGCCAACGTCGTCGCCGTTCTCATAGTCGTCCAAGTAGAAGCCGCCCCAATCTCCGAGGTTCTGTTAAGTTCTAGGGTGACGTTTTCTCTGTTAAGCATCGGGTCTTGCGCCTATTCAGTGCATTCTGTATCGTGGACGGCATAATCCTAACCTCACGCTAACGTACGTTGAGTACGCCGTATCTCCATAGGACGAACCAAATGTTGATGAGGAGCGGCACCAGCGTAACAACAATGACCAAGAACGTCAGTACGCCATAGCCGAATCTCCTTATCTTCACGTGGTTTATTGATATTAAGTAAAATATGATTGCGTCGGTAAGAGCAATAATGATGATTGCGCGAAGAGTTAAGTCATAAAGTAACGAAAGAGCCATTCAACTCACCTCCTCTCATTTCGGCTTTGATGGATTCGATTGACGAAACTTGACGAAGATAACTATCTCCCCAGCTTGAGCCCGCATCTTCCATTCTAGTCGGTCGCCTTCACTTAGTCCGAATTGTCGGACGATTCCTATTGGAAGCGTTGACCGTAGGGATTTGCTCTTAGAGGTTGCCCTCGTGAGCACCGTGACTTAACGGAACCATCTCTGAATATCCTTATTATCGCCTACTGTGTCTTCGAGTTCCACAACATCTATGGTAATATAGGATTCTGCGGCAACGGGAATCCTAGTTCTAACTTGTAGAGCGACAGTGATAACTAGAAACATAGGAAATCATAGAAGAAAGCTTATTAGTACATCGAGTGATCTAAGCAGACCCGCCAATCAGGAGGCGCTGACATGACAGGATTCGACGTTGGCAGAATATGCGTGAAGCTCTCAGGCAGAGAGGCCGGCAAGAAGTGTGTAGTGCTCGACGTCATTGACAAGAACTTCGCCTTGATTACCGGCCCACCCAAGCTGACCGAAGTCAAACGACGCCGAGTAAACGCCCAGCACATCGAAGCAACCCAAGAACACATCGAGATAAAGAAAGGCGCCACCGATGAAGAAGTCATCAAAGCGCTCGATAAAGCAAAGAAAACTGACTTCATGAAATCCCCGGTTAAGCCCTGATGTTCGGAACAATCCCCGAGGCTCCTAGCCAACGGGTACTTTTTTCGCTTTCGTTGGCAGATCAAGAGCGTCGCACGGGCTTCTCTTAATATAGCGAAATGCACTGTCTAGTCGGTGCTAGACGTGAAAATCTCGCCTCCATGGAACCTCAAGCGAGCCATCGTGAAGAAGTGTGAGGAGTCAACGGACCCAAAGTGCGGCCACAGACCCACCGACCGACCGATCAAAGACCACCTCAGACTTGGCATAATCAATCTCGATAAACCGGCCGGGCCTTCAAGTCACGAAGTTACGGCATGGACAAAGAAGATCCTCGGAGCGGAGCATGCCGGTCACGGTGGGACCCTAGAAGCAATCTCTGCTGGGAAGATCCCATAGTAACCGGCGTACTTCCAGTCGCTCTCGAGGATGCCACGAAGATAGTGCAAGCTTTCCTCCAATCCGGAAAAGAGTACATTTGCCTCATGGTCCTTCATGGCGAGGTTCCCGATGAGGACCTAGAACAAGTTCTGGAAGAGTTCACAGGCGAGATACACCAAAAACCACCGCTAAGGGCCTCCGTCAAGCATGAATCGCGGAAGCGGACCATCTACTACGTTGATCTGCTTGAGAGAGACGCAAACAGAGTGCTCTTCAAGGTAGGCTGTCAGGCCGGAACCTACATTCGCAAGTTGTGCTCTGACATCGGGGAAGTGCTAGGGACCGGTGCTCACATGCAGGAACTGAGAAGAACGCGCTCCGGCCCGTTCACGGATGAGGCCGGGCTACACACGCTGCATGAACTAGTGGACGCGCAGGCACGGTTTCTCGATGGAGATGAGACCATGATTAGGAAACTCGTGAGACCTGTCGAGGAGGCGCTGGAGTACATACCTAAGATTTGCATTCGAGACTCCGCAGTCGACGCGATCTGCCATGGCGCTGCTCTTGCAGTGCCGGGTATAGTTAGTGTCGAAGATCCCTTCTCGAGAGACTCAACAGCGGCCATAATGACACTGAAAGGCGAAGCTGTCGCACTCGCAAAGAGCCTCATGTCGAGCGAATCCATGATTCAGCAAGAGAAGGGAATCGCCGCCAAGGTCATGAGAGTCATCATGCCTCGAGGAACATACCCCAGAATGTGGCGCGACTAGTAACTGGGAGTATTCTTTCTAGCTTCATGAGAATCTTTATGAACTGAACAGTAGGCGACATGCGTTGTTGGCTGACGCCGGGATTCCCGAGCCTGGTACGGGGCAGATCCCAAGTTGAGGAGCCTAGGCCTGGAATCGAGTACACAAAGCCTGTGGTCCTTTGGGGCCGCGAGGGTTCAAATCCCTCTCCCGGCGCCATAACTTCGGCTTGACTTCCGCAGTTTGGCTGAACGGGACCTGGCTGCTACAAATGTTACTGGAGAATGATGGAGTTGTCTTACGAGAACGCCAATGGGTCGAGTGTGGTTCAAGTCCGAACCTGCCCGCAGTCGACACATGCGCATCTGATCTTGTTAATTAGTACTTCAGAAGTCGTTATGTAGCAAAAGAGTCGGAAAGAAGGGCGACGGGAAATGAGAATGAGGACAACGGCAATTGTTGTGATGCTGCTTGCCGTGGTGTTCGTTGTTCATTCTCCAGTTCCCGCCATTGCACAGACTCATCCCTCTCTAGCAACTGACCAAGCTTTGTACACGTTACGTGACAAGCAAATTCTGCTTCAAGGTGACGGATATGCCCCGAAAGGAGACTACGTGGTCTGGGTTCAGAAGCCTCTCGACAATTCGACCCGGAATAGCGGGCTCACATTTAACACAACAGACAAGGGACAGGTCCCACCAGCAATTTCCCTACCGATTGAACCGTCTTCTCCTCTGGGAACATACTTAGTTAGCATCTCGAACTCGACCCAGTCGGATGCCGCAATCGCTCAAGCACACTACGGAATCTGGGACACTGACAAGTACGTCTACCAACGCACCGAGGTCCTTCAAACGAAAGGAGGCGGCCTCCTGCCCAAAGCAGCTCTGAAGGTCACTATACGCGACCCTGCGGGCAACGACGCGTACAAGGCGACGGTTGCCGCAAATGAAACCGGGACTTTTGTGACAACCTGGAAAATACCTCCGACCGCACCGACACAAGAGTATACAGTTTTCATAGATGGTACAGGAACCTACGATTCCCCATCCGCGGAGTTCGTGTCGAAGTCGAAGTTCTCCGTAACTCCAGCACTTCTGAATGTCACAGTTCAGGCACCCCCGGACATGTCGTACAACAGGACGCAAACAGCTTCGGCGGGATTCGTGATACGATATCCCGATTCGACTGGGGTCACAAGCATGAAGGATGGTCTCAAACCGGTTGCGCTTTATGCCGGGCAATTCAAGATAGCCGATCTTAGCCTTACAGTCTCGGGAACGACAAGCGGAATCTGGATCGCTCAGTCAAACATTCCGGTAAACGCGTCACTCGACGTGAAATACAAATTCCTACTGTCGGCTAACGCCTTTGATGATGGAGAAGGCAACATCGGGCCCGAAAAGGATGTCGAGACAAGTAGTTTTAGTGTGACCCCGGCAGTGCTTCTTGTGAACACGGCCCTCAACTCAACTCACTACCAAGTTCCTTTTGACACTCTCATTGCCTACACCACCGTCAGCTATCCTGATGGTACATCAGTCAACAACGCTACCGTTCAGGCATTGTTGACCGCTGCAAACTCAAAGGTCAACGCGACAGTCAGTCGGGATAAGGTGAAACCAGTGTGGGTAGTCAAGTATGCTTTCTCATGGGGCGACCTACTGAGACTTGGAAACTGGAGACTCTCTGTTGAGGCTACAGACATCTACGGTAATGCAGGTTCAGGATCCGTTGAGGCGAGCGCAGAACCCTACATGTTGCTCGAAATCCTAATCGCAGCTGCAATCATTGTTCTCATAGCTAGATGGTTGCTTCTGAGATTCTGGCGACGTCTGTACCTAGGGACGAGGCGTGTAGCGTCGATACTTAGAGCTCGCTTGAGGCCGCGGCCTGTCGGTCGCTACTTGAATAGTTCACCGGTCACTCCGTGAATTCTGAGTTCCTTCTCTCTGCCGAGATATCTGTACCTGAAAACATACACTGGCAACTCGAGCAGGCTGAGTTCGGTCACTTCGAACCTATTGGTCAGTATCTTGTTGAAGACCAGGGGTGGCTTGACGACTCTGCTGTGGAGAAGGCGCACTGCGTCCTCTGCTTTCAGAGATAGTGGGACAAATCTAGTCTTGGATTCTTCGTCGGCGGGTTGATTTGTTTTGCTTATCCTGTGCATCTGCGGCTTCTTTTCAAGAAGATACTCCATAGAAATGTCCTCGTTCCCCTCTCCGTTGACGAGTACCGATGCTTCCCCGAACTGGTAGGCAAGTTCGGTGGCACCATCCAGTGTGAAGTATCTAGGCTCCGGTCGGGCGAGCACTCTCCGCCTTATTCTACCCATGATCCTGCTCAGAGTGGAGCGCCTGGCTTTTGCTTGGGATGTCAAGCCTCGGATCTGCTGTCCTACTTGAACGGCAATGACATCGTCCGGGACAGTTGCCATGTATGTCTTCCCTCTGAAATAGAAGCATTCGTGATAGCCTCGCACACGCCAAAATGGGAAGAATGCTAGGGTGGGTTCGCCTGTAGCTTGAATTCGTCCGGAACGTAGTCGGACCCAGCCCACGGGTCCAAAGGCTCTAGCCTTTCTTGACTCTGCAATCTTCGTGGCCTGATCCAGTGGCATTACATCGAGCGCATATGTCTGAACGGGAATGCTTGAAGGCGTCCAACCGTTTCCCACTCTTGATTGATCGAAAGTCCCTGCTGACTTGAACACGGACTCGAATTCTGCAAGTGTGGAATCGAGGAGCTCCTTGATCTTGGCCAGTCTCTCGTCTTCGCTCACGTCGAACATTGCCCCTTTTTGGTGCTCCGCGATCAGCGGAGGGAGATGTAGAGACTGTGAAAGTCGTTCGTCGTTATTGTTGCTTTGGAATGAGGCGTCCGTACCTTCCCACGTTCAGCTGCGCCTCGCCTCTAAAGCTCGTAACGTAGCCGTTCTCGACGCGCACTTCGTCGTTTACTTTGAAGCTATCTATCTGTTCGTTCCACAGAGACATCTTGATCGAGCCGGAATCATCCGTCAAGACTGCGTCTGCGACCGTACTAGTTTCTCCGAAGCGGGTTTGGACCTGTCGAGGCTCTCCCTTTTCGACAATTCTGCCTTCCGCATCGACTTTTCTCATCCCCGGCTTCAGCTCGATTACCTTCATGGCAAACCGCTGTCCTAACAAAACGATGTTGCGTATTAAAGACTTCGCGCCTAGAATTCTGCTGATAGC
>Ga0187866_1003867_pt1 | contig 10896 bp, 9 predicted proteins | sample June2016WEW_11_1_3_FD_133013 | JGI IMG/M metagenome (GOLD analysis project Ga0187866, IMG submission 133013) | Peatland microbial communities from SPRUCE experiment site at the Marcell Experimental Forest, Minnesota, USA - June2016WEW_11_150 | ecosystem: Environmental > Terrestrial > Soil >... | reverse complement strand
GCGATTTCTCATCAATAAGAGTGCCTGTCCCCCTTTCCCCCCCCTTTCCCCCCTTCCAGGATTCCTCACAGTGGCTATCAAGCTGGACACTTCGAGCTTGCGCAGCATGGTTCGGATGAAGCCCATTTTTGCGCCTCCGATCGGCTCAGTCTTGCAGGGGACGTTCGGTCAACAGGGGAAGCCACGGCGATGAGGCCGTTGCGCCGGCTGCGATCTGGTTCCTCACGTTACTTCCAGAACTGCCACCACTTCTTAGATCCGCCAGACCCGATGGCGGCGAGTTCTCTCTCGACTTCCTGCCGTCGTTCAAATCGCCTGATGCCGCACGGATCACATTGTAGTGCGACAACATCGGCTTCGCCACCGCCGACAGATATCACGCCTTCCGGGGCAATACGCATCCTTCGACCGCATTTTCTACAAAGGGTTTTTTCGACCATAGCGTGTTACCTCCCAAACAACCGATTGGCTACGACCCTGCACCCGCCTCGTTACTCCGAAGGCTTGAAATAGAGACAGTAGAACAACTCTCTTTCCGGTTGCAGAACCACGATGGGTACGACAGACCGAGGTGTGTCGATTCCGATGAACAGGTACTCAACCGGAAACCAAGCTGGATTATCCCGTGAAATACTCACTCCGCCAACGCTGATTCGCTTCTCGTAGGCGGATATGGTTGACAGAACGAAATCGCGGATTGCATCATGCGTGCCGCTGCAACGTTGGGCACGGAGTATCCAGTGCGGCGGGCGGACCTCAGCAAGAGCTTTCAGGATGCTCTCGCGGCTACTGATACTGAGACGGCCCATTTCCGTGTTCAATGAGTCCCACGACTTGTGACGGCCCGGCCCCGCACGGCCCGAAACCCCGCCAAGTAGCCGTTGGAGGAAAGAAGGGGGGCTGGTTGGAATTGCCGGTTGAACAACAGGCCAAGACTCGCCCTCTGCAATCGCGAGATCGTGGATCGCGTCGGTGCCTTTGATTTTGATTAGCGCGTTCCGCGCGAACCCCCTCACGTTGGGATCAGTGTCGTTCAGGAGTTTGCTTATCGAAGGTGCGGCGGAAGGACCTCCGATGTCTCCCAACGCATCAGCGGCCCCACCACGCACGAGGGCTTCGGCGTGGGTGAGCAACTCGACAAAGCCCGCGACAACCTGCGGCTTGTTCATCTTCGCCAAGCAATGGAGCGCTGCGAGACGGTAATCCCTGTCTTCTTGTGCGTTCCGAAGGACGTTGAACAGGGGTTCGATGAAGCGATCGTCGTTGCCCGCTCCTAGCCGCTCTGCGGCATACAGTCTGACGTGGATTTCCCGGTCTCGCAGGGCGACGAACAGGGCGTCCGCCTCCCCGAGTTTTCCGAGCGCACTCGCAGCTTCCCAGCGGACTTCCCACGACGAGTCCATTTCGTATCTGGTGCGGAGATGCGCGACTGCACGGCGATCGCCTATTTCGCCAAGTGCCCTGGCCGCGTGCTCCCTCACGTGGTCAACATGGTGGCCCAGCAGTTTGACGAGTCCTTCAACGGCGGACGGCCCGGCGGCGACGATCTTGGAACACGCTTCGGATGCCTCTTTGTAGGACGAAGCATTCTCCAATTGCCGGAGGCAATGCGAAACAGCCGCGTGCTGTTCGGATTGGAGCGGATTATCCAGTGTGCTCCAAAGCGATTGCACGTTCGGGTATTCGCGGTACACCGTCTCGCGAGCGCTATCGAAGGCTCCCATTGGCCAGGGCTGCAACTTCGCCAGTCGCTCCGCTGCCAGTTTGAAGGAGTCGCGCACTTCATTGGGGACACGAATTGTCCGATCTGGCTGAACCTTATCCACAAAGAAATGCGCAATCAGATCGTTCTGGTTGCTCATGTCCTGAAAACACGACCTGTGCAGTGGGTTACACCAGTTCCACCACGTCTCGTAGAGTTCGCCCTCAACAGTCAGAAGAACCGCAAACAGCCCAATCCCTGCCTGCTCGAACAGCCCTGTGCGTACAATTACGGAGACTTGCCCTGGCAGGCGTGCCACATGCGAAGCATCCTCGTGAACCAGGAAGCAGGTGGCCGTTTCTCCAGACGCTTGTTGGAACCGAGCGTAAGTTGCGGTGCTCGGTGGATCAGCCAGAAGGTCGCGAATGGGCCCAAGTGGGCTGACCGGAACGCCGTTCAAGGCACGAGTGTCATTTGGACCGGCTGTTAGCCGACCTTGCCCGCTCCCCAGGGGCGGCGTTCTGAACGCGGCTTGGGGGACCGTGAGAACGCAGCCACACGCGGGGCACTTTCCTTGCCTGCCAGAACGTTCGACGGGGGCTTCGAGGCTTTTCCCACAATCGCATTTGAACTTGATAGCCATATATCCCCCTGGCACTAGCCATTCGGTCTTGCACTTGGCAAACTATCCAGCCCTCCGGCCTGCTGCTCGGCCGTGAAAGCCGCGCCTTGGCTGTTCTATGCACTTCATCCCTGAACCTTCGTCGGTTCCGCTGACCTCTTTCACTCCGCGCCCTCCCACCACGGGTTATCCACGTGGCGTCCAGTCACAATATGTGCAAGGCTCCTTGCACGTCGGGCACACAAGCATACCCCTTCCTCCCGCGCAGGCACCACAGACATACCTGCCGCACTTCGAGCACTTCAGGATTCGGTTTCGCATCTGGTCGGGACGAGCAACGGCTACTTGGGCCCCTCCGGCGGCTGCCTGGAGGAACGGCTGGCCCGTTTTTCCACATGCCGAGCATGTGTAACCGGCCGCGGCCGTGCCCTTACTCGCCGACTTTCTGCCGAGCAGCTTGTCGAGAAATCCCATTGTTCAGGCTCCTTGTCATGGGGCGGGTTAATTTCGGCCACTGAAGGGCGCGTTAAAACCAGCAGGTTAATGTATGTGATTTTATTGGTTATTACCTATTCAAAAGTCTTTGGCAAGGGCCGGTGAGATAGGTTTTGCAAGTTTTATCAGCCCCAGGAGCCGGTGGGCGCGTTTGGCTGGTTTTGAAATTCCACCCGTTTTCAAAGCAGCATTTTTCGATAGGCTTAATGTTGCCTGGCGAAACGGAGTTGGGCTCTGCTGAGGAGCAACCCAACGAGGGATAGCTAGGTCAGGGCGGGAGAATAAACCCGCGGGGCCTAGGACGTCTCTGTCCTGGGCCTCTTTCTTATTCTTTTGCCCTGCAATTCCTGAAAAAACCTTTTCGTTGATGTGCTGTGGCGGATTGTTTTCCCGGTGGGCGCGTTTGGCTGGTTTTCGCTTCAATCCGTTCCTTTCTGAGGAAAAGGGGAAAAAGGAAAAAGGGGACAGGCGCGCTTATTGGAGCGATCATTGCTTTCCGGCAACCTTTTTTGGGCGATGTGGTGCTCGGAGGGTCGATTCCAAGCCGAGTTTTTCGGCCGTCCGACGCACCCAATCCTCGCCTCCGTACGGCTGGCCGCGGGCCAGGCAGCGGCGAATTGCGTACACCTCTGCCTCTGTTTGCGGCTCGTTGACCAACTTGCGCCAACCGCGCGGATAGGGCACGGGCCAATCGCTGAGCAATTGCTTCTGTTCCGGCGTGCCCGAGGATCGTCGCCAAAGACTGGACCACTTCCAAGATTCAGCGCGTTCGACCAGGCCTGCCCGCAGCGCGTTGCGCTCCACGTAACGCGCAAGCTGATAAAAGTATTCTTCCTTCTCAACCGGAAACGACTTGTACCGGCTTTGGTAAACGTGACCATAGCCCACTCGCCGGCGATGCAACTGCCAACGTCGCACGTGTTTGGTGGTGAGTTGTTGCATGAACGCGGCCAAGTCTCCGTCATGCTCGGGCCAAAGCACGAAGTGCCAGTGGTTGGGCATGAGGCAATATGCGCAAATCCGCATTGGCCGCGATTCCAGTGTTTTCTCCAATAGACCTTCAAACGCGGCGTAGTCCTGCTCCTTGGAAAACAATTCCATCCGACCCACGCCTCGATTCAAAACGTGGAACAACATCCCTCCAGGAGCAAGTCGTGCGGCACGCGGCATTCCCAGAGACTATCACAATCGTGATTTCTTGTCAATAAGCGCGCCTGTCCCCCTTTCCTCCCCTTTCTCCCTTCCTCCCGCATACACATTATGAGGGGATTGGTTGATTGAGATTTATATGTTTGGAAAGCGAGGAGGCGAAAAGGCCATTCTTTTAGGTGGTTTCTGAAAAGATTTTTTCTTTTTGGCATTAGGTAGGGCATTTTTCAGGAACAGCCGCCTTGCATCAAAATTGAGCTTGGTTATATTAAGAGATTCGCGTGGATCGGCTCGACCGGCTAGCGTAGCTCAATCGGCAGAGCAGTTGATTTGTAATCAACAGGTTGTGGGTTCAAGTCCCTCCGCTAGCTCGTAGTGGAAACCCCTGTGAAAAAGCCCGGCGGATTGTGTGTTTTTTTCACCCGCTTTGTGAGCGGGAATTTTATTAGTAATCAGGAATATTACTGGATTAAGAGGGGGGTTTCCCGAGTGGTCAAAGGGGTCAGACTGTAAATCTGATGGCAATGCCTTCGAAGGTTCAAATCCTTCACCCCCCATTGTGCATGACGAATGACGAAATTCAAATTCCGCATGGAAACACGAGCAATGGAACTTCGACATTCTTCATTTGAATTAAGTCCTTCACCCCATGCGGGTGTAGCTCAACGGTAGAGCCATAGCCTTCCAAGCTATTCACGAGGGTTCGACTCCCTTCACCCGCTTTGCGGGCAATGGGGGGAAAAATAAAAAAAGGAGAACAATCAACCGGAGTGCGGCGGTTACATCGCACTCGAAAACAATGAGGGCTCGAACAACCACGCGGGCTGCTGTAGCTCAGTCGGTAGAGCGCGTCCTTGGTAAGGACGAGGTCAAGGGTTCGAACCCCCTCAGCAGCTTTTTGTCGGGCGGTGGAAAGCCAGCGAAAGTGCGATTCCCGTCGTCCGCTTTAATGTATTTAAACTACCCGCTTGATCCAACGCAGGGAGAAAGACAAAGACATGGCCAAGGAAGTATTTACTCGCAATAAGCCCCACGTCAATGTCGGCACCATCGGCCACATTGACCACGGCAAAACCACGTTGACGGGCGCCATTTTGGCGGTCCAAGCCAAAAAAGGCCTCGCCAAGTTCAAGTCATACGGCGATATCGCCAAAGGCGGTACGGTCCGCGACGAATACAAAACCCTCACAATCGCGGTCGCGCATGTGGAGTACGAAACGGATAAGCGTCATTACGCCCACATCGACTGCCCGGGCCACGCCGATTTCATTAAGAACATGATTACCGGCGCCGCGCAAATGGACGGTGCCATTTTGGTGGTATCCGCGGCCGACGGGCCCATGCCCCAAACCCGCGAACACGTGCTCTTGGCCCGGCAGGTGAACGTGCCCGCCTTGGTCGTGTTCCTCAACAAAATCGACCTGGTCGACGACCCGGAACTGCTGGAATTGGTGGAACTGGAGCTCCGCGAATTGTTGACGCATTACGGGTTCCCGGGCGACGAAATTCCCATCATCCGCGGCGATGCCCTGTCGGCATACAAAACCCCCGACGATCCGGCCGCCATCAAGTGCATCGGCGAATTGATGGACGCCATCGACGCCTATATTCCCCAACCGCAGCGCGAGATCGATAAGCCTTTCCTCATGGCCGTTGAAGACGTGTTTTCGATCGAAGGCCGCGGCACGGTGGCCACCGGCCGTATCGAGCGCGGCATGATCAAAACGGGCGAAGAAGTCGAAATCGTGGGTTTCGCCCCGGAATCGCGGAAAACCGTGTGCACCGGCGTGGAAATGTTCAACAAGACCCTGGATCAAGGCCAGGCCGGCGACAACGTGGGCTGCTTGTTGCGCGGCATCAAACGCGAGGAAATCGAACGCGGCCAGGTGTTGGCCAAGCCCGGTTCCATCACCCCGCACACCGACTTTGAGGCCGAAGTCTACGTTTTGTCCAAGGAAGAAGGCGGCCGCCACACCCCGTTTTTCAGCGGTTACCGGCCTCAATTTTACTTCCGCACCACGGACGTAACCGGCTCGGCCAACCTGCTGGGCGGCGCAGAAATGTGCATGCCCGGCGATAACGTCAAACTCAAAGTCGAACTGATCTCCCCAATCGCCATGGACGCCAACGTGCGGTTCGCAATTCGTGAAGGCGGCCGAACGGTCGGTTCCGGCGTAGTGACCAAAGTCATCAAATAACACTGTGGTTTGCAGGCAATCGTCGCTCGGATACATAATCAGTTTTACCGCGGACATCCCAAAAAACATGCAGGGGTGTAGCTCAATTGGTAGAGCACTGGTCTCCAAAACCAGCGGTTGGGAGTTCGAGCCCCCCCGCCCCTGCCATTTGGAGACAAAAGGGTTCAGGGTTTTGAATTTTGGATTCAGTATTTGAATCTTGAATTTCTTCCCCGAACCCCGATCCCTGAATCCCAAATCCCAAACCGAAAGTCCTGAACCCTGAACCCTGAACCCTAAGTCCTGAACCCCGAACCCTGATATGGGTGCTTTTTTCCAAGAATTACTAACCGTCGGCATTTACAAACGCAGTCAAGGGCGGATCACCCGGCAGGTGACCTTCGCCGCACTGGCCGTGGCCATTGCCCTGGGCTTTTTCCGCCTTCACCAAACACTATATGATAATATCGGCATGAAGTTTTTCGGTCTTTCCGATTGGCTGCCTGGTATTTTATGCCTGGCGAGCTGGTGGGCGTCGTACCGGATGGTGAACATGCCCAATTTCGCCGACTTTTTAATCGCCGTGGAAGCGGAAATCAACAAGGTTTCCTGGCCCACCCGCGGCGAACTGTTTCGGGCCTCCATGGTGGTGCTGATTTGCATCATTGTGCTGGCCTTGATCCTTTACTCCTATGACATAATCTGGCAATTGATCTTCAGAAAAGTGTTGCACATTTTGTAGCAGCAGGAACGCATACGTGAGCGACGAGCCGAACAATCCGACTGAACAACCGGCCGACCTATCGCAGAAGATTGCGTATGCCGCCGGCCCTGATCCCGCCGAACTGGCGGCAGAGGCTGAAGGCATGCCCGTTTCGGCTGAACCGGCCGCCGCGGAACAGCCCCAGGCCGAAACCGCGCCCGTATTGCCCGAGGTAACGCCCGCGCCGGCTGAAGCCGCGATTCCCTACACCCAAGCGCCGGTTGCCGAAACGCGCCAGCCAGCGTCGGTCGTCGAAACCGCGCCGGCGCCAGCGCCGGTAGTCAAACCCCAGGAACCAAAATCGGATAAAATGGAATGGTATATCCTCAAGGTGCAAAGCAACCGCGAGGAATCCATCCGCGAAGGACTGCTCCGCCGCGTGGCCATCGCCGGACTGGACCGTTATTTCGGCGACGTGATCGTTCCCACCGAAAAAGTGACGGAATTCAAGGGCGGAAAAAAACGGGTTATTAAACGAAAGCTCTACCCGGGCTACCTGGTCGTACACATGGAAATCAACGACGACACCTGGTTTTTGGTCCGCGAGACTCCGGGCATCGGCGATTTTACCGGGGCCGCCGGCCGGCCTTCGGTCATGCTGCCCCACGAAGTGCAACGCATTGTGGCCAAGGCCGAGGAAAAGAGCGAAAAAGCCCCGAAATTAAAAATCGGCTTCAACGAGGGCGAACGGGTCAAAATCAAGGAAGGCACCTTCGAAAACTTCGAGGGCGAAGTGGAAAGCATCGACCAGACCAACGGCCAGGTGACCGTAATGATCAATATTTTCGGCCGCAGCACGCCCGTCACCTTGGAGTATTGGCAGATCGAAGCATTATAAGAGTGGACAGTGGACAGTGGACAGAAAGTTTAGCCCCGGCACTTGTGCCGGGAGAAAAATAGTAAATCGTACATAAAGCCGCGACGGGCACCAACCAAAGGTTGGTTGGTTGCGCATAAAATAGAATTTTTTGACGACGGTTTAAATCATGGCCAAGCAACTAGTCGGTGAAGTGAAATTCCAGGTCCCGGGCGGTCAGGCAACGCCGGCCCCGCCGGTCGGCACGTCGTTGGGACGTTACGGCATCAACCTGGGACAATTTGTTCAGCAGTTTAACGAGCGGACCAAAGACGCCGGGGGCATGCCCATTCCGGTGGTGGTAAGGGTGTACAACGACAGGACATTCGAATTTGTCACCAAGAGCCCGCCCGCCGCCGCGCTTTTGAAAAAGGCGGCCGGCATTGCAAAGGGCTCCGGCGTGCCCAATAAGGAAAAAGTCGGCAAGGTGACCATAGCCCAGGTCGATGATATTTGCCGTACGAAAATGGCCGATTTAAACGCCCGCGATATCGAACACGCCCGCAACATCGTGCTGGGCACCGCCCGCAGCATGGGCCTGGAAGTGGAGAGTTAAAAATGCCAAAAACAAAACAACCCAAACGCATGGCGGCAATGCTGGAAAAATCACCGGGCAAGAAACCCCTGCCCCTGAAAGAAGCCGTGCAATTGCTAAAAACCTACAATACGACAAAATTCGATCAGAGCGTGGAGATCGTCATCCGCTTAGGGATCGATCCCAAGCAGGCCGACCAGATGGTCCGCGGATCGATCGTGCTGCCCAACGGCATCGGCAAGTCGCTAAGGGTGATTGTATTCGCCAAGGGCGACAAGGTCGATGAAGCCAAGGCGGCCGGGGCTGAAGAAGTCGGCGGGCCGGAAATGGCCGAAAAGATCAAGGGCGGCTGGACCGATTTCGACGTGTGCATCGCCGCCCCGGACATGATGGGCGTGGTCGGTCCGCTGGGCAAGGTTTTGGGTCCGCGCGGGCTTATGCCCTCGCCTCGCGCCGGAACCGTTTCGCCGGACGTGGGAAAAGTCGTCAAGGAATATAAAGCCGGCAAGATCGAGTTCCGCAACGATGCCGGCGGGAACATCCACGCCATCGTGGGAAAGTTAAGCTTCGACGCTGAAAAACTGGCCGAAAACGTATCCGCCTTCATCAATTTCGTGGTCAATCTAAAACCGGCCGCGGTCAAGGGACAATATATCAAAACCATTGCCCTCAGCGCCACCATGAGCCCGAGCGTGCGAATCCAAGCGGCGTAAAGGATCAAGTATGAGTAAGTATGTAAAGAATCTGATTACCGAAAACCTTCGCCAGCGTCTGAAAAACGTCAACGACGCCCTGCTGGTTAACATGGTCGGACTGACGGCCAATGCCAACAACCGCTTGCGCGGGGAATTGGCCGGCAAAAACGTGAATGTAATCGTGGTAAAAAACAGCCTGGCCGCCCGGGCCACGACTGGCACGCCGTTGGAGCCCATGTTTCAAGGACTGACCGGCACCTCGGCAATATGCTGGGGAAGCGAGGATATCGTCAGCTTGGCCAAGGAAATTGCCCGGCTGGTAAAAGACGAAAAAAACAAGCCCTTCGAGGCTCGTGGCGGTGTGATGGAGGGCGAACGCATCACGGCCGATCAGGTAGATCAAGTCGCCAAATGGCCCAGCCGCTTGGAACAGTTGTCGATTCTTTCAGGCCAGATCCTCAGCCCGGGCGCGAATTTGGTAAGCCAGTTGGAGAGCATCGGCGGGGCATTGGCCAGCCAGATCGAACAAAAAGGCGAGGCAACGGAAGAAGTAAAAGCAGGAGAGTAAATAAGTTTATTTAATCTCAGAAAAAGAATGTCGCATGAAAAGTCAGAGCCGGGGCGTGTCGCCCCGGCATTTCCGGGCCGACACGGCCCGGCTCTGAGGCGAAAACGTGACATTCATTACCTGAGACAATAGCCGCGGCACTTATGCCGCGAGAATATAAACGATGAAAACTCTGGGTACGTTCCCGGAAACATAAATAACAACCAACCAGATAATAGTAACGTGTCGGGGCCGGTTGCCCGCAGCACCGAGTTCGCGACGCCAAGGTGAGAAAGGACCGAGATTGTCATGGCGACAGATCAAGCAACCCGCCAGTTTTCCCCATTGACCCTGGAGTTGGGCGAAAAGATCGTGGAATTGAACCTCAAGCAGGCCAAGGAACTAAGCGACTATTTGTCCGAGGTGCACGGCATCAAGCCCGCGGCCGGCGGGGCGGTAATGATGGCGGCCCCTGCCGCCGGAGAAGGCGGACCGTCCAAGGCCGCGGAAAAAACCGAATTCGACGTAATTTTGGAAGGTTTCGGCGAGAAAAAGATCGGCGTGATCAAGGTCGTCCGCGCAGCAACCGCGCTGGGCCTGAAGGAAGCCAAGGATCTAGTCGAGGGCTTGCCCGCCAAAATCAAGGAAGCGATCTCGAAAGAAGACGCCGAGAAGCTCAAGAAGGAACTGGAAGAAGCCGGCGGCACCGTATCGATCAAATAATCGAGCAACGGGACGTCTTTTGTTTTTCGGTCCCTCCCCAACCAGGGGAGGGTGGGCTTTGACGCAATCGAAATCCAGCAGATTAGCGTAATGGTTGAACTTTGCCGTTTTGCCCATTTGTCATGCCCGAGTTCGACTGAATTTATTCAGAAACTCGCGGCCAGAGCTTGGGGTCTACACCCCCTACCCAATTATACGAACAATGTCGCCGCTTTCCGCGTATTGGATTGTTATGAGGCGGAAAAACGGCGATTCCATCCCCACCTTGTTAATTCCATGTCGGCCTTGTGTTTTTGCACTCAAATCCCACTTCTTTCAGGAGGGTGATATTATATGGCGACCATGGCTCAACGACGTCTCCAACCCAAGGAAATCCGTCGCTTCGGCAGCCGCCGAGCCCCTCACTTCATTCCGGACCTGACGCAAATTCAGACTTCCAGTTACCAGGCTTTCCTGCAACACGACGTACCCTGGCAAAAGCGCAAGGACCAGGGCATCGAGGGCGTATTGCGGGAAATCTTCCCGACGGAAAGCTACGACAAGACCCTGCGCCTGGAATACATCCGCTACGAACTGGGCAAACCCCGCTACGAGCCCGACGAATGTCGCCAGTTGCGCCTCACCTACGGCAG
>Ga0187866_1003859_pt1 | contig 10907 bp, 11 predicted proteins | sample June2016WEW_11_1_3_FD_133013 | JGI IMG/M metagenome (GOLD analysis project Ga0187866, IMG submission 133013) | Peatland microbial communities from SPRUCE experiment site at the Marcell Experimental Forest, Minnesota, USA - June2016WEW_11_150 | ecosystem: Environmental > Terrestrial > Soil >... | reverse complement strand
TTCCTTAAAATATAAATGTTATAAAAGCATATTCACGTTACCATGTCCGCGATAGATAACAAGGCTACAGAAAGAAACCAAAGATTTCAAGAATACTTCAAAGAATTAAGGGCAAAGTATCTCACAAAGGATTCTACAGAACTTACTTTGCGGACACCGCTTGAAAATTTCCTTAAAAGTTTGAACAAAGATTATGGTTTGGTTCAAGAACCAAAGAGAATAGCGGGATTGGGCGCACCAGATTTTAAGGCATACAAAAAAACCATAAAAATTGGTTACATCGAAACCAAAGATTTAGGAAAAAATCTGGATGAAGAGTTGAAAAGCGAACAACTTGAGAAGTACATGAAAAGCATAGATAACTTGATTCTGACAAACTACACCAGATTTATTTTGATAAGGGATAGTGTTCCCTTGTTTGATTATAGTATATTCAACCTTTCAGACTTGGAAAATTCGAGGTTTGTTATTCACAACGATAAAATTCAACAGATGATGGATTTAATTGAAACTTTCTTTGATAAGTATAATCTTCAAAATATACGGTCTGCCGCCGAATTATCATTAGAACTTTCAAAGAGAGCGAAATTGCTTAAAGTATTAGCAGAGAAACAGCTTGAAGAAGATATTGAAAAAGCAAACAAGAATCAGCCTACTTCTTCGGTCTATGATTTTTATGAAGGAGTCAAAGAACTGATTAAGGATATTAACATAGATGATTGCGCTGATGCCTATGCTGAAACAATCACTTATGGGTTGTTTCTTGCAAAAATGAATGACTCTCAGCCTTTGAATCGAGCGTCTGCCGCTGCTTATATTCCTCGAAGCATCGGAGTAATCAAACGAATTTTCATGAATATTTCAGGAGATTCTTTGCCTTCAAACTTATCGTGGCTGATAGATGAAATAATTGATGTCCTTAACGCTTCAAACATGGAAGATGTTCTCTCAGAAATTGACTCAAGAGGCAAAAAAGACAAAGACCCATTCACATTCTTTTATGAAGATTTCCTTGCCGCATATGACCCCTTGAAAAAGAAGCATCTAGGCGTTTTTTACACTCCAAGACCAGTTGTATCTTTCATCGTAAATTCAATTCATCAAATTCTTAAAAATGATTTTGGAAAAATAAACGGTTTTGCCGATGACAGCGTAACCGTTCTCGACCCAGCAATAGGAACAGGAACTTTCCTCTGGCTTATCTATATACTAACCTTGTCGGAATTGAAAAACAAAGGTTTAGGTGGATTGATAAGCAAAAAATAGAAAACCACATTCTGCACGATTTCTATGGACTGGAGATTCAAATAACCCCTTACATTATTGCCCATCTCAAACTATCTTTGGTGCTAAAGAGATGGTTCTATGAGTTTAAAGAAAATGACCGAAACCAAGTCTATCTAGCAAACACGCTTGAACCATTCGAGACTCATGGACTTATGCCTTTCTTGAGAGAGATAACACAAGAGAGCATGACAGCCAATGAGTTAAAAATGAAAAAGAAAATACTTGTGATAACATCCAACCCTCCTTACAGAGGTATGTCCGTAAACAAGGGTCAATGGATACAAGATTTGTTAAAGAAAGGGTACAAAAAGGGAGATGGGTCTCAAGACGATGGATATTATAAAGTTGATGGGAAAGACCTCGGAGAAAAAAACCCAAAATGGCTTCAAGATGACTATGTCAAATTCATTCGATTCGCACAGTGGAAGATAGATTCCGCAGGAGAGGGTATAATCGGTTTCATCACAAATAGTAGCTACCTTGATAATCCCACTTTTAGGGGTATGAGACAATCTTTGTTGAATACTTTTAATAAAATATACATTCTCAACCTTCATGGAAGTAGTCTTAAGAGAGAAAAAGCGCCCGATGGAAGCAAAGATGAGAACGTTTTCAATATCAGACCTGGAGTAGCTATCGCTCTTTTCATAAAAACCAAACAAGAGTTTTCAGACAAAAAAGTCTATTACGCAGAAATATTTGGACAACGTGAAATAAAATTTTACTGGCTTGATAGGCATAATATTTTAAACGTTGAATGGAAACCGCTGAAGCCAGAATCACCAAATTACCTTTTAGTCCCTGAAAATTCATCAATGCGAGATGAATACTTCAAACACTGGAAGGTTAATGAAATTTTCCCAGTCAATAACATAGGCATTGTAACTTCTAGAGACGATTTAACGATAAAATGGACACCTGATGAAGTTTGGCAAAGCATTTCTGATTTTGCAAATCTAGATGTTGAATCGGCACGAGCCAAATATAACTTAGGAAAAGATTCTTTGGAATGGAAGGTTTCCACTGCTCAAGAAGACCTTAAAAAGACTGGGTTGAGAAGAGAATTAATAGTTCCAATTCTCTACAGACCATTTGACATAAGATATACTTACTATACTGGACATTCCAGAGGATTTATGTGCAGACCAAGGTCAGACATCATGAGTCACATGATGCAGAAAAATTTGGCTTTACTGGTGATGAGACAAGTTTCCTTGGATGAAGATTACACACACTTTTTTGTTTCAGAATCTATAGTTGACAACAGAGCAATGTTAAGTAGCAAGGGCATTATTCAAATTCTTCCGCTTTACCTTTATGACCGTTCTGGCAAAAAACCAAATATTTCTCAAAGTTTCCTAAAGGAGTTGAAAAAGAACTACAACAAGGATGTTACAGCGGAAGATATATTCTACTATGTATATGCTATTTCTAATTCCAATACATACCGCAATAAATATTCTCATTTTTTGAGACAAGATTTTCCCCGCATTCCATTTACAAAAGACTATTCGATTTTTAAATCGCTGTCTGAAATAGGCGCGACTTTGGCTAACCTACACCTAATGAAGGAAAAGCTTGATTCCTCCACAAAGTTTGATATTCAAGGTTCAAATATCATTGAGTTTGCTAAATTGGAAGGCGAAAAAGTCTTTATTAACAAAAACCAATACTTTGACGGAATTAAAGAAAACGAATGGTTTTTCCACATAGGCGGTTATCAGGTTTTAGAAAAATGGCTAAAAAGTAGGAAAAACAGAGAATTACGTAGTGAAGAAATAGAACAATTCATTCAAATTATCGAAATAATCAAGAGAACCATCGTTTTAATGGAGAGACTTGACCACACCCCATTTCTTACTACGCCAATTATCGCTCAGGAATGATTTGTTTTAGTTTATTTTCTTTGCTTCGGTTGCTTTCTTGATTAGCGACTTCCAATTCTCAGGTGTTGAACCATCGGAGATTTTTGCTTGTTGTGCTGGAGTCTTTCCATCGAGTGCCATGTGTGGTCTTAAGAAGTTGTAGTAGATTTGTATTCCCTCCATCATTGTCTGTGCTGTTGCTTCTTCGTCTAGTCCTCGCATAACTTTGCTTCTTTGTCTTATCGTTTCATGCAGTCTTTCAACCATGTTATTATTTGAACGGTCTCTTATGTTTGGGACTCTCACATGCTCCGTTCTAGGAGCTTTCAAAGTGAAAAACTCTTTCGTTACCGCATCTTGATATGACCTCAATCCATCAGTCACTACAGCCATAGGTCTCATTTGCGAAACGCTTGAGGCTTGAGCCAAAACCTTTCGTGCATCAGCAATTTCTCTCTTCTCTGTTATCTGAGTGGCTAATCAATATCTGCTTTGGTTATCTATTACGTTCCATGCCCATCTCTGGTTCTCATGGTTGTCTAGGTTTCTTACGTTTAGTACCATTTCGTCTGAATGCCATATTCCACTAACTTTCGGCACCAGTTGGTCGGCGTATTCCTTTAGGAGTTTAATGTATTTTCGTATCCACTTGTAAACTGCAACATGGCTAACTTCTACGCTGTAAAACTGCTTTAGGTGGTCAACAATAGCCCTCATGCTAATCCCCTTGAAGTACAGGTCTAAGGCTACCGTCACGGTTTGAGGAGTAGCCTTCATCTTCTCGAACCCTTCATCAACAATGAAGAACCGCTCACAACCTTTGCAGAAAAACCGTTGAACCTTTCCTCTCTGTGTGCTTCTATATCCTCTCTTAACTATGTGTTCTGACCCGCAAAACTTGCATACTAAAGTCTGTTCTTCTGGTTCGCATAGGTTTTCTTCCTCGCTTTCCAAAGAATATGTGCTTCTTTGATTTAACTCATACTGTGCAACCGCATGAATATGTTTGCATGTAACATGATTAAGCGTGAAGTCGGGGCACTCGCAAACCCACTCTAAGCCTTCCTTAAATACGATATAGTGACCATTTCCGCTTTGAGACCAAACTCGGTAAGTGACATCGCTTATCTTGTCCACTTTGCCTTGAGCAAGGAGAGAGTAGGCGCGAACTTTGCGAGTGTTTGAGGTTCTCATTTTATTCACTATGTAGCTACAATGTAGCTACAATGTAATAAACCTTTTGGCATTAAAGCTAATATTTAGCTATTATGTAGCTAATTTCATACACAAAGTATTTATTTTGTGAATACAATATAGCACTCATGAACGAGCAGATTGAAGTAAAGGCTAAAGCATTTCAAGTAATAGACAGAACAGTAAAATCCTCTGGAAATTCTGGACGAGTCTACTTGCCAAAAGAGTGGGTCGGCAAGAAGGTAAAAGTTCTTTTGCTCGAACCAATAAATAATGAAGGTAGGTAGTCAAGCAATGGAGAAGAGAAAGGAGGTATACGTAAGTTGGCTTCATTAGATTCTAACATACCACCATCTAAATTTGAGACAAGAAAAGAGTTTTTAGAACATCTATACAACATGATGGTTACATCTTTTGAGACCACAGAAAACACTTTTGGAGAAACCAGAGGAAGACCAAGACTACTAAAAACATTCATTATGGAAAGCAATCAGGGTTTACTCGAACAAACCGATAGTTTTGACGTGGTACTTCATAAAACAAAGACAGCGCTTCCAGAAATAGATATTATCACGCTTGAACATAATGGTATACGTGCAAGGTTTTATGTAGATACCTCTGATAGGCGTTTTTGGCTGTTACATACAAACGACCTTGCAAAGCATGCACGATACGTTTTCGATAGGTTAGTTTATTCGCCTAAAGCAGCATTTGACAAAGTTTGGCTTCCTATGCAGATGATACAGAAAGTGGCTAATCTGCCTAGGAACTCTTTTAGAGGGTTCGGTTTAGAATATACGGATTTCTTTGCACTTAACCGTGAACTTGAACAATCAGTTGCAGAATTGAAGATGAGGGTTTCTGGAGCTAGTTCAATAGATGCTCTTAATGCATTAAGGACTGAAGAAAAAATAGAAAATTCCTTAGCCTATTCTATGGTGAGAGTCAAAAGAGGAGACCCGCAAAACTATGTGATTGATGAGTTAGGCTATGCTGGTCGGTTTACAGCTATAGGTGGTTCATCAATAGATGATTATATGAGTTTGATTGAAATTACGAGAAGAATATACAAGAATACTTTAGAGGCGATTGAACGCAATAGCTTAGGTATTAAGCAGGTTGAAAACCGAACACTTGTTGAGGGGCAAGCTTTTGACCTTGTTTTGAAGAGGGAGATTGAGGACATCGGTTTATTTGCTGATATTCTTTCAACTTCCAAGAAACCATTCAGGTTGTGGGGATTGAAAAATAAGATTTCAAAGGATTATTTCCAAGTTTTTGGAGTTGATTTGCATACTGGGGACTCGCTTAACCTTGAAATATCAGACCATCTAATTCGCGTTTATTTGCCTAAGGGGTCTTGTGGAAATACGGTATTGAGACTTTACACGAATCTTCAACATTATTTTGATTCTAACATAAAGCTTAACGATGAACCACTTCAAATAATGGAGTAATCGGAGAGAATTAGATTGCAGCCATGTGGACATACAAAACTGATGAATAGCATAATTGGCATGTGCAAAAAGAATCTTAATTGGATTTCAGTGTTATCTGACCCTGAACTGAACTACGAGGTGCAAATCATTGAGCAATCTATAAGCACTTCGTCAGGCGAAGTTGTTAAGCCTGACATAGTTGCTGCTTCCAATAGGCAGCTTCACTCGCTTGTTTTTGAACTAAAAGGTGGGAAGATACTCAAGGTAGACCAATTAGAGAGATACGCAAGTTTAACAGCAAGCGACTTGTTAAGATGGGTTACAGTTTTTGATAGGTCTCATTTAGAATTTGACGTATGTATATGTGACCTTGCTGAAAATCACACCTTAATCAAACTCGTAAATAACCAAAAATTCCCGATGCTCATTTTCGGCTCAGATTTCTTAAGCAAGGAAGGGATGTTCAAAAGAGCGAAACTAAATGACGCTTTCAAACAGCCTATGAGTTTGAAGGGCAAGTCTCAGCCGCTTTCTTATTATCCGTTTTCTGATGAGGATTCTACTCCGTATATTGCTCTACATGTGGTTCAAGCTCTGTTATCGATTGTTCTAAAAAACGCGCAACGTGGAATAGACTTTTCAGAGGATGAACTTTTTGCTTTTGATGATGTTATTGCTGAACGGTTTAATTATGTTTGGAAGGTTCTTTCAATCGAACATAAGAAAGCACTTAAATTGAAAATTAGTGATGCTACAAAGAGGTTTTTGGCTAAGGACGAAGTCAAAGAAGCCTTGGGGATTATTCAACAAAAGGAAGGTTACAAGATTGCAAAGAACCTTGCGCAATTCAAGAAAATGGCAGAAAAATATATTGAAGAATTGCAGACGCAAACGCCATTAAACGAATTTTATAACCTCTCTAATTTTTAACAGTTTAGCTTTCTTATTGTGAAAAGTGCCTATGGTTAACATGGACTACTCCTATCCATGCGAGCGCCGAAGAGTTAACAGAACCAAAAAAGTCTCTATCATTCGATAGCCCCAACGTATGAAAAGATTTACATATTCATTTTTAGCAATATAAAACTGGGGATTTAGTATGGCCGAAGAGAAGTTCCCAATTTCGGAATCGCTGAAAGTAATACAGGGTATAACAATATACAAGACCGAAAGCTGGTGGGAAGCTGTTATTCTGCTTGAGTCATTTGGAAGAAAACAGATTGCTACCTATTTGTGGAACAAGAAAAATGACCAATGGAAAAGAAGGCAAAAATTTGTCGTGCACAAAAAGAATGATTGGTCGCAAATCGTCGCAGCCGTCGAGAAGTTGCTGCCACAACTGCCTTGAACCATCAAATAACTTAAGAGCTAAAACCAAAATACATATAGCTATAAGGAGTTGGAGCCAAAACCGTGTCGTCAATTAATATTTTGGACCTGTATGAACGATTTGGCAATTTTTTTGAAATCGACTGCAAATATGGAGACATTTATGAAATTGGGGAAAAAATTGACAACACAATTGACCCAGACACTATTGTCCCTTTCGCTGGCAAATATTTTTCGTACAAACCACAACCGAATTCGACAAAAGCACAGCCAAATCTCATAGTTCTTCAGAGATTTGTCAGCAAACAATTTGAATTAAAATTGGTGGCAAAAGGCTACAAACTAAGAAAATGGGGATATTGTGCGTACAGAATAGAAGATGCTGCACTTCAACCTCATAAAGATGTTTTTGAAATCTTTAGAGGATTTGTTTATCGCGTTCTAATACTGGAGGAACAGCTTTCGCTCTGCATTGACCCACACCTTGTCCTAGAAACGAGGTGCTCAATTCACAACCTAGTGCAAAAAGGAATACCCCTTGACGAATTGGATGATTTTTCAGTTCGATACGACATCGCAAATGAAAACGGAATAAATGGATACTTAATCGACACATTTAAGACGTCAACTGAAGAAGTTTTCTGCAAAGTTAAAGGGTATCGAAAAGTCGAAGGCAAACCCCAAGAAGAAATCATAGCGCCAGATAAGGTCTTCCCAGAAGCTAGACCAGAACTTCTTCAGAAATTTATCTTAAGGCTGGGTTCCTCTTATAGTATAATAGACTTGCAGCGTAGACTTTCTTACTTAGATAGTACAACGGCTTCGCGCGACCGATTTCGTGCTACTTTGGACATAGTCACTAAGCTCAGCACAGAAATTTTTCCTTTGAAGTTCGGAAATTTCGTCGTAAATGTTAAGGTACAACCGATAATTGTTAAGTTGTGATGCAATGTCGTCTCTTATTGGAAACAAAATTAAAGAAGAGCCGAATCTTCTTTTTGACAAAACAGATACTTCAGCTTCTCACCCACAAGTCTACTGGGGACTTAGAACATACGGGCCCTATGACAAAGAAATGCCAAACCTTAAACTCGCAATAGTATCTCCGCAAGAGAAAATGGACTTAGTCCGAGGAATAATTACCGGGTTGAACAACGGGACACCAATTCTTCCAGGTGGCATGCCTCGATTCTTTAGGTGTAAAATAGAAGAACAAGTAAAAGAATGCATAGCACCATCTACTAGTGTTGACGATTACGAAAAAGCCGCATTACAATTCTTGAAAAGCACAGACTACAAAGACATAGACGTTATTCTCGTTTATATTCCGAAAACAAGCAGATACTTTACGAATACTCCTTACTATCGTCTGAAATCATTGTTTACATCACATGGTTTCCTTACTCAAATGATAACACAGACCGCCATAGACAATTTGAAGTGGTCCTACCTAAATCTAGCTACTGCTATCTATGCCAAGGCTGGAAGAATCCCATGGGTTCTTTCAAGCGAAATGAAAAATACTGACATGATTCTTGGCCTCTCAATATCAAATGTCGTGACCTACAGGAATAAAGCAGGCGGTTTTCCCAAATTTGTGGGATGTGCAAATGTTTTTGATAATCATGGAAAGTGGATGTTTCTCGAAGGAACTGCAAACTTGTATGAACGAGATAAACCGACAAGACTTGAACAGTTTAAGGAGCTGGTCAGCAACGCTTTGGAAAAGTATAGAGCCGTCAAGAAAACATTTCCGAAGAACATAACTATTCATTATTATAAGAAATATAGCAAAGAAGAGATTCGTTCAGCAAAAGCTATTCTTAGCGATGTTGCTGGTGACTGCAATTTGACCTGCGTTTCGATAGACACGTCTCACCCATTCCGGCTCTACGACAGAAAGACTGGCGACGGGAGTTTCCCGAGAGGGGCGTACGTTTATCTTGGAAGTAATGAAGCCTTATTATCAACCACAGGAGAGACACCGATAGCAGGAAGAAGGATGGGGACACCCAAACTGTTAGACATTAAAATCCTTCAAAGAGCAAACCAATTCTTGGGCAAAGATGGAACCGATGAGATAGTCAACCAAGTCTTTGCCCTAACTAAGCTCGACTGGGCTACTGCAACACCCATGATTCGCGAACCAGTCACCTTACAATTCTCAAGAGCTATTGCCTATTTAACCGCTGCAATGTCTGAGCAAGAATGGAAGGGCATTACAAGTTCGGAAGTTAGCCCAATACTGAACAACCGACCATGGTTTATCTGAGGCATCACAATGGAAACCCATGAAATGGTCGAACAGATGATAACTGATAGAATAGAAGAGGAGCTCAAAAGGAAGGAAGACTTCTCAAGAGACCCACTAGGTTATTCTCTTTACTCGTTCTTCCTACTGAAAAATGGAATAAGAACCCCAGAAGTCGAAAATCTAACTGATTGGATGAACTCCTGGGTTGATGACATCATTAACCAAAGAAAAATATCCAGATTTGTTGATAGAGACTTTAGCTCAGCTTTATTTTCTTATTATTGTCTTAGGAAATTCCGACGTTTAAAGAAAAAGGTACAGCTTGCGAGCTTTGACCAGCTATTGTCTTCTTATGTTGAAAGTAATCGCTTTTTTGATAGTTTTACTTTTTCAGCCATTATCCTAATCGGCATGCTTGATATGAAAGATGAAATAGACAATTATTCCAACGTCATAAATCGTCTGAAGAATGACGTCGAACGGGAAACAGTGTTTAATGACGCTAAAAACCTTGTTTTTGCTTCAATCTTTTTTGAACAACTGGGCTCTGGAGACTACCTAAAAAGGATAGTTGATTTCTGTTGGAAAAAACTAATGGATAACAGCATTCCCAGTTATGACGAACTCTACTTTGCATGGGTTCTCTGGAAATTTCGGAAGCTTAGAGAAGAGAGAGACCTTCCGAAAATACGAGAGTTCACAGATTCGACCATTACCAACGGTCGAAAATTCTTGCATAAAGAGCCAAGAGATGAATCCATAGAAGAAATTTACGGTTCAGACATCAAAACAAACCGAATAGGATTCAACTTATCGAAAATAGCCTTGGGTGTCTTTTTGGATATTCTGAAGGACTATCTTCAACGAACGGTGCGAGTGACAAGAGAAGAAATGTCGCGAAAAGACATTCCAGTATGGATAAGAAGTTCCTCACTTATTGCCTCAATCCTGCTCGTCTCCGAAATCCCCATTCTGTGGGCAAGTTTTGGTTTCGGGTTAGTCAGAAGAGCAACTTTAAACACTAGTAATCTAACATGGCAATCATTCTGGCCCGCAGGTGCACAATATCTAATCAACGCGTCAATATTTTTAATCGTTATGGGCTTCGCAGTAATTTCGGTTAGCTTACTGTGGGACACGGTCTACAAAGGCTATACCGACGCCAAAATTGTGAAAAACAATCTCACTCAGAGGTTAACAAACCGTTTTTTTGATTTCTTTGTGATACTCTTGACGATTGCTGCCGCAATATTCGGCCTATAGACAGAGTTTGCCAAATAAACTGCAATTTAACGAGAAAACTAATTGAGAATGCGCGTCAAAACCATACGATTGGGAGGTCACATGATGGCTTTCGCGTGATGGATTCTTCAATTTTACATTCCATGCGCTTTTCACAAAAGTTATTTACGAAATCGATGGGGTAAGGTTTACACTGTCGTTTAAAACTGTCACGCGGCGATAGTACGTCATTTTGGAGGCAATCTTGATTGAAAGATGAGTTTTCCATTTTTATTCAAAAAATCTCTTCCGAAAGGA
>Ga0187866_1003857_pt1 | contig 10913 bp, 10 predicted proteins | sample June2016WEW_11_1_3_FD_133013 | JGI IMG/M metagenome (GOLD analysis project Ga0187866, IMG submission 133013) | Peatland microbial communities from SPRUCE experiment site at the Marcell Experimental Forest, Minnesota, USA - June2016WEW_11_150 | ecosystem: Environmental > Terrestrial > Soil >... | reverse complement strand
CGGAACCGCGGCGCCACCTTCAGCGGTAACTCGGGATATTCGTAATGCTCGGTGAATGTTCTACGCACCGGATCGCAGGTGCGAATCCAGTAGCGTATCGAGACACACAGGGCCTTAGTCACTGTAATAACAGCCTCAAGGATGTTTCGAAGCCAGAGTTGCATAAGGATTTAAATTCTTTTGTATGTTAAGTAGAGAATAAAACATCCGTCTAAGAACAGCAAGAACTTTTATTCCGGCCGCTAAAGATGGATTATAAGGGCTGAGAATGAAGCGGCAAGCGGACCTTACATAAAGGCGGATTTTTTATCTGAATGGCAAAAAATGTCCGGTTTGCCAAGTTATTCATAACCCATAAGATGGATGCGAGAAGGATTTTTTTCCTACAAAAATACATGATTACTAATTGTGCAATTTCAGATAAAGATTATCAACTGTTGAATACATGTCTTGTGATGTAACATATTATTCGGCAATATGTTATAGATTATTATCCGCTTCCTTGTCATAACCTAGGTAATCTATGACGAAGGCAGCGGCACGGATGAAAAGATCGGTAGCAAGTTATTTTATCAAAAAAAACCCGAAATAATCTTACAACTGGCCCGTCATTCGCTTGACTTCCAGTAATTAAGGCGTATCGTACATTGATGGCAGTCTATAAATATAGATGCCGTAAAATTGCACATTGAAGGGGGGTATAAAGGATAATCTGGCGAAGGAACGTACTATGTTAGTGCTGTCACGTAAGAAAAACGAAAGTATTATCATCAACGATGACATTACGATCGTGGTCGTCGAAATTCGAGGAGATAAGGTTCGACTTGGTGTTGAGGCCCCAAAGGAAGTGCCGGTACACCGTCGTGAGGTCTTTGACGCAATTCATCGCAACGAACTTGCAACGGGGAACAAAACGGCTGATAAAGCCGATACAGCCGGAACAAGCGGCAACCCATAAAGACTCTTCTTCCCAAAACTGGGCGCTTGTCCGTTAGCCTCTTCCACTTTTGAATCTTTTCTCCAGTCTTTCGTAAAGGCTCGTTTTCTATTAAACGACTCTGATGCTTTGCGCCTGCATTGGCAAAACCCCTTGACGGATGCCTTATCGCCGCGGTACAAAGTCGAGTCTTGCTTTTACCGCCTTGGAACCGGCCCCGTCGTCTAGAGGCCTAGGACACAGGCCTTTCACGCCTGCAACACGGGTTCGAATCCCGTCGGGGTCACTTTCTAGGTAATAGGTTATAGGAAATAGGTTATAGACAATATGCAGTAAAGCCGCGACCAGCGGTCGCGGTGTGTTAATACTCTTTCCCGCATTTGTGTCTTCTCTGTTTAGCCGCGAACGGGCACCAACCGAATGTTGGTCGGCAAGCACAATTTCTCTCCTGCTTAACTGCGAGCCATCGGGCGAGCGTTTTTTCTTTAACTCCTTACGCCGCATAGGATTAAAATCCAATTTGTATTGGACACTTGACTAATATATATCAATATGATATCATCTTGATATATTCAACAACCACTTTATCGGGATGTTTGCCATGACACGTGAAAAAACAATTGCCGTTGTGAATGGTTGGTTCATGCTGATTGTCAACATCGCCGTGCTTTTCGCGGGCGTTGGTCTGCTGATCGGTTTTATCTTTTCAACCATCCACGCAGATAAGATCCATGAACTGCCGAATTTTTATTTACTCGTTTCGGGGTTTTTGGTCATCAGTTTGGCTGTTTTTTTGTTTAACGGCCACTTTACGCTTCAACCCAACGAAGCCCGGGTGCTAATCCTATTCGGGGCATACAAGGGCACTGAGCGGACCAGCGGATTTCTTTGGACCAATCCGCTTAACACCAAGCGTCGGATTTCGCTTCGTTCGCGCAACCTCAACGGGCAGAAACTCAAAGTGAACGACAAGCGCGGCAATCCGATCGAGATTGCGGCCGTGATTGTTTGGCGCGTGGAAGACACGGCCCAGGCTTGTTTTGACGTGGAAAACTATGAAAATTACGTCACCATCCAAAGCAAATCGGCGCTGCGGCACCTGGCAAGTTGCTATGCCTACGATCATGGCGCGGAAAACGAGATTACACTGCGCAGCGGCGTGGATGAAGTATCCGTGGCTTTGCAAAAGGAACTGCAAGAGCGGGTGTCCAAAGCCGGCGTACTAATTGAGGAAGCCCGGCTGACGCATCTGGCCTACGCCCCTGAGATTGCCGGAGTGATGCTCCGCCGACAACAGGCAGAGGCGATTATCGACGCCCGGCAGAAAATCGTCCACGGCGCGGTGAGCATGGTGCAGATGGCGCTGCAAGACCTGGCCGAGAAGGGAATCGTTCAACTCGACGAGGAACGCAAGGCTGCCATGGTCGGCAATCTGCTGGTAGTTCTTTGCGGCGAGGCCGAGGCCCAGCCGATTATCAACACCGGAACGTTGTATACATAGGGATTAGGGATTAGAGATTAGGGATTGGAGATTAGAGATTAAAGATTAGAGGCGCAGGAAATCATGTATGTTGTTTTTTTTATTAAACACAATTAACAATTAGGAGATTCCCATGAGACGAGGATTTTTTTACATTAGCGGACTATCGCTTGTAGTGTTGTTTTTTGGAAGCCGGGCATTGAGTGCGGAGCCGGTGGATCTGAAAACGGACACTGGCGTAATCAAAGGCACGCTTGAGATCCCCAACACGCCCGAACCTTGGCCGGTTGTTCTCATCATTTCCGGATCCGGTCCCACTGACAGGGATGGAAACGGTCCTATTCCGGCAACTAAAAACGACCATCTCAAACTCCTTGCGGAAGGTTTGGCATCAAATGGAATCGGTTCGCTCCGTTTCGACAAGCGCGGAATCGCTGAAAGCGCCAAGGCGCTCGCCAAAGAGGACGATATCCGATTCGAGACGTATATTGATGACGTCGTGCAATGGGGAAAGCAACTGCAAAAGGACCGACGCGTTCGATCCCTGATTGTTCTCGGTCACAGCGAAGGATCTTTAATCGGGATGGTGGCCTGTCAGAAACTCGATGCAAAAGGATTTATTTCCATTTCCGGCGCCGGTCGTCCCGCCTCCGAGTTGCTCCTGAGCCAACTTAAGCCGAAGGTGCCGCCTGCGATGTTCGAGGAAATTAAGTCCATTGTCGAGCAACTCAAGAATGGCAAAACGGTAAAGGATGCGCCGCCTTATTTGAATTCCTTGTTTCGGCCGAGCGTGCAGCCATATATAATCTCTTGGTTCAAGTACGATCCGGGCGCGGAGATTGCCCGGGTCAAAATTCCCACGCTGATAATTCAAGGCACTACGGACATCCAATGCAGTGTTGAAGATGCGAAACTGCTTGATAAATCCTGCAAAAATGCGAAGCTGCTCCTGGTTGAAGGCATGAATCACATAATGAAAAAAGTCCCCGAAGATCAAACCCAGCAGATAAAATCGTACGGCGATCCGAGCTTGCCGATTGTTCCCGAGATGCTTGAACGGATGGTTGCGTTTATCAAGGGATTAGAGAAGAAATGACGGCACAGCTAAAAACCCTGGAGAATTCGGCCACATTACCAGAAGAGGATGTCATGAACAACCGCCGTCAAAAAAGTGCCGTGGTTTGGTTTGTGGTGCTGACATTTGCAATGACATGGATTTTTTGGGGTGCAATATATTTGGTCAAGGATGAAATGCCCGCCGTTTTATATACACTTGCCATAGGTTTGGGCATGTGGGGGCCGGGCCTGGCCGCGATATTGGTCACGCGTTTTGTTCTTAAGGAAGGTTTACGCAGGACGACAATCGGCCGACTTGGGCGGCTGCGTTATTACCTTTGGGCATGGTCTTTGCCGATCGCTTTTACACTGGCTGCCTTGTTTTTAACTGTTTTATTCGGAATCGCCCGATTTGATTTTGAACTCACCTGGTTTCGCCAGCAATTGCAGGAAAGCCCAGCGCGGTTGCCTCCGTCTCTGACGCCCAAAGTTATTTTTTTAATAGGTACTATTCCCGTTCTGACGCTCGCCCCGCTTATTAACTCCATCTTTGCCTTGGGCGAGGAGTTGGGTTGGCGCGGTTTTTTGCTCCCCAGGCTGATCAAAACCGGCATGGGCCAATGGAAAGCGCTTTTCACAAGCGGCGCGATCTGGGGGATATGGCACGCGCCGATTATCGCGCAAGGACTCAATTACCCAAACCATCCTTATCTGGGCGTGCTGCTGATGACCGCGTTTTGTGCCTTGCTTGGAGTCATCTTTGGTTGGCTGCAACTGGCCTGCGGCAGCGTTTGGGCGCCTACGTTGGCACATGGAACGCTCAATGCGGTGGGCGGCCTGCCGTTGTGTATTCTTACGCCGTTCGACGCGGCACTGGGCGGCACGATGGCCAGCGTGATCGGCTGGATTCCCTTGGCGGTATTTATTGTGTGGTTGGCCTGGAGCGGGCGTTTGCCCGTGCGAACCCAGGAGACGTGAAGGATCATGTCATGAAATCGCGCAAGTCGTTCCTGCTCCGGATCAATCCCGATTTGTACGAGGCCTTGGAAGCCTGGGCCCGGCAGGAACTGCGCAGCATCAACGGGCAGATCGAATATATTATAAAAGAAGCGGTGCGGAAACGAGGAAAAAACATTTCGGACAACGAAGCGGAAACGGCGGACGACGCGGAAAATGAAACATAAATAATTTGGGAGATTTTATGAAAACATTCCTTCCGGTGTTCATACTTGCGAATCTTTACCTATTATTTTTGATTTGCGTGTTTATGTCCCCGGCGTTTCTGCCCGAGCGATTTGCGACAAGTTTTAACATAAGCGGCGAGCCGGAATGTTGGATGAGCCGATTCTCATATATGATGTATACTTCAGCCATGGGATCGGGGGGAGTGTTTGTTATTGTAATCTTTGGTTTAATCAGCCGATATATTCCCGACAAATGGATCAGCCTGCCGCAGCGTGAGTATTGGCTTGCCTCTGAACGCCGTGCGGAAACAATGGGATATATTTTTCGTCAAATGATCTGGTTTGCCTGCCTGCCGACCTGTTTTTTTATAGCCTTGCATTTTTCAACCATCCATGCCAACAAACTGAACCCCATACATCTGCCTCAGAGCGAGTTTTTCACGCTTTTGGGTAGTTTTTTGGCGGGAACATTAATATGGTCGGTTTTGTTTTTACTGCATTTCAGACGAAGCAATTAGCATCATGTATATGTGAAACGGGGACGCAGATAGTATTGATCGACAACCTAAAAACTAGCTGCGTCCCTGTTTCAATTTCCCTTGTGAATGCAGTAAATCCGGGCCGCGGTGCGGATCAGCAGGCGGTCGCCGGATATGGCGGGCGAGGCCAGGGTCATGTCGTCGTCGGCGAGCTTGTTGGTTTGCAGCACTTCGAACTTCTCGCCCGCGCGTACGGTGAATGTCACGCCGTCTTCGTTCAGGCAGAACACGCGGCCGTTGTAGGCCCAGGGCGATGAGGTGAAATTTGCGCCCGGCGGCAGCTTCTCGCGTTCGTAAAACGGCTTGCCGGTCCGCGGTTCAAGCGCGCTAAGCCGGCCATTATCCAAAAGCACATAAAGCAGCTTGTCGTAGAGCAGCGTTGTGGGATTATAAGGCGCACCGGTCCGGTTGCACCAGACGACGGATGAATTCTCGGTTTCATCGTCCTTGAGCGAGATGTCGTCGGCCGCGCCGGGCCGGATGGCGTAAAGCGGCCTCTTTTTGTCCATGGTAAAACCCGAACTGACGAATAACAAATTCCCTTCGGAATACGGCGTGGCGATGGTTATGCCCGACATGCCCGTAAACCACCACAGCATCTTTCCGTCGAGGTCGTAGGAGCGCGTTTTGCCGGTGCCGGGCGTGATGATTTCGGTGCGTTTTTCGTTCTCCCATATATAGGGCGTTGACCAGTTGCTTTTTTCGTCGCGCTTTGTGCGCCAAGCTTCATTGCCGGTCCGCTTATCGAGCGCTAGAATATAAGAATCCTCTTCGTTGTCGTTGAGGATGTACAGTCGATCCTTGTACAGCACGGGCGAGGCTGCGCCGCCCCAGTTCATTCGCGTGGGGTGGGGCGCAATCGTCTCGGACCACAGCGTGTTGCCCTCAAAATCCAGGCAGAACATGCCCACGTTGCTGAAGTAGACGTACACGCACCGGCCGTCGGTCGCGGGGGTTTCCGAGGCGTAGGAATTTTTCTGGTGTATCGGGCCGAAGGGCTTGCCATTGTGCACCGTGCGGTCCCACAACACTTTGCCGGAGGCCAGATCAAGGCAGATCACTTTCCACTCGAGTTCCTCGGAATCCTGGCCCCGCGAGCCAATATAAAATCCTTTTTTAGGCGGTTCGACTTTGCCGGCGCTCACGGCCGTGGTGAGGAACACGCGGTTGCCCCACACGATCGGCGAGGACCAGCCGAGCCCGGGAATATCGGTTTTCCAGGCCACGTTTTCGGTATCCGACCATTGATCGGGCAGGTTCGCGCCGGCCGCTATGCCCCGGGCGCCCGTTCCGCGAAACTGCGGCCAATTGTCATCCGCCGCCAATGAATAATATGCGTTGAGGCTTGCAAGCAGTGTTCCTAAAACAACTAGAATGATATTCCTTCTCATTTTTTTCTACTGGATAAAGATGATAGTGCTACGGATGTAAGAAATATCTTTATTTTCCTAATCCAGCACCGGTAGTTCGGCCAGGGCGGTTTCGATGTGTTCCTGGGGGTAGGCGTAGTCTTCCAACTGGCCGCTTATGTATTTGTCGTAGGCCGACATATCGCACAGGCCGTGGCCGCTAAAATTGAACAGGATACACTTGGCCTGGCCGGTTTCGCGGCAGCGGATGGCTTCGTTTATCGCGCAGCGGATGGCGTGCGAGGTTTCCGGGGCGGGAATAGTGCCTTCGGTTTTGGCGAACAGTTGCGCGGCCTCAAAACATTCGTTTTGATGGAAGGCCGCCGCTTCGACGATGCCGAGGGTAGCGCACAGGCTGACCATCGGCGCCATGCCGTGATATCGCAATCCGCCGGCGTGGATGCCCGGGGGCACGAAACTGTGGCCCAGGGTGAACATCTTGATAAGCGGAGTGAGTTTCGTGGTGTCGCCGAAGTCGTAGCGGTACTGGCCGCGGCTCATCGACGGGCAAGAGTGCGGCTCGCAGGCCACGAAGCGGATGTCCTTGCCTTCGAGTTTGTGGCGGATGAAGGGGAATGCCAGTCCGGCGAAGTTGCTGCCCCCGCCCACGCATCCGATGACCACGTCCGGGAAATCGCCGAACAGTTTGAATTGTTTTTCCGCCTCCAGGCCGATTATCGTCTGGTGGAGCATGACGTGATTCAACACGCTGCCGAGGGTATATTTCGTTCCCGGACAAGTGACTGCGGCCTCGACCGCTTCGCTGATGGCAATCCCCAAGCTGCCCGGCGTATCGGGATCGGCCGCCAAAATCTGCCGGCCGGCGTTGGTCTCTTGCGACGGGCTGGGAATTACCTTGCCGCCCCAAAGCTGCATCATCGAGCGGCGATAAGGTTTCTGTTGGTAACTGACCTTGACCATGAACACTTTACATTCCAGGCCGAGCAATGCGCAGGCGAACGACAACGCGCAGCCCCACTGGCCCGCCCCGGTTTCGGTCGTCAGCCGGTTGATGCCTTCCTTTTTGTTGTAATATGCCTGGGGCACGGCGGTGTTCGGTTTGTGGCTGCCCGGTGGACTGTGGCTTTCGTCTTTGAAATAAATGCGGGCGGGAGTTTTTAGGGCCTTTTCCAATTCCGTGGCCCGAACCAGCGGCGAGGGCCGCCAAATGGCAAACACCCGGCGGATCGTCTCGGGAATCTCGATCCATCTTTCCCGGCTCACTTCCTGGGCGATCAATTCCTTGGCGAAAATCGGTTCCAAGTCGGCCGGCGAGAGGGGTTGCTTGGTGCCCGGGTGCAACGGCGGAGGGACTGGTTTCGGCAAGTCGGCCTGAAGATTGTACCAGGCCGTGGGGATTTCTTTTTCGCTCAGGAAAATGCGCTTGGAATCCATAAATTTACCCTTATTTATCGGTGAACAATATGGAATTGGAAAGATTCTAGTCTAATTAAAGAAAAGACGTTTGTCGAGGGGCGGGATTATTTTATTGAGCATTTAATTTCAGCACGTACTCGGTTATATTTGTTTTTGTGCTTGTCCGAAACATCGGGAACAATGGCACGATCCACGTATCGCTTGCCGGCAAAATAACGGTATCCTTCGTGACCGATCTTGGCTTAAAAAAACCCCCGCCCCTTCTTCCCATTTCCCAACGCCGTTGGGCTTGGAAAATGGCCTATTGGAACGCCGCTTTGTGGGCCATCGGCAACGGGCTGACCAGCACCACGCTGGTTATATTTCTGGCCTTGGAGTTGGGTGCGAAGAATCTTGGATTAGGCATCGGCCTGGTTCTGGCTATGCCGCAAATGCTGGGACTGCTGCGGCTGTCCGCGCCGGTTTTGATCGGACGCATAGCCGACCGAAAGACATTCTGCCTGGGCACGTTTTTATACAGCGGTCTACTGTTATTCTGTCTGCCGTTGGCGGCAGCTCCGAGCATGCTTCGGTCGGCCGGGATGTCGCTGGCCGCCTTGGTAATCCTTTGGACCTTGCACCATTTGATGCAATACCTGGGCACGATCGCCTTATTTTCCTGGCTGGCCGACGTCGCGCCGCTTAGAATCCGCGGCCGCTTTTTTGGTTTTCGCCAGCGCTGGTTGGTTGCCGGCGAAGCCATCGGCGCACTGGCCTGCGGATTGTTCTCATATTGGTGGATGGAAAATCATGCCGAGTCGCTGCGATGGATTGGCTACGCAATTCCAGCCGGCCTGGGGGCGTGGTTCATGATCGCGGCAATAGTTCCGCTATGGATGATGCCAAAGGCCGAAAAGGTTGTGCATAAGCGGCCCGCGATCGATTGGAAATCACTGGCAAGACCTTTCACCGATAGCCGTTTTTTGCGTTTGCTATTGTTCGGCTGCTGGTTTTCATTCTCCACTGGCCTGACGCAAACGATGCAAACCACGTTTCCCGCCCAGGTATTGCATGTGGCTCTTTTGACAATGCTTGCCGTACAAACTGCAATGCGTTTGGGACAATTGAGCATCAGTCCCGCGCTGGGCCGCATGATCGACCGCGTCGGCAATAAGGCGGTAATGCTGTTTTGTCTGGTTTTGACAGTCCAAGGTCCGTTGTTTTACTTTTTCTCCACACCGCAAGAGCCGTGGTGGTTCGTGGGTGCGTGGATCATGTGGATCGCCTATGCGGGGCTGAATATCGGCTTGCCCAACCTGATGCTCAAACTGGCGCCCGGCCAGACGAACACGCCTTACATTGCCGCTTATTTTACCGTCACCGGATTGTGCTATGCAGCCAACACAATCCTGGGCGGATGGCTTTTCGATCGCTACGGCAACAGCACGTTCGAGTTTTTTTTAGGCGGCAGTCTGGATTACAACCAGTGGATTTTCCTGATCGGCTGGGCGGCCCGCTGCCTGGGAATTATGGCGCTGCTGCTGGTGATCGAGCCGGAGAATAAACACCTCGGACGACGAATGTCAGCCGGCTGAGAGATTATCGCTTATGCGTCACTGTAACCACAATATGTAGGGTGCGTAAAACGCACCATCTCCTACAGATTGCTTTAAAGGACATCTGGAATTGTCAGTATTATTATCGATATCCCCTGTTTTAGCTATATAATTGACTGAAATTTGGCAAATTTTAAATTAGGACACTACCTGTTTTTGCGCCCTATGATTGTTGCGATTAGGTGAAATTCCGCCGCTAAAAATCTATCCGCAGGCGTTACAACCGTTAGAAACGCAACCATCAGAAGACATGCAAAAAGCCTTGCTAAGAAGTGTGATATGGTCGCTTGCGCTATGGCTGGGTATTTGTCTGCCGGGTAGGGCAGATTCCAGTCAGGCGGTTTTGCGATCAGATATAGATAAGAATGATAGGTTTGAGTTTCATGAGGGTCAAAAGGGGACAGTCCCATTTTCACCGACCACGCTGTTCGCATGGCGCCCGGAAAATTGGGACGGTCCCCAAAAATGGGACAGTCCCTGTATTTTGGAGCAGCGGTTATTTGCCGATGCCGCCGATGGGCGATTGGACGAATTCTCGCTGTTGGATGCGGCCTTGATTGCCAGTGGAGTGGATAATACGGCCGAATTGGGGCGTTATCGCCGTCGCATGGCGGCATGGGTCGAGCAGTTGCGGCGGAAGGGCGGCTTGGACGGGTCGCCGCAAGAGCGGGTCGAGGCAATTTTTGAATTCCTCCACGGCAAAATTCTCAAAGGGAAATACGACATCAAATGCACCGATTTGCGGCAATCCATGGATGAAGGCCGATTCAATTGCCTAAGTGCCACGGTGTTGTTCAACTGCCTGGCCGGCGAGATGGGATTATCGTGTTGCGGACTGGAAACGCCGAGGCACGCTTTAAGCCGGGTTTTTTTGCCGGACGGTCCGCTGGACGTGGAAACCACTTGTCCGCGGTGGTTTTATTTGCAGCACGATCCGAACTTAAATAATGCCGAACTGAAGGAGACGGCTCAGAAGGGGACAGCCCCATTTTCACCGACCATGCTGTTCGCATGGTGCCCGGAAAATAGGGACAGTCCCCGTGAAAATAGGGACAGTCCCCAAAAAGAAACTCAAAAAACAATTGGGCACAAGCCCGCCAAGGACAAGGCCAAACCGCGAGAGATAACGCCCGTCCAACTGACGGCGATGATTTATTACAACCGGGGCATCGATTTCCTGGGTGAAAAGCGATTCGCTGAAGCGGCGGCCGCCAATGCCAAAGCGATCCGGCTTGATCCGTTTAACAGCACGGCCCGGGGTAATTTTTTGGCTACAATCAACAATTGGGCGATCGAATTGGGCAATGCCGGTCAATATGCCCAGGCCGCGGCTTTG
>Ga0187866_1003854_pt1 | contig 10933 bp, 7 predicted proteins | sample June2016WEW_11_1_3_FD_133013 | JGI IMG/M metagenome (GOLD analysis project Ga0187866, IMG submission 133013) | Peatland microbial communities from SPRUCE experiment site at the Marcell Experimental Forest, Minnesota, USA - June2016WEW_11_150 | ecosystem: Environmental > Terrestrial > Soil >... | reverse complement strand
CGTGCCATCCTCACCTTTTCTTCCAGATTCAGACTGCAGCCTGGCGACTGTTCTCCGTCGCGGAGTGTGGTGTCAAAAATATAGATCCGCTCTTCCATGGTAAGGACTCCTTCAATATGAGGATTGTGTGTTCTTTAACTCTTGACCGCATGGTCGGATCAGTCGATCCGATCATCACAATTTCGATTCCACCGTTACCTTGAGAGGAACGCCAACATCCTTCGTGGCCGGTTGGACAGGCACGACCTTCCAGAACATCGATTGGTATTCCGTCCAGTTCATCAAAATCTTCTGCGCACGCGCACTGCCCGTCGCCTCGACGTGCCTCGAAATAAATGAGAGCAGGAGTCGCTCGTCTTCCGTATCTTCGAGACGATGGAACCGAACGAGTTCCGTGTTGCACCTCTTGTGGAAATCGCCGAAGAAATCGAGGACATAAGCAATCCCTCCTGTCATGCCCGCGCCGAAATTTCTTCCGACTGTCCCAAGCACAACAACGCTTCCGTTGGTCATGTATTCGCAGGCGTGGTCTCCGGTACCTTCAACGACCGCCAGGGCGCCGCTGTTGCGAACCGCGAACCTTTCACCGGCACGACCGCAGGCAAATAGCGATCCTCTTGTCGCGCCATAGAGCACCGTGTTTCCCATGACGACATCGTATGCCGTGTTCATTCGCTGCCGGGGTGGTGTGATGACAATCTCCCCTCCACACATCCCTTTTCCCACGTAATCATTCGCCTCTCCAACCAGGACGAGCTTGACACCCTGAACCAGAAACGCACCGAAACTCTGTCCAGCGCTTCCCGACAGCCGGAGCTCGATGGTGTTTGGCGGCAGACCATGATCACCATACAGGTACGCAATCTCACCGGAAAGCTTTGCACCGATGGACCGATGCGTGTTGCGAATCTTGTAGCTCCGGACAACGGGCGACTTATCGCGCAGTGCATCTTTGACATCCTGCAAAATCGTATCATCCAGCGGCTTGTCCGGCTTGTCGTTCCGATACCAGACTCTTAATCGCTGTTCGCGTTCGAAGTTTCGCCGGGCAAGGATGCGGCTCAGGTCAATGGTGTTCGCCTTCGGATGATCGGTGACCGTTAGTTGTCTCAGAAGGTCGGTTCTGCCGACGACCTCGTTCAGCGACCGGAAACCGAGATCGGCGAGTATCGTCCGGACGTCCTCGGCAACAGCGTCAAGGTAGTGGATGAGCATCTCCGGCTTTCCCTCGATGCGAGCACGGAGTTTTTCATCCTGCGTGGCAATTCCGACGGGACACGTATTGAGATGACACTGGCGGACGTACCGGCAGCCGAGCGCAATGAGGGCGGCTGTACCGAAATTGAATTCCTCAGCACCAAGCATCGCGGCGACCACGATATCACGGCCTGTCTTCAATCCTCCATCAACCCTCAGAGTAACACGCTCTCTCAGTCCGTTCATCACGAGAACCTGTTGTGCCTCTGCAATGCCAAGCTCCCAGGGAGCGCCAGCATTTTTGATTGAACTAAGGGGCGAAGCACCAGTCCCACCTTCGTGTCCGCTGATCAGAATGACATCAGCATACGCTTTTGCGACTCCGGCAGCGATCGTACCGACTCCAGCTTCAGAGACGAGCTTCACACACACTCTCGCACGTGGATTGACCTGTTTCAGGTCATAAATGAGCTGTGCAATGTCCTCGATGCTGTAGATGTCATGATGTGGCGGCGGAGAAATCAAAGCCACGCCGGGCATTGCTTTGCGCAATCGGGCGATCAACGGAGAAACCTTGTTTCCCGGGATTTGTCCCCCCTCGCCCGGCTTGGAACCCTGTGCCATCTTGATCTCGAGTTCCTTTGCGCTTGCGAGGTATTCTGCTGTGACGCCAAACCTTGCCGACGCCACTTGTTTGATGGCGCTGTTTGCCCAGTCGCCATTCGGCCTTACATGATAGCGTTTGGGATCCTCACCGCCTTCACCGCTGTTGCTCTTCCCCCCTATGCGGTTCATCGCGATAGCAATTGTCTCGTGAATCTCTGGCGAAAGTGCCCCGAGCGACATAGCGGCGGTCGTAAACCTTCTGCGTATTTCCTCTCTCGATTCAACTTCCTCAATCGATACAGGAGAATTCAGCTTCTTGAACTCCAATAAGTCTTTGAGCCCAATCGGGCCCGAATCGGAAAGCGCTTTCTTCAGATGGTCATAGTCCTCACCAGCTCCGCTGACTCGCAGCTTCTGCATGGCCCGGAGAGCATCAGGTGACCACGCCCGGCGCTCACCATTCCGCCGGTATCGATACATTCCTTCATCAACCAGATTCGGTTGCGTTGCACCGAACGCTCTGGAATGGCGTTCCAGGGCTTCACGTGCGATCTCTCTCAAACCCAAGCCGCCGATACGCGTCGGAGTACCGGTGAAGTGCCGGTCAACGACATCATCTGCAATTCCGATCGCCTCGAAGATCTGCGCACCGCGATAGGAGCCGAGCAAGGAAATCCCCATCTTTGACATGACTTTGAGAATCCCGTTTTCAACGGCGATGCGGAAATTAGAACACGCCTGTTGAAAGGCTGCCGCGCCGGTCGGGTCAGCCGGAACGAGCGACCGAATCGTCTCGAATGCCAGGTACGGATTTACCGCATTTGCACCATAGCCGATGAGCGTAGCAAAATGATGGACATCCCGCGGCTCGCCGGTTTCCGCCACGACGCTCAGCTTCAGCCTCTTTTGCTGGCGAAGGAGGTGATTGTGAACGGCGCCAACGGCAAGCAGGATAGGAATGGGCGCCTTGTCTTTGTTTATTCCGCGGTCACTCAAGACAACGAGAAACTTCCCTTCATCGGCTGATCGTTCCGCCGCATCGCACAGCTTTTCAATCGCCAGCTGCATGCCATCCTCTCCCTCGGCAACCCGGAAAAGAACCGAAAGTGTGGCGGCCTGGAACGCGGGATCATCCAGAGACCGTAATCGCTCCAGCTCTGAGTTGAAAAGAATCGGACTCTCAAGCTCGACCTGTTTTGCATGGTCGATTGTTTCTCCGAACCAATTGTGACGATATCCAAGCTTGCTTGTCAAGGACATCACCAATCGTTCCCTGATAGGATCGATCGGTGGATTTGTGACCTGCGCAAACTGCTGCCGGAAATACGACGGGAGCAACTTGGGAAGCTTCGACAGAATTGCGTGCGGCGCATCGTCTCCCATGGATCCGACAGGCTCCTTGGCATCCTCCATCATCGGCTTGAAGAGCGTCGGGATTTCTTCAGCGCTGTATCCGAAACAGACCTGGTTTCTCACCAGGTCCTCCCCTGCCGTCACAGCGGCCTTTTTGTCGTCGACGCTCGTCAGGCGATGGAGCTTCGTGATGTTCCGGACCCATTCAGAATATGGCTTCTGGGCTCCGATTTCGTTCTTGATTTCCAGATCCTTGAGAAGGACACCCTTCGCAGTATCAACGGCAATCATCTGCCCAGGACCCAGTCGTCCTTTTTCCACGACCAACGCGTCGTCGATTTCCAGAGCGCCTACTTCAGAGCCAAGGACAATCAGGCCTGTGGATGTAATCTTGTAGCGGGCGGGTCGAAGTCCGTTACGGTCAAGTGTTGCACCGACAGTGGCTCCGTCACTGAATATGAGCGCTGCGGGACCATCCCATGGTTCGCTGAAGCATTCATTGTACTCGTAGAAGTCTTTTGCCTGCTGCGTAATGTCATCGCGTGCCCGCCATGCCTCCGGAACGAGCATCATCATCGAATGCAAGAGCGATCTGCCCGAGAGGGTCAATGCTTCTAGTGCGTTGTCCAGATTTGCCGAATCGCTCCCTTTGGGCTGAATGAGCGGCTTGAGGAACCGGATGTCTTCACCCCAGAAATCGGAGAGAATCTCTGCCTCGCGCGCTGACGTCCAGATGCGATTCCCCTGGATGGTATTGATCTCACCATTATGAGCGAGCATCCGAAAAGGCTGCGCCAGATTCCAGGTCGGAAACGTGTTCGTGCTGTACCGCTGATGATAGATTCCGAAGGCCGACTCGAACGAGGTCTGCTGGAGGTCAGGAAAAAACTTGTCGAGGGCGGTCGCAATCATCAATCCTTTGTACACAATCGTGCGGCTGGAGAACGAGCACATATAGAAATCGTCTATCCGCGTTTTTAAGAGGTGTTTCTCGATCTCTTTGCGGACAAGAAAGAGTTGCCGTTCATACTCCAATGTGCCGACATGGCGAGGTTTTTTAACAAGTATCTGCTGAACGCGTGGAGCCGTGAGCGCTGAGCTATCTCCGATGACAGTCATGTCCACAGGCACTTTTCGCCACCCCAGCAGCCCGAGTCCATGCCGTGATACTGCGTGCTCCACAAGAGCTTTGCAAAGGGCGTAGGAATCTTCATTCACCGGCATAAAACACATGCCGACACCAAGGTCGAAGGTCGATTCAAGGCGCGATTCCAGCCCGTTGACTTCCTGAGTAAAGAACTTCACCGGCAACTGCGTCAAGATTCCGGCACCGTCGCCCGTCTGCGTATCGGCCGCGACAGCTCCCCGGTGTGTAAGATTGCACACTGAGCGAATTGCCTGGCGAACGATCTCGTGGCTCTTTTCGCCAGCGATGTTCGCCACGAAACCGGTACCGCAGGCATCGTGCTCAAATCTCGGGTCGTAGAGTGGAAAAGGATTCAAGGTCTCTTTCCTTGGTAACGATTGTTGCCTGTGATCCCCGATCTGAAAATCGGGGCTACCGCGTGTTAATCGGATGCTCTACCTACTACTCGTCCGAACTCTCTTAGACTTCACCATGGAATTCACGCTTGAGCGCCACTCTTCCGGTCCGGGCTAACTCCTTGATACCGAATGGCTTCAGCATCTTGATGATCGCGTCAACCTTCTGTTGGCTCCCTGTGGCTTCGAGGGTGAGGGATTTCGCGCTGATATCGACTACCTTCGCGCGGAAGATCTCAGCGATCTGCATAATCTCCGACCTGGAGCTCTGCGTCGATTGGACCTTTACAAGAACCAGCTCCCGCTCGACAAAGCTCTCGAAAGTCAGGTCGACCACCTTGATTGTGTCGATGAGCTTGTTCAATTGTTTCGTGATCTGTTCGATGATCTGATCATCGCCCCGCGTCACGATCGTCATGCGGGAAATGTCTTCCTCTTCCGTCGGACCAACCGAAAGACTGTCGATGTTGTACCCTTTCGCGGAAAACATGCCGGCGACACGAACGAACGCTCCGAACTTATTCTCCACAAGGACAGAAATCGTGTGACGTTTAAGATGCGGATGCGCGCTTGCTTCGCCGCCTTGAACAGTCTGCTGTGTGTGTGTCATAGTTTTTGTTCCACCAATGTTTGAAGAGGTTGTCCCTTGATGACCGTCATGAGAGCTTCCTCCGGGACGCCGTTGGAAGGTTTCGCGACGGCCTCAGGGAAATCGATGATCTCGTTAACGGTTTGACCAGCAGGGATCATCGGATAGACATTGTCTTCCTGGGCGACGACAAATTCCACGAGGACCGGTCCGTCCTTCCGTTCAAATGCCGTCCGGATGATGTCTTCGACCTCGGACGCGTGTTGGACACGATAGCCCGGGCATCCATATGCTTCAGCCAGCTTCACAAAGTCTGGATTCTGCAGACCGACATGAGAGTACCGACGCCGCCAGAACAATTCCTGCCATTGTCGGACCATGCCGAGGAATCCATTGTTAATAACGAAGATCTTGATTGGAAGCTTGTGCTCAACGATGGTCATCATTTCTTGGGAGTTCATCTGAAATCCGCCGTCACCGCTGATCGACACAACAGGCACATCCTTCCGGCCGAAGCTTGCACCCATCGCAGCGGGGAGTGAGAAGCCCATTGTGCCGAGACCTCCCGACGTGATATGCGAACGCGGGTGAATCCAATTGAAGAATTGCGCAGTCCACATCTGATGCTGACCAACGTCTGTGACAACAACGGCATTGCCACCCGTGATCTCACCAAGCTTCTGAATGACGTACTGAGCCCGAATGGCATCACCACTTCTATATCGTAAAGGGTGCTCCCGCTTCCATTGCTCGATGGTCGCAAGCCAGTCCTTCGTATCCAGTGGGTGCACAGATTCTAGAAGCTTTTTCAAGACCGCCTTCACGTCACCTACAATTGGGACATCCACCGGGACATTCTTGCTGATCGCTGACGGATCGATATCGATGTGGATCTTCTTCGCCTCGGCAGCGAATGCATCCACCTTACCGGTCACGCGGTCATCGAACCTTGCGCCCACAGCAATAAGGACATCACAATACTGCACCGCTACGTTCGAATACCACGTGCCGTGCATCCCCAGCATGCCCAATGCGAGAGGGGCGTTTTCTGGGTATGCGCCAAGCCCGTGGAGCGTCGTCGTCACCGGACACTGGAGCGTTTCGGCCAGCTTCGTCAGCTCGGCCGCAGCATTTGACTGGATCACACCGCCACCGACGTAGAGCACCGGCCTCTTCGCGGCATTGATGAGGTCGGCCGCTTTCTTGATCTGCTTGAGATGCCCATCGGTCACCGGCTTGTAGCTTCGAAGCTCGACGCTGTCCGGATAGTCAAAGACCCCTTTTTGCGCCATGACATCCTTCGGAAGGTCGACAAGGACAGGGCCCGGTCTGCCAGTCGTGGCGATATAGAAGGCCTCCTTTATCGTTTTGGCCAGCTCATTGACGTCACGAACCAGGTAGTTGTGCTTCGTAATCGGCCTGGTGATGCCTACGATATCGGCTTCCTGGAAGGCATCGTTCCCAATCAGGGGCAGGGCAACCTGGCCCGTGAACACGACGATGGGAATCGAGTCCATGAACGCATCGGCGATGCCGGTGACCGTGTTGGTCGCTCCGGGTCCCGACGTCACCAGGACAACACCCGGCTTCCCGGTTGCTTTCGCATATCCTTCCGCCGCATGCGTAGCCCCTTGCTCGTGGCGCACGAGCACATGTTTGATGTGCGAGAGATCAACGAGCGCATCATAGATGCCTATCGTTGCGCCTCCGGGATATCCGAACACCACCTCGACCCCCTCTTCGATAAGGCAACGGACAAACATTTCCGCGCCTGTCATCATCCTGCTGCTCTGCTTCTGCGTCCCCGTGACCTTATGTGCCGACATATAGTGTCCTTGCTTAAGTGAAGAGTGTTGTTCGTACATTCTTTCTCATTGATCCGTCCCGCTGTTGTGGTCACAGCGGGACGGCCACATCCGCATGTTTTGCGGACGTCTCGATCAATGAGATTGTCCATTTTCTGCTAGAAGATCCGTCACTGCTCCCACACTGCTGCTCGAAACAAGCCTCGCGTACTTCGCCAGCACGCCACTTCGATACCGGGAAGGCCGGGGCTTCCACGCAGCTTTGCGCTCTGCAAGTTCGCTCTCCGAAATATTGAGCTGAAGGAGTCGCTTCTCTGCGTCAATCGTGATGCTGTCCCCTTCATGCACCAATGCGATGTTCCCGCCGACCGCAGCTTCTGGAGCCACGTGCCCCACAACCATTCCATACGTGCCGCCTGAGAATCGACCATCCGTGATCAACCCCACTGCATCGCCAAGCCCAGCTCCGATGATAGCAGAAGTAGGAGCGAGCATCTCACGCATTCCCGGTCCACCGCGGGGCCCTTCATAGCGAATCACAAGCACGTCGCCCGCCTTGATGTTTCCGGCCAACACCGCCTGAAGACAATCTTCTTCCGACTCGAACACGCGGGCGGGTCCGGTAATCTTTGGATTCTTCACGCCAGTGATCTTGGCAACTGCGCCCTCCGTCGCGAGATTTCCTTTGAGGATGGCAAGATGCCCGTGTGCGTAGACCGGATTATTCCAAGGATGAATCACCTCCTGATCCGCGCGCGGCGATGGGGGAATTCCAGCCAGGGCTTCCGCCACTGTCTGACCCGTGATCGTCATGGCATCGCCATGCAAAACGTCATGAGCAAGGAGAATCTTCATCACCTGGGGGATCCCGCCCGCCTGGTGCAATTCCGTCGTGACATATCTGCCGGACGGTTTTAGATCGCAGAGCACAGGGACGCGAGCGCGGATAGCTTCGAAATCATCGATCGTCAGAGGAACGTGTGCCGCATGCGCAATAGCAAGAAGATGAAGCACGGCATTAGTGGAACCCCCAATTGCCATGACAACTGCGATCGCATTTTCGAAAGCTTTTCGGGTGAGAATTTGACTCGGAAGGACTTGTTTCTGGACAGCCCGGGTGAGGACTTCGGCCGACTTTGCGGTGCTTTCGGATTTTTCAAAATCTTCGGCCGCCATCGTCGACGAATACATCAGGCTCATTCCCATGGCTTCGATCGCAGATGACATGGTGTTCGCGGTGAACATCCCGCCGCAGGAGCCTGAGCCCGGACAAGCGTGTCGCTCGATTTCTTCGACTTCTTTCTCGGAGATCTTGTTCGCGCTGAATTGACCCACAGCCTCGAACACGCTGACGACGGTCAAGTCCTTGCCGTGCAGATGACCCGGCTTGATGGTCCCGCCATACACAAAGATCGATGGGATGTTGAGACGTGCGATCGCAATCATCGCACCCGGCATGTTCTTGTCGCATCCGCCAATCGCCAGCAGGCCATCCATGGCTTGAGCGTTGCACACAGTTTCAATTGAGTCGGCGATTACTTCCCGCGAGACGAGCGAATACTTCATGCCTTCCGTCCCCATCGAGATGCCATCGCTCACTGTGATCGTCCCAAACATCTGTGGCATCGTGCCAACAGAACGAAGGGCATCCATCGCACGGTCCGCCAAACCATCCAACCCGATATTGCATGGGGTCAGGTTGCTGTATCCGTTTGCGACTCCGATGATTGGCTTGGCGAAATCACCGTCGCCGAACCCGACAGCCCGCAGCATGGCGCGATTCGGAGTCCGTTCGACGCCTTTTTTTATGAGATCGCTTCGCATAGTTCACCTTTCTCAAGAACGCAAATTCTCGTTCGTCAGAGGTGAACCTGCTTTACCGTTTTGTGTTGCTGGGATTTGTTATTTGGTATGCTCGGTTAACCTCTGGCGTCTCTTAGGCAATAATAAAGAGCCCAAGAAGAAGCAGGCTAACGAGACTAATAAGGAGGAGGCCAAGAAGGGAAATGCCAGAAACAGAGCGCACTACGCCGCTGTCGCTGTTAAACCGAGTGCTTCTGGCTATGTTTGGCTGATTTCCCACTTGACTTAAGTAAAGTGATGTGTATTTAATATAACAAATCTCCATCACTTGTCAAGAAGAAAATCAGATATGGGAGTAATTTTTTCGGAAATGAGCTGACTATCAAATGCGACGGGATTAGTCAGAATTCACACCTGGGAGCTTGCTTCATTCCGTGGCATAGCTCGACAATCTTTCACCTTAGCAAGCAACTCCGAGAGCGCAAATGGCTTGATAAAGATGCCATCGGCCCCCAGGCAGCCCCTATTGGCAGCTTGAGTTCGTTTATGTCATGAGACTCCACCACATCGCCGTCACAGGCGTCACTGAGCCCGGAATTGATGACGGTCGTCCAATTCGCCGACCTGCTGCTGAACATTGGATGTACGGAATCGGAGAAGATCCTCCGGGACACTTGTTCGACAACGATGAGAGTTTTGGCCTCCTGTCGCAGCATGAACCGCGCATGAAAGCCCAGGGGTTTGAGGAAGTGGTGAACCAATTGGCAGAGAAATTCGTCGAGCAGAAATGTCTGGTGGGAATATTTTAGAATTGCGTAGATATCAGATCGCGGCGCGTGCATCCTTTACGGGCATCATACGCGCCGGTCAACCCGTCCTCCGGAGTTCGTTTCCCCTTCTTCCTTCTTATGCCGGATTGTTTCAATCGCTTAACAAACCCTGCACCGAGTAGTGAGCACGGACTATCCAAAGAAATCATTTCAGCATTGGCGCCGCCCGGTTCACAAACTGGATCGGAAATCCGTTCGGATCCCGCAACATCACAACCTGATCGCCTGCCGGCGTCTTTGTCACGTCTTCTGCCAGCGTTGCCCCTTCCTTCAGCAATCGTTCCTTTGCTGCACCGACATCAGGCACCATCGATGCAAAATGGATCGACATGTGACTGATCTTGCGGAAATCGACGACGGGGTACGATGAGTTCTGGTAGAGCTCAAGCATCATTTGCTCGGATGAATCGGCTACGAACATGCCGTACGTGGGGGCCCCTCCTTCTCGCACAACTTTCATCCCCATGTGCGCCACGAACCATCGCGCCGCGGTCCGCGAGTCGGAGACGTTGAGGGCAAGATGCTCAGGCCGAACACCTGTTGCCTTCAGCATCGGCTTGACCCGCTGCGCAAACTGAATGGGCAATCCCCACGGATCTCTCAGCATGAGCACCTGATCACCAGATGGAGTCTTGGTGATATCTTCGACGAGTGTGGCTCCAGCAGCCACCAGCTTCGTTTTGATCGCTTCTATATCATTCACCATGAAAGCAAGATGAATTGACATATGGCTCATCTTCGCCGGCTCAAGCAAAGGATAGTCCGCATTATGGAAGAGCTCCATCATCATATGCTCTCCGGAATCAGCTACAAACGACGTAAATGTTGGAGGCCCCCCCTTTCTCATTACTTTCATCCCAAGGTTACCGGTGTACCACTTGACAGCCGCAACGGGATCAGGGACGTTGAAGGCAACATGCTCAGGTCGGATTGACTCACGGGAATAGCCAGATGAGGAGTTTGAACCTTCCGGGGCAAGGAATCTGATTGCTGTAACGTATTGGCTGTTCATCGGAGTGCTTTCCTCTTGTATGAATGATGCACCGTTGCTCTGAGATACGGCAATGCCCCTGTGTGATGGAGGATCACTTACCTGAGCCGCGCATACCCACTGCAAAACGCCAGTGGAACCCGCGATAAGGATCAGCCTCATGAACTTTTTCATGGTAATCTCTTCGATTCTGGTGATTAATCAGTTGGCGGCCAAT
>Ga0187866_1003852_pt1 | contig 10936 bp, 8 predicted proteins | sample June2016WEW_11_1_3_FD_133013 | JGI IMG/M metagenome (GOLD analysis project Ga0187866, IMG submission 133013) | Peatland microbial communities from SPRUCE experiment site at the Marcell Experimental Forest, Minnesota, USA - June2016WEW_11_150 | ecosystem: Environmental > Terrestrial > Soil >... | reverse complement strand
CGGCTAAAGGAGGCGCTTTTAAAATAGAAGATTACATAGCTCGAGAAGAGTCCACCGAAGCAAAACTGCATGGCCCAAAGGAAGCGATGCTCGATCTTTTGAATCCACCGGCCCGGGGCTATCCCGCATTGCCGCCGTAGTGTGAGGACAATCATTACTCCGATAATAACGAGATAGAAAAGAAGGATCACGTTGTCGATCACGCTATCGACACGGGTCATCGTAAAGGAATCCCAGACAAATCCGACGCCGAAATAGGTAATGCCGGCATACTTTTCGTATCTCTCGTAAAAACTCCTGATCCTGGATCTGAACGATTTGTTCTGCTTTTGTCCGGTTGATTCCTGGGGATTAGAGGATATAGCTGTTGACATATTAATGTTTGATATTACTCAAATTTCAGAATCGGGGTCGGGGTTGGTATCGGGGTCGGTTATTTCGATTCCGACCCCGACCCCGATTTAATTCTCAGGCTTCCGCTGCGCCCTATCTTCAAACCTCGTTGCATTACGGCCCGTTCTGACTCCGCAACGAGCGCTTCGACAATATGCTCCTAGTGCTTGAAGTGGCGGACGCCTGTAAATATCATGGCGATATCATTTTCATTCGCTGCATCGATCACCTCCGAATCGCGCACCGACCCGCCGGGTTGAATCACGGAGCGAATCCCGTAGCTTGCCGCCGTTATCAGGCCGTCGGGAAACGGGAAAAACGCATCGGACGCCATAGAACTCCCCTGCAGCGGAAGGGTCGCTTTTGAGGCGCCCCATTTCACGGCATCCACACGGCTTGTCTGGCCGGCGCCGATTCCCAGCATCCTGGATGAATCGGCAAACACGATCGCGTTGGATTTTACATGCTTTACCACGCGCCAGCCAAAAAGGAGCGCCTCCAGTTCCTCCTGTGTCGGCGCCCGCTTTGTTACCGTCTTCAAATCGTCAGGAAGCAAAGAATGCAGGTCTTTGTCCTGTACCAGGAAACCGCCGCCGATTTGCCTGTGTTGCAGAGCAGCAGCTTCTTTCGCACTTACTTTTAAGAGCCGCAGATTCTTCTTCTGCTTCAGGACCGCCAGCGCGTCCTCGTCGAAATCCGGCGCGAGCACCACTTCGACGAAGGTCTTGTTGATTTCTGTCGCCGTGTCTGCGTCGACAGGCCGGTTAAAAGCTATCACCGAGCCATAAGCGGAAACTGGGTCACTGTCTCGTGCGAGCACGTATGCGTCCACCAGCCGGTCGGATTGGGCAACCCCGCAGGGGTTTGTATGCTTAATGACGGAAGCGGCAGGTTTATCGAACTCAAGCACAAGATTCCAAGCCGCGTCGGAATCCAGAAGGTTGTTATAGCTGAGCTCCTTTCCGTGCAGAGGAGTTGCTCCCGCAACCCCGAATGCCGGATCCGAACTTTTGCGGTAAAGCGCAGCGCGCTGGTGGGGGTTTTCTCCGTATCGCAGATCTGTGGTCTTTTCCAAAGAGAGAACCTCAAAAGCCGGCAGCGTCCCGACTTCCTTTTTAGCGCCTTCTGGAGACCAGACCCTTTCCGAGAACCAGGTTGCGATGGCGCTGTCATAGGATGCCGTTGCCGCGAATGCCTTTTGCGCCAATATGAAGCAGGACGCAGCGCTTAAAGCTCCGTTGTTCTTGTTGATCTCCTCCATGATCCACCCATAATCGCGCGGGTCGGTAACCACCGCGACCGCAGCGTGGTTTTTGGCTGCCGATCGAATCATGCTTGGGCCCCCGATATCGATCTGTTCGATCACTTCGGGATAAGTGGCTCCTTCCCGTGCCGCGGTTTCGCGGAAGGGGTAGAGATTCACAATGACCATATCGATGGGCTGTATATTCTGGGCTGCCATCTGGGCTTGGTGCGAGGTTTTATCTCTAATCGCCAGGAGTCCGCCGTGGACTCTTGGGTGCAGCGTCTTTACCCTCCCGTCCAGGATTTCGGGAAACCCGGTATATTCTGAAATATCGATCACCGGCATATTCCGCTCCCGCAGGAAACTGGCAGTGCCGCCGGTGGAAATCAGCTCGACTCCCTTCTCGTGAAGTACTCTCGAAAACTCGGCAAGCCCCGACTTGTCGGAAACGCTTACTAAAGCTCTATGAATGTGGACCACGAACCACCTCCTCCGTGTAGGGCATTCTCTCGCTGTCCTGACAGTATACGCATTGCATTTCCGGAAATCAGCAGCGCATTGATTGTTTTATCTCCGCGGTTTAATTCCCATTACGACGGCGCTATCCGGAATTCTTTGGTCGGTTTACTTTCTGCTTGACAAATACGAAACGTCTAATCTAGGCTTCATCAAAATCTCTAGTTATTGTCTCAAATAGCTGGATTCGCGTTCTGCCGCGAGCATGCATGCTGGCGGGGAGGAACGTGCAGGGGATTGTCAGGTTTTTAGAGGGGAATGTACATTATGAGTAGAATTACGGGAACCGTTAAGTGGTTCAACAATACAAAGGGATACGGGTTTATCTCGCAGCCCACAGGAGCGGACGTTTTCGTTCACTACAGCTCTATCCAGGAAAAGGGTTACCGGACCCTTCGCGAAGGCGAACAGGTTGAATTCGATGTCAAGTTGGGGCCGCGCGGTCCACAGGCCGAACATGTCGTGAGGCTGGAACCTCAACCTCAACGGCAGGCTGCGGGCTAGCGGCTGTCTGCCGCAGCTGTAAATCGGATAGCATGCTCATCCAGCGCAATCGTGAAAGCTACCGCTGAACATCCATATTTCTCGCGAATGCTACGCGTCTGGGTCGCTATGTATTTCGCAAATTGCGCATAAGGGATAGGTGTCTCCCCGGTCCCTGTCTTCTTGATGCGCAACAGCGAGTCGTAGAGGAGCCGAATCTTATCCTCTTCAGCGTTGGGATCTGCAATTGAAATGCGGACGGCCTCTGGTGCAGTCTTCCCAAACTCTGGGATTCCTTTTTCCTTGAATGCTGTTCCTTCTTTCGGCTCCGCTCCCATTTCTTTCTCCAACAGTGTGCGTCGCCAGAGGTCCCGATAGACATAGAACCGGGCGATCAGCGTATTCAGGCGAAAACGCTGGGAAACGGAGAGCTCGGAACATTCGGATAGCTTCTTGACCAGTTTCTCGACCCGAATCTTCAGGTCTTCGGGGGGTTGCTTTCGATTGCCGTTGAAGAAAATATGATATTCGATCTTCAAACGGCGGAGCCATTCCTCCATATTTGCCAGGTCATCGTCGTACATCATATTCTTTAAACTCTTTGCACCTTCACGGCGCCGGGATCAAACGCGAAGGCCCGATGCATTGAAGAATTTCAAACCGTTGACAGCTTCCCGGTGCTGTGTTGAAATGCCCGAATGAACATGACCGATCAACAGAACCTCTTTCGACAAATTCCCGCAGTGGATCAGCTTTTGCTCCGCCCAGTCATCGCATCCTGGGTGGAACATACCAGCCGGGAGTTCGTTGTTTCCGAAATTCAGAAACTGCTCCAGACCATTCGGGATTCAATTCGATTCAACAACATACCCACGGTGGACATCAATCCTGAATACGTGGAATCCACCCTGGTCGAGACGCTTCAAATCCGGTTGCGCCCTAATTTGCGCACAGTCATCAATGCGACCGGAGTTATTCTGCATACCAATCTGGGCCGCGCGCCCCTTTCCGCAGCCGCTCAAGAGAGTTTATCGGCATTTTCCGCCAATTATACAAATCTTGAATACGAAATTCTTACCGGTCAACGGTCCCACCGGGACAAACTGCTGGAATCCCTCATGCAGGAAGTGCTGGGCTGTGAAGCAGCAACGGTGGTAAACAACAACGCGGCAGCGGTTTTCCTGGTTTTGAATACGCTGGCTTCCGGCAGAGAGGTCATTGTTTCTCGAAGCGAGCTGGTCGAAATCGGCGGGTCTTTTCGCATACCGGATATCATGGCGCGCAGCGGAGCCATTCTGCGCGAAGTGGGGACGACCAACAAAACGCGCGTTGAGGATTTTCGGAATGCCGTCGGGCCAAATACTGCCTTGCTGCTTCGGGTTCATCCGAGCAATTTCCGCATGCTCGGCTTTACCGAAAGGCCCGAATTGAAAGAGCTGATCGGTCTTTCCCGTAACTCGGGAATCCCTCTGGTAGAAGATATCGGCAGCGGTTGTCTGCTGGATCTGAGGCCTTTTGGAATTGCAGACGAGCCGGTTGTTCAGGAAAGCCTGGCTGCGGGAGTCGATCTCGTCTCTTTCAGTGGAGACAAACTTCTGTGTGGACCCCAGGCGGGAATCAGCGCGGGCGCACGGAAGCTGTTCGATCCTATTCGAAAAAACCCGCTGATGCGCACGTACCGGGTGGAAAAGCTGATTTATGGAGCATTGGAGGCAACGATCGGCAGCTATCGGTTTGGAAGGGCCGCAGCAGAAATTCCGGTCGTTCGGATGATCGCCATCACCGGTAACGAACTCAGCCAACGCGCGCGCAATTTTTCCAGGAGACTGAGAGTCGGGCTTGGTAAGGATACCCGTGTCCGCTTGATCCCGGGGGACTCCGTGGTTGGTGGCGGCTCTTGCCCCGAATGCCATCTTCCAACCACGCTAATCGCACTCGATTCCGGACGCGTGCGGCCGAACGTAATCGAGTCCCGGCTGCGTTTGCAGGATCCGCCAATTATTCTGCGCCTGGAAGAAGACCAGGTTCTTGTCGATTTGCGGACCGTGTTCCCATCCCAGGAGCGTGCGCTGATTGACGGGCTTTGCAAGGCTCTCTTGGAGCCTTCGAGTCTTTGAGGCTTCGCGTTTTACTCGAAGACTCGAAGACGCAAAGACTCAAAGATCTATATGATGGAGAAGGTGAGGCGGACAGTTTCCATATCCGCACTGTCGAGCTGCACACGCACTTTCGATCCCAGCTGAAATCGGCGGCGGCGGCGCTCTCCGACGAATGAATGTGTTTTTTCTTTGTAGATGTAATTGTCGTCAACCAGAGTGCCTAAAGGGACGAACCCTTCGACATAGTGGTCGAGTAATTCCACGAAAAATCCCTGACGCATCGCTGAAAAAACAACCGCTTCGAATTCCTCGCCTATTTTGTCGGCCATAAACTGCACTTTTTTGATCTTCTCTATTTCACGCTCCGCTTCATCGGCAATGCGTTCCCGCGAGGATGTATGCTTTGCGATTTCAGGGAGGCGATTCATCACTCGTTCGCCCCAGCCGGAATACGGCTCTTTCCCAAGCTGCGCCTTTAAAAACCGATGGACCAGGAGATCCGGATAGCGGCGAATTGGGGAAGTAAAATGAGTATATTCGGGGGTTGCCAGTCCGAAGTGCCCCAGATTCTGCTCCGAATAGCGTGCCTGCATAAAGGACCGCAGCATCAAATAGGCAAGAAACCTCTGTTCGTGCTTGCCCTGCAATTGCAGGACAAATTTCTGAAAATCTTTTGGGCGGTACTGCCCGTCGTGTTTCTCCAGCTTGTATCCCAGGGATAGAGCGAACTCGGCGAACTCGTCCACTTTCAGCGGATCAGGCTTTTCGTGAATTCGGTAGAGTGCAGGCCCACCCGATGAGGCGAGCTTTTCCGCGACGCACTCGTTTGCCAGGAGCATGAACTCCTCAATGATTCGATGGGCAATGTTGTGTTCGGCTGGGACCACACGGATCACCTTCCCGCTTTCATCAAACTCTATCTCAGCCTCCGGCAAATCGAAATCGACGGCGCCGCGTTTGTACCTCTTCTTCGACAGAATGAGGCAAAGCTCCTCCATGAGCTCGAAAAGGGGAACAAGATCGGCATAACGGGCTCTCTCCTTCGGATCCCGATCTTCCAGTATCCTGGCAACGGATGTGTAGGTCATCCTCTCGCGGCTGCGCAGCACGCCTTGGACAAATCGCCTTCCAACGACTTTTCCTCCGGGATCAACCTCCATAATTGCGGATAGCACAAGCCTGTCCACGCCCGGCTTGAGACTGCATATTCCGCTGGAGAGCCTGGGCGGCAGCATCGGGATGGAGCGGTCGGGAAAGTACACCGAAGTTCCGCGGGCATACGCGTCCGAATCGAGCGCCGTATCTTCACGGACGTAGCGGGAAACATCTGCAATGTGTACGCCCAACAGAAAATTTCCGGAATCGAGCTTCTTCAGGCTCACCGCATCGTCAAAGTCCCTGGCTGTCTCCCCGTCGATCGTGACCGCGACTTCATCACGGAAGTCCTCGCGGCCGGCATATTCTTCATTCAGAACCCTATCGGGTAGCTCCTCCGATTCTCTGAGCGCCTCCGGCGTGAAATTAACCGGCAACCCGAATTTGTGCTCGACGATTTTGTATTCAATCCCTGGATCATCCGGGTAGCCGAGGATTTCGGTAATGCGCCCCTGGGGAATCTGATTTCTGCCCGGCGGCAACGTAATGTCGACTACGACAATCTGGCCGTCCTCGGCCCCTTTGCTCGCCTGGTAAGGAATTCGAATGTCATGAAACATCCTTGCATCCACAGGAACAACGAACGGGAAACGGGGATGCGAGTAAAACCGGCCGACTACGCTCGGATGCTTCCTCTCCAACACCTTGACGACCATCCCCTCAAGTCTCTCTTTTTCATCCTCCGTGTGGATTCGGCGCCCGCGAAATCCCCGTCTGGTCGGTTGCTTCTTCCGGGCGACCTTTACAAGAACCCGATCTTCGTGAAGCGCGTCCTCCATGTTCCTGGCGGGAATAAAAATATCTTCCTTGTAAATGCTCCGGTCGTCGGGAATCAGAAATCCATAACCATCGCGGTGGCAGCTTAGAGTGCCGGACACCAGGTTCTGCCGTGCGGGGAGTGCATATCGGCCTCGCTTGATGCGGTGAATGATTCCCTCCGAATCCAGTTCGTCGAGGTGGTGTTGCAGACTCCTGCGTTCGTCGCTTTCAAGGTCCAATGACCGAACGACATCCCGGAAGGTGAAGCTGTTGGTCTTGAGAGATCGAACAAACTGCAGAACCTGATTTTTTTGAATATTGGTCAGCATGATCCGAATTTTGGGATTAAAAACGGACACAGATTATCACGGGTTCTCACGGATTCAAATCCGCGAAGATCTGTGGAGATCCGTGTCCCATTTATAGAGTAGTACTCTTGGCAAGTTGTTACAATTCAGTTGGATTCGAAGCTTTCCTTCCTATCGGCAATGCTAAACCCTAATTACTATCCACATTCAAATAGATCCAATTGGGAGTCCAAGCGGTCGCGTTTGACTTCGCAGCGACTTTTATTGAACGCGCAAAGGAGCGGGTTAGCGAGAACGCCGAGAAAATAGAATATCGTGTGATTGATGCGACCAAAATGAGAGCGAAGAATTCCAGAACCTGGTGAAATGATCGGACCAAGAAACCTGGAGACATTGCTGAACTGTTCGGCGAACTAGCCCTTAGCGACTGGAAGTTTAGGCTGCCACAATGCGATCGGGTTGCCCTCAGGGTCGTGTAAGTTGGCGAAGCGGCCATTGGGATAAGACTCCGGGTCAATCACGACCTTGATTCCCGCGGCTCGGAGCTGGGCTGCCATTTTGTCAAGATCCCGGACTCGAAAGTTCAACATCCAGAACTTGTGGGCATCCCCGAAAAGCTTGCTGGTCTCGGGTTGAGGATCGAAAACGGTGGGTCCGGCCTCTTGCTCCCAGACGGAAGCCTCGTAGCTGGATGGCGCGAGCGCGACCCCCAGGTGTTGCTGGTACCAAAACGCCAAGGCTTTGGGATCGTGAGCTCGGAAAAAGAATCCTCCGATTCCCGTCACTTTTTCCATTTCTGTACCTCCGGCCAATCCACGACCGACGGCTTCTTCCGCAAGGGGAGGAGCGGTCATTGGTTGTATGGCAGTCTGCGCCGCGATGCCGACCTGGTTGCGGCTCAAGAGGAAGCTGGACCCGAAACCAAATGAGAGGATACGCAGTAACCAGCGTCTTTCAAAACGCATACTATGCTGCCTCCCAGGGGGTATGAACAGACATACCATACCTGCGGAAACGGTGTTTTGGGAAGTGTAAAGATGAGGCGAGGCCCCCGGAACCGCCGATGCCGTGCCGTTTGGGGTGGGGGGAGGTGTTAGACAATGAAATTCTCGGGCGATTGGATAACAAATCATATTTTGAACATGGACAGGCAGTATAGTACATTCCTGGCCTCTATGGGCCTTAGCTAAGGCCTGCGGCCCGTTATCGACTTGATTGCCTTGAGGGCATCAAGTGGCGTGGTGAGGTTGGCTACGAACTTTTAAAGGACAACGATTTGATTTTTGGACATGATAACCGTACCAAGCGAAATCCTGGATAGTTCAAGCCTTTGGTGGAAATTTGTGTCGGATGTCGAACCGCAGAAGCTGTAAATCACACCTCTAAATTCGATATTCGACATTCCTCGGTTCATAATTTCCCGAACCTATTTGATACGTGATTTCAAACATGAGTATCTAAAAAACGGACACGGTTTTTCACGGTTTAAATCCGCGAAGATCCGTGTCCCGTTCTATTTATCGAGTATTACACTTAGTAAGTTGTTACAATTCCGCACGCCATGGAGATGAATCCCCCGGAATTGAATGCCGTTCTTCGCGAGAGCTTCGGATTTGAAGCTTTCCTTCCCGGCCAGCGCGAACTGATCCAGGCGATGATGACGGGGCGCGATGCCCTTGGAGTGCTGCCCACAGGCGGCGGGAAATCGCTCACGTATCAGTTGCCCGCAACAGTTCTATCCGGACTTACCGTTGTGGTCTCGCCTCTCATAGCGCTCATGAAAGACCAGGTGGATGCTTTCAATCGCAGAGGCCGGGGGCTTGCGGTTGCAATCCACTCCAACATGCCGGCTTCTCAGGCTCGGGAATCGCTGATTCAGGCATCCAGAGGTGAAGCCTGCCTGATCTACGTCGCGCCGGAACGTTTCGAATATGCAGGCTTCCGGGACCGGATCCTTTCATTAAAACCGAGGTTGTTTGTTGTGGATGAGGCTCATTGCGTGAACCAGTGGGGCTACGATTTTCGTCCATCCTACCTCGCCCTCGCGGGTGTGGCTGAAGCGCTGCGGCCTGCCCCTGTCCTTGCTTTGACCGCAACGGCTGCGCCTTCAGCCCGCAAGGAGATTGCGTCAAAGCTGGGTCTTCTCAATCCCCTGGTGTTTGTCGCCCCGTTTGACAGGCCGAACCTGCACTTTGAAGTCCACCAGTGCGACTCAAAAGAAAAGATGAGACGGTTGCGGCGGATTTTCAAAGCATCGCAACAGGGTGAATCGCACATCGTCTACGTGGGACGGAGAAAGGACGCCGATACCATCGCGTCGGAATTAAACGTGGATGGATTCGGCGCTGTTGCCTATCACGCGGGAATGCAGGCGGAAGCCCGGCGGCGCGCCCAGGAAGACTGGCTGTCCGGGACAAAGCCGATCGCAGTCGCAACGGTGGCATTCGGGATGGGAATTGACAAGCCGAACGTCCGGACGGTGGTTCATTATCAGCACCCGTCGTCGCTCGAAGCTTATTATCAGGAGGCCGGCCGCGCCGGCCGCGATGGGGTTCCGGCGCGATGCGTAATGCTCTACAGCAGCAAGGACGTGTCGCTTTCGCACTTTTTTATCAAAAACAGATATCCCACGCCGGAACAGGTGATTCAGCTCCTCACCCTGATCTCGCCCGAAGGCACGACCTTGGACGGCATTCGTAATGTCGCGGATTTAAGCGATGAGCAGCTGAATGTCGCGCTCTGGGTCCTGACGGACCAGCAGAAGATCTGGCGGGATGAGGACGGCTTATTGCGGCGCAAAGCACTGGAGCGGGATCGACAGATCTCATTTTCTTCCCTCTATGCCCGCAGGAAAGCCGATTACCGGCGGCTGGATGAGGTCATTGGCTACTGCGAAGACCCGGTCTGCCATCGCAGCCACCTTCTGCGCTACTTTGGCGAGGTGCTCGCGAATGGACACCGTTGCGGAAACTGTTCGGCTTGTGCGGGACATAAATCGGGAGAAAGCCAGGCTGCGGCGGAGGATGAAGTGGAAAGAATTTACCGCTTGAATCACAAGCTCTTCGAAGAACGCGGCCGGCCGCTATCTCCAAGGGAATTTGCCAGGTTCCTCGCGTCAAGCAGCAGACAGCACGCACCGGAATGGCAGCATTGCGCCGGTTACGGCGCTTTCAGGGGCACTCCCATCGCCAGGCTGGAATCGATGGCCTTGAGAATATTCCAGCGTGAGAGGAATACGGTTGCAGGCCAGTTGAGAATCACACGGGTTTCGCATGCTGCTGCAGAATCTTCAACTGCCGCAGATACGAATCCGGTTCCCGCCAATCCGGCCCAACCTGAAATCATTTTGTGGCAGACGGCAAATCGTTCTTTTACGCTGGAAGAGCTTAAAAAAAGAGAGGTAGCTCGCAAATCGGGAATCGCCGTGCTCCGGATCTTCGATCAGACACAAGGTGCAATTGCCCCGTCCAGTGTCGTGAATGCGCTCCGGGGTATTCGAAAAAAGAACGGCTCTGAATTTATGAGCCTGGAACAGTTCGGGATCGAGAGCAGCCGCGATTACGACGAGGTACTTGCGGATGTTCTGGCGATGTGGGCGAAAGGATATCTCCAATTGTGTTCTGCGAAAAACCGCAGGCTTGAACTCACGGAAAAGGGCAGGGAAGTGCTGAAGAAAATTTAACCGCGGATTCACGCAGATATTCACGGATTCGATCGGTGTTCTTGATTACCCCCGATCGAAGAAGATGTTTTTGGCGGCCACCGAAAGAGGAAGCCCGATGATTATATCCGCATCCAGCACCTTCATTGCCATAGCTCCGGCGCCGATCGTGTACATCAAGCGATTATCGATATTCAGTTCGGCCGCCACTTTGGCCGCCACGCCCAAGGCAATTCCCAAATCAATCGATTGAAAGACACAGAGAGGGCCGGTGAAATCTTCGCCTTGTTTCCCCTTCCTGACCCGCATGAACTCT
>Ga0187866_1003837_pt1 | contig 10973 bp, 4 predicted proteins | sample June2016WEW_11_1_3_FD_133013 | JGI IMG/M metagenome (GOLD analysis project Ga0187866, IMG submission 133013) | Peatland microbial communities from SPRUCE experiment site at the Marcell Experimental Forest, Minnesota, USA - June2016WEW_11_150 | ecosystem: Environmental > Terrestrial > Soil >... | reverse complement strand
ATTTGGTAATCGTTGCGGTTTAGGCATCCGCCGATGAAATACCATTCGGAGGGCGATGTCCCGAAAAATCGTTCAAGGTCGCGCCCTGCCGGATTGAGCTTCCGGGCTTGATGCAGCCCTGTCGCCACGGAGATTGGCCGCGAGCGTTTAATCGGCATTTCCCACTCGGAGGACCATGACGACGGCGTGATTGCCGTGTGGTATTGGACCCGGGGCGGCGAAGCCGGGACCCAAGGTGCGGCCGGACTCGACGGGAGGACTGTTTCCTGAAATCAAAACTCTAAGCCGATGCGACATGGCGGGTGCGTCACGATGAGGAAAAGCCGCGGCGATTGCAGACCTTCGGGGTCAGCCCGCACTGCTGCAGCACCGGGCGGGGGAGCTCCAAGGCCTCAAGCTGCCGCGGTTCGACTTTGATCGCGCCGTCGCCGTAAGACTTGCCGACATAGACGAGGTTGGCGCGCGTGGCGGGATGGTTCAGTGCCCGCCAAAGGCGGCCGACGTTTTCGCCGCTTTCGTCCCTGGGGTACACACAAAGAAACCCGGTGAGCGGGACGGCCCCGGCCTGATTCAGCACGAAACGGCATTCCCGCCGGCCAAGATAGGCGAACAAAAGCGCTGGCGTGGCGCGCTGTTCCATCCGGTACCACGGTTTGCGCGTCCCAATCAAAGGGCGCGCCGGCAGCCCCATCTGCTCTCCCTTCTTCAAATAAGCCCGCAGGGCGGCGGGCATGCTCGCCTCGCCCGTGCCGTCCAGGCTGAGCAACCAGGTCGGCCGTCCGGCCCGGTCCAGCGCCGCCAAATCCCCCGCCCTCAGGAGGTCGCCCCGACAATCCCGGGTTCTTCCCACCGCCCGCCGGAAGAACCGCCTGTCCAGACCGTGCTGCTCGAGCTGCCCGGAGGTCAGAAAAAAGAATTCGTTCGCCCCGGTGGCAATGCCGCGCATGACCCGGGCCAAGGCCGACAGCGCCACACCGCGCATCTCCTCAGCGCGCGGCGGGCGGGAAAGGCCGGTCGAGAGCAACTCCTCCAGGTCCCGCTCCCAGGCAAGCACTGAGTCCCCGTGACCAGTTTCGGAACCTCGCCCGGCCAGCGCGCAAAGGACCGCCTCGGCCTCCGGCCGCAACACGCGCAGCCAGCGGATACCTTGCCGCGCAGGCCGGTTCGACAGGCAGAACACCAGCGCGTTCGTATCCACGCCCCGGAACGGAGCAGCCCCTTCGGAAAAGCTGATGACCGCCTCCAGGCAGTAGCTTTCGCTGAGCCGCCGCCACAGGCCGGCCGACGAGACTCCCTCGCAAACATCCGCCGGCAGCAGGAAGGCCAGCCGGCCGCCCGGCGCCAGGCACTCCAGGCCTTTCAAAAGGAAATACAGATGCAATCCCACCCGGCCATCCAGCCTGAAACCGAGCCATCGGCCCGCCCGCTCCTGCAGTTCCCGCTTTCGTTCCTCGCTCAGCCGGTGATGGCGGATATAAGGAGGATTGCAGATAATGGCAGGATAAGTTGACTCGAGCCGGCTGCTCAGGAAATCACCAATCGTGATGCCTTGCAGTGCAGCCGGCCCAATCCCCAACTCCTGAGCCTGCGCCAGGACCGCCGCATCCAACTCGAACCCCGCAAAGCCGCCCCGGAAACCAACGCCCCGGGCCGCCGCGAAAAAAGTCCCCGGCCCCGCCGCCGGGTCAAACAGCACCGGCGGTCGCTCGGCCACTACCCAGGCCGCCATGGCCCGGGCCAACCACGGCGGCGTCCAAAACTGGCCCTTGGCCCGCAGAGCCTCGCGGGCCGGACCGGCGCGAGGAAGGCATTGGCTATTCAGAGGGAAATGCGTTGAATAAGTTGAAATTGCCAAAAATGTTAAAAAGTTACATGGCTTGAACATCCGCACGAAACGAGTTCATGCTGACTATGTTGAACCAAATCCTGCTCCTCGGCAATCAGTTCCTTCGCCCCCCTAATCCACGCGTGAGAACAGGCGACCCGGCCGATCCGGACGATGCTCCCCTCGTGAATGATGGCTGAGATGGGGCCTGCGAAACTTTGTTGCAGGTGCAACAAAATTTGGTGCGTACTCCGCAGCCTGTATCGAATGCGGGACCACCATCCTCAGCGGCGGCGCGGCTGAACCCTCAGCGGCTCCAATGATTACGCTTGGATCGGGGTCGCGTGGCACCCACACCCAGGACATTGCCGGGCGGAAACCGGTTGCCGGCCCTGTCCGTCTGCGATAGCCTGGGAGGCGAATGAACTCCAAATGTCCACCCACCTGATGACAAGACCAGCCAATCTACGCCTCCACGAGGTCGCTTTTTGCGCGGAGGTCAAGTCGTGGGCGGATGCGCTTTTTGCGCAACACCCGGAGTGGCCGTTCACCAGGGCATCGATTGAGGAATACGGCGCGGGCAATTATAGACGCCAAGACCTCCGGGTCTATCGCGAAGGGAGCAACACACCGGTCCTGACCGGAGAGGTCAAAATGCCGGGGACGCCAGAGGGACGCAGCCCTTACGACAGCGCCCTGATGCAGGATGCCTTCGACAAAGCCGACAACGTCCAAGCGCCCTATTTCTTCACGTGGAACGTCAATCGATTCGTGCTCTTTGACCGCAGCAAGTACAACTTCCCCATGATCGAACGCCGCATCCGAGACTGGCATCTTGGCCTGGAGTTGACTTCTCCCGAGGACTGCAAGCGCGCCGAGGCGCTGGCTTACATCCGCGACATATTTCTGCCGGACTTCTTCTCCCAGTTCGCTGAAATCGTGCGCGGCGAGGCAGGCGAGTGGGGCAAACCGCCCGACGAGATCTTCATTCATTCTCTGGAGAGTCACCTGGACTGGCCGGTCGTCGGCACGCGGGATTATCTTGCCGCAGCCTGCCGGCAGGATTCGGCCTTCGGGCAGAAACTCCAGTTATGGATGTCCGAGGAGATGAACTGGACGTTCGATCCCGATGACACGGATAACTGGCGCCAGGCACTCGACACGGCGGCTCGGACCCTCTGCTACGTCTTTTCAAACCGGGCGATCTTCTATGATGCTCTTCGCACCCGGTATCCTGAGAGTCTGCCCGGGCTGAAGCTGCCCCAGCGCGGACCCAGGGGGCAGCAGGGCATTTATGACTATTTCCGCGCTCGCTTTCACAGGGCAGTCGTGGAAACAGGCGACTACGAGCCGATTTTTTATCCCCAGGTCGGCGATTGGGCCGGCGCGCTGGTCTTCGGCTCTGACATCGCCTGCCAGGGCTGGAAGGGCCTCCTGGCGCACCTGGCCGAATATGACTTCCGCAAGCTTCCCTACGATATCATCGGGCACATCTTCCAGCGGCTGATTTCGCCCGAGGAACGCCAGAAGTTCGGCCAGTTCTTCACCAAGGAAGACATCGTCGACATCATCAACGCATTCTGCATTCGGCGCGCCGGTGACAACCTCCTCGACCCGGCCTGCGGCTCGGGCAGCTTTCTGGTTCGCGCTTACCATCGCAAGGCCTGGCTTTCGGAACAGCGTGGCGGCCGCAGGGCACGAGATGCCCACCTGCCTCACCAGGAACTTTTGCGGGAGATCTTTGGATGTGACATCGCCGTCTTCGCGGCGCACCTGGCGACGCTGAACCTGGCCGCCCGGCACATTGAAGATGAAGAGAACTACCCCTGCATCGCCCGCGGCAATTTCTTCGCCATACCAGGGCAACGCGAGCGGTTTTGTGTAATACCGGGCCTTCGCTCGCCGGGCGGCGGCCGGGACAAGATCCCAGTGCCCTTGCCCGGCCTCGATGCTGTGGTCGGGAACCCCCCTTATGTCCGGCAGGAGGGCATTCCCCGGCGCAAGGACCTCAAGCGGCTCGACGGCGAGGGCGAGGAAGCCTACCAGGCCAGGCTCAAGACAACCAAAGATTTCTTGCAGGAACTTTGCGCGGAAATGTTTCCGGGGCTCAAGCTCTCCGGCCGCAGCGATCTGCACTGCTATTTCTGGCCCGTGGCGGCGACCTTCCTGAAAGAGGGTGGGTATTTCGGCTTTCTGACCTCCTCAAGCTGGCTCGATGTCGAATACGGGTTCCCGCTCCAGGGGTGGGTGCTGAAAAACTTCAAGTTGCTGGCGGTGATCGAGAGCCTGGACGAGCCGTGGTTTCACGACGCGCGCGTGAAGACCGCCATCACGATCCTCCAGCGATGCAACTCAGAGACAGAGCGCATGTCCAACGTTGTGAGGTTCGTTCGCCTCTTGAAACCGGTCGGGGAAATCCTCGGCCAACGGACCCACGGAGATGAGGCCGCCCGCCAGAACGCTGTGGAATGCTTTCGCCGCTTGATTCTCCACACGAACAGGCCATTCACAACGGACACGCTGCGTATCATCCCGGTGGCGCAGGAGCAGTTGTGGAACGAAGGCGTGCGCGCCGGACAGTTGCTCAACCACGAACCAATTGAAGAGCCGGAACAGGCCGACAATGGCCAGCCAGAAGCCGGCCAACTCAGGGAGGCTGCCGCGCTGTATCGAATTGGGCAAACCTACGTGGCCGGCAAATGGGGCCGCTTCCTGCGCGCCCCGGACCTTTACTTTCGCCTCATCCGCGACTACGGCAGTCGCTTGGTCAGGCTGGGTGAAATTGCCACCATCAAGTTCGGCATCAAGAGCGGTTGTGATGCCTTCTTCATGCCGCGCGACGTGACCAGCGAAGTGTTAAAGCAGGCGCGGGAGGGCTTGCCATGGAATGACCTCGGTCTGATGACGCCCTGCAAGCGCGCAGAGGTTGAAAGTGGCAAGGTGCGTGTCGTGCGCGCGGGCGACAACACGCTGCACCCCATCGAGACCGAGTACCTCCGCCCGGAAGTCCACAGCCTCATGGAAGTTGATCGCCCGATCGTCCGGGCCCAGGATTTGGACCGCGTGGTCTTGTGGGTGCACCAGCCACTCAGCAAGCTGGCCCACCGCTACGTTGGCAAATACATCCGCTGGGGCGCAAACCAGACTTTTGAATCGGAAAAATCCAGGGCGGTGACCGTTCCTCAGCGCTCCACTTGCGCCGCTCGCCAGCGGTGGTACGACCTGACGAACGAGATCAACGGCGTCGCCTTTTGGCCAATGACTCAGAAGTACCGCCATATTGTGGCGGCGAATCCTGACAAACTGCTCTGCAACCACAGACTCTTCTACGTCGCCCCGCGGGATTTGAACGAGTTTGAGGCGGCGGCGCTTCCTGCCATACTCAATTCGACGCTTGTTGCCTTGGTCAAGCATTTTTATGGAAGGTACGCCGGCTCAGAAGGGACACTGGACACTGAGATAATTGATTGCCTCCTCCTGGAGGTTCCCAACCCGTGTGGCATCAGCCAGGGCCTCTCCAAGCGACTGCAGCAGAGCCTCCGAAGAATGTGCAGCCGCCAGGTCACGCACCTGGTCGAACCGGCCCTGCTCCAATGCCACTCGGAAGAACTGATGCGGCGGATTCTCGCCCAGCCGCCGCAACTTCCGCCGGAACTGCAACAGCCCGACCGCCGGGAACTCGACGCTTGCGTCCTGGAAATGATTGGCGTCGCTAACCGGAACCAGAGGGAGAAGCTGCTGGACGAACTCTACCTGGAAACGACCAGGTACTACCGTTACCAGCGGACTCAGGACATTCAAGCCATGGCGAACCGCGCCGGCAACAATGGCCGCCGCTTGGGCGCGCACGACCTGGCCGAAAGCGTGTGGCACTCCCTTTCTGAGGCGGAGCGAGGCCCCGCCCTGCCACAGTGGATCGCCTCCGGCTATCCTGGCGCTCAGCCGGTTGAAATCCCCGAGGGCAGGGCGCAAGCCCTGGGCCCAAGCGACCTGTTCCGTCCCAATGCCGTTGTGTTCAGAGCCGGTAAAGACGTGCGCCAAGTCGACTACGCCAGCCCTGAGCAAGCTGCCTTGGTAGTTGAGGTGTCTCGGCTGGGAATCCACGGGGAAGTTCGCCTGCCAGCGGAGGCGGCTGATTGCCGTAACTCTCTTGCGCAGCTTCAGAATCGTCTGTCTCAGGCCAAGAACCTCTTCGCCAGGCTCGTGGCGTCCCGGACCGGCTCTCAGTCGCTCCAGGAGAAATCAACCTCCCTGCTTCTTCATTGGCACTCCCAGGGCAGGCCGCCAAGCTGAGCCGCCGCTCCGCCACAGTCCCCTGTTTCGGCTCGGAAAACTTCAGGCCTGCCCTTCCAACTCCTCACTCCGCTTGCTGTTGCTGCTTGGCCTTCTTGCTTTCCTCGATGACCTTGGCCTCGGCCTCCCGCGGCATTTCCACGTAATGGCTGAAGGATTCGGCATGGACGCCGCGGCCGCCGGTGAGCGAGCGGAGCGTGCTCGAATACCGGTACAATTCCTTGGCCGGCACATGCGCCTTGATGACCTGGACCCCGCCTTCCATGTCCATGCCCTGGATCTTGCCCCGGCGGCTGGACAGGTCGCCCATCACTTTGCCCATGCAATCCTCAGGAATGCGGATTTCGACCAGGTAAATCGGCTCCAGCAGGCACGGCCGGGCCGCGTTGAAGGCCTCCTTGAAGCCGAAATAGCCCGCAATCTGGAACGCGATATCTTTCGAATCCACCGGGTGCATCTTGCCGTCGTAGAAATCGATCTTCACGTCCATCACCCGGTAACCGGCCAGAATCCCCTCCTCGCAGGCCTTCATCACGCCTTTTTCCACGGAGGGCACGTAGACCCGGTCCACGTTCTGACCGCTCAGCGACTGGGTGAACTCCACCCCGCTGTCGCGCGGCTTGGGTTCGATGCGCATCCAGACCTCGGCGAACTGCCCGGCGCCCCCGGTCTGCTTCTTGTGGCGGTACTTGGATTCGCCCCGGGCCTTGATCGTCTCCCGATACCGCACCCGCGGCTCGGTCAGTTCCACATGCACGTTGTAGCGCCGGCGCAACTGCTCGGCGATCACCTCCAGGTGCAGCTCCCCTTGCGCCGAGACAATCGTCTGCCGCAGTTCGGAATCCACCATGTAGAGGAAGGTCGGGTCTTCGTGGTGCAGCGCCGCCAGCCCCGAAGCAACCTTGTCTTCCTCACCTTTGACCCTGCTCTTGAGCGAGGCGTGAATGTTCGGCCGGGGGTATTCGACTTTCGGCAGGGAAACCGGCTTCTTGGCCTGGCAGAGCGTATTGCCGGTCTGCGTGTCCTTAAGCTTGACCACGGCCCCGAGGTCGCCCGCGCTCAACGCCGGCACGCTGGTCCGGGTCTTGCCGTTCAGGCAATAAATCTGCCCGATCTTTTCCGTGCTCCGGCGCTCCGTGTTGTAGAACTCGCTGCCGAACTTCACCGCCCCCGCATAAACGCGGAAGAACGACAACTCCCCGAACTGCGCCTCGCTCATGGTCTTGAAGACCAGCAGCACCGGCTCCGCGTCGGTCAACGCCACTTCCACTTCCTGGCCCTCGGCATCCCTCCCCTTGGCCTTGGGGCGGTCCAGCGGCGAGGCGCCATACTTGGCGATGAAATCCATCAGCCGGGCCACGCCGATATTGTTCTCGGCCGCGGTGACGAACAGCGGCGTAAAGACCTGCTTTTGCAGGGCCGCGTGCAGCCCGGCCCGCAGCTCATCGTCCGACAATCCCCCTTCCGCGAAGAACTTCTCCATCAGGGCGTCGTCGGACTCGGCAATGAATTCGATGAGCTGGTTGTGCAACGCCTTGGCGCGCTCGGCCAGCGGCCCGCTGGCCGGCGCCTCGGTGAACTTGCCGCTCTTGTCGCCCGCGTAGGTGATGAGGGTATTGCGCAGCACGTCCAGCACCTGGTTGAAGCCGGCGCCGGGGTTGACCGGGACGGCCAGGGGGAACACGCGCTCGCCATAATGCTCCCGGAGCTGCCCCAGCGTCTTGTCGAAATCAGTCTCTTCCTTGTCAAACGCATTCACCACCATCACCTTGGGCAGGCCCAGGTGCGTGGCGTATTTCCACATCGCCTCGGTGCCCACGCCGACGCCATGATTGGCATGCACCACCACCACCGCGAAGTCGCTCGCGCGCAACGCCCCCAGACCCTCGCTGATGAAATCCGCATACCCCGGGCAATCCAGCAGATTCAACTTCTTCCCCAGCCAATCCAGGTGCATGAGCGTCGCCAGGACCGAGATTTGCCGCTGCTGCTCACTCTCATGATAGTCCGACACGGTCGAGCCGGCGGCGATGCTGCCCATGCGGTTAATCACCCCGGCGCACGCCAGCATGCACTCGCTCAGCATGGTCTTCCCCGATGAAGCATGGCCTACGATTGCGAAGTTGCGAATGTCACCAGGTCGATATTCTTTCATAAAACTCCACTGCCAGTTCGGTCATTGTCCATTAGCGCCAACGCTCTGATGCGCCCACAGAATGTAGGCAACCACCCTTCATTCGCAAGCGGAGAATACTAATTCCAACGCGAATTGGAATAACCGGGCCAGAAATTTCCCCCGCCGGCCCTGCCGCCCGCCAACGGAGCGGCTCCCTGAAAATTATGCCCTTCACGCCCTGCAGAATGCTTGCCAAGACTGGGATGCAGGATTAGACTGCCAACCGACTCGGCGGGCACTCAGTGCTTATCCCCGTAGGGCAGCGCTTCTCCCGATTCGTCGGGACCGGTTCGCCTGGCTTTCCAGCCCGGCGTGGAACTGGGCGGCTGGAAGGCCTCCCCTTACCGAGACAGCGCCTAAAGCGGCCACCGAGCCTCCGCGATATGAACTGGAAAAATGAACCAGCCACCGAGGGCCAACCCGGCCACCCTGAGCGGCTTGGCCACGAGCCTCACCAGCCCCTGACGCAAGCCAAACCCGTCTCCGGCAAGCCGCCGGCCATAACAATCGGCAAGGCCTTTGTCCTTGCAGAGGAGAAAGGCAAGGAAGTGGAAATCGAGGTGTTTACCATGACCTTGGGGGCCGACACCATGCAATTGCTGCCCTTGAGGACCTGGGCCCAACTGGATGTTCATAAGTGGACGGTTCAAGGAAAGCTGCCCGGAACCCCCGCCGGTTTGGAGGTTACATTCGACCATGTGAAAATACTGGGCGAGACGGTCTCCGCTAAGGACCCCGATGCGTGTTCGAAATTGGAAACGATTTTCAATCAATGGCTGGCTTTGGAAAAAGACACCTTGGAGCTGGCAAGGAAAAAGGCTCACCCCAAGCCATCGCCCGCCACGCCAGAGACCGCCCGCCAGCCAGAACAACAGGCCTTGCATTTTCAGGTGGAACTTGACAAGCGCGGGCAGGCTCATATCAAATGTTTGCAGGGCAAAGAGGAGGCGGCAACGATCGGCCTGAACCCCCCGGGATTTAATGACCTGTTTAATCAGGGCTTGATGCGCAAACCTCATTCATTGAACGTGGGGGTGCTGCATAACTGGGTGGAGCTCGACGGCGCACTTTTCAGCTTCGAAAGAGGCAATAATGACAGCAGCAAGCTTGAGAAAGCCCTGAATGAGCGCTATCTCCCCGAGGCCGCCCTTGGACGGGGCAAGGACGTGGTGATATTTGCCAACGCGGCCTCGTCAACCGGTTTTGATATTCAGTTTCCCGTCAGGCTGGCCGGAGTCCTTGAAAATCGCAGACGCCCTTTGAACGAGGACTCCCTGGCTCTCTTGCAGGACTCGAACGCCTGTGGCCTGTTGCACAAGGAGATCGTCATTAAAGTCACCCGGCCCAGCCTGGTTTTCAAGCAAAAGACCCCGGATGGCGGCGAGCGGTATCTTCAAAGGACCCCGGAAAATACCGTTACCCTCACCGATGATCGTGGCGGGCAGAAAGTAATCGACTTGAGCCAGCCAGTGAATTATCTGCGGTTGACCGCCGTTGAGTTTACTGCCGTTTTCAATCATCCCGCGATTAATCAGCATAGTAAGCTCAAGTCACCCGCAAACGGGCTGGGCCAAGGTCTCCCCAGGCCCGACTTCCCGAAGCCTTTGCCGCCACCGCCGCCGCCACCGCCCCTCCCAGCCCCCGCAGGTGATCGCACAGACAGTAGTCTCACGGAAGTTCAAGGGCCTGTGTCCGGCTCGCCAGCGGCAGCGGCCTCAGCAGCCGCAGAGGCAGCGGCCCCAGCTTTAGCGACCATGGAAAAGCCCGGAACTGCGCCCAGTCTCAAGCCAGTGGACAAGCTCAAGCCCTTGCCCAATCTATGGCTCGAAGAAATCCTCGCTCGGCAACCGATCAGACATGATTGGTTCGCCTGTCTGGCCTACAGCAAGATGGCCGCCAGATTCGGCAATTCGCGGGAAGGCAAATTCGGCCTTAGTGCCTGCTGGGCGGTTGCCCTGGGCGAAACAGAAGAGATTGCCGAGCCTGCTTTCAAGGGAATCTTTCTCACCGAAAAAGGCGGCTTGGGCTTTCTCAATCAAGGGCATGTGGCTCGTTTTAATAAAGGGGTTGCCTTTATCGGGACACAGGAATCGGCGCTCGAAGGCATTGATGTGAGTCTGGTCGGGGTAGGTCTGGATGTTCAGCAGCGCATCGTTTTTATCATCACCGACAACTATCGCGCCAAATTCGGCGTCCCGGACCAAACCCTGACGCAAGCGTTGGTGCGCTTGGCAGAATATGGCGCCTTGATTATGAGCGTTCAAGAAACCCTTCAAAGCCCTGAGCCGCTGGAGGTGGTCTGGACCGTTCCTGCTGAGCAAGCAATCCCGGGCGATCCTCAAGCCCTTGAGAGCACCCGCCCGGCATGAGCCGTGCCTACCCAGGCGGCCGCCAATCCCGACACCTCGGGATTGCGGCCAAACTGCGACCGACAAAGTGTTGTGCTGAGCTGTGCCGTTGCTTTTAAACCGCGGCCCGGCCAGTTTTTTGGAAAAAATAGCCAATGTGGCCAATCCAGCCAATGTGGCCAATGCGGTCTTGCGCCAGGGTGCGGCATTGGGGTCGAGTGGAGTGGAGGCGCGCCCAGTTTAGGCCGACGGCTTCCGTTGTTTCTGCTCTTTCGAGCATCGTGGCAAACAACCGCCAGGCCATGCCGAACGTTTCCTCCACCCCCTCTAT
>Ga0187866_1003831_pt1 | contig 10986 bp, 11 predicted proteins | sample June2016WEW_11_1_3_FD_133013 | JGI IMG/M metagenome (GOLD analysis project Ga0187866, IMG submission 133013) | Peatland microbial communities from SPRUCE experiment site at the Marcell Experimental Forest, Minnesota, USA - June2016WEW_11_150 | ecosystem: Environmental > Terrestrial > Soil >... | reverse complement strand
TAGCTGTGCTTGAGAGAGGCGACGGCGGGCAAGGCGTGAATGATGTCGCCCATGGCGCCGAGCCGCACAACCAGGATGCGGCTGCTAGCTGGTTTGGCAGCGGTGAACATGCTCCCTCAACTGCCGGGCCCAGAGGGCATTCCGGCGCGCATGCTCCGCTTCCAGGCGTGCCACCTCCGCGGGCTTGAGGGACTCGGTGAGCCTCTCCACATCGCCATCATCGGCAGTCACCACGTAGTCTACCACGCGCAGTGCGGCCACCAACTCGGCGCGGGCGCGTTGCGACAGCAACTCGCCCGCGAGGGGCAGCACGGCCACCACCAGCGTCTGCCCGCCCGTGCGATCGCGAATCTTCTGAAGCTTGCGGGCGTCTTCGGCGCGCAGAACGTCGAAGTACCCGGTCGCCATTACCACCGGCGGCCGGAGTTCGAGCGCGCCGGCGAGTGTCAGGATTTTGCTTCGTGTGTCCATAGTTCGAGCGCGGCGGCGGCCACCCGGTCGGCCGTGATGCGCGTCATGCAACGGTGATCGATGGGGCAGTCCCGTAGAAGGCAGGGGCTGCATTCGGCATGCTCGCGAACCACTCGCGCCAGCGGGCCCGTGGGGCCGGTGGTGGCGTCGTCGGTGGCGCCGAAAACGGCGACGGTGGGCACGGCCAGGGCCGAGGCCACGTGCATGGCGCCGGAATCGTTGGTCAGAAACAGGCGGCAGGCGGCCGCCAGGTCAATGAATTCGCAGAGCGTGGTTTCGCCGGCGAGATTGCGGGCTTCCGTGCCGCCACCGCGAAGCTCCGCCGCCACTTGCTCGCAAAGATCGCGCTCGGATGCGGAGCCGAACACCAGCACCGCGCCCTGTGCCGGCGCCAGTTTCCGCGCCGCCTCCACGAACCGCTCGGGCGGCCAGCGCTTGGCGTTGCCATAGGCCGCGCCCGGGCTGATTCCGATCACCGGCCCGGCGATGCCCATCGCGGCCACGCGGCGGGCGCCGGATTCGCGCGCGGCTTCGATGCCCTCCAGCCGAATGGCCTCCGTGCGGGGAAAGCGCTCCATCATGCCGGCTCGCCGCAGCAGTTCCAGGTAGTAGAAGCGCTCGTGGCGCGGAATGTCGCCCGGCTCGGGGACGGGAATAGCGCGCGTGAGCAGCAGGCCGCGGCCGTCGCGGCTGTAGCCGATGCGCTCGGGGATGCCGGCCAGCCACGCGATCAGCGCGGCGTCGAAGGCGTTTTGCAGCAGGATCGCGCCGTCGAATCGTTCCTGGCGGAGCGCCGCCACCAAGCCCTTCCGCTCGGCGTAGGGGATGATCCGGTCGATCGAGGTCTCGCGCGCGTACAGATCGGCCACCCAGGGACGCGCCGCGATGGCGATGTAGGCGCGCGGAAAAACCTGCCGCATGGCCCGAATGGCGGGCAGCGACATCACGGCGTCACCCAGCCAGTTGGTGGCGCGCACCAGCACCTTCGACATGGAGGACGGGTTGAACGGCACTGCTTTTTCAGGATAGCTTATGCCACTCTGAAGGAATGGGGTTTCGGTTGGTGGTCAATTACCGGCCGCGGGGCGATCAGGAAACCGCCATCGCCGAGTTGACGCGCGGAATCCGCGAAGGAGAGCAGCACCAGGTGCTCCTCGGCGTCACCGGGTCCGGAAAAACCTTCACCATGGCCAAGGTGATGGAGGCCGTGGGGCGGCCGGCCCTGGTCCTGGCGCACAACAAGACGCTGGCGGCGCAGCTCTATCATGAGTTCAAGTCGTTCTTCCCCGATAACGCCGTCGAGTATTTCGTCAGCTACTACGATTACTACCAGCCGGAAGCCTACATCCCCGCGAGCGACGTCTACATCGAAAAGGAAGCCACCATCAACGATGAGCTGGACAAGCTGCGGCTCTCCGCCACCAAGTCTCTGTTCGAGCGGCGCGACTGCGTGATTGTGGCGAGCGTGAGCTGCATCTACGGCCTCGGCTCGCCCGAGGCCTACTACGGCATGCTGCTGATGCTCGAGAAAGGGCGGAAGATTTCGCGCAACCAGATCGTTTCCAAGCTGGTCGAGATCCTCTACGAGAGGAACGACCTCGATTTTCGGCGCGGCACGTTCCGCGTGCGCGGCGACGTCATCGAGGTCTATCCCACCTACGACGATTACGCGTATCGCATCGAGCTGTGGGGCGACGAAGTCGAGAGCCTGGCGCAGATCGACCCCCTCCTGGGGCAGGTGAAGCAGACCTATCAGCGGCTGCCAATCTATCCCAAGACGCACTACGTGATGTCGGAGGAAACCAAGCTCAACGCCATGGACAGCATCCGGACGGAGCTGGAGTGGTGGCGCCAGGAGCTGGAGAAGCAGGGGAAGCCCATCGAGGCGCAGCGGCTGTACCAGCGCACCATGTTCGACCTGGAAATGATGAAAGAGATCGGTTACTGCCACGGCATCGAGAACTACTCGCGCCATTTTTCGGGGCGGCTGCCGGGCGAGGCGCCGCCCACCCTGCTGGATTACCTGCCGCACGATTCGCTGATGTTCCTCGATGAAAGCCACCAGACCGTTCCGCAATTGCACGGGATGTACCACGGCGACCGGTCGCGAAAGGAAACGTTGGTGGCGCACGGATTCCGGCTGCCGAGCGCGCTGGACAACCGTCCGCTGACGTTCGAGGAGTTCGAGCACCGCGTCAATCAATTGATCTACGTTTCGGCCACGCCGGGGCCGTATGAGCTGACGAAAACGGCGGGCGTGGTGGTCGAGCAGATCATCCGGCCCACCGGGCTGGTGGATCCGAGCGTCGAGATCCGCCCGGTCAAGGGCCAGGTGGACGACTTGCTAGGCCAGATCCGCCAGCGCGTGGACGCCGGCCAGCGCGTGCTGGTGACCACCCTCACCAAGCGCATGGCGGAGGACCTGGCGGAGTATTACTCCGAGGTCGGCGTGCGCTGCCGGTACCTCCATTCGGAAGTGGACACGCTGGAGCGCATCCGGATTCTGCGCGACCTGCGGCGCGGCGAATTCGACGTGCTGATTGGGATCAACCTGCTGCGCGAGGGTCTGGATCTGCCGGAGGTCTCGCTGGTGGCCATTCTGGATGCCGACAAGGAAGGTTTTCTGCGCTCGGCCGGCTCGCTGATTCAGACCATCGGACGCGCGGCGCGGCACGTGGAAGGACATGCGATTTTATACGCGGATGTGATGACAGATAGCATGCGAAAAGCGCTGGGCGAGACCGACCGGCGGCGGCGGGCGCAAGTGGAATACAACGAGCGGAACGGCATTGTGCCGCAATCGATCATAAAGCCGATCGACATGAGCCTGGTGGCCGTGGCGGAAGGCGATTACGTGACCGTGCCGCTGGAGGAGGACGAAGAAGTCGAAAATCTGACGCCGGAGCAGCTCGAAAAGTTCATCGGGGAGATGGAAGAACGGATGCGTGAAGCCGCCCGCAAGTTCGAGTTCGAGAAGGCCGCGCAACTGCGCGACCGGGTGAAGGCGTTGAAAGGTGTGAGATGAAGTCGGCCGGTGGCAAGATCGAGCCGCTCATTCGCCGATATGGCGGATGACAGCCATCGCCGTGTCGTACAGATCCTTCGAAATGTTCGATATCTCCTGCAAACTCTGCTGCTGCCTCTGCATCATGTTTTGCAGGTTGACATTCGCCAATTGCGCGTCATCCCCTGCCGCGTCCAATGATTGCTCGAGGGCGTCGGTCAGCGCCAGGAACTGCAAGATGGATCTGGCCGCTTCGACCTCCCTGCCCCCTGGCAGCGAGTTCTGAGGGAGCCTCTGTCGGATCGCCGCGTTCAGCAACGTCTCTTCCAAAAGTCCGAAGGGCCGCGCCCGCACAATTTGGTCTGCCTGCCGCCTCACCCAGGATCGCATCGAAACAGACAACTGGGCGAGCAACCGATTCCGCAAAAACGCGGTCTGAACAGGAATTGTGGTACGCATGACGGCTCCTTTCTGAGCGGCCTTCTCATCTACTAAGCCTCGCATAATACAGTGGCGTATTTGCGAGACGTGGGGCGGGCTTTTCAGCCCGCGGGCCGGATTTCGATCCGGCCCGGCACCGGCCGGAAGGCCTGAGCTAAAGGCCCGCTATACTTGAGATAGCGCGCCCGGTGGACCATCGCGGCGTCTGTTCTCCGGAAGTCCGGTTCGTCAATGACTGCCAACCTCGCAACGGCCACCCGCCAGGATCTCCTGAAGCGTGCGCTGTTTTGCGGCCATTTGCTCACCTTGAACAACCCTCGGTACATGCGAACCCTGGACGCCATCGTCGGGACGCTGCTGGCGGAGGACTGCGAGCCGCAAGACCTCACCGTCGCGTCGCTGGGTTTGGAGCATCGCCGGAGCGGAGCACAGATCATCGTGCGCCAGCCGGGCGTCGCGGCCGGCATCCAGGAAGCCGAGCGGCTCGTGCGTCTGGCAGGCGCCGCGGCGATTCGCTTGAAGGACGATGGCGATCCACTGACGCCCGGCGACGCGCTTCTGGAAATGCACGGGCACTCCGGTACGCTGCTGTCGCTCGAGCGCGTCTGCCTGAATCTTCTGCAACGCATGTGTGGGATCGCCGCGGCCACGCGGCGCTGGCAGGAATTGGCGCAGCGGCACTCCCGCTCGGCGCGCCTTGTGGCCACGCGCAAGACTCCCTGGGGATTGCTCGACAAGCGTGCCGTTCATTGCGGCGGCGGCGGCACTCACCGGCTCAGCCTGGGCGACGCCATCCTGATCAAGAATAATCACTTGGCCCTGCTGGGTGGGAGTGAAGCGGAAGCGGTTCCGGCTGCGCTCGAAACCGCTTGGCGCCGCCGTGGTATAGCCGCCTTCGTGGAAGTGGAAGTGCGCGGCTTGCAAGCCGCGCGCGTGGCGGCCCGGACCTTCCAGCGTCTGCAATCGTCCGATCTCGACTCGCCGCCCTGCCTGATCCTGCTCGATAACATGACGCCCGGCGAGATCGCCAGGATCGTGGGCGCGCTGCAGGCCGAATCGCTCTGGGATAAGGTGCTGATCGAAGCCAGTGGGCGGATCTCTGAAGATACCATCGGCGCTTATGCCGCCAGCGGCGTGGACGCAATTTCCGCCGGGGCGTTGACGCATTCCATCGAAGCGCTGGATCTGCGCCAGGAATTGATTCCCGCCAAAGACAATTTCAACAGAGGATGAAGTCTTGATCTCCCAACTGTCTTTCGAGGAACGTTACACACTGCCACGGATCGAGTCCGTTTCCGACACCCCGTCCGAAATCCTCTGTAAGCAAAACCGCGTCCGCCAGGCTCTCAAGAAACGCAACGCCGTTCTGCTGGCGCACAATTACCAGCGCGATGAAGTCCAGGAAGTTGCCGATTTCGTGGGCGATTCTCTGGGACTCAGCCAGCGGGCTGCTCGAACCGACGCTCGGGTGATCGTCTTCTGCGGTGTGCATTTCATGGCCGAGACAGCGGCGATCCTCTGCCCGCGGAAGACCGTGTTGTTGCCGGACCTGCGCGCCGGCTGTTCCTTGGCTGCATCGGTGACCGTGGAGGAACTGCGGGAGTGGAAGAGCCGTTATCCCCTCGCGGTGGTGGTTTCCTACGTCAACACCTCGGCCGCCGTGAAAGCCGAGAGCGACTACTGCTGCACGTCGGCCAATGCCGCCAAGGTGGTGAGCGCGATCCCCGAAGACCGGCCAGTGCTATTCTTGCCCGACAAGTTTCTGGCAGCGTTCGTGGGCTTGCAGACTGGACGCAAAAACCTGATAGCCTATCCGGGATATTGCCACGTCCACCGGACCATCCGGTCGGAGCAAGTCCAGAAGATGCTGGAGGCGCGTCCCCAAATGGAGCTGCTGATCCATCCGGAGTGTGGCTGCGTCAGCTCATGTATGACCAAGGCGCTCGACGGCACGCTGCCAGGGCAGCGGACGTTTTTCCTCTCCACCGAAGGCATGTTGCGGCATGTCGATAAGTCGGGGTCCGGGGAATTCGCGGTGGCCACGGAAATAGGCATGCTGCACCGCTTGCGCGCGCGCCATCCCGAGCGCGAATTCCATCCCGTGAATCCGGAAGCGGTCTGCGCGTTCATGAAGACCATCACCCTCGACAAGGTGTTGGCGTCGCTGGAAACACTTTCACCGGAAGTGCGCGTGCCGGAGGATATTGCGCGCAAGGCGCGGCGTGCGGTGAACCGCATGCTGGAGCTGGTTTGACGGTATTACCTGACCACCGGCAGCACCACCGCGCTCGGGGATTTCGCCGCGTGGTAGATTCGCTGGGTCGCTTTCACGTAGTCGGCGGCGTGGGCCTCGAAAATGTTGGGAACGTACTTTTGGGGGTTGCGGTCGTAGACCGGGAACCAGGTGCTCTGCACCTGCACCATGATGCGATGTCCCTTCAGGAAGGCGTGCGCGTTGCTGTGGAGGTCGATGGTGTACTTCAACACCTTCTTGGCAGGCACGGGTTTGGGGTGCTGGAAGCTGTCGCGGAAGCGCGCGCGGAGAATCTCGTCGGCGATGATCAACTGGAAGCCGCCCATGTGTGTGCGGGTTTGTTGGTCGTCGGGTGCGTCCTCGGGATAGACATCGATCAGTTTGACGGCCCAGTCGCTGTCGGTGCCGGAGGTGGAGGCGAAGAGCTCCGCGGTGATGTCGCCGGCGATGTGAATCGGCGCGGCGAGGGGCTCGGTTTCGAAGGAGACGACGTCGGGGCGATGGTCCACGAAGCGCTGATCCTGCACCAACCAGACGGGCCAGTCCGGGCCGGGATAAGTCGGCGCCACGGGACGCGGACGATAAGGCACGGGGTTGGCGGGATCGCTGGTGTACTCGTCGAACGCGGCGTCGGAGGTTGGAGCGTCGAAAGACAAGCGGCGGCCCTCGCGTAGGTAGAGGCGGCGGGTTTCGATGCCGCGCTTGGCCGGCCAGGCGTCGTATTGCTTCCATTCATTGGCGCCGGTTTCGAAGACGGTCGCTTCGGAAAGATGCAGCCCGCCCTGGCCGCGCAGCCAATAGTCGAACCAGGGTTGAAAGATATGGTCGCGGTAATATTGCCCGGTGTCGGAACCAAAGTCGATGGCGCCGAGGCGGCGGCCGGCCCCGTTCCAGCCGCCGTGGTTCCACGGCCCCGCGACGAAATAATTGCGATGCTCCGTGTCGTGCGGTTCGAGCCCCGCGTAGATGGCCTGCGGACCGTAAAAGTCTTCCTGATCCCACCAGCCGGCCACGTGTATGATCGGCAGCTTGACGGCGTTTAGATAGGGAGCGAAGGCCAGGCGCTGCCAGAAGGCGTCGTAGTTGGGGTGATGCGTGAAATCCTCCCAGGTGGGGAGCTTGCCGTGGAAATGCTTCTCGTCGGCGTTGGAGAGCGGGCCCAGGCCGAGATACCAGTCATAGGTGTCGCCGCGGTCGAACTGGAAATGATAGTTTTCTTCGGCCGTGGTCTCGAGCAGCGCGGCGTACTCGAAACCGTAGCTCAGACGGAAAGCGCCGTTGTGGTGGAAGTCGTCACCCAGAAACTGGTCGGCGGGGGAGGCCTGCTCGATGGCGGCCTTCAGAGCGGGATGGGGATCGAGCGCGGCCATGACGGTGGTCCATCCATCGTAAGAAGTGCCGGAGATACCCGCGCGGCCGTTGTTGTTGGGGATGTTCTGGATGAGCCAGTCGACCGTGTCCCAGGCGTCGGTGGTCTCGTCCACGCCCTTCGGATCTTTCGGATCGTGCGGCGGGCGGCCCATGACGAATTTGCCTTCGGACTGGAAGCGGCCGCGGATGTTCTGCGCCACCACGTAGTAGTTTTCGAAACGGGTACGGACCGAGGCGGGCATGCCACGTTCGGCGGCCTCCTTGGAGGGCACGCCATAGGGGGTGCGCTGGATCAGGAAGGGGAGCGGGCCTCTCGGTTCCTTGGGCGAGAGGATCACGGTTTGCAGGCGCACACCGTCGCGCATGGGGATCATGACTTCCTGAAAGTTGACAGGCACGCGGGTATCCTGTGTTTGGCCGCCGAGTAGGAGGATGGCGCAGGCGAGGGCAATCGAGAGGAGGGCGCATTTCATAGGAAAGCATGATAGCAGTTACCAAGCCCCTGGAACATCGAGATGCCGGCGATTCCGGCGGCCCCCGCGGCCAGGCACTCCGGGGCGTTCCGGTCCGTGATGCCGCCCAGCGCCAGGACGGGGATGGCGACGGCGCGGACGGCTTCCCGCAGGCGGTCCAGACCTGGTGGCGGGCCGTAGGCGGCCTTCGAGGCGGTCCAAAATACCGGCCCGAAGACCGCAAAATCGGCGCCTTCAGCCTCTCCGATGCGAACCTCGTCAGGGCTGTGGGCGGACACGCCAATCAGGAACCCCGGAGGGGTGATCGCGCGCAGCGTCTTCGGTGAAATCGAGTTGCTGGGAAGATGCACGCCGTGCGCGCCGCAGGTCAGGGCCACATCCGTGCGGGAGTTCACCAGGATTTCGGTCCCGTGCGGATTGGGAAGCGCCAGGACGCGGCGCACCAGGTCGCACAACTCGCGCGCCGGGAGATCTTTCTCGCGAATCTGGATACGCTCGATGCCGTTCGCAAGGGCGCGGGCGACGCAGTCGAGAAGCGGCGCGGCGTGACGGTCGGTGATGTAGTAACGCAGCATCACAGAGGGTCGTAGTAGCGCTCGCCGGCGCAGGTGCGGCAAAGCGTGCGGCCGCCACGCGCCACTTCGCGCTTGAAACTGATGGCCTCGCCGCATCCCGCGCAAATGGCGCGCGGGGCTTTGTAACCGGGGAGATCCTCGGGGCCGGGCGCGACGCGCACCCATTGGATGTCGAACAGCTCCTGGTCCGGCATCTCCCGGTAGGCGCGCAGTTGCTGCTGGTTTCGGCTCTCGATCGTGGGATACATCTCGCGGGCGCGCTGCCTCGCGGATTCGCGCGCGGCCACGCGGACGGCGCGGTTTTCACGCAGGTCGCAGAAGGTGGCGGCCACCTTTCCGTAGTCGCGGAATTTGAGGGTGCGCCTGCCCAGACGGCAGCCGGTCACAACGGGTATCGCGTCCGTGACGCAGCGGTCGATTTCGATGAAGGTAACCAGGCGTTTGCGGTCCGCGCCGGTGGGATCTTCAATGCCCAGAAGCTTTAGTCCGGCGAGCGCCATGCGGATTCCCAGTGTCTGCCCGGCGCAGAGGTGGCCGTGAGCCTGCTCGGCCAGTAGTTCGTACTCGGGGAGCGACCGCAGAGCCATGAGCTAGAGCACCCGCAACGCGCTTGGTGGAAACTCCACCTGCCAGTCCTTATTATCCTTCTGGCGCGCGAATTCTTCGCGGGAGATATCGGCGAAAATTCCGCCGGAGAATTCCAGGCGCAGCCACCGCGTGCGGTGGGAAACACGCACGAGTTGCGCGGAAACAAAATTGGGCGGCGATTCCAGGCCGCCGGAATGCGCGCGCAGGTCTTCGGGGTGGACGGCCACCCACACGGAATCGCCGCGGAAGTGGCCGGGAATGTAAGGGCCGGTCAGGGCGAACTGCCCGAAGTCCAGGCGGCTGCTGTCGCGCGCCGGATCGAGCGCGGCGATCGTGCCCCGGAAAAGATTTGGGATTCCAAGCAGGCGCGCAATTTCCACGGAGGTGGGTTGATCGAGCACCGCGCGCGGCGCGCCACACTGCACGATGCGGCCGCCGTCGATCACGATCAGAACGTCGGCCACAGCGCAAATGAGATCGAGATCGTGGGTGGCCAGTAGGATGGGGCCGGCAAAGGCCGCGCGGATCTGCTGAAGGAGCGGCTCGTCGAGGCCGCGCTCATCGATGAGCAGAAGCTTCGGCTCGGCGATCAGCGCGCGCGCCGTCGCGCAACCCAGTTTCTGCGCGGGGCTGGCCTCGCCCGGGCGGAGGGTTGCTGAATCCGAGAGCTGGAAGCGCTCAGTCATTTCGGCGACGCGGCGGTGACGTTCCAGGCGCGGAAAGCGCTTGGCCGGGAACAGGAGGTTCTGGCGCAGCGTCATGTGCGGGAAAAGCGCGTCGCGCTGGGCGATATAGCCGCAGTTTCGGCGGTGCGGCGGGACGCTGACGCGCGATTCGGCGTCGAACAGGATGACGTCATCGAGCAGGATGCGGCCGGAATCGGGCCGCACGAAGCCGGCGATGATCTCGAGGATGAGGGTCTTGCCCGCGCCGGCGGGGCCGTAAAGCGCGGTGACGCCGGGGGCGATCCCGAACTCGACGTCCAGGGAAAAACGCGGCGGAAACTGCTTGGTGATGCGGGCGTGGGTCATAGAGCGCCGTCCAGGCTGGCCGCGATCAGCAGAGTGGCGGCGCACTCGGTCAGCACGCGCGCAAATACCAACGTGGCGGCCGTGAGAATCGGACGATACGCCAGCGGAAGCGCGATGCGCCAGAAAACGCGCCACTCGGAGGCGCCCAGGCTGCGGGCGGCGTCTTCGTAGCCGCGGTCGAGGTTCCGGAATGAGGCGCGCGCGGATCTCACCAGGAACGGAAACGCGTAGACCAGAGCGGCGGCCACGGCCACCTGCCAGGTGAAGGCCATGCGGCGCGTGATCCGGATCAGAAAATAGCAGACCATGATGGTTGGCGGAAAAATCAGGGGCAGCGCGAGCAGCGTTTCGATGGCCCCTTTGCCGCGGAACTCGCGGCTGGCCAGAAGCCACGCCAGCCAGAGGCCCATGAGAAGCGAAATCACGGTGGCGAGTCCGGCCACGCGGAGACTGAGCCACAGCGGAAACCAATTGGCGCCCATGCGGGACTACCAATTATAGCTGCCGGAAACGCGCGCTGAAGTGGCGCAGGAAGGGCGGCGCTTCCACAATCTCCAGGCCGCGGATGCGGTCCTTGCGGGAGTTCACTTCGAGAATGGCCTCCACCACGTAGTCGATGTGGCTCTGCGTATAGACGCGCCGCGGAATGGCCAGGCGCAGCAGCTCGTGGCGCGCGGCCTCACCGAACATGACGGAGCCGATTTCCACGGAGCGTATGCCGGCGTGGCGGTAGAGTTCCACGGCCAGCGCCTGGCCGGGAAACTGGCATGGCGGAATG
>Ga0187866_1003830_pt1 | contig 10995 bp, 4 predicted proteins | sample June2016WEW_11_1_3_FD_133013 | JGI IMG/M metagenome (GOLD analysis project Ga0187866, IMG submission 133013) | Peatland microbial communities from SPRUCE experiment site at the Marcell Experimental Forest, Minnesota, USA - June2016WEW_11_150 | ecosystem: Environmental > Terrestrial > Soil >... | reverse complement strand
CGCTGATGCTGATGACCGGCCGCCGCCTTTATCACTACCATGCCACGATGACGCGCAAGGTGGGGATACTTAACGCCCTGATGAGCGAGGAAGAGCTGCAGATAAATCCGCGGGACGCGGCGCCGCTCGGCATCAATACCGGCGACATGGCGCAGGTGACCTCCCATGACGGCGCAGTCAAGGTACGGGCTATCGTCTCCGATATCGTGCCGCCGGGCGTGGTGCACATGGCTTTCCATTTTGCGGAATGCCCCACCAACGAGCTTATCAGCTCCAACCAGGCCACCCTCGACCCCATTACCGGCACCCCGGCTTACAAGACCTGCCCGGTGAAAATAGCTAAAGCCGCCCCGGCGAACGGCGCCGCGGCCATGGTGGCGGTCCTGCACCGCGCCGCTCTGGATGACACCTTCAGCGCGATACTGACTGCTGCTCCCGATGTTGCGCTGCAAGGCTATCAATTAAACGAAGCGGAAAAAGCTGCCGTCATTAGCGGGGACGTGAAAAAGATAGAGGCTTTAGCCGGCAAACTGGACGAGCGACTTAAGGTGTGGCTGGAAACAGAGCAGGAGCGGAAGAAAAAGTAATCGTTAATCTTTTTTTGAACTAAGACGATAATTGATGCTGCCATCCCGATGAAAATCGGGATCCAGGTATTTGAACTAATTAGAATTTAAGGGAACTAACAAATTCAACTCGTTTGATTCCGGTTTGCACCGGAATTGCAAAGGGTGTCATAAAAAATCTCCCTTTATCCCTCTTTACGAACGAGGGACAATCTATGGGAGAAAAAATGACACCGTCCTCCTTTCGTAAAGGAGGAGCCGAGGAGGATTTTGTTAAACGTCTCTCCCTTTACAAAGGGAGATAAGAGAAGGTTTTTTACAATCCGCGAAGAATCTCGCGAAGGGGAGGTGTATGTCGGCACCCCGCCTCCAGATTCTTCAGTCGTCCCGATTGCATCGGGACTCCTTTAGAATGACAAAAGCAACCTAGTCAAACACGCCCTTTTTCCTCAGGCTGTTGACCTTCCCCTGCGTCATGCCCAGGGTCTTCGTGCAGATATAATCCGTATGCTCCCCCATGAGCATCGGGCGCCCTAAAGCCGTTTCCACCGCGGATAATTTGATCGGGGCGGGGTGGTAATAGCGCAGCTTACCCATGTAGGGGTGGTCCATCTCCCGGTAAAAGTGGTAGTAGTTCATCTGCGGGTCTTCGTCGATGTCTTTAGCGTTAGCCACGACGCCCGCGCCCACGCCGGCCGTCTGGAGGATATCCTCCACCGCTTCCGGCGGGTAATTGAACGTCCATTCTGCCACCAGCTTGTCCAACTCGTCGCTGTATTTCAGGCGGTCGGCGGCCTTTTCGTATTTCTTCTCTTTGGCCCACTTCGGGCTGCCGATAGCTTTCACGAAGCTCTGCCACTCTTCGTCGCTCGTTATCGCGATGGCCACCCAACGGTCGTCGCCCTGGCAGGGGTAGATGCCGTGTGGCGCGGCGAAGTCGCTCTTATTGCCTTTCACGGAAAGCTCGCGGTGATTGGCCTGGTAGTCGAGAATCAGCGGCGTCATGTAGTTCAGGCCGGTCTCAATCTGCGCGTGGTCGATGTACTGCCCCTTCCCCGTGCGGCGGCGGTAGTCCAGGGCGGCCATGATGGATAGGGTGGCGTACATCGGGGAAAGCTGGTCGGTATAGTAGGTGGAAGGCGATACCGGCGGGCGGTCCGGCCAGCCGACGATGTTGTCCATCATGGTCACGGCCGTCAAAATAGAGCCGAAGCCGGGCTGGTCCGCCATCGGGCCGGTATGACCGTAGCCGCAGGTGCGGAACATGATGATCTGTGGGTTGATCTTTTTCAGACCCTCGTAGTCGAGGCCGAGCTTGTCCATGACGCCGGCGGGGAACCCTTCGGCGACGACGTCCGCCCAGGCTACGAGGTTCTTGAACAGCTCTACGCCTTCCGGCGTCTTGAAGTTGAGGCTGATGCCCATTTCCGGGGCGGTGTGGGTGATGGAAAAGAAGGCGCTGCGCTCCAGCCCCACCGGTTCGCCGGGCTGGTTCGTCGGCGCGAACGGCGCGAAGAGCCTTACCGGGTCCGGCCGGGTGGATGTCTCCACGCGGACGGTCGTCGCGCCGTAGTGGGAGAGATAATTGCAGGTATAGACGCCCACGCCCGCCCAGCAGAGCTGTACCAGCTTGACGCCTTCGAAGGGTTTATTTAGTGCATTATTCTTGTTTTTCTTCTGTTTTTCAAATGTTTTTATTGAGGTATTGAGTGTTTTCAGTATTTCCGCGTTGTGCTCGCCGATGCGCGGGGCGCGGCGATACGGCCCGATATATTTTTCTGAAGAGACGACCGCGCCGCCGGGGTAGATAAGGCTGGTGCCCAGCTCCGGGTGGTCGATTTTCTTCCAGAATTTGCGGGCCTCCAGCGAGGGGTGCTTGAGAACATCCGCCGCGTTGTTGCAGGGGCCCAGCTGGAAGCGGTTCGCGATGGCCAGCTTGAGCAGCTCGTCCTTGGTGTGGTTCATAAAGAATTTGCCGAGGCTGTCCATCAGCTTGTCCGCCTGCTCGCGGGTCATGTCCTCCCAGCTTTTCCTGTCCCACGCCCAGCCTTCCAGGAAGCCGATGTCGATGCCGTCTTTCTTGAGGTATTCCATCATGGAGAGGTTGTTCTTGGCGGCGGTGGGGTTCAGCAGCAGGTTGAGGGCGATAAAGCCGTCCTTGCAGGGCCAGAGCAGGGTGTTGAAGAAGGTCGAGCCGTCCTTGAGCGTGACGGATGCCCGCGCCCGCCCGTGCCGGCTGGGAATCTGCCCGAACAGGGCATAGGGTCCTTCCGTTTCCGCGGAGCAGACGATGTCCAGCGCCTGCTGGGTAATAGCTTCCACGTGCTGGCCTTGGCCGGTATGGACGCGGTGCGCCAGGGCGATCATCGTGCCGGCGGCGCCGTTCATCGCCCCGAGGGTGTGGGTGTGTTCGTAGCTGACGGTGAGCGGCGGGCGGTCGTCGTAGCCGGCACCGTAGATAAGGCCGCCCAATGCCCGCACCACGATATCCGGGTCTTTATAGTCTTTGTACGGCCCTGCCTGCCCGAAGCCGCTGATGGAGGTCAGCACGATGCCGGGATTGATTTTGCTCAATTCTTTGTAGCCCAGGCCGAGCTTGTCCAGGTAGCCGGGGGGGTAAGATTCCAGCACGGCGTCCGCCGTTTTTACCAGTTTCTTAAAAAGCTCTTTATCCTTGGCAGCGGTGATATCCAGCGTCACGCTTTTCTTGTTGGCATTGAAGGCGAACCAGGTGAGGTTTTTCTCCGGGTCGGGATCGTCTTTATAGAAAAGCCCTCTAAAGCGGGCGGGGTCGCCGCCGGGCGGCTCAATCTTTATCACCTCCGCCCCCCAGTCGGATAAAGCCCGACCGGCGATAAAAGCCTTTTCCGTGGTCAGGTCGAGAATGCGGTAGCAGCTAAGCATGGTAGCCTCCATTGGGTTGTCATTGCGAGCCATCCCGATGAGTCACGATAACCCACTTGCGAATCGGGAGGCGTGGCAATCTTATTGTTGTTCATAACAAAATGTGGATTTTGTATCCAGATAATTATAACGTGATTACCTAAAGAGGGGCAAATAGGGGGGAAGGATGTGAACGCTTTACGTTGATATTTTGTTTTTAATATCCTGATAAACCTTTGGCGGATCATTTTTACTGAACCAACTTGGGAAAGTAAGCAAAGCATCAGCTTTACTAAGTTTCTTACTTAAACCAAATAAACTCTCCAATTTGGGACTAGTAAAAAAGACATTATCTTTACCTAAAGTAGTTATTAGTTCAGCGTTTATTTTTGTAGAAGAAGGATTCCCTGGATCTTCATCCACTAATGCAATTACAGGCACGTTAAACAATTTTAGGACTTCTCCAATAGGTTTGACTCCCGTATTACTCCCACATTCGGTAACAGAAATACTATCTCTATCAAGTTCAAGTCCCAATTTTTCTAGAGCTAGCTGACAAGCTATTTTATCAGGCGTTCCTTCTACTAAAATAACGTTATGTGCAAAAAAAACTTCATTTATGCTATCATCAAATTTAGACGCTCGTTTAATTTCATCATGAGCTGAAATAGTTTTTCCTATTCCTGAATATACCCTAGTCTTATTTGCCTCTTTTCTTACAAGATGAATACTGTTGAAATTTGAGATATCTACAAAACATCTTTCATGAGTAGTAAAAATTACTTGCACCCCGTTTTCTGCTAAATTCTTTAGAAGCTTATAAAAATGTCTACAACCATGAGGATGTAGGTATAGTTCCGGTTCTTCAATTGCGATAACTAAGGGTTTTTTAACGATTTCTCCATATGCTTGTGCAATTGCGACCGCTAAAGCGCTTTGAGTACCAGCTCCCATACTTTCTGCATCAAATTCTTTCGTTGTATTTGCTTCTTTTAGATATGGTCTTAAGTTGTTTATGGTCTCTATGGGGTCCATAATTGACAATCTTAGTTGTAAATCAACTCCCATTTGTTCTTTAACGTGTTTTTTCAGAATCTCTTCCATTTTTTGTATATCAGGATAGATATGAGATTTATATGAATTATTTAAACCGTCTTTGAAGTTATTCTTCTTATTTTCCTCAATACTTTTTTCAATAAATTTCAATAATTTTCCATATAAAGTCCAACTTGTTGCTCTGATTTGTTGAGATGCTTGACGGTCAAGCCCCAGGTACATCAATGTTACTTCTTCTCTCATTGCATTTGATACTCTGACTTCCCTACCACCAGAATATGTAACTATGTCACCGGCTCCATCTATAGAAAAATAATCACATTCTTTGCCATCATACGTTAATACAAATCCACATACTCTTGGGTCACAAGCTAATGATGTATTAAAATTGACTTGGATTCTAATTTTATGTGTAGCATCATAATCATAAAAATCTTTATTGTCAAAGGAACGAATTGAAGGAAAGGTAGCCCCAAGCAATAAATTTAGGGCATCCATTATATTAGATTTACCGGCATTGTTAGAGCCGATAAAAGCATTTAATTGTCCAAAATCAATCTCTTCATGTTCTATAGAGCGGAAATTATCAATTATCAACTGTTTTATCATAATTCCTGATTCGTTATTGCTTCATTCGCAATCACAATACCATCATCATTAACTCATTATTCCTCGTGAAAGATAGCTTACCATAACTTTATTCTAAATACAATACATATCCCCCTGGCCGTCAACGGAGAGTGAGAATATGAGGAAAAGGTCGGACAAAATCCTCTTCCAATTCTCCCCATTCGCCTGTATACTGTGCACTGTAAACTGTTAACTACAAACACACTTTACATAAAACAATTCAATCACAAATCAGCTTTAACCTCAAGCTAAGAGATATTTAAAATTTATTGAAAAAACAAAAAAACAAATGTTTTACGTACAAATCGTGTGCAAAAGAAGCCCTTTTGTAAAAGTTTGTTGCGTTTCCCCTGGAAAATCAAACCACGTTTGACAATCCAGCCTGTCTCCCCTATTATTATTGAGGTTAGCGCCTCTCATTTTTGAGATTTCGTCGGGGCGTAGCGCAGCCTGGTTTAGCGCGTCTGAATGGGGTTCAGAAGGTCGGCAGTTCAAATCTGCCCGCCCCGACCATAGCTTCAAGAAAAGCAGTCGCGACCTTCTAATACCTCCAAAAAGCCACGAATGGTTGAATCTGTTGACGACCTTCTGATACAATGAAAACAGGGCGGGTCCGCTAATGAAAAAGTGGTTATTGCAACGCGCCCAACAGCACCGCCGGGGACTTCTCTTAAGTCCCTGATCAATGGATTCATCCTCACCAAGCAAACCGATGGGTTAAGCCCGCGCACGGTAGAATTCTACGCCGAAAACCTCAAGCGTTTCCTCTGGTATTCCTCACAAAAGCAATGGTCTGATGACATCCGCGTACTCACACAATGGGATATCCGCGAGTTCCTCGGCTATGTAGCTAACGAGACAAATCGATGGGGGCTTAAAGGAAACGGCTCTGAACCAACCCGCCGGAAAGTCACGCATACCACCGTCCATCACTATTACGTCTGCTTGGCCAATTTCTTCGGCTGGGTAACCCGCGAGGGTTTTTTAAAGGATAATCCGCTGGATAAAATCAAGGTTGCCAAGCCAAAGGATAAAGTCATCAAACCCTATTCCCAGGAAGAGATCAGCCGGCTACTGGCTGTCTGTGATAAGGACTACGAAAGCAACGCCAAGTTTTTAGGTAGTCGTAACCGTGCCATTGTCCTGGTTCTCCTTGATTCTGGTGTAAGATTAATGGAACTAACTGGTATAAAAATACAGGACATCAACAACGAAAATGGAAATATTCGGGTTTTGGGCAAGGGGAGTAAAGAAAGAGTCGTCCGTATAGGTAAAACGGCTCAAAAATCAGTCTGGCGTTATCTCATGCACCGTACAGCGAATGGCAGGGAAGAGTTATGGCTTACCGAAGAAGGTAAGCCTCTAACCCCCGTCGGTGTCCAGTGTATGATGAAGAGACTAAAACAAAGGTCGGGGGTAGGCGGAGACGGAAATATTCATCGTTTCCGGCATACGTTCGCGCTGAATTTCTTAAGGGTAGATAAAAACGTGTTTAACCTTCAGTACCTGCTGGGGCATAGTGAGTTAGAAATGGTGAGGCGTTATACATCAACCCTGGGTGTGGAAGACGCGCTCAAAGCGCACGAAAAAGCCAGCCCTGCTGACGTGATGGGATTTAAGTAAAGTTTAACGTTATGAATAACCAAAAATTCAAAGCGAGGCAATAGGCAGAGCGTGCGGTCGGCGCCGCCGCGCACGCCTGCTAGGTAAATTGTGGTGAAAAGTATTGACATTAACCAAAAGGCATGCTGTATAATTAAGGGAAGCCAGTAAGAGGAGGTTTTCAACAATTTAAGGTTAACCCTCTAATCTATCGGGTAAATACCCGATAGTAAACGAAGTAAAGTTAAGGGGTGACAACGCAGAATATGCGTCGTCACCCCTTTTTTTATGCCTTGAAAACGAGTGTAGATATGGGAGATATGACGGTAAAAATAGCGGGTCGAAGGGGTGGCCTGTCCCTCCTCGATAAGAGGGGGCGCGGCCACTTCGTTGAAATTGGGAAAAAGGGGCAAGAAACCCTAAGAAAACGCTATCCTGGGATGGCTTCAACTTGGGGTAAGAAAGGAGGCAGGCCGAGGAAAAATAACACCTAAAAAGCGGTGGGGGAATAAAGGCAAAATATTTAGAGGAAGGATTGCGGCCCGCCCTAAAATTGCCTTGTTCCCCCGCGCATATTCTACACCTGTCACATGGGCGGGTAAATATATACATGGAAAACAAGAGTAAATATGTACCAGGCACCTCGCACCTTGTGGATTATGTCATTGAGCATTATGGCGCAGAGGTTATTGAAGAGGAATATCACCCGGAAACCCGGCCCCCGTTCCCATGTATCACGGGGGCCTCAAACGCCAGTGTTAGCTATAAAATTGATAAAAATAAGTACCCGAATATCGTTGCTGCTGGTGTTGATACTTTGGAGTTAAACTTTGGGATTAACGAATACATTAACCCAGAAGCGTTTAAACGCCTTACCGAAGCGAAATCGGAGGCGATAACATCCGGTTATAAAGGCCGCAAAGGTGTAGCGGTGGATTGGTTCGGGGAGCAATTCATGGTGCTGCCACGCGGTTCAACCGGTGGCTATGAATATCTGCTAACTAACGGCGACATAACATTACAGATTATGCCTAATGCTAAAGGTGGTAAACCTTCTCCTGAACTTAGAGCGATACTGCGGTCAGAATATCTATGGCATGAAGGTGACATACTGGCATACAACAAGTTGATAGAATTCCTAAATCGATTTACATACCCTGATTATTCTAGGGTATCACGAGCTGATTTATGTGTAGATATGCTGATACCATTACCTAATGTGGATCGAAAAAAGCAGTTAGTAACAAGATTGCGAAAAAAGGACCTGTATTTTGGTGGTGATTTTATAAGTGGTCAACGGGATACAGGATATCAATTCGGGAAAAAAGGGATGCTTGTCTGTCGTTTCTATGACAAGGCTTACGAAATTTCCGTTAAACATCAAGAGCACTTTATCCCTATATGGGCAGCTAACGGCAGGGAAAAGGATCATCCCGTTTCTAGGTTTGAGTTACAGTTCAGGCGCAATGGCTTGCGGATGTTCGATAAGGTCATGGATTTCAACACATTTTTAGAATCGAAGTCGGACTTATGGGCGTTTGGAACTGATAAATTTATAAGGATAATCGATCCAAATACTGCCACCCGCAAAGAGCGCGCACAGGTTACTGATTACTGGAAGGATTTTCAAGACTGTGCTCCACTGTTCGGGGAGCGGCGTGGAATTCTACCCTTTAAGTTATCTAGTAGGGATTGGAAACACTTGGTAAAACAATCTGATGGGTGCTTGGCAAGTGCTTGGGCAATAATAGCTGCCAATGAAGGTGAGGAAGTGGCAACAAAGCTTCTTCAGCTTGAATGTGGCCATAGACTAACTTGTAAAATTATTGAGGCAGGATTAATTCAAAAGGCACGTTATGCACATTTGAGTTGAATAAATCATCACTAGTGTAGATATTGTTAAGTAATGTTAAGATAAGTTACGTTGACCAGAAAACCTTTATCAACTATAATATACCCATCTTTTGAGATTATTGCCATATTAAAAATATTGAGGAGATTGATTGAAATAGACTAAATGTAGTAAATAATACCTGGCAATGAGGCATTGAACCGTCACCTGTAAGTGGTCACTTGGGTGATGGCGAGCTAGTAGTGAAACCGACTTTGAAAAGGTCGGTTTTTTTGTTACGAGGCAGAGCAATTTTATTATCATAAGCTTTAAGATGCAACTATTGTTTTAGTAATATATACAAAAATTTGGCTGGGAGGTATACGCAGGCATGAAGAAGTTATTATTCTCGTCTTTGTTGCTGGTAGTAATTCTGCTCTCTTCGATTTTTGTAGGAGCGGTACCAAAGGCTTCAGCAGCTACTTGGTCAACACAAAATGTTCCCAATACTGTTAACCCTGATATTGTTTCGGGCGCTAATTTTGCTATGGTACAGGTAGCCTCCAACGGCGATATTTTTGCCCTTGATGAAGCCAACAGCATGGTCTTCAAGTCCACCAACGGCGGTTTAAGCTGGGTTCCCTCGTTATCTTTAGGGCTTGCCGCCCCCAACAAACTGGTTGACCTGGCGATTTCACCCAGCTACGCCACCGACCATACCGTGTTCGTACTTTCTTCCGGTTCGATCTTACCGGCGGTAGCGCCGCAGGTCTACATCTCCGCCAGCGGCGGGGCCATATTCGCCGTCCTCGGCGGAACCATTGGCACGGCCGGTAGTGATATCGGCACCTGCCTCGCCGTCTCTCCCAGCTATGCTGCCGGCAACGGCGAAGTCATGGCCGGTACCGAAGCCGGCGCCCCTGCCTATGGCAACGTTTATATCTGGGGCAAAGATGGCACGCTCAACTGGGGCAGCCAGAACCTCATCGCAGATGTCACCAGCGTTGCCTATTCGCCCAACTTCCTGATCGACTCCACCAGACTGGCCGTCGGCTCTACCGCCGCAGGCCCCACTGGCGGCACGGCGCTGCACACCCTGGTAGGCGATGATAACATCGGCTTTGTTCCCCAGTGGGACAAGACCCTGCCCGGTTCCCCAATTCCGGCAACGTATATCGGTTCCGTGATTGATAACACGGTTCTTGATATTACGGGTGGCCTTGCTATCGTCAAGAGCTCCATTGCCTTCCCTTCGGACTTCAATGCCAGCTCGGTGCTCGCACGTCTTTGCTTCGTCAGCATTGTCACCAACGGTACTGGTATCCCACCTGCGGTTCCTGATAACGTGTACCGCATCGGCGTCGGCGCTGGCACTCCCACTGCACCGGCTACCGGTGTAGGCATCGCTCTGGGCGCGCCCACCTGGTGGGCTGCGGCCGCAGGCCTTTTCCAGGTCACCGACCTTGCCTACTCCGGCACCTACGCGGCCGGCACTCTCTACGGCGCCTGCTACGCCACTCTTCCTCCGCCCGGCGGTCCCGGACCGATGATTGTCTGGAACACCGCTCCGATGGCCGGCTCCACCAGCGCTCTACAGAGCACCTGGACTTCCAGCATCGGCGGCCTCACGGGCGCCTCCCCGTCATCTCTGGCCCTGGCGCAGGACTTCGCCACCAGCTCAAGGATATACGCTACCACTAGTACTGAAGGTACTATTTTCGTCTCCAATGACGGCGGCGCTACGTTCACCGCGCTACCCATAACCTTACCGCCGCCGGTGGTGGTCACTTTCCCGGACCCCCATCTGGAAACGGTTATACGAAATGCTATCAATAAGCCAACCGGTGATATTTTCCAGAGCGACCTGTTGCCTCTTACCACCTTAATTGCTTATTTCGGAAACATTACTAATCTTTCCGGCCTGGAATACTGTACTAACCTGCAATTCCTTAACCTGCAGTACAACCAGATAAACAATATCAATGCCCTGCAAAACCTCACCAATCTACAAACTCTTTACCTGGATGACAACCAAATAAATGATATCAGTGCCCTGCAAAACCTGACCGGTCTGCAAAATCTTTACCTAAGTAACAATCAAATAACCGATATCAGTGCCCTGCAAAACCTGACCAATTTACAGAGTCTTTACCTGGATAACAATCAAATAAGCAATATCGGTGCCCTGCAAAACCTGACCGGTCTGCAAACTCTTGTCCTGGGTTCCAATCAGATAAACGATATTTCACCTTTAGTAACTAACCCGGGGTTGGGGTCAGGTGACTACATAAATTTGCAGTACAATTCCCTGGATACAAACCCCGGCTCCCAGGCTATGCTGGATATTCAGGCTCTGATTGATCGCGGCGCGTCCGTATATTATTTACCGTGTGTCTTAACCATCAATATTGTTGGGCAGGGATCTGT
>Ga0187866_1003825_pt1 | contig 11000 bp, 8 predicted proteins | sample June2016WEW_11_1_3_FD_133013 | JGI IMG/M metagenome (GOLD analysis project Ga0187866, IMG submission 133013) | Peatland microbial communities from SPRUCE experiment site at the Marcell Experimental Forest, Minnesota, USA - June2016WEW_11_150 | ecosystem: Environmental > Terrestrial > Soil >... | reverse complement strand
GACATCTCGGCTGCGATTACCAAACCGGTTGCTGTGCAGTGGAATGGAGACCGGCTGCCCAGCCGTGTCACCATTTTCCATATCTCGGGGGTGTCTACGCGGTCAACAAGAACAACTTCATCATGGTCAAGGAGAGCGAGGTAGAAACTTTCTCTTGTCTCATGGGCAAGCCTGAGGAGATGCTGGTGCGCGATTGTCTTGAGGTCGATTCTGGACAGCGCCACATTTCCCCAGCCAAGCAATTTCATGCCGAGCGAAAAGAGTTTGCGTTCTCTATCTTCCGCGATGACCGAATGCTCCTGCAGCGTATGGAGAATGCGGAACATCGTGCTCTTCGGTACTTTGGTTTGCACGGCCAGCTGAGCAAGCGACATGCCATGCTGGGTGGATGAGAGGAGTTCAAGAACCCTGATTGCACGGTCGACGGCCGGAACTGTGTAGTTGAGTGCCATAGGGGATCATTTTGCTAATTGAATGGTGTTTAATTAAGGTGTGAAAAGAAAATAATGGAATAAAAGGCAGATGTCAAGAAAGGCAGCTGGGTGACTCTGCACGGGATTGTGGCTGGGATACGGTGCTTTTGTGAGTTCTCATTTGCGGGAAAGCCCGTTCAGGGCTCTCACGCGGCGGGTGTCTCTACCTCGACAAGAGTATAGGGACCTTTCGGTATGACAGCAATGGTCGCGTCCCGGCCGAACTTTTGCAGTCCACGCTCAATCGCTTCTTCTACGCTTGAAGCCGATTGGACGAACAGTTTTTCCTTTTGAGTAGGCTGAATGCCCCGGGCAACCACGACCACGTCTGCTGTCCGTACCGCTTTCACGCATTCCTGCAGTTGCCATTGATCGACTTCGACGGGATGGGCGTGAATCCATTCATCAAATTCCTTCGCCGTATCAAACCGCGTTGCCATCATGCTGAACTTTTCTCCTCCCAGTCCTTCCGCACACTCCGCCGCCAGGATGAGCATGCCCCCTTTCTTCAGCACAGGGAGAGCAGCTGTCATTCCTTTGATGGCCTGATAGTACGTCAGATCGAGCGGGAAACCAGCACTCGTGGTGATGACGATATCGGCTGGCACTGGAACTGTTGCGCGGACAAACCCACGCACAGCCTGCACACCCTCAGCATGAGCCCGACGCGGTTCGCCGGCAAACACGCCCGTGATCTTTCGGTTTGCATCCAACGAGACATCGATCATAAAATCGTGCCCTGCCATCCGGGCGATCTCAAGCAACTCATGGTGTAGGGGATTATGCTCAATGGACCCTTCCCGGCACAGAGGATCGTCGAGAAATGTCGGACTATGCAACGCCTTGATGGTCTCCTCGCCGGCATTGCCCGGCGCTATCATCTTCCGGCCCCCGGAGAACCCCGCCATCAGGTGCGGCTCGATGAACCCGACTGTCAGTTTGAGATCCGCCTGCACATACCGCTTATCGATGAAGACGGGCGTGTTCTTCTTCGTCACACCCAGATGCTGCTGCTCCTCGCGAACGCTGGCCCGATGATCGACAACGCGATAGTGCGAAAGAATCTCAGGGCCAAGCATCAGGTCCAGTTCGGCCAGCGTACTGGGCCGGTGAAGTCCTGTTGCGATCAGGATGGTGATGTTGCCACGCTCGACGCTATTCTCCTCAAGAATCCTCAGCATCGGCGGCAGCAACATCTTGTTTGGCACTGGTCTCGTGATGTCGCATACAGCAATGCAGACAGTCCTTGCACTCCGCGCGAGCTGCCCCAGCGGTGGAGAGCCGATGGGAGTGAGCAGCGCTTGCTCAATACTCTGTTCGGCATGTGCCAACGGCGCCGTCGTGCCGAGCGTGAGGACGTTGGCCAGATTTTTGTCCGGCACTTCAATATCCAGACCCTCTTTGCCGTATGCGAGATGGACCTTCATGATAGCTGTGCGCTCATGGTTTTCCTGCTGCCTGTGCCAGCAAAGCCCGCTCTTCTTCGTCTTTCCGATCCGCTCTCTTTCCAAAAATCCAGAGCGATCCTCCAAATGCCCACAAGACGCACACCATCGCTACCACGGCAACAAATTCCAATTGCTCCAGATGCGTGAAGAAAGCAGCTGATACGAGGAATCCGAGGAAGATGACTGTGCGTCCGACGAGCGGCATCGTTGAAACCTGGCGACGTCCGCCACCATACACTTCTTTCGCCACATCAATAGGCGTATCGAGCTTCTTAAAGAACGCCTCGAGAACCTTTCGCTCTTCCTCTTTCTCAAGCGAAAAGAGCCGCGCAAAGAAGAACAAGCTCCCCCCGAGAGAGAGTGCGCTCAGATAGGCAAGGTTGAGTTGAATTTGAGGATCGACACCGAGAGGATTACCCACAACTGACCGGGAAAACAGGATCGCCAGACCGAGAGCGATAGCTGCGGAGATTACGCCGAGGCCGATCTTGTTCTTCTTATAGAGAACCGCTGTCAAATGCGATGTTGCAAAAATACCTAATGTCATTGCAAACGCGAGATACACCTGCGGCCCAATGTCCCAGCCTAGCAGGTACCGCGCTGTTGCACCGGTGATCAACCCCCAGGTGATAGCGCCGACTGCAGACCATTTCGGAACGCGACGGAAGATGAGGCCGAACGCAAGGGGAACAATCACAGGAATGTTGAACAGTGTGAAGAAGGCTTGCATAAGATTGAAGATGCCGAACTTGCTTGTGACGAAGAAGACAGCGAGTGTCATCACGATGACACCGATCGTCAACGCAGCAATCCGGCCGGCTTTCAGCAGTTGTTTATCATCGAGTGTCGGTCGAAATACTCCTTTATAGATATCGTGAGAAATGATCGACGAAACCATGTTATAGACTGTGCTGAGCGTTGTCATTGTAGCGGCAAGCATGGCAGCTATGAACACGCCGATCAGTCCATGCGGAAGAAGCTTCATGACCAATCCAACAAAAACGAGATCCTGGGGGTTCTTCCCAATAAACGGAGCAAAAAACGCAACTTGGGTCAGGTCGGGCCAGTAGACTTTCGCCACCAGGGGCGGGATTCCGAAGACGAGCGGGGTGCATAATGCCAGCAGCGCCGCCGTCCTGCCGACGCGTTTGGCGCTCTTCTCATCCTTCACAGAATAGAATCGCTGGGCGCCTCCTGCGGCAAAACCTATGGTTGTAATGATGAGGATGGAGAGGAGCCAATGCTCGGTGTAATGGACCTCGTTGTATGTGTGATCGAATGACAGCGGAGGAAGTTTATCGAACAGGTTTCCAATCCCTCCAATGAGATGCAGACTGAGGGGCATAACGATGAACGTAATGCCGACAAGAATGACCCCCTGAACGACATCCATCGCCATGTCGCCCCACAAACCTCCAAGGAAATTGTGAAGCATGACAATGCTGCCAATCATAATGACAATTAACGTAAGGTCGATGCCGATGATCGGAGCGAAAAGCTTGCACGTCGATGCAAGCTGGACTCCGGCGGAAAGCGTGAAGTTCGTTGCAATCACCCAGCTGAGAAACTGCTGTGTCGTGATGTTGAACCTTGTCACGGTATACTCAAGTGGTGAGATCGATCGCGTACGCCGCCACTTTGCAGCCGTCAGGCTTGATCCGACGAAGTATGCAATCGGGCTGATTGCGAAATACAGAATCGTGAACCATCCTGTGCTATAGGCGAACCCGGCTGCACCCGTGAACAACCACGCGCTGAAGTTTCCCATGTACAGGGAGATGCCGGACATCCACCACGGTATCATGCTGCCCCCGGTGAAATACTCCTTTCCTCCTTTATTGACCTTCATGAAAAAGAGACCGATTCCCATGATGATCAGGAAGTACGTAAAGACCACGACGAGGTCAAACGTGTTGACTGACTTCATTCCAATTCCTTTCGCGGTTAAATGACTTATGTAGAAACAACGAAAAATGCAACCCCGCTGACCGGTTTTACGCTGATCCCGATTCCTCTGCTCCGATGGCTGCCAAATGCATGATTGCTTCCTGGCTCGCCTGCGATCGTTGAAGTTCTCCTGTAATCGTCCCATCCCGCATGACATAGATTCGGTCTGCGAGCCTCAGCACCTCCGGCAGCTCAGAAGATATCAGGAGGACGGCAACACCGCTTCTTGCCAACTCAAGGATAAGATTATGGATCTCTGCCTTTGCACCGACATCAATTCCCCGGGTCGGCTCGTCAAGCATTAGGATAGATGGCTTGAGCCAGAGCCATTTTGCCAAAACGACCTTTTGCTGATTTCCGCCGCTCAGAGTCGAGACTTCGGCTTCCTCCGAAGAGGTCTTTATGGAGAATTGCGTCGAACTTGTCCGCGCCAAGTTGGTCTCCGAGGGGCCGTTGATGAAACCCAGGCGCGAGAGGAGTCGCAGTCCCGTCAGTGAAATGTTGTGCTTCACCGATTGAATCGAGATGAGTCCCTCTCCCTTCCTGTCCTCCGGCACAAGCGAAATTCCCCGTCGTATCGCATCCTCCGGGTTTTTGATCTCCACCTGAGAACCATTAATCGCGATACTTCCCGAATCCATCCGATGCAAACCAAAGATGGTTTTGGCAACTTCGCTCCGGCCGGAACCAACCAGGCCCGCCAGCGCCACAATCTCTCCCTTGCGAACGTTCAACGAAACGTTGTGCACCGGAATCGACGATTCGCTGACGCACATTCCGCGCACTTCTAGTTTGAGATCGGTCGGTTCCTTCCGCTCCGAAGCGGCGGGCATCTCTTTAAGCTCCCGCCCTACCATCATACTGATAATTTCTTTTTCCGTCGTTTTTGCTACATCAACCGTCCCTATGTAGTGACCATCCCGCAGAACGCTGGCACGATGACACAATTCAAAAATCTCTCTCAGCCGGTGTGAGACATAGAGAATCGTCAAGCCGCCTGCGTTGAGCTTCTTCAACAGCTCAAAGAGAATTTCCGTCTCGTGTTCGGTAATCGATGCCGTCGGCTCGTCCAGGACAAGAATTTTCGTGGAAAAAGCGATGGCACGTGCAATCTGGACAAGCTGAATGTCTGCGGAACTCAAGACCGCCAGCACTGTAGTCGGAGAGATGTTCAACTCCAGCCGCGCGAGGATTTCTTTGGTGCGGGCGTTGAGTGTATTGAAGTCCACGAAGCCGAGTGTTCGAGTCGGTTCACGGCCGAGGAAAATATTTTCCGCCACTGTCATGTGAGGCACAAGATGCGCCTCCTGGTAGACAGTGCTTATGCCTTCGCGCTGAGCGTCGACAGCGGTTTTGAATGCGGTGTGTTTGTCGCCGATGGAGATTTCGCCAGAATCCTTGGAGAGTACCCCCGATAGGATTTTCATCAACGTCGATTTCCCCGCGCCATTTTCTCCTATCAGGGCATGGATCTCCCCTGCCTGAATGGAGAAGCTGACAGCATCGAGCGCTGTCGTTCCGCCAAACCGCTTGGTGACCTTCTCGAATTGAACTATTGCCGCCATGCGCTTTTCAATTTATTCCGGCGATACGGTTCCGCGCGTTTTCGCTCCGGGCTTGATATATCTCCAGAATTTGTTGCGCAGCCGCCGAGCCCAGGGGGGAGGATTTTTTGCAATGACATCAAGACCAACCGCAAGGACAAGAACGCTGCCACGGACAATAAGCTGCAGCCAGTTTTCAAGATTCGTATAATCCATACCCTGAATAACGGTCGCCATCACGAGTGCGCCAAGGAACGTACCGAAAATTGATCCGCGTCCACCCAGCAGCATAAAGTTGCCTTCTGGTACCTTTTGCAGGACCTCCTCGGCCTGAAGATATGCAACTTTTTCGTTGTCGAAGGTAATGTACATGTCAAGGTCACACCCGGTGATCAACCTGTCATACGCGAGCACCGGAACATTCTTCTCGTGCGCGCTCGTCACGATGCGAGCAGCGGTATTGAGATTTTTCGGTACAACCCACGAGAACGTTGACTCCCTGCGTCAGGAGCGTCTCCGCCTGCTTGTTCTGGCGATCCTGGTCACCGTCTGCCACTGCGCGGAGGACTGTCATCCCCAGTGAGCGCGATTTGTCGCCGAAGAATGATTCGTCACGCTTCCATCGCTCGAGATCGTATGTCTCCATGAGAAAAACCGACGGTGTACTTGGCGTCCGTGGTTGATGCGGCCTTCTGATTTTTGCCGCCGCACCCGGAAAGAAGCACAAGCGTGCATGAGAGCAGGCAAATAGCAAAGAGTGTTTTCATGTTCCTTACCTCGGATAATTCTCAGTCATGCAGAATCTGTTTCAATGGCTCAAGCCAGCGATTGTATGCTTCAAAATAATCGGCTTTATTCGTTTCAGGTTCAATACTTTGGACACGGGAGAGGCCGCGAAACGCGTCTTTCACAGATGGAACGAGGCCAGCACCAACAGCCGCAGCGCGCGCTGCACCCTGCGCGCCATCGGTGTTGTACAGTTCGATTTGCACGTCCGCAACACTCGCCAGTGTCTTGCAGAAAACAGGGCTCAGGAACATGTTTGCCACACCAGCACGCAAAACTCTCGGTTGAATGCCGATCGATTGCATAATCTCAATGCCGTACTTGAACGAAAACGCCACCCCTTCTTGTACCCCCCTGAAAAGCTCCGGCTTTGAATGAATATTGAAATTCAGCCCATGGAAGGATGCTCCAATGTCCTTGTCACGAAACATCCGCTCTGCCCCATTGCCAAAAGGGAGAATGGAAAGCCCCCTTGAGCCGACAGGAACCGCCGCCGCGAGCTGGTTCATTTTCTCGTACGTAAGATCCGGTTCTCCTGCCATCTTCCGAATCCAGCTATTCGATATCCCGGTACCGTTGATGCAGAGGAGAATTCCTACGCGCGGGTTTTGCGGTGTGTGGTTGACGTGGGCAAAGGCGTTGATGCGTGACTGCGGATCGCAATTGAGCGAGCCACTGACGGCATAGACAACACCCGACGTTCCCGCCGTCGCTGCAATTTCCCCCGGCTCGAGCACGTTGAGGGAGAACGCGTTGTTTGGCTGATCACCGGCCCGATACGCGATTGGAATGCCTGGCTTCAAGCCAAGCTCACGGGCAGCCGGCTCGGTCAGCGATCCCTGAAATCCCATGGAAGGAACACGGTCGGCCAGAAAATCCTTGTTCAAGCCGTAGTACGAAAGCAATCTCTCCGACACATCGTTCGCAGGAAAATTCCAGAATATCCCCTCGGAAAGACCCGAGGCTGTTGTTCGGCAATCGCCTGTGAGTCGCAAAGCCACGTATTCTCCGGGGAGGAGAATCTTGTACACCTTTGCATAGATCTGCGGTTCGTTCTCTTTGACCCAGCGAAGCTTTGAGGCTGTGAAATTACCGGGTGAATTCAGCATCTCTCGCAGACACACCGATTCACCAATTTCGGAGAACGCCTTCCGGCCGATTTCCGTAGCACGGCTATCACACCAGATGATTGACGGACGCAAGACCCGGCCATCCCGACCAACGAGCACGAGTCCATGCATCTGATAGGAAATGCCTATTGTGCGGATGTCCTGCATGGAGATTGAAGCCCGTGCCGCAACGAGCCGCGTTGCGCCAACGATAGCATCCCACCACGATTGCGGATCCTGCTCCGCCCAACCTGCGACAGGAGAATGAATGGCCATCTCCTTGTCTGGAAACGAAGCAGAGGAGACAACATTACCATGCTCGACATCGACAACTGCAGCTTTGATAAATGAACTTCCAACGTCATAGCCGAGAGCATACATTGCGGAAACTCCTTTCTTGCCTGTTGAGAACTCCGACTTCTCCATGTGAATTCCCATAAGAAGTCGGATTTCTAGTTTGTTAGTTTTTCCATGCGGTCCGAGTGGCTTCCAGAACCCGGTCTATCTCTTCAACCGAATTATAGATATGAGTTGAAATTCGAAGTCCATTGACACCGCCTTCACTCACGCCGCGCGTCCGAAGGTTGAATTTATTGAGATGGTCCTGAAGATCCAAGTACGCGAGCTTTTCGTGCTGCATTGTGATAAGCGCACTCCGCTCAGCGTCATGCGCCGGAGACAGCACCTTGACATGCGGGATTTCCTGGAGACCCTTGAAGAGACGCGTCGACAGCGCCTGATCTCTTTTCCACACATTCTCCATGCCGATCCGTTGCATGAACTTGATAGCCGCCCCGAGTCCAAATCTGAGGGGGATGCTCACTGTTCCGAATTCGTAACGCTGGGCTGTAGGATGGAATTTCATCGTTCCCTTCACCAGGTCAAACTCGTCGGCGGAATACGCCCCTGTGAATTTTGGCTGTATCACATCGAGCATCTCCTTACGAACGTACAGCAAGCCGGTTTCCTTCGGTCCAAGGAGCCATTTGTGTCCGCTTGTTGCGTAGGTATCGCAGCCGAGTTCGTGGAGGCTGAACGGAAACATCCCGGCAGTCTGTGCACCATCAACGAACAGCCAGATGTTCCTTGATTTCGCGAGTTCTGCGAGGCTTTTGATCGGAAGGATGAGCCCCACCGTTGTCGTCGCATGCGGAACGCTGATGAGCCGGGTTCTCGGTGTGATAAGCTTCGCAACTCGATCGACATTTTCCTGTGCCGACGCTGCAGAGGGCTCGAACATCTTGATCACTACTCCCTCTCGTTGCAGAAGCGCAAGCCAGGGAACTGTATTTCCAACATGTTCATGCGTCGTTGTGATCATCTCATCGCCGCGTTTCATCGGCAACCCGTTGCAGACGATGTTGATTCCTTCCGTTGCATTCCGCGTAAACGCCAGCTCCCCCGATTCGCAGCCAAAGAGCGTCGCCGCAGCTGTCTTGACGTCCTTCCAGAGGTCTTCCGTACGCCCCGTTTCCGAGATTGTTTCGAGTTCGTCCATCTTCCCCTTGACCGCATCGATGACCGCATACGGAGACGCGCCAAGCCCACCGGTATTCAGGTACGCCCGCTCATCGGTGAGCGGAAACTGACCACGGAGGACCTTCCAGAATTGTTCATCGTCCGGACTGGCCGTCGGCCAGGCTGGCACCACATTGTTTCTCTCGGTGGATCGGTTTTTAAAGCCCGGAAGGCTGGCAAACGCAAGCGTTCCTATGACAGTCTTAAAGAAATCGTTTCGCTTCATGTGCTATCCCGCAATGTTGAAATCAATCGTGAGTGTTCCCTTTGACGGATAAGGGATTGAGACCGCCCCATCCTTGACCGCCACTTCCTTGCCGTTGACGCGCGCAGAGGTTTTTTCCTTCGATCGAAGGATGTGTACAGATACCTTCGTCTTTCGTACTATGTGTGTCGAACGGATGTCATCGAGTCCCTGGATGAGTCGTGGTCGAATGACCAATCGATTCAGCTCCGGTCTGAGTCCGACGATCTGATGGACATACAGCGCCATAATTTCATACCAGATCCATCCGACAATTCCAACCGGCGGTGCTGGAGGCGTGATGCTGGGTCCCAGGTGCTCAAACCATGAACCCGACTTTCCGGTCGGCAGATTCGTAAGCCAGTGGAGTACGCGCCAGACCTTGTCGTCATTGCCAGCTTCGGCATGCGCACGGGCGACCATAACGGAGTTGAACGGCCATGCCGCCGGGGGGTCGGGTTCGCTGTGCGTGTTGTAGCGAGAATACCCGCCTCCTTCCCACTGCTGACCCCATAGCGTATCAACCCACTCAAGCGTCTTGAGTGAGATCTCGCTCTTAGGGTCGATCATTCCGAAAATGATCGGAAACGCCACAGTTGTGTCCGGATCCAACGCCGGATTCTCATCCGTCGCAAGCGGTGAACCGGGAGGCATCGCAGCACGATTAGGAGGAACGCTCAGCTTCTGCCATTCTCCGTTTCTCTTCCGTCTTTTAATGAGGCGCCCGTTCTCGATCATCTTGAAGGTAGGATCAGAGAGAAAAGCTTCTTTCATCTCGCTCGCTGTTTGTCGCCACTTGCGGGCAGTCGCCGGGTCATGGAGCACGTCTGCAATCTCAGCCCCTTTCTCCAAGCCCATGATGATCCAGAATTGGTACGCCATCTCAAACCCATCTTCGATGCCATGCGAATCGCTTCGCTCCCAGAACTCTCGTTTGTTGTGCACCATTCTTGCCCGCTTGTCGAAGAAAACATCCTGGAGCGGGAATTCAGCACAGAGCTTTATCTTGTCCCAATATTTCTTCACCAGAGCATAATCGCCTGTCCAGCAAAGGTATTCCCATATACTGTGAACGAGACTGCCGTTTTGATTCAGTTCAGTATAGTCGTAGCCGAACCAGCGACTGGATTCAATTGTGCGACCGTCGAAACCGATTGCCTTCTTGAGATTGTTCTCGACGAGGAGGCGCGCTTCATCCACAAACCCTGACCGCAGAAATCCGATCGCCGCCCACAGGTGGTCTATCACCCATTCCATATTGTATTCCCATACGCCGGCGTCCATGCGCGCATTGTTTCCCATCACCGACCGCAAACTCGTCTTGGATACTTTCCACAGATCGTCGAATTCCTTGTTGCCGGTTTCAAGGATTCCCTTTTCGCTCCAGTACCGTACAGTGTTTTTCCAAAGGATGCTGAACTGTTTTCGTTTGAGAATTTTTTCTCCATCATTCAGGCAGTAGACGTACATTGCCTGGCGTGACTCTCCCGGCGGAATTGTTCCTGCATCGACGCGTACATCATAACGCCCCGCCACTGTCGCCTGTTTTTCCAGCGACAAGAGTTTCATCTTTGCCAAGCCCCGCGCGAAAGCCGCTTTCTCTTTCTCATCCACATAGATTTGATCAAAGAGGCCAAAGTTTGCGTAGAGAGAAAGGCTCAGCCGAACGCGGAGTTGCCTGTCCGACGAGTTCTTGACCGTTGCCCGCCTGAAGAGAACAGATCCTTCACTCGGAGCAAAGAATTCTTCCTCGATCTCGCACTCTCCCGCTTTCCACTGGAGAGAGACGATGGGGACATTCTCTGTGTATTTCCACTGAATCGACACGAAATTCTCAGGGACAACGGAATATCCCTTTACACCGGAGTACATCCCGTCTTTCCCGGAACCTCCCCCCTCCCCCTCCTCGACTGAGACACCAAGGCGTGTGT
>Ga0187866_1003823_pt1 | contig 11001 bp, 4 predicted proteins | sample June2016WEW_11_1_3_FD_133013 | JGI IMG/M metagenome (GOLD analysis project Ga0187866, IMG submission 133013) | Peatland microbial communities from SPRUCE experiment site at the Marcell Experimental Forest, Minnesota, USA - June2016WEW_11_150 | ecosystem: Environmental > Terrestrial > Soil >... | reverse complement strand
CTCGGCAGGTCCGGAACGACCCGCCGCCCATCCAGTCCGCGTTGCCGATCCTCGTCGGGGGCGACGGCGAGAAGGTGACGCTCAAGCTAGTCGCGAAGTATGCGGACGCGTGCAACATCGGCGACGGCATCGCCAACGTCCGGCAGAAGGACGCGGTGCTCAGGCAGCATTGCGTCGACGTCGGCCGTGACGAACGCGAGATCGAGCGCACCACCGGGCTCGGCGTGGTGGTGATACGCGACTCGCGAGAGGAGGCCCAGCGCGTGTTCCGTTCGCTCTTCGAGCGGAACGGCGGAGCACCGCTCTGGCAGGACCAGCCAGTCGGGACGCCCGAGGACGTGGCCGAGCAGCTTGCTCCGTATCTGGAGATCGGCTACCGGCATCTCATCGCCGGATTCCCATCCCCGTACGACGAGGAGTCGATGACCAGGCTCGCGACCGAGGTGAAGCCGATGCTCGAGCGCACTTGATCTTCGGGACCCCTACTGCCTCGGCGACCGATGGCCCTGCGGATAGGCTTCACGCTGGCCTGATCGCGTCCAACACGATGGCTGAATGGCCACGGAGTCCCTACGCGGCGGGATCGACCACCCGACCGAGGAAGAGAATCGCCCCGGTGTTCGTGTCCCGCACGGCGAAGACGAACGGTCGGTCGACGTGCAGCGTCACCTGCTTGGACGGCGCCAGACCCGCCGTGATCTCCACTGCCGTCGCCGCGGAGGTTTCCGTTCCCTTCTCATCGACGGCGATGTTGGCCTGGTGGACGACCTTCGAGATGTACAGCTGCTCCTGCGTTGTGATCCCTGAGAAGTCGGCTCGGTTGGGATCGAACGCCAGCGGCATCCCCATCCCCGCCAGCACTGACGAGAGTTCGGACTTCGTCTCTATCTTGAAGCGGGGAAGCGTCAGATCCACGTTGGCGACCTGCAGGGCGGCCGTTATCTGGGCGAAACGAGCCGCGTCGAGGCCGCCCTCGAAGACGGCCAGGTCATCGGGGACGACGATGGTCATGGCGAGTGAGCCGCCGGCGTAGGGTAGCTGCACCGCCTGCCAGCCTGAGCCGGAGGCATAGCCGCCCTCGGACAGGACGAGGCTCATGGTCGGGACGCTCACCTGCGAGCCGTCCGGCCGGGTGAACGGCCCGGGATTAGTGATCCTCTCGTCGAAGGGTGTCTGCCACGGAGCCTTGAGGTATATGGCGTTGACCAGTACGAGTCGTGTCAACGGGTCGAGGCTGTCGAGCAGCTTCGGAATCCGTCCCTCGGTCTGGTCGCTGACCCAGCCATCGATCAGTTGGCAGGCGCCGGCCGGGTCGTTCTGGAAGTCGACGAGCCGCAGGCCGGCCCCGTACCTCGACGCGAGCGTGTCCAGGAAGGGCCCCTGCAGCACCAGGCCGCGCTGGGCGAACGGAGCGTTGGCGATGCGGAGGGTCAGCTCGTGGTCACTGCCATTGGCGTCCTTGAACGCGCCCGAGAGCCCTACCAGGACCTGGTCCAGGGAGTTGATCCCGTTGCCGCCCCCGGTTTCCGCCGCCGAGTGAAGGACGGCGTCCATTTGCGAGGCCGTCTCGCCGCGAGCACCGGCTTGGGCCATCGATAGGGCCACGACGACGCTGGCCGGCGAAAAGACTGCGTTGCCACCAGCTGCAAGCGTTGCCTTGTAGAAGTCGAACCCGAACGCGTCGATCGCCGCGGCGGCCTGCCCGGCATCGCTGGGTGAGCCCGCGGCGCGGGTCGCCTGTGAGGTAGCCTCCGCCATTGCGGCGGCCTGACTCGCGCAGCCTGCGACGATGGCGCCGACGAGGACCGCCGTCCCCGGGCCGCGAAGCCGTCGTCTGATGGTGCGCCAGCGTCCGACAGGGGTGGTCATTCCGCTCATCTCCTGCACGTCTCGCAACGTCCTCCGAGATAGCTCGCGCTGCCATGACGCGGCTGGGATTGATCCGGTTCCCGCGATGGCGACTGAAGTGGCCCGCACCCGAGGTCAAGCAGCCGGTCTACCCCCTTGGACATGCGCGGGACGCCGCGCACGATGGCGGCATCGTGGATGCGTACGGCACGGTACCCGACCTTGAACCCGCCCGGCACGCGGCCTAGCCGAGGACGACCCGGACCTGGTGCGTGGCGCCGTCGTCGGCGAGCGGGATCGCGGCGCCGCCGCCCGTCAGCGCCTGTCCGTCGAGCTCCGACGATGCCACCCCGCGGCTGACACCCTGTGGGTTCTCCACGACGATGTCGTATCTAGCGGAGTGATAGCGGAAGTGGATCTCGTAGCCCGGCCAGGCGCGGGGGATGCAGGGGTCGAGCAGGAGCGTCGTTCCGCGCAAACGGAATCCCAGGATCCACTCGACGCCGGCCTGGTACATCCAGCCCGCCGACCCGGTATACCAGGTCCAACCGCCGCGGCCGACATGCGGCGGTTCGGTGTAGACGTCGCCCGCCATGACATACGGCTCCACCTTGTAGCGATGGACCCCGGCCCGGGTGCTGGCATGGTTAATGGGGTTCAGGATGGAGAACAGCTCGCCCGCCTTGTCGCCGTGGCCCAGCGCGGCGAAGGCGAGGACCGACCAGACGGCGCCGTGGGTGTACTGGCCGCCGTTCTCCCGGATGCCCGGCAGGTACCCCTTGACGTATCCCGGATCGACGTCGGAATGGTCGAACGGCGGGGTGAACAGCAGGACGAGACCGTCACCGCGTCGGACGAGGTACTCCTCCACCGCGGCCATCGCCCGCTCCGCGTGGGGAGGATTGGCGGCTCCCGACAGCACGCTCCACGATTGGGCGATCGAGTCGATCCGGCACTCGGCGTTCGCCGCGGAGCCGAGCGGGGTGCCATCATCGAAGAAGGCGCGGCGGTACCAGTCGCCATCCCAGCCGTGGCGCTCGAGCGCCCGCCGGAGAGACTTCATGTGGGCTCGCCAGCGCTCCGCGCGAGGACGCTCACCGCGGGCCTCCGCGATCGGCGCGAAGGCGGCCAGGACGGTGTGCAGGAACCAGCCCAGCCAGACGCTCTCGCCCCGGCCCCCATTACCCACCCGGTTCATGCCGTCGTTCCAGTCGCCCGACCCGATGAGTGGCAGCCCGTGGGCGCCCACCGCGAGGCTCCGGTCTAGAGCCGCCACACAGTGGTCGAACAGCGAAGCCGACTCCGAGGAGCGTTCCGGCTGGAAGTAGGCGTCCGTCTGGTCCGGCCGCAGCGCCGGTCCCTCGAGATATGGGACGGTCTCGTCGAGGACCGAAGCGTCGCTCGTGACCGCGAGGTAGCGACCGACCGCGTACGGCAGCCAGAGGCGATCGTCCGAGATCCGGGTTCGGACGCCCCGGCCCGACGGCGGATGCCACCAATGCTGGACGTCTCCCTCGGCGAACTGATGGGCCGCGGCCCGCAGGAGATGCTCCCGGGCGAGCTCGCGCTTCGGGGTCACCAGGGCGATGACGTCCTGGAGCTGGTCGCGGAACCCGTAGGCACCGCCTGCCTGGTAGAACGCCGTTCTCGCCCACAGCCGGCACGCGAGCGTCTGGTAGATGAGCCAGCCGTTGAGCAGGATGTCCATCGAGCGGTCGGGTGTCCGCACCTGGACCGTGCCCTGGGTGTCCTCCCAGTAGCTCGCCACGCCGCGCAGCATCGTTTCGTGGTCAGCCGTTCGCCCGCGCCGGATGAGGTCGGCCGCCGCCGTGGCCCCGTCCGCCTCGCCTAGCAGCACGACGACCTGGGTCCGCGCTCCGTTGGCCAGCTCGAAGCTGGTCTGCAGGGCGGCGCACGGATCCATGCCGGCGCCGGCGGCTCCCTGCAGCCGGTATCCGCGGTCCAGGCCGGCAGGCCGGTCCGGAGCGCCGTTGCGGCCGAGGAATTCGGTCCGGTCGGCCGTCCACGCCGTCTGCCGCCCGCCGAGGTCGAGGAAGGCGATCCGGCCGGCGAATTCGGTATTCCATGGGTTGCGCACGAGGAGCGCCTGAGTCTCCGGCTCCAGGGCCGTGACGATTCGGGCGGCGCTGTCCCCGCGCGAGGTGCCCAGCGCCCACTCGGCATAGGCGGTCACGGACAGGCGCCTCGAGCGCCCGGATCGGTTATCGATGGTCAGCACGGAGATCTTCAGGGAGTCCTCGAGCGAGACGAACTGGACGAGGTTGAGCCCGATGCCGTCGTGCAGGTGCTCGAACCGGCTGTACCCGGGTCCGTGGCGGGCGACGTACGTCGATCCCTCGCAGCGGATCGGCTGGGCCGTCGGACCCCACAGCTCGCCGCTGTCGTCATCCCGGACGTAGATCGCCTCGCTCACCGGGTCGCCGACGGGGTCGTTGGACCATGGGGTGAGCTGGTTCTCGCGGCTGTTCCCGGACCACGTATAACCCGACCCGGACTCGGAGACCTGGAACCCGAACGACGCGTTGGCGATCACGTTCAACCAGGGTGCCGGGGTGGATTGTCCCGGGCCGAGGATGGTGACGTACTCACGCCCGCCATTGGCGAAGCCGCCGAGCCCGTTGAAGAACTCCAGCTCCGGACGCGGCGCGGCCACCTCGGTCCTGGTCTGCCTCGAACCGGGCGGCGTTGGGGGCGGAGCGATCCTCTCGGGACGCTCCAGGCGGATGACCTGATCGGCAAGACTGCCCCGGCGGCTCAGCAGGACGGCCCGAGCGGCCGTCTGGAGGAGCGTGCGGTCCTCGGTGGAGAGCTGGTCGCCGCGCAGGACATACACCCCGCCGCGTCCTGGATGGCCCTCGGGGACCAGGACCGACTGGCTCGTCCGCACGAGGGTCTCGAGCGAGTCGTGGAGGTCCTGGGCGTAGGTGGCGCCATGCTCGTTTAGGATCACGAGGTCAACGTCGACGAGCTTCAGCCGCCAGTACTCGTGCGCGCGGAGCAGCTGCCGAACGATGTCGAGGTCCTCGGCTTCGTCGATGCGCACCAAGACGATGGGCAGGTCGCCCGAGATGCCGTGGGCCCACAGGCCGGGTGCTCCCCGCTCGTTGCGGGCCAGCATGCCTGCCGCCGGGCGCAGCGACGGATCGGAGTAGAGGATCCGGTTGGCCAGGCGCTGGAAGAGGTGGGCCTCGTCGGGTTCGATCCCCAGGTGATGGAGCTGGACCTGGGCCTGCGTCCAGGCCAAGGTCGCCGCGCGTTCGAAGGTGGACGATTCACGGTACTTGTCGGCCAGGTCCAGGACCTGCTCGCGTGACTCGGCGACGACCGTGGAGAAGATCGCGTGGGCGGTCGCGCCGGGGGCGAGCCTGACCCGGCACCGGAGGCTGAAGATCGGATCCAGCACCGCGCCGACCGTGTTCGAGAGTGGACGCCCATCGATAACCGAGACCGGCGAGCGGACCGACCGGCCCCGGCCGAGAAAGCGGGCGCGATCCGTTTCGTACTGGATGACCCCGCCGGTCTGCTCCTCGACCGCCGCGACGTGTGCGGCCCAGATCGGCTGCTCATCCCTGGATCTTGGGCGGCGGGTCGCTAGCAGGGCACCGACATCGGGGACGAACTCGGTCTGCACGAACAGGTTCTGGAAGGCCGGGTGAGCGGCATCGGCCGCCTGCGGGGCGAGAGCGATCTCCGCGTATGACGTCAGCTCGATCTCGCGACCGTGCGAGCCGAGATTGGTAATCGACACGCGGCGGATCTCGGCGTCATGCTCCGCCGACACCACGATGGTCAAGCCGGTCGCGATCGAGCCATCGCGACGGGAGAACTCGGCGTGATCCTCGGAGTAGGTTACCTCGTAGCTGTCTGCCTCTACCCCGCTCGGCTGATGGCCGGCCGACCACACCGCGCCGGTGTGCATGTCGCGCAGGAAGAGATAGCTGCCCCACGAGTCACGAGTCACGTCCTCGCGCCAGCGCGTCACCGCCACGTCGCGCCAGCGGCTGTAGCCGGATCCCGCGGCCGTCACCATGACCGCGTACCGCCCATTCGACAGCACGTGCGTCTGTGGGATCGGGCCGTGGGGCGAGGTGAAACGACGGGGGACCGGCGGCACGAGATCGCGCACGTCGGCGGCGCTCCTCACCTCTTCGGCACGTGGCCTGGCCACGAGCACGTCACGCGGCATCCGCTCCTGGAGCAGCAGCTCGGTCGCCTCGACGATCGGTTCGGCATGGAAGCGCTCCACCATCGCGCGGTCGTTGAGGACGTTGCCGAGGGCCACCAGCGCCATCCCCTGGTGATGGGCCATGTAGCTCTTCACGATCGCGACCGACGCCCCTTCGGGGAGCCGGCGCGCCGTGTAGTCGAGCGCCTCCTGAAAGCCGTACCGCCCGCCTGCTCCGGCATTGTTCAACCGCGCGAAGTTCCGGACCGCAGCCTCGGGCTGGATCATCGCTCCGAGGGCGGTCGCGTACGGGGCCACGACGACATCCTCGCTCAGACCCCGCTTCAGGCCGAGGCCGGGCACGCCGAAGCTCGAGTACTGATACGCCTGCTTGAGGTCACGCGCGTTGAATGCCGATTCGGAGATGCCCCAGGGCACCCCGAGCTCGGCGGCGTAGCTCATCTGGCGGGCCACGACCAGCCTGTACGTGTGGTCGAGCAGGCTGAGGGCGGGAGCGCGCATCAGGAGGGCGGGCATCAGGTACTCGAACATGGACCCGGACCACGAGATCAGGGCGGAGCCACGACCGACGGGCGTCAGCGGGCGGCCGAGCCGGAACCAGTGGTCCGGGGCAACATCCCCTTTGGCGATCGCGAGAAAGCTCGCCAGCCGGGCCTCGGAGGCGAGCAGGTCGTAGTAGCTCGGATCCAACGTGCCGTCCCGGACCCGAAACCCGATCGAGAAGAGCTTGCGGGTCGGGTCGAACAGGAAGCTGAAGTCCGTCTCCCGGAAGAGCTGGCGGGCCTGGTCGGCGATCGCCTGGAGTCGTCGTCCGAGCATCGCCGCGGCCGGCGATCCGTCGCCAGTTTCGGGGACCGGCGGATCGGACAGCTCGGCGATCGTCGGGAAGGCGGTCACTTGCGGAGGCGGTTGGAGCAGCGCGAGGTCTCGAACATGGCTGCTCACGGCCAGCCGAGCCGCCTCGGCCCAGGTCACCAGCTCGTCCTCCGGACCCTCTCCACGCTCTGCGGTGAGGGCCGCGGCAACGTCCGACAGCGTCTGGGCGTACGCGGAGAGCTCGCCCAGGCGGGCCGCCCAGAGCTCGGGCGTCGCTGGGACGACGGCGCTGGCCTCCGCGGGAAGCTCGAGGGCTTCGTCGAGGTGCCGCAGGGTGAGAGTCTGGCTTCTCCGGTCGTCGACGATCGCGCCGGCAGCCTCGCGGGTCAACGCGATGGCGTCACCGATCCCGGCCAGCGCGGCGGCGACCGGCAGCGGCTGGTCGATCATCTGGCGGCAGGCATTGGACATAGCCAGCAGGTGGCCGGCGAGGTTGCCACTGTCGACCGACGACACGTACGCCGGCTCGAGCGGGTGCAGGTCACGCGTGTCGTACCAGTTGTACAGGTGGCCTCGGAAACGCTCGAGGCTAGCGATGGTCGCGAGCGTCGCCTCCAGGCGCTCCACCATCTCTAGCGTTCCGATCCAACCGAAGTCGCGAGCCGTGACGGTCGCGAGCAGGTACATCCCGATGTCCGTCGGCGAGGTGCGATGCGCGACGACCGGCCTGGGATCGTCCTGGAAGTTGTCGGGCGGCAGCCAGTGATCCTCCGGACCGACGAAGGTCTCGAAGAACCGCCAGGTCCGGCGGGCAGTCAGCCGGAGCGCCCCGACGTCCGCGGCCGAAAGGTGCTCTGCGGCCGATTCGGGGGGTGGCAGGCTGACCCATCGAGCGACGAAGGGCGAGAACAGCCACAGGACGACGAACGGCGCGGCGATCCAGGCCGCGCCCGGCTTCACGGCGAGGACGAGGACCGCGGTGGCGGCCGCGATCGCGACGCCACCCGCCATCTGACGGTAAAACCGCACGAGGTCGAGGTCGTGGCTGGCCTTGGCCTGCGCGGCGGTCGTCCATTCGAGGAGGTTCCGCCGGGTGGCATACAGCCGCGCCAGGGTTCGCACGATCGCGTCGACCATCAGCCACGCCTGGTGCGCGAGGAACGTGATGCCGAGGCCCACGTGGGCCGCGGCGAGGGCCACGTCCGCGCCCACGGCTCGCAGGTGGCTCCGCTTGGAGATGCCCTGCCGGCGTGGCAGCAGTCCGGCCAGGACGGGCAGCGCCGGCGGGACGATCACAGAGGCCAGGACGAATGCGGTCCACAGACCGGCCGAGACCGAAGGGAGCGTCCAGGCCGCGACGAGCGTGGCCAGCGTGAGCGGGGCGGACATGGTCCGGCGCAGGTTGTCGACCATCTTCCAACGGGCGATGCCGGGGATGGAGCTCCGGCTCCGCCGGCCCGTGGCGTCGCGGGCCCGGCCAAGGATCCAGGGCAGGAGCTGCCAGTCGCCCCGCGCCCAGCGGTGCTGGCGAGCCGCCGAGACCAGGTAGTTCGAAGGGGGTTCATCGAAGAGTTCGACATCGGTCACCAGCCCGGCCCGGGCGAAGACGCCCTCGAACAGGTCATGACTCAGGAGCGCGTTCTCGGGTACCCTGTCCGCCATCGCCGCGGCAAAGGCGTCGAGGTCGTAGATCCCCTTGCCGGTGAAGCTCCCCTCGCGGAACAGGTCCTGGTAGACGTCGGAGACGGCGGACGCATACGGGTCGATCCCGGCCGATGCGGAGGAGCTCCGCTGGAAGATCGATGCCTCGTGCTCGGCCGGGAGGGTCGAGGTGATCCGTGGCTGGAGCACGCCGTAGCCCTGGACCACCCGGCCGACCCGCGAATCGAAGGTCGGCTGGTTGAGCGGATGGGCGATCGTCCCCACGAGGCGCCCCACCGCGCCCCGGGGCAGCCGCGTATCGGCGTCGAGCGTGACCACGTAGCGAATGTCCCGCGGCGGAGTCGACTCGGCCCGCCCGGTTGCCAGGATGCTGGTCGTTGCCGAGCCGCGCAGGAGGGCATTCAGTTCGTGGAGCTTGCCGCGCTTGCGCTCCCAGCCCATCCAGCAGGCCTGGGCCTCGTTCCAGCTTCGCTTCCGGTGGAAGAGCAGGAACCGGGCGCCTCCCCCGGGGGCCTCGCCGTGGCGCTCGTTGAGCCGGTCGATGGCCGCCGCCGCGGCCGCGAGCAGCTCGTCGTCGCCGGGGACGTGCTCGGTCGGGGCGTCGAGCCAGTCCGACAGCAGGGCGAACCGAAGATCGCCCTCGCGGTTCCCCAGGTAGTGGACCTCCAGGCCGCCGACCTGGGCCTCTATATCCGCCTCGCTGGTGAGGAACGCCGGTACGACGACGAGCGTCCGCAGCCGGGACGGCACGCCATCGTCGAGATCGAGCCGGGGCAGCGGTCTCGGGCCCAGCACGTGGGTGACGGCCCGGTTGACGAGGGCGATCGCGAGGTCGGAGGCCGGGGCGAGCGCGAGGATCGCAACGACGAGGATGCCAGCACCCGCGGCGCCTCCGTTCCGGGACAGCAGCAGTGGTACGGCGAGGATGAGCGCCGTGACCAGCGCGAACGTCCCGAGGTAGCCACTCGTGGCGGCCCGGACATAGCTGCGCCGCAGCCGACCCGCCAACGGCACCCGAACGTGGAGGGCCCGCTCGAACGCGAAGCGGCCGTCGGAGACCAGGTAGTAGCCGGGATCTCGATGTCGCGCTGCCAACGACGGTTCTACGTCGTTGCCCGACCGCGCGGCGTCCGCCATCGCCGCGGCCATCCGGGCAACCTCGACCTCGGTCCGGCCCGAACCGCGTGCCAGCTCTTCGACGGCGTGCCGGCAGCGATCTCGAGTCGCGAAGTCCATGTCCCCGAACGAACTGCGTGAACGGAGGACCTCGTCGACCAGGCTGACGCTCTCGACGAACTGGGCCCAGTCGAACCACGAGATGAGGCGCATGCTCGTGATCACGTTTCGGACGGTCACATTCAGCGTCGCCTGGCGCTGGTGTTCGAGGCGGACCATCTCCTCGGCGGTGGTTCCCCGGGCCGCGAGGAGCTCCTCCTGCCAGCGGAGGGCGGGGGTGATCGCAGGGTCTTGATCGCGCAGGCGCTGGAAGAGCTGGACGCGGGCCGCCGTCGGGAGCGCGGCACGCGAGAGCCGACGCAGGGATGCCGCCGCGACCTCCGGGCTGTCCTTGCCGAGGCCTAGCAGGCCGTCGGCGAGCTCGTCCGCCTTCTGCCGCGCTGCCCGGCTGCGGACGATCTGCTCCGCGAGGCGGCGGAGGTTGTCGACGAGGAGGATCCGAAGGCTGATCGGGATCGCCCATAGCTCGCCGATCGTCAGCGGCTCCACGCCCTGGTAGGCGCGCACCATGCGCCGCAGGCTCTCCGGTTCGAAGCGGCTGTCTGTGTGCGCGATGTAGGCCCAGGCAAGACCCATGACCCGCGGGTAGCCCGCGAGATGGCCCTCGGCCAGCTTGGGGAGCTCGCGGTAGTAGTCCGGGGGCAGGTCGTCGCGGATCTCGCGGAGCTGCTCGTCGACGATGGGGAAGTTGTCGACGAGCCATTCGGCAGCTGGTGTGATCGACCGTTCTTCCTTGATCGCCCGGGCCAGGACGCGGTACGACTCCAGCAGGACGCGCCCATTCTCGGCGATGCGTGGCCCGACGGCGTGTCCCCGACGGGGCGCGTCGGTGACCGTCTGGGCGGCGGCAAGGGTCTGCGCGTGCTGCTCCAGCCGCTCCACGCTGAAGAGCTCGGCGAGGATCGGCTCTTCGAGCTCGGCCTGCGGGCGAACCCGCCGCCGACCGCGCCCGGGCGGGTCTCGGAGGGGCTGGTTCGATCTCACCTTCCGCTTTCAGCGCATGGCCTGACCCGGCCTGCACTCGCCTCACGCTGGGGACGTGTCACCTCGAGCTCCTCGGCGGTCGGCTTCTCGAGCTCCTTGGCGTCGAGCTTGGCCGGCGCTTCGCTGGCGAGGGCGACCCCGATGAGCTGCTGGTCGCCGCGATCCTGGATCATCGTGGTCCTCCGGCGGATCGGGCGAGGAGACGCATCGGCCCGCACCCGATGGCGTCTCGACGGTCGGTCCGTCCG